>Ga0209700_100737_pt1 | contig 65099 bp, 24 predicted proteins | sample SiratroredBW_FD_187528 | JGI IMG/M metagenome (GOLD analysis project Ga0209700, IMG submission 187528) | Root nodule microbial communities of legume samples collected from California, USA - Siratro red BW (SPAdes) (version 2) | ecosystem: Host-associated > Plants > Roots > Nodule | place: USA... | reverse complement strand
AATTTGTTGTGTGCTTATATCTGTCAGTATAACAAATTGATTCATTCGAGCGTTGAATCAATTTATTTCTTTACAGTACTCTATATCTTTAATACCAAGATTCATTAAAGTTTTTCAGATTGCGAAACTATTTTCAAAGGTTAAAATTGATTAAAATCTTTCAAAGTTCACTTCACCCCCCTCTTGAACTCAGCCTAAAACGGTTTCACATTCCTATCTCATGTTGCAATAACATTATACTAGTGAAACTAAATCATTAACTTCTTTTAAAGATTGATATTTTTTTTAACAAGTATAATCTTGATACATAGTCCATCTTAATATGAAAAATTATGAGATTTTATACTTGAAGGATAGTATATTCTTAAGTATACGCAGACTGAAAAGAAAAATAGAAAAATAATTTTTTAATTATATTTAAAAAAACTATAAAATGTTTTTTTAAATAATTTAATATAAATTTAATTTAAAAATATAAATTAGAATTAAAATAAATTATAAATTGAAATTAAATATTATTATAAAATTGACAAATAAAAAATATATTAACATAATAATATATTAAAATAAATTATTTTATAAAGTATTAAAATTTATTTTTTTAATACTTTTATTTTAATTATTTATTTATAGTTATTAATAAACTATTAACATATATAATCAAATTAAAACGTAAGTTTCTCCTTCTACGAATAAGCTTAGTATTTCCTTATATATTTCTTTTTTAATATTTTATTTTCATGCTTTTCTTTTTTGGTCGAAAACAATAATTTGATTCTAAAATTAAATAAGTTGTAAATACTTGTCTTCAAAATAGGACGAAGTAGGTTATATTTCACTCATGTTTTCAACTTTATTCATTATTATCGATCACAAATTTTATTAAAACTATAAATTGGATCTCATATTCGTTGTATTATCGAAATTAAAGTTTTCTTCTTCTACGCTTATTTTAATAAGTTAAAGGGAAATAATGTTCACAAGGAAAATAAAATAATAATTTCTTAGGAGAGATAGAATATTGAATAAAATGGTTGGAGAAACCTAAAAAAAAAATTAAAAACATATGTAAGAAGGACTTGAATGAATAAGAAAGATACTTAGAGGTCGAAGAAAGGTTAGAATAGAGAAGAAAAAAGTTAATAACGTCTGTTGCAAGTAATGATTTTGGAAAAAATATTTCATTATAAATATATAAAAACATAAAATATAAACAAAAAATTTGGAATTATTACTTACTATGTATTGAAAGATTGATAAAAGTAAAAAATACAACTGAGATATTGGTGGTTAAGTGATATAATGTTTTTAAATTACCAATTGGATCATTTGGATCATTTTCATAAGAGATGACATATTTAAGGTTCATAGTACGCTTTTAAGTTGAACTTGTATGACTACTTCATGCAAAATCACTAATAACCATGTTGAAGATACTAAATGTTTAGTATATCTCATTGTTGCAGCATGAAGGCTTGTTGCTATGTTGATCATCATTCTTCATCTTCCTCTTTTTTACATTACCATATGTATCTCTTTAATAAGTATATTGGTTTGTTGAATCAAAGTAAAGAATTTATCTATATCATGACCAAAGGTTTAGTGAATTTAAAACGAAGATTTACTATCAGTCTCGAATGTTTATCTAACCTTGTTAAAAATATAAGAAATTGTGTGACATTCATATCTTTCAATTGCTCTCCCTTTGTTATGGTAACAGATGTTTACTCATAATCCAAATAGTTGCATCATCATTACAAGGTTGATAGTGCACGATGTTGTATTTGGACTAAACAAAATTGCCTTTGCAAAACCATTATTTTTTTTTTTTTGAATCTTTAGGATGAGAACTTTTGTAGTTAAGTAATGCACATTTTCTTTTTGTTATATGGACACTTCTCAATCATGACCTTCTTTGCTTCTATGTGCTAGATAAGTTAAAATTATATCTTTGCCTTGTCTTTCGCTTTTATTTACATCAAACATTGTCAAATCACCCAACATGTAAGCCTTTTACAAAATAATCGACAAACATCCCATCATTGGGTTAGATGATTTTAACTATGTATTGTAAAAACATCTTAATTAATCTTTTAGTAATTCATATTTGACCTTTCACATATCAAATGATAGTTTGAGTCAATTCATCTTAATAATGTTATAAACAGTCCAAACAAGTTATCAAAGAAATATATAAATTTATTTAGTAATAAGTTTATTTAGTAATTTGATGAACTAATCTAATACAACTTTCACTAACATTTGCTCAACCATTTTGTAGTAGACTGTGAACATTTCCATTCAAAAAATCTTTAAGTGATAACTTGAATACTAAAATTATATAATTAAAACAAACTTGGGAATCATGTAATAAATTTTAATAAATTCACTTATTTAAAAATGAATGAAAATTGTGTTGTTAAGGGATTGACTCTGATTATTTGGATGAAGTACAATTTTAATACTCATTGGAAATTTTTATCCTTTATTTGACATCTTACTATGATAATCCAAATTAGTAATAATTTTGTGATGTAGTAATTTTGACACTTTTTTATGGTTCAAGTATTCCGATAACAATAAATTTGCACAACATATCAACAACTTTTTATTAGTCCATAAGAAGTTACAAAATACAATAGTTAAAAGTTTTTGAAAAAAAATCTTGAAACCTATAACATTAAGCAATTACTATGTAAAACTTAAGGCTTTTTATTTGCATTAAAACAATGAATATAAGTATCCTTAGTAGAATGTGCACATTTATGGATGTGCCTTATTTTCCCAACCTCAAAAGACATATTCTATACAGTCCTATTTTCAAGGACACATTATCAATTAAAATATAATGAACATGTAGCTATTATATGTGTGAGGGCACATGCATGTCAATTACATTACCGACCTTATATATATAAAGTACTTAACTTTCAATTAATCTATTTGGTTATAAGTCCATAATTTATAATTAGTAGATAGATATCTATTTGGTTGATATATTTTTAAGGTTATAGATACTTTGTTGTGCTATTTTAAAGTTTTGAATTTACTAACCAAGTTAAAAATATAATGTTAGATAATTAAAAACTATTTTAGACATTTTAAAATGGGTATTATTCAAGTTAGTAATTTTACTGTGTAATAACTTACTATTAGAAACACTTATCATTATGTTCACTCTTGTTTATTCATTGGTTAATACTATATACACTCTTATTTTACAAACACACTTTCGTTTTGAATTTATTTTTTCAAAAATATCCAAAATGTACCCTCACCTTTGTCTTCACCACACCTATGGTCTCGTCACTCCCGTGCCCATTTGAACTTCCTATAGAACCATCACTCCCATCCACTGATTATTTTTTATTGTTTTAGCAGGCTATGATTCCTCAAACCCTAAAATAGTTTAATTTTACATTACTTGTTTTTCTTGGCTATTACTAGTTTCATGTTGTGAAAATTGAAAAAAGTTTACGTGGTAAGAACTCGTAATTTCAAAATTCGCAACAGTTTTTTTTGGAGGATAATGTGAAATGGGTATCAAGAGAACAGTAGATGTTACTTGCAAAATCATTTCATGATCAATAAAAAAAGAAATGTAGGTTGGGAAAAATAGAAAAGGGTTGAAGTCATATATGGAAATTAAACAGTAAGCATTGTGTAAATTGAAGAAGGGGTGTGTAATATATAGTTTTTTTTTTAATAATAATAAAAGGGGGAGTGTAGCAGTAAAATCAGAGAATGCAAATAGTATTTGCCATAACTTTCCCTCTCTTTTTGGGCTTGAGAATGACAATTACTGCACAATTGGTGGATTACAGAGGAGGGGAAGGCCCACGTACGTATACTGAACGGGCAAAATAATTATACATGTTGGCCCAAAATTTAAAAGCTTCGTAAATAAAATAAAATGATGTAAGAACAATTTAGATTTTTTATTAATATTTAAAGAATACAAAAGTAAATTTTATTATTCTATTTAATTTGTATATATTTACTCACCAGGGTAAGAAAATAATGTTAGAAATTATATCTTCTCATAAATAACGATATTAGAACATATAAGTTATGTAAATTTTCTTAAGAAGTTATGTGATATTTTTGAAGTACGAATATACCTTTAAATTTGCACTATTCATATATTTCTCACATAATCCAAATTTACTTCTACTGTTTTCACAATACAACACTTGTTCTTACTTTTATACTTCCTCTACTTGTATCGTCCGGTGATTAATCATGTAACACTGTAGTTTTTATTTTTAATCAGGTAGGGAGTGTGATTAATTGCAAGCCAACCTTGTTATTAGATAAAATTAGGAGCATTTGAAAATTATATTTAACTTTTGAATTCATTCAATCCAATTACATTTCTGTGAATTGAGTTTACCCACTTGTTCAATCCAATTATATTGTTTTGAAATAGGTTGACTTATTGGGTTAGGTTGAGTTTTGTTTGTTGCATTCAATCAAAATTAGATTAAATAATAAGTTCATATATCCGAATTCTAAGTCAATCCAATTACAAAATAAAGTATTATTTATCTAATAATTTTACTTTTAAAATAGTTTTTTTAATTATTATAGAACACATAAATTATTTTTTGTTGAAAATCAGGTAGGTTGAGTCAAATGGAATAAAAAACTTGAGTTGTTATATTATTAAATAAAAAGAGTTGTGATGTAGTTTTTATTCAATAATAAACCTTCAATCTAATAATTTATTGTTGTAAGTGTAGTTAATTCTTTCCTAGTAGAAGTCAGATGATCCAAATATGACACTTAGACTTATTAAGTCTATTAAGTGAAAAAAGTTATATTTTAAATAAGAGTTATAAATTTTAATTTAATAATAAACATCTCATCCAACCTTTATCATATACATAACATTTTTTTATATATATTCTGTAATCATGTAATAAATATTAAGAAACATTAGAGATGTTCTTCTTTTTTTTTTTTTTTGTCTTAAAAGGTAATAAGTTTTCAAAAATCACCCAATTTGATAACTTAGTCCAATTGTGTTACTAAATAAAAAATAATTAAACTCAATCTATTTAAAATCCAGGCTTTAAAATTAATCTACTCCATAAAACTAATTAAATATTAAGTTGATACGATAATAGGAAAGAATATACACTGAGAGAGAAAATAAAGTGATATTTCTTTATTTGTAAGATACATTAAGATTAAATAATTATTATAAATTTCTTGAAACATTAAATATATTTTTAAAAATCTTATATGATTATTTATAAAATAAAAGGCAGCTATATAAATAAAATATATTTTTTGAAAAATTTGTAAATTAAAGTTAACTTTTAGAAAACTATATGTAATTTCAGAGAAAAAATATTATTAAATACAATTACATATTATCATTAATTATTGTTTTAACGTATGTACTCAAAAGAATAGAATATAAGATTATAACTATTATATCACATCTTATTCTCTCATAACTCTTATATCTCTGTCTTCCTACACTTTTTGGGGTTAGTATTACTGTATTTCTCTTCTCTTCCTTCATTTTTAACTTATATCTCGTACTTCGTTGGAATCCGAAGCAAATCAAGTGATGTTTATATATACTCTAATATTAGTTGCTGAAAGAGATTCTTAAGCATACCTAAATATGTTCTAACAAACTTTGAAAATTACACCTATCTTTATTCTATGTGATAATTTATATAATATAAACGATGTACTATTTATTGACTAGTTCAACGTGTACACTTGATCAAATGGATGGATGCTCTAGAAAGGGGAACTTGGACTATTTAAATGTTTTCTGGAAACTTTGTCTCTATCCGAGTTCGAAGATATTATTGTAAAACAAAAATTAAAAAATGTATAATTATAAAATAAAAAGAAAGGCATAACAGGCCCAGCCATTAATTCAGCTAAAGAACAAAGTGAGATACAAAATTGAAAGAAGAAGGAAAAGGACAGCACAGCTACGTTTGAGCAGTTTGAGGAAAGGTGTCGGTCTCAGTCTTTGGATTTGTGACACTACATAATTTGTAAGCAGTTAAAATCTCAAAAATATGTCACACTTGAAGTTCCAAGTTCCAACCAACCTAATCAAACAAATGAAGACAACCAAATACTTCCATTTTTCAAACTCGCTTCACCTTTTTGAACCGCTTTGATTCATCTTTGGAATTATATATGATTTGAAACCAGTTTACTTAACAGTATGGAAGAATCACAAATTATATCAATTTCGTATTAATTTCTTCCTAATTTTGTTATGGTTCCTCTACTGTCCAGCTCAGGATGACTACTTGTTGTCCTAAGCTAGCAATTTCTGTATCGAAAATGAAATTGGTAGTCTAAGTATATAAGTAATCTTTGACAAGACAAATTATAAAAACTAACATAACATAAAATTTAAGTCAACTTTGAATCCTGTAAATAGGTGGATAATAAAGGTCAAAGATATGCATTATTGAACAAAAATTTACTTAGCTCCGATAACCAAATGCTTACTTGAGTGTTAGCAGGTACACCCCATATCGTGGCTTGGGCAGATATTTGAGGGATATAGATGAGAACTTGGCAGACAGAGACAAGCACTTTTAAAATAAAGACTCAGACAGAAAACGTTCCAGTAGAACGAATTTGAACTGTTCAGACTGTGTGGGACTGTGTAGGAAGAAACTTTAAATATTTCCAAATCTTGTGTACGAACATTTTCTTATTTTTTAGTTAAATTATATTTTAAATAAATTCATTTTAAAATAACTCGACCTTATATGTGATTTCTGATATATCTTATTCATTTTCTTTTCGGATCTTAGATTTATTTGAATGTAAAGGTATTTTTAAGACGTATTTATCCTGTTATCTTTGTCAATCAATGACACTCTTCAATATAATTAAATTATTCTAAGGAGGCCTTCAAGTACTTTCGTCAATATAATGTGTAATTGCTAAGATTTTTTAATATATATTAATGAGTTGCTTGCAATTGTATATAGCCATATCTTCTTGGAATATTATAATACAAATTTGGTGGAATTAACATAATAATATAAGTCTTGGTTCACCTCATCGTTCACCTAATCCATATCTTAATGCTCGTTTGGTTTGGCGTTGGAAACTAAGAATAGAGACGGAATTGATTTCTCAAAAGAAAAAAAATGGTTTTTCTTGTTATAGAAAACTACAACATATATCATTCATAATTGGGCCCTCAAAATAAGCAAGTTACGCTTCCTTTTAATTATGTCGGGTACAAAAATAAATATTAAAATATTATTATTTGGTTGGTTTACCATTATTGCTAAAATGATATAACTGATTTTGAAGAGATTCAAAACAATTATATTAAAATGCTTATTTTTCATTAAGAAATGCAGCGAGAAAATTTTTAATAATGAAACAAAAGAGTTTTAAGAAAATATGTTTTCAAAATCAGCTACACCTTGTTCATTCAAAACTAACTCCATGTTTTTTTTTTTTTTTTTAAATCTTAGTTGATGTGTTGAAGTTATTTAAGAAAATAATTTATTGTAGGAACCTTGTAAAATATATATTTTTTTGTAAAATGTTGAAGGTTGTTTCAGTCAAACCAATGAATGTTTAAATTTTTAATTTTAATGGAATTTTACTTCATGTTATTTTTAAATTAAAAGAATTTATATTATTTACATTTTTATTTGTTCCCATGTCAAAACATAACATCGTTCCATTTTTAAAAAATATATAAAATAAAAACAGTTTAATACTTTAAAATATTTTATATAAATTTATTAATAGTTATAGTGAAACATATTCATTGTGTATTAAATATTATATATAATATGTTTGATAATTGTTTCTTTATATATTTTATAAAGTAAAATCCATAAAAAATAAAATAATTCTCAACTGTATTTTAAATGTTAAATTCAAACTAAATGATAAAAAGTCTTTATTACATTGGGTACTTGATACAATTGTTTATATAACTTAAGTTACGAACAAAATTTGAGCATCTCGTCAAATTTTATAATTCCATATCTATACTATACATTAACAACATATTCTCAACAACTACTAGTTTTACATATCATATTATCACAACTCATATTTTAACATCATCTAACAACTTGTATATCAATTACATATCATCAAATAATTTAATTTAAATGGAATAATTCAAAAGACAATTTGGAAGAGTGAAAAATGAAAGCTAAGTTAAAAAAGAATGCCACTTAAACAAGGTATTTTACTTTATACAGTAATTGTTAGTATGAAAAAAAATTGATACAATCTTATCTTTACTCATTAAATGAAATCATCACTTGAGTAACGAGACTTATTTAAATATTTAAATAATAAATTTTCAGAATGAGAGTTTACCAAATTACATGTAATTACATAATCAATCAATTTCATTGCTAGAATGTCATTTCGATGTTTAATTATAAAATATTATCAAAATTGAATCTTATTACTCTTCATATCACTTGATCAAGTTGTTGTTTAGCAACCACAAACAAAGTTTTTAAAAAAATTAAAAAAATCAAAGTTTTAAACTCTAGTCATTTATACATTCATTATGCTCCAAACCATACTTATTTTAGTCCAATTGATTTCAATTTATTCACATTTGTAAATATCACGTAGATTAAATTTCACAATCATTTCATATTCTTTAAAAATTTAATTAATAACAATTCCAACATAGATACATAAATGTCTCCATAAGCATTCAATCCATATCATAATATAACATTTTAATTATAACACCACCGTCCAAACAAAATTCCAACAATCCGATCAACATTTAAATTAAAAACACAAAATATATTTGTAACTAACACACTTATCTAACGAGTACAATTTTAAGTTAATTTTCTATTACTTGATAACACGATATCTTTTAAGAAATCTACTTTAAAAAAAAATATTAGAAAAAGATAACAAGTCAAAAAAAAATCATGAATCTTATAAGACATTTTAAAGAAAGAAACTTAGTATATTACTACGAACTTAAACTAATAAAAACTAATCTTTTTATTTCATCATATATATGTAACACTCGTATGTATGCAAATCAAATGAGAAAAAACCTGAGAACGGAAGAGAACAATAAACTTACATTGATCAAATTTATCTTTTAAGTAAATTAGATCTATTCTCAATAGTCTATTAACTTGTAATTAAAAAAAGTAAAAGATCTTAAAATTCTAAAGAGAAGTCGCAAAATTTTAACTTTTAAAATTATAATAATTTAAAAAAATATTTTTATTTTTTAGAACATTTTTCAACTTAAAAGTATAAACATCATTCTCCATCAAATTTAAACTTTATCTTCTAATACCTATAAAAAATAGATTGTTATATTAAGATATTAGTCACATTATAATTAATACAAATCTTATTTGAAATTTATTGAATTATATACATTATATGTATGTGCTATTTAAATATCATACTGTACATCAAACTTTTAAATTGCTTATAAGACTCCCTATTAAACCATATAAACATAAACATATTAGACTTGACCCTTGTGAAATCAAATCAGTCTCATTTTTGTCTCCTACTTTGCATAAAAGTTTCACAAAATCGTAGTTTCTTTTAAATAACTTTTTTCCATTGGTCTAATAGGTATGTAGAGATAACTCAAATCTACATACAACTTTTATTTTAAATACTTCTTTAAAAATGTTCAAATGAAACTTTTAAACAAGCAGACCAAACTTGAAAGATACTTGTAACAAATAATTTATCAAGTTTAAGTTTCGATATTTTTACTTGGATCACATTGTTTTTTTTTTTTTTTTTAACAATACCTTGTTCAATCTGTTTTTATCCTTGGTCATATAAACACTTGAATATGAGACGTTCATCTCATCATGCTCAAGATCTCAGTTAGTTATTATTCAAATTAAAGCACCCAAGCACCAATAATTTAAAAAAGATAAAATGTATTAAAAATCTATCATGTTATATATTGAATGTAAACGTAAAAATTTTATTTAAAAAATCAATTAGACATCCTATGATTACAAAGAAACACGTTTCAGTGACGTCTAACTTTCATAATCTTATTTCGTTGGCATTATATATAAACATCTATAAAAAATATATATAAATTTATGTCATTACTTAAACTTAACATATAAATATATAAAAATAATTTTGTGGAAGGTCGATTTTTATTTATTTAACTTATGAAAAATTATTTCATATAAACATACGGTTAAAAAATCAAGTTGACTTTGATTAGGTTTTAATTCAACTAAACGATCCCATAAAACAATTGAATAAAATAAAGCAAAGATAAAAAAGGTGAACCCATTATAAACGCTCATTGCTAGTTTCCTATCTGAGGCAAAATAAGAAAACTAATTAGTAGAAAATACTAATTCATCGCATACAAAATCTAGCTGCATGTATAATAATATTGCACTTGTGATTTTGGTTAAATTTTTTATATAATATTTATGGAAGAATATAGAAACATGTTGATATGGTATTGTTTGGTTTAGAATGAGCTGGTAGCATGCATGATAAGAAAAATAATGGTGGGGGGAGAGAGAAACAAATATTTGCATGACATAAAAATAAAACCCTAACGTAACGTGTTCTCTCAGGTGCGTACATATCCATGTGAGCATGTTGATGCTGTGAAGATAGCTCAATGAATTGAAGTAATAAAAATTTGAATGAGAATACCAAGTATCATTATGCAGTGGCTATGTCTTGGAATCAAAGAAGAGGAAGCAATAGTTGTGTCGGAGAACGACGCTGAACCAACCACCAAGAAAATTTAAGAGGGGAAAGGTAAAAAGGGAGAGAAGAAAGAATAGAAGAGAATAGAAGGTACAACTTTACGGAACTAAAAACAAACTAAGAGTTATAGGTTAAGTTATAATATATAGCCCATTGTTTTAAAATATGCAAATTGAAAACCAAGGGCGTAGACTCTGACTATGCGTTGCGTTTCGTTTCGCCATTGCTTTCGTATACTTTTGACCGCCACAAACAAAGATGCTTTTCTTCCTCAGCTCCCAGCAAATTCAAACGCTTTTATTCAATTTTTAATGTGTCAAATGCAATCTTCAACGTAAATACAAATAACTTATATATGCTAATAAAAATTAATAAACTATTGTTTAATTTTGCTAATTTCGTTTTAAAAAGCATTTTCTGGAACTGGTTTTGTTAAACTGATAATGAAAATAAAATCTACATCACTAAGTTCAATAAGTGATGTAATTTTGACTCCAAAATAAGGTTACGTTAACTATTTCAATACAAATGTCTGTTACCTATAATATATGTGATTATTTACCGTAAAGAAAATGAAAGCTCAAATTAAGCAAGAAGACAATATCATCAAATAGAGGAAAGTTACATAAAATTTGATTATATTTGAATTGAAGAGTTTTTTACTACTTGTATTTAAATCTCGAAAGGGTGTCACACTGACGCACTTCTATCCGAACACAGTAAGATTATGGTAGATAATAGAACCTTCTCAAAATATCTAGTGTATGTTAGAGCGAATTTTACAAAATTGATTTTAGTCCATACTAATATTGAAGGAATTTGATTTATGTTCACATATTTAAAAAAAAGCAATAGATTTTTTAATCAATTATTTAATCAATTAGTTTATCCATGAGGTTGGATAAATGAAATAAAAAATGATATACATATGATTTGAAATGGTTTTTATTATTGAAGATGAAGATGAAGAGTTGGCATTAGGAAAATTGAAAACCAAACAAAAACCACCTCTACAGTAACAGTGTGACTAGGAACGTTGAAACTCTCCCTCCAAATTATATATATACTCATTTTCTCTCTCCTTCACACAACCACATCGCAAAGTCACAAGTCATACACAATCCTCAACAATTTCCTTAACTCGTTTGCCTGCGTCTCTGTTTTTATCTCTATCTCAATAACCATTCCAAATGCTACAGGTGGAAACACTGGTTTCAGCGTGCGCCGGCGGATCCAGCGATCGGAAAATCGCCTGCGAGACTCTCGCCGGCGACCACGCCACGGATCCGCCGGAGCACCACCCGGATTCGCCACCGGAGTCCTTCTATCTCTCTCGGGACGAGGAATACGACTGGTGGGACCGCAACGCCGTCTACGAGCGCAAGGAATCGACCAAGGCCAATTCAAATTCCACCAACCTCAACGTCAACCTCAACCCTGGCACAAGCTCCAACAACAACTCCCAGCGCTTCTCCGTCAGTTTCAAGTCCAAGGCTTCCACCATCATTGGCTTACCTAAGCCTCAGAAAACCTCCTTCGTCGACGTCAAGAACCGCCGCAACCACAAGCCCGGCAACATCAGGTTGTTCCCGAAACGCAGCGTTTCGGTCGGAAAGTCGGAGTCCGGGTTCGTGGAACCGTCTTCGCCGAAAGTGTCTTGCATGGGAAGAGTCAGATCCAAGCGCGATCGAAATCGCAAGCTATGTTCCCGAAAGGATTCCCAGGATACGCGTACAAAAGAAAAACCGAACAAAACCGGAAAGAAACACGGTTTTTTCGAGGGCTTTCGCTCCATTTTCCGGTCCGGTCGAAAGGAAAAGGCGAACCGGAAACCGGATTCTAATGTTGGGTCGAAGAGCGTTGCGGTTAATTCGAAAACGCGGGACAGCACGTCGAGCGTGAACGACGCGTCGTTCGAGGAGTCAATAACTGTGTCGCGGAACAGCGTGTCGGAGAGTGAACCGCCCGGTTTGGGTGGCATGATGCGGTTCGCGTCAGGAAGACGGTCTGAGTCGTGGGGAATAGGTGATTCCGAAGGCCACGTGCCGCGATAGGATTGGTGGAGGAAACCGTTCGGCGAGGGCAACCACGAAGTGGGGCCCGCTGCCCTCGGGTGTAAGCAATTGAAGGAAAAAATGTTATAAAAACCTGGCGACTGGCGAGTCTTTTTGTGTGGGACCCAGGCGTCTGAAGAAGGGCTCCGGGGTGACGTGGCGCGTGGAAAATTTTTCAGCTATTACTTCTAGTGTTTGGTTTTTGTACTACTGTGGTTGAATGAATTTACTGGGTTGGTGTTTTTCTCACTGTATTTTGTAGCCACACAGTTTTGTAAATATACACAAGTAATGAGTGTTTTTGTCTCTTCGAATTGAGCAGATGATGTATATTTTCTCTCTTGTCTTTGCTTTCAATAATTGTATGAATTGTCGAACGGTGCATGCGTGGCGGCTTCCTCTCCTTTGCGATTAAACAAAATTATTAAGCATGGGTGTTGCTTCACTGTTGTAGTTGAGGAAGACTACACGCTACACCTGCGCCACTACATTATTCAGAGTTTTCATGAATTATTGAATTAAATGATCGTCCATGGAGGAGGACATTTAACATTTTTTTTACCATGTTATGCCTTTTCAAGAAGATTAATTTGAGAAACCATTTTAAAAACCTCTCTTGAATGGCTAAAATGTCAAACCCATTCAATCATGCTTGCTAGCTGTAGCTGCTCTAATTTTCTCCGTTACACCTTAAAACAAAGTTTTAGGTTGCTTATTTGTTTAGGTTGGAATCTGAAGGTTTTGACCGGGGCGACTAGAAGCTTGAAGAAGACCACAAGGTTGAAAAACGTTCCCTTCACACACGCAATCCTTCAATAGGCTAATTTCAGACGCCGTTGTTGAAACTGTTGAATAAAAATGAAGAGTGAAATCTAGAAAATCAAGAGTAACATCACATCAACAGGACTAAAAGCAAAAGCGTTGGAGAGTAGATTATGCGTGTAGACGCGGTTCAAATCAGAGTGTGACTTTTTTCTTCTACAATAAATATCTTAAATGTCTACGCCAATTAAACTGGTAGTCGGTGCTGTAAGACTTTATTAAGTCCACCAATAATAAATCTCAAGTTTAAATATGTTGCAATTAATTCCACATTTTTTTGGACTTTACCATGGTTAGAGTTAAATGCTCTCAAATTTCAAAGAATATTTATGGATAATTCCTCCATTTCTGATTTTGCCAAATATGAGTTTAATGTTTGGCAAGTGGATTGATATCTTCTGTGTTTGTTCAATTAATCTCGTCTTTGTATGGACTATGAGGAGTGCTGCTGTGGTGCGAGGGAAACAATCTATTCCATCTGGGCTATTGCTTTGTTCACCCCTTCATATGCAAAATGTCCGAATTGCCCTTGTGGTTGGGTTTTTAATTTAACTCTACCTTCCTTTCCCTTCCCTTCCCTTCCCTTCCCTTCTTCTCCTTCCCCCACTTCCCTCTCGTTCTATTTTTCTTGCTGCATTGCCACCGCTGGAGGGCAAAATTTTTGCCTCACCACGCTGAAGGTACCACCTTTTTCTTTTTTTCACTTTCCATAACGGTTATTCCAAAATTGTTCCAAATTGGAAAAGGAAGAAGGCGTGAACATGGAAAAACATTTCAAGATACATTTTCCAGAATATATTTTCAGAATGGTGATTTCATAATATATTTTTGGAATGTTCTTTCTGGAACAACATTCCAAAATGGGTAGTCAAAATATGTTTAAGAAAAGGTTATTCTGAAAAACAAATTTGAGAAATATTTTTTAGATAGACCGTTATGGAATCTTTTTTATATACCTCTTTGGAGCATGTTATTTTATTGGATTTGAATATATTTATATTTTTTAACGTGTGTTTACTACTTTATAATCATAGTTTTATTCATGTATATACAAAATAATTATGGTTAGATTTAGAGGAGGTAGTTCTCAAAATGATTATGTAGATTTAATTCTATGTCTATTAAACGAAGAGAGAGTGTGGGATCTTAGTTATATTGGTGAAGATGATCAAGCAAGACAAAATATTTTAGTTGAAGAGGCGCATATCAAAATTATAAGTAACATTTCTTATCACAATAAAAGGTCATCTAAATAGCGAATGCATATAAAAACATAATACAACTTTGTATTTAATTAAAAAAATGCTTCATCACTAAACACAATGTAAATGCTAATCTACCAACAATGTGTATATCGTATCTTGTGAATTACTCGATACAATCTTATCACCTATGTTCCTTATTTAATACATTACAAAATATTTCATATTAACATCATCTACACTTGTATATATGTCAACTTCATCTGATTTTCTCGTATAAAAGTCTTCCTCCATATCTATTTTGTACGTTTTGGGTTTAGTCAGTCTAAAATAAAAAAATTAAAAAAAATTGTTTTTCAGAGAGACCAATCCATAACAGTAATTGTGCTTTGTGGAAAGGTCAGTAATTGTGCTTTGTGGAAAGGTCAATCCAAAATTATAGTTTTATATTATGTTGTATTTTGAAAAGTTACAATTTCATATTGACCTTTTTGGAAAAGACAGTTGTTATTCTGGAATATAAATTTTTCTATTTCGGAATAGTTTTTTTGGAGTACACTCAACATAAACCTTGTGGAACAAGTATTTTGAAAGGATTATTGTGGATTTAGCATTCTGGAAACCTTGCACAATATTTACATAATAAACTTTCTGGAATCTACAAAAAATATGCTTATGGAAACAAAATTTTAATACGCACCTCCCACACTATTATAGAATGTGTATCGTGGAATGTTTATATCTGGAAGTTAGTGCTTCTAGGATAAACACGTTCTGAATTACGTATTCCGGAAGAATTCTGATAATTGTATCTGCACCATTACAGCTAATGAAATGGACAAAACCACCCTTCAATACCTGAACTCATTTCCTCCAACATAACCAGCTTCAAAACACCACCACAAACTCCACGCCGAAATTATCCTCTTCCAATCTTCAGTCAACAGCAAAACACAACGTTTCAAGGAGGAGAATGTTTCAAATAAAACTCCAACGGACAAAATTGGTACTTCAAATTTTTTGTGGGTGTATATAGAAATTTGGGAGTGCAGAAAGGAAATGCCTTCAAATCTAAATATGTTGGGCCTCCTCATGGCATCAAAGGCTCACTTTCTCCAGCCCAAGTAACTTGTCTTTAGTCTGAAATCACCAAACTTTTTCAATTGCAATCTTAGCAAAAGATTGAAATAAAACTAAAATATTCTAAATTAAATTAAAATAACGAAAAGTGTGGTTTTTAAAATTATTGATCCTAACCATTCGTCATCTGTTTATTGGTATTTTGTTCTCATTACATGACCAAATAAACCAGGAATGACAATACCTAATTTTTAGACTAGGTATTACAATACATTATTCACACTTTATATATTTCTGTTACACGTGGACCTTTCTCAAAATCAAATGAAAGTCAGAAGTTATCTTGAGTATATGTGAAAAAAAAAAGTTTATTGTTTTATTATAATATTTCAATGAATTTAATTTCATGACAATGTATTTGGCAAACTATATAAAACTAAATATTGAATATAAATTTTGTCAAAAAATTACAATTAATTTTAGATAAAATTACATATATAATATTATTTCATAATATTATAAATATATTCATATATTCAATATTACAATATCTTATTCACTTTTATTTTATATATCTTTCTCTTACATGTGGACCTTAAAAAATATGTTTCAAAATCAAAAAGAACTCACAAGTTACCTTGCGTATCTGTGAAAAAAAAAACATTATCATGGTATCACGTAATATTTCAATGAGTTTCATTTTCATACACGACAATGTATTTGGTAAATTATAAAAACTAAATATTGAATATATTTTTTGTCAAAATTAACACATCTATAGTGTCTCATGAATAGATTTGGTAAATTATACAAAACTAAATATTGAATATAAATTTTAAATAAAATACATAAAATATGTATTTGGTAAAATAAATTATTCATATTTGGTATATCCATACACAGGCACGTTTATAATATTTTGGTATATCCATACATAGGCACGTTTATAATATTATTCATATTTTATTCACTATATTAGATGTGTGAAAATAAACTATAATTTTTTAACAAATTTATATTCAACATTTAGTTTTTTTATAATTTACCAAATACATCGTCATGTGTGTATGAAAATGAAACTCATTGAAATATTATATGATAAGATGATAGTATTTTTTTGCACTAAAAATAATTTTAAGGGGCACATGCAAATGAAAGATATATAAAATAAAAAAATGTGAGATGACATTTTGGACATAACTACACAAGTAATTATTGACAACATAAACATATGGATTCAAATGTGGTTGAAAACAATACTATTGTAATTCACATTTGCTTTTATTTCACTACCTTCTGTCTTCAATATGTTCTTTCCTTCTCTGTAATGTCTGAGCAAATGATTCCATCCAACGGACAATAAGGAAAATGGACAAAGATGATTGATCATCTGGGAAACGAGATGGAGAGATTGACTTTACCGTTGGTTTCAATGTTTTCTACACAATAATAAAGTATTGAAACGTATTTATTTTTGTGTAATCAATATCCATTAATATATAATAGTTATGGACAAAGACTACTTAATGTTAATACATCCAAACTTGAACATGGCTTTTAAAGCAACTCGATTGACCTCTAAATTCAAAATACCAACACATGGATTATAAGCTTTTAACTATATAATGGTAAATGTAAGAGCTTAAAAAAGTCACACAGAAGTACATATGAAACCTGTTGTAACATTTTAGAGCCCAAATAGTAGAATCAAACTATACCTCCCAAGGTCCAAACTTAAGGACTAGGATACTTTCACACCCAATATAATTTGATAACACTTCAATATCCTTTAGAAAAGTGATCTAAATTCGTAATGTAAAATTGGTCAACTTACTCGAATTCAATATATGAGAAACTTATGTTGGTGGGTTTTTTCTCTTTATCATTTTATTTTTAACATTTCAGGTAGAAGGCACAAGTGAAAAAAAAAAAAAAAAAAGTGATGGACCATTTGCGTTTAAGCATGCTTTTGGTATTGGTCATTTTCAACTCCTTTGAAACTGAGATATTTGACCAAAAAATATCAGAAGGTGGATCATAGAATTTCAATCTATTTGAGTTTTGTTATTCATACAAGATCTCAGACTTCCTCTCTGTATCTTTGTGTCTAATTCTGATCCATCTCATGGATCCCCTTAACATAGTCAACCTGGTGAAAATGCACATTCCATGTCAAACGTTGTTAAGTTAGATCCATATGTAGATATTGAACCACTACTATGCCATGCAAATTGCAATGTCCAATTCTCTCATTACAGCGAAAAAAGAGCTAAAGATTTCCTGTAAAAATTTGGATTGAATGAAAAAAAAAAAAAAAAAAAAACAAAAAAAAAAAAAAAAAAAACACAAAACAAAGAATGAGCAGAAACTAATGATTCGTGTAAATTGGAATTAGATTAGAGAAGGAACAACATGTCCCCAAAAAACACTACAACAACCAAATAATCCAACAACAAAAAGGGAACTAAAACACTCTTTAGAACCCCTATTCTAGGAACATGACACCTAAAATCAACAACTGAGATCAGAAAGAAAACATCTCAAAAACCAAAACCACCACACAACCTTAACCACACAAAGGGCATTGAACCAGTCCATTCTCATTGCACTTACCACACCTCACATTCTTCTTGCATTCTCCATCCAAAACCTTACAACTTCCATTACACTCCACACACATCACAAACCTCACTCCACCACACCCTTCACAATCACCCAATGTCTTCTGAGGAATCCCCTCAAAGAGAACACCCAACTTCCCTTCTTCTTCCAACTTCACAACTTCCTCAGCTCCCCCAACCAACCTTCCCTTCACAAACACAACCGGAACCTTAACTTGCTTCGTGCCCATCAGCTTCCGCAACTCCTCCTTAAACCCTGAATCCATCGACACGTCTCTCTCAATCACGTGCACACAATAGGACTCAACAATGGACCTAACTTTATTACATTCCTCAAACGTCTTTCTGATCCCCCGCAGCGTGGTGGTGTAAATGACAACGCAATTTTCTCCTTTAGGAGGACACTTTTCCTCAAAGGTGTTAACAAAAGTTTGTGAGTCCAAAGATTGTCTCACTCTTCGGGTTCTGGGGGTGGCCCACACCATTCTCTTGATCTGTTCTTCCTCTTCAGTGAGTTCTTTTTCATAGGAGGCGAGAAGCTCTGGATCAAACAGAGGACTAGGACTCCTCCTCTTCGTGTCACTGCTGAAACTGTTCCTTCGAGCACGAATCGGAGACCCTTTTAAGGGAGAAGAAAAATTAGAGGGTTTGAGGATTCCCTTAGGACTAACATTGTAATCCAATCGTCTTACACCGCCATTGGCTTGACCTTGAGCCTTGTTCTCCTTCCCTGTGAACTTCTTAAGACTTTTCGGCGACCCAAATTGGTTGATAAACTTCAAGGGGGTTCTGGTGTCAGTAGCTAGGAACCCACGAAGGAAAGGTGTGGACTTGGGACTTTTCTTAGGGTGATTTGAAATGGGCACTCCCTCTTCTAGACCCTCCATGAGTTCCCAAGCATTGATCACTTCGGGTTCTTCGCGACTCCGAGGAGGAGATATTTTGGCGGTTTTGGAATCTTGAAGTGTGGGTAGGGGTTGCTCCTTTTCCTTGTCCAACATGAGTGCTCCATAGGTGGAGGAAGTGAGGGAGACCACGTGGTTCAAGTAACCGCCGCCATTGGTGACAGTGACTTCTTCTTGCTGAAGTTCTCTCTTGACGAGTTTTGAAGAGACGCAGCCCATAGATGGTGATGAGTGAGTGGGGTTGTTCCTCTCTCTCTCTCTCTCTCTTTCTCTCTCTGTTGGTTTGTTAGTTTTAAGGTATTGGAGAAGACGAAAAGGTGAAGGCAACGGCTCTGGAGGTTTTCCCTTGTCCTAACCGTTACAATGTCTGTAACGGGCCCAACGGTCAAAAATTCGAATCTGGAGCAATTCTCTATTTCTATTCTCATCTCCTTCTTCACCTTAGTTTATTTCCTATCATTTTCAATAACAATAAAAATACCATTTTCGGAGAGTTTTCAGAAGATGCATTTATGAAAATAAGACAATAATACAGAACTAGAAATTCAATATGTTTAGAGAAATTTGTTTTCAAATAAATCTATAAGATTTTTTTACTCTCTCTAAAACTGGTCTTTTTAATTCTACTAATCATTACACTATTCAATAAAAAATTCACTTTTATTTCTTAACGAGACATTTTCCTTTCTTAGAGGTCTCCAAAAAAAAAACGTATTAAAGTTAAATGCTCGTGAAAATTAGTGTTCAAAATATATTAAATTTACTTTTTTAATGTATTTAGTGTGGAGGTTGAAGACTAATTTTAAATTGATTTTAATTTAATATGAAATCAGAATTAAATTAATATTTTTGTGATTTAGTTTAAATGGAATTATTATTATTATTTTTGTTAATATAGATATCTTAGATACCCTTAAAATTTTATTAAATATTTTAAAATAAAAATATTAAATATTTTGTAATTAAAATTTGTGAGATAAAAATACATTTTAAGATTTTTTAATAACTGCTTTATATTCGTAATTTTAACTTCTCATATTTATAAATAAACTATATAACTTTGTAGTTAAAAAATACAATATAAATTTGTTATAATATTTTAATAAGTACAAATTTACTGTAAGAATACTACACTTAAATTTTAAAGCAATACTAAAGAGACACTGTTTGTTAGTAGTTTATTAATTTTAAATATATAATCTTTTATTTAAATATAATAAGTAAGTTTTATGTATGTTTGTATAGTAAGAATAAGACAATTAAATTAGAAAAGCAATACCAAAGAGACACGAACGTATGTTTGTTAGTAATTCATTAAATTTAAATATATAATATTTTATTTAAAAATAATAATTAATTTGATTGGATTATTGATTTTTAATCCAAACTTCAGCACTTGTTTGAGAAGAAAAAAAAGTTAAAATAAAAAATATTTTCGACCCGTTTTTTAATTTTTATTAATTCGGTTATTAACACCCTTAATATTTAGTGAATTTTGAAAACAATTTCTTAAAAGAGGAAGTGCATTTTGGAATTCAAATACTGGAGTTATTCAATATAAGTTGTTTTCAAAGGAAGTTTTATCACAACGCCATTTGTTTGAATAAGATTTGGATTTAATAAATAAGATTTTAATTTGAGTTTTCTAAAAAATGATTAAACGATAAAATTTAGCTAAAATAATTAAATAGACCATTCATCAAAAATAACATCAAAACCAGTTTATATTTCCTATCTTCTTAACAAAAGAAGTACATAGAGGTTATACCTGTCAATTTGTAAACTAAAAAAAAATAAGAGGAATCATAGAACCACTTTTTTTTTTTTTTTTCTAAGACGTATTAATTTCATTTTTAAATTACTTTTGATTGTTTTCAAAAAAATCATGAAATGGGAGGGACAACGAAGGAAGACTAAAAATATTGTACCCATGGATAATTGCAAATAAATTATGCTACAAAATCAAAATAGATAGTTTTATGGATACAGGTAGATGAAATAAATGAAAGTTTTTCCCTTGTACTTATTAACCAGATGAGGATAGACAGTTTAAAATTATAAATTTACTTATAGTACAAATTCATTATTATTAAAAAGTTAACAAAATAATAATAATATTTATTTTTCTACTTTTTTCTATGAAAATAATCTTTATTTTATTCATTCCCTTATTTCTCATCCATTTCCTTTCTCCCTACCAATTGGCAAATATTAATAAAATACATTTAAGTTTTTTATTATTTTCTTTTATACGGTGTTTATATTCGGGTAAATACTATTCATCCAAGTGAAAAAACAAATATCACATGTATTTAAATCTACATGTGTTGTGAAGAAAGAGCGAAAACATATGAAAAAGTAGTAAGATTATTTATATTAGTACTAAGAAAATACAAAGAATACAAGATTATCATAAAAAATAGGGTAATCGACTATGTTTATAACATAATTATAGACAATCGATTATATAATATAGTATAATAATAAAATAATAATAGGAATATATTTATATAATAATAATAAAAATAATAGAAAAATATTAATAATATAAGTATCAATAACAATAAAATAAAAATTAAAAATAGTAATATTTAGAATTAATTTATAAAATAATAAATATTAAAATATTAAAATTATAAATAATAATTATAATAACAGTAACACAAATTCAATAAATTTTTAAGATAATAATAATAATATATAAAAAATGATAATAAAGTTATAAATAACAATTATAACAATAAAATTATGAAATAATAAAAAAGTAAAAATATCAAAAAGTAATAATGACTAAAAAATTTACTAAATAATACTATTAATAACGATTTAATTTAAATTTGAATTTTATTTTATGAAAACACTTTTTCATATATTTTGATTCATTGACAGTATTATATTACTGTCAATTGTTGTTTTTTCTTTTTTTTTTCGTTTAACTATTGTTATGTAACTCTCTTTATTATATTATATTTGACCGTTTTATATTTAATAATGATTAGGTATTGAAATTTTATATTAATTTCTGTTTATTTTATTAAATTTTAAGAAACTTATAATTTCAGTAAAAACTTTTATAATTATTTTAATAAGTTTTATTTAATTTTATCAATATTAATTTTTAACAATTTTACATACATCCTTAGATGATTCATATTTTTTTTAATTGAGTTCATGAATGATAAAAGAAATAATGTTTTAGAAGTTTCATGTATATATATAATCATATTTTATTTTAAAATAATTTTAATTATAAGAATAAAATTTTGATTTTATAATTTTATTAATTTAAAAAATTATCAATAATACCTATACAATCATTCATAAATTTTTACTTCATTTTTCTTAAACAACTTAGTCTTTTTACTATTTATTTTTTTCAATTTATCATTTTTACTTCTTCTCAAATCTACCCATCAACCCAAAGAACGATTGACTTGATGTGATCCTCTCTCCACTTAGTCTCACCATGTGAATGCCAAGTGAATTCACACCAATGATCTTTGGGTGCATTAGATTATTAGTATTACGGGTATCTAACCACATACTTTAAGTTATATCAATTCTACAATGGAAAAAAAAATGCATGACTGAAGGATTCAGTGGTACCGTCTAACCAGTGAGAAGAAAGTGTCACCATCTTCACTATCTTCATCTTCAACCAATGTATAAGCAATATTATTATTATTATGATAAAGAACAAAATGAAGAGAGAATGTGTCTTGGGTGTGAAAAATGGTGGAACTTTTATGTTTTTTTTTCTTATAAAATTCTCATATTTCCCTTTCACCACTTCATCTACAACGCCAACAAAGGAGAAGTAAGTCATGTTTTGCTGCCCAAGTGCAAAACCCAACTTTGCATTCCCTTCACAAAAAAGGTTGGATAATAATACAACTTAAAACAACCTTCTTCAATTGTTCATTCATTATTATGTCTTGCATGTCAACAAAAAAAATTCTTCTAAGTTTATTTTTTTGTCAATTAATAATACAAATATATTTCCTATATTTTTAAATAATTATCATGAATTTCAATAAATTATCATATATGGTTATATGTGGTAGATTTTTTTCTATCATTTTTTACATTAGCAATAACAATATTAATTTTAATATAAATAGTTTTTCCACTGTATTTAGAAAATAACTCACAAATTTACTAAACTGTTTGTCAACACAAATGATTAATTGAATGATAATAAATAATTGGCAAGATGGTTAAATCAAAAAAATAGTAAAAACAATATACAAAAAAATTAATATATTTTAATCAATCTGCATTCACTATCATAGATCTAATAAAAACAAAAATTACAATTCAATTCAAGTTTTTTTTTTTTTTACTGAGATCTCTCAACTTTAAATTAATTACAACAATTCATATAGAGTTTTTATACAGGAAATAACTGTCCCAATTAACTTCTATAAAGTAATATATTACCGGTTAGAAAAGATAGATAAACAATATTTCACTTTTGAACCTCAGAACATCAATCCATGTAAACTCTAATAACAACAAAAAGGTTATAATTGATGTGGAGCAGACCATCTGATACCCTTTATTAATTTGTGGTGTGATACCCTTTGTTAATTTAAATAATTTAATTAAGACATTATTTTATACTATCAAACACTTTTAAATTACTAGACAATATAGTACATTAGATAATTTATAATTTTTATTCAAAATTTTATTAAACCAATTTTTAAACAAAATTTATTTATCCTTATTATAAAGTTGAATAATATAATATGAGCATCTTATAACCCTTTAATAACCTAGTTAGTATACAAGTATACAAATAAGGAGGAAACAAATATAGAAGTATACAAATGAGGAGAAAAAAAAAAGTGTGTGAAATCTACCTTGTCATTTACTTAATTTCATTTATCAAATTTATCTCTTTATTTTTTTTTCTCATACATCTTATTTTTATTTACTTGTCCCGTTCTTATATATATTTTTAAATCGAAAATAAGACATCAAAATAAACTTTTAAACTTAAAACTCAAAAGAAAAATATAAATAAAGAAGAGATGGGTTGGTTGTTACTTTGGTCAGAAAAGTATTTTATACATGTATTTTAATTAAAATTCGCAATTTGATAATGAACGGTCAAGAATAAAACAAATAAATCATTAAATTATGTTAACTAGCTTTAAAAAGTCACAATTTTTTGAAGTAGTTGTATAACTTTTTAATAAATACTTTTTACCATTCATATATCTATATAATTTAAATTCATTTATCTCATTCTCATATAAAAAAAGTTTTCTGAATAAATAAATTACATTTTAAATATTTTAATTTCATAATATATATATAGAAATTACTTGATAAATAAAAATAACCAGTTTTTTTTTTAATTATAAAGATATTAATATTTTTTTCAAGCACAACTTTTACTATGGACTAAACAATTGTTACAAATTAAAAAAATTGTATGTATTTCGCATTTTATTAAACGAGTTTCATTAGTAATTTTGTAGTTTCAATAATTTTAATTAATAGTAGATTTTTTTATTTTAGAATAAATTTAAAACGAGTTATTAATAATATATTTTTTTTTTAATTTAACTTAATATATGTTCTTCATATTTGTATAGAAGGAAAAAGTTTGATTTGTCTGTTTTATAAAAATTTGAAGAGGACATGAAATTAAGAATAATTTAATACAAAAAATCAATAAACGGTTAATTGTGTTAATTTATGTTACGACTTTAAATGACAAATTAATGAATGAAGGGAGTATTGATTGTCATGCTAATTAATAATGACATCAGTTAAAAAAATATATAAATGCACCTTATAAAGGAGAGTACTGTTTACACCATGTATACAAGGAATATTATATTAACGGTTACTTAAAAAAAGACTGCTTAGCGGCAAAACTTAGGCCACTTAGATTATATTAATATAACTGAATTCTTTATACATAAAAAAGACTCTAGATTTTTTTAGACAAGATAATGATAACAATTGCAAAGTCTGCTATGCCCAAAAATATTATAAATTTTAAAGTTTATTTAATATATAAGAGTTATTTGTTCAATAAAAATTGTCATTTCAGAAAAAAAGATATAGTTTTTTTTTTCTCTTACATAAAATTTCTGTATGTGTGTGAATAATAAATAATTTTTTTTCTATATATACAGTCCAAATATTTGATCAAATCTTAAGTAGACGATGAAAACTAATCCTATCTAATTCTTTATAAGATTTCTCCTATCTGATAAAAATTAGTAGAAATACGTATACTACATATAACATAATAATAATAATAATAATAATAATAATAATAATAATAATAATAATAATAATTATTATTATTATTATTATTATTATTATTATTATTATTATTATTATTATTATAAGCTAATAAATCTTTGTCTTTATTCCTTTAAAGGTAGAAAGATTGAAAGAATGGTAAAAAAATGTTACATCAACTAATTTATTCAGCTAGATTTGTTTTTTATCTAATAATTAATTCTGCTTTTCTGCTTTAGTAGTTTCTATTGACATGACTGAGGAAAAAAAATTAATATTTTACTCATAAAAGTTAATAATATGCAATTTTTCAAAGACTTGTTCTAGAGACGAAGTAAAATAGTACTTGTCATCTTTACACTTTGGAAAATTTTGACTTTAAAATTTGAAATAATATAATATTATGCGATTTCAAATTTTTTGAAATAATTATATTAAATTTATTAAAGTATAGAGTTTTACCATAATTTTATCTTCAAAAAATATTTCAGAATTAAGAAAAGAAAGTTATATTTAAATTATTTTAACTTTAATTTCTAAATAATGTAAAATTATTAAACTTACCTGAATATTACTTGTATTTCTAACAGATTTGAAGAAAATTAATTCAAATTAAAATTATATAAATTTGTCCAATGAAATTTTATGATAATAATTTATAAAATATTTTTTCTTATAAAAGATTTATGTTAGATAATTATTGATTTTGAGATCTCAGTTCGACGGTTCAAAATCTACCCACTATAAAAAAATATTATTAAAAAAATAACAAAAAAATATGAAAAAACACGCTAAACTCATAAAAGCAAAACAAACTCCCTGTAAACAAATTTATAAAATATCTTTAAATACTAATTTATTCAAATTACAATTACATAATAAATAATATTTTGTTCTACAGTATTTTCACAGTAACCTTGCAATTGATAAATAGCAATGTTTCTTAAGAATTCTGACAAATTTATTAAAACTATTTTCCCACAAAATAAGTCTATAATATTTTAAATGTTTCCAATATTCATATAAAAATTTTAAATAAAAATAAACATATTTAATGCAATAAAAACCTATCATTTTTATTTAATAAGTAAAATAATAATAGAACTAATATAACTAAATATTAGATGTGTAAAACATTCATGGGATGGTCACTCTCCACAAGTTGCTTGATTTATTCACTTTTAAATTCTTACTGCTTGCTACCATCATGCTGCACAAATATATCATAACTAGGTTTATATATTTTTTCAGAAAAAATGCAGTACTGCCATATTATTCTAATAATCATTTTCTACCTAGCCAGCCACTACAATAAATCCACAATCATTCTAAGAGCACCAAAGTGGGGCACTGATAAGATCAACAAAAAAAGATAAAGTGCATGCATCAGGCCAACGTAACTAATTGCACCATCTTGTAACCTAATTTTTATCATAAATAAAATTATATTTTTGGAAATATCTACCAGATATTATTTTGTGTGTCTGATATATTGCTACAACACCTTTTTCTAAAAAGGATAGATTCATATTTATCCTCAATGCTTGAAGTGGTGCAGCACATATCAGGCTAAGCCAGTGATAGTTTGCCAAGTTTACCACAATCTCACAAATGATATTTGATGATTTTCCATCAGAAACATAATATCTTGGTTAATTTGCTTGCAATCAAATCATCTTTCACTTTACACTTCATTTAATCTACAAAGCACCTGATATTTTTTTCCTAAAAGGGAAAAAGTGTGTAAGATTTTCTGGAAAATTTTCAATGGTGTAATAATTAATGTTTCACACATAGCCATAGATCACAAAACATCTTTGTAGCAAAGCAATGAGCCAGTAATCTCATTCTGTCAGATTTTTTCACATGTAAAAGGTCCAGTATATATTATGCCATATAGATTCTTTTCACACCTGTTTAAAACACACAAAAGTTTACGACCAGTCTTTAAATTTGATTTTAAGTATTTAAAGTAATAAGTTTTTATTATAGAGCTCAATAAATAAATAAAAAATATCATCTTTTAGCTTCAATTTTTGTGAATTCCAGTAATTTTCATCTACATTAACTTTGTGAAGATTTTTCTACTGTTCAATTTCCTTTTTAAGTAATTTTTATAAGATTGTGAGATGGAACTTAGGCAAATTTTTCAAATTTTTGTAATTTTTATCTGAAATTTTTAAAATGATGATTTTTTTATTTATTTTCAGAGGGTAAATTGTACGTATTATTAAGTGACCCTATTCCATGATTTAATCTAAGATTAAATAAAATTGTGAAAAGAGAACACGATTATAGTTTATTAGATGAAATCATGTAGCCAAAATTTTAATTAATGAGTTAATTAATATGGTGAGAATAATGTAAGATCTTAAGGTGATTAATATTCTTTACCTATTTTGTTTTGTAGGTGTGATGTATTGCTAATATGTAACTAAAATAAATGCACAGTTACAAAACTGATTTTATTTATTGATAAAAATGGTTGAAATTAAATTGAAACAAATGTAAAGTTAATTTGAAATTAAACAATAATGATTGAGGGGATTATTGTTTAAATTAAAATAAAAAAGACATTAGTATGAGATTTATATATTGAACTAAATTAAAAGTAAGTTTGATTTTGAAAAAAAAAAATAAAAATAAAATTTAGTAATAAAATATATTTAGCAAAATTAAGTTTAAGTTTAATATTTGAATTTAGTTACTAATATAAAAATAATTTAAAATAAAATTAAGATTTAGCAATAAATTTAGAATGAAAAATTTTAAAATATTATATAATTGTTTAAATAAATTTATTGTTAGTTTTTAAATTATATCTATTACTAACTAAATCTATTTCTATATTAAGAACTATAAATTCATAACATGTAACTTTTTTTTCTCAATAACCACTTTTTTATTCAAATTAAATTTGCATTGATTTTATTGATTTTAGTTGCACATTAAGAACAGATCACACGTGTCAAACAAAACAAAAGAGGAATAGGTGGAGAATATTAACCCTCCTAAAATCGTACAGTATTCTCACTATATTAATTAACTCATTAATTAAAATATTAATTGTACAATTTTATCTAGTAAATTAAGATGGTGTACTATTTTCACAATTTCATTTATATCTTATATTAAATCATGGAATATGGCCCATATCTTCACAATGATATCTGTCTCCTATGCACGATTTACCCATATCCCGAAATAAATAAAAAAATACACCATTTTAAAAATTTCAAAAACAAATTACATCAATTTGAAAAATTTGCCTGGGACTTAAAGAATATAATTAGTATTTTTTTTAAATATATAAAATCTATTAGCCTTTATTTATCTTATTAATATTTTCTATTATTTATTATTTTATCCTTATTTAGATTCATGATAAATGTGTTGACATAATAAAAAAATGGGTAAGGATAGTTATTTGTTTCGTTTGGGCAAGAATTATTAGATAAAAAACTTATTATTTCTATCCTTGTTTGAATTTTGCTTCTTTAGGAAAAGAGTGGACTGAAAGAGAAAATTAAATTTTAACTTTTGTTTGAAAGAAAAAAATATAAAGGGTAACTTTCCACTTTCTTCCTTTGTTTCTCCTTTCCACTCCACCAAAGGCTAAAGTGATATACAAATTGTACAATGAATCCTTAAAATGTTTGTTTAAGAAGGGAGGGTTTGTCTAAGAAGAACAGCAAAAGATGAATGAATGATAATGATGTTAAAGTAGGTTCTAAGAAAGCCTCTTCCTTTTCTCTGTTAAGCAATTCTTATATTCCATAGATTTTCCAATTGAATAGTCCTACTTCCTACCTCCACTACCACTGCACCCCAAGAACTATTTCATTATTCTAAACCATGCGTCTTCACAACATCACTATGCACTAATTTCCACTACTTTTGCCTTCTATATATCTTAAGGCCTTTCATTAAGTTTTTCAAAAACACTCACAAAAATATTAACATGTCTCTTAAACACGTAAAATTGGATCATGAAATGCGCAATTAAGTACTAAAATTAGACAAATTAATTATTTTTTATTAAGTTATATAAGATTTGGTTGAGACTATAAACTGATAGTAATTATAAACTACCTTATAAATTTTCCGCGCTTGAGGTAGTTTGAAGTGTAAGGATATAGATTTTAAAGCATGACAATGACTAATTTGGCGCAAAATTTTCTGAGATGGACCACCACTAATCTAAAATGACACAAGACCAAACCATGTTAATGTAGGACGATGTAATGGATGGAGAAAACGACGTTGATGTGTGGATCCCAAGTGGTGTTAGATTCCTATAGCAAATGTTTCCAAACAATAGCAAATCAAAACTTAAAAGCAACATTTCCATTGGAAGAAGCTGTTGCTATTTTTAAACGTGCATTATAAGAATATACACCACAAGCTATAGAAGCTGTTATCACAAGAAGATGTTAAAGAGGGTATATATAGTCTTTATTTCAATTTCATTTTTGAAATGAGGATCGATTTCATGTTGGGACAGATTAATCATAGCCTTTGATCGTTTTTGAATTTGAATGAATTTCGCAAACCCAAAGAAGAAATCTGTAAATTTTCCCGTAGTTCTTAGCTTTAATTTCCCCTGATATATAAACTAGGATGATGCATAAGTTATATAATGATATTGTACGTTATCAATACTTGGTATTTCAACTTGTAAGTAACTTGAATTTTCTTAAGCTTAGAAATCAAGTATTATGAATTGAATGAAAACTAAGTTTTATTTATTTTTAATTAAAGTTCACCAAACACAATGAAAATTAATTAAAGGCCAGTCCACATGGAGAGATAGTCTATATGATTCCTCTTTCTTATAGACTATTGATTGCAAGACTTATATATTTAACTAATATTTGTCTTTAAAAAAAATATTTAACTGAAACTAAATCGAATATAACTTAATTTGTTTATCATCTAAGCTAGTTTATCTTTATTCTTACTGATGCCATAATCAAGTGACTTCTAAAATATATGAAGCAAACACACTTTGCGAGTAGTGAGCTTTAGCTGAAAAAGTATACTAGAAAATCGGTGACTGATTATATAATTTATCTTGATAATTCTCCTGTATATTAGCTTTCAAATAAGCAATCCACCATCTCTAGAAGCTCGATAAAAACTGAATACAACACTCTTCTACATAATTCAGACAATACATGGTTCTTCACAGTCAGGCTGCAAGTGTATAATGTTCTGGAGTTGTTACTAATTCTACATTCTTTAAACGCACCTAGCTTTAACAAGTGCAACATAACAAAGCTCCATGGCTGTATCTCTTGTACACAATTACATTCTTGCTGGTTGATTGACATAAGCAACTACGTTATCCTTGTCTTTTTGTTGTCCCAATAGATATGGCCATCTCTTTAGCAAATTAACAACATTTTTCACAATTATTTTGGCAAAAGACAAAGGAGGAAAGTTTGCAACATGCTTTCAAGTTTGAACACTATTGCCGACTTTATGAGCATGTTTTGATTTGATGTAACAGTGGAGATGGCAGAGGAGCAAATAGTCAGTGTGGCACAAATTTAGTCAACACAACTAAATCCATAGTGCACAAGTGGTCAACCACTTGAGCTTTTCAGGACCCCACCCCCCTCCAACATACTCAAGTGCACCTTCCACCGCCCAAAATCCACCTTTTTTATTTTATTTTATTTTTTCCAAACAAATCTTGCAACACAGCTATACTTTTTCTTCCTAGGAGGCTAGGAGATAATCCAAAGAAGACAAAAAGAAAAAAGAGCAAAAGGTATTTTCGTAATACTTGTTACAACATGAGGGTATTTTCTAAAGCCATTGGCTTAAATATTGCACCTTTCATAGCTACTTTTCTTGCATTCACAAAACCAAATTGCTTGGTACTACTAATAAGCCACCATCTTGCTTACCAAGAAAAGCACTGTAGAAAAGCCATGGGAAATTGCTTGGTGCTGCAAGAGAACGTTGTGAAGATCGTGAAAACAGATGGGAAAATTCTTGAATACAAAACACCGATCAAAGTGGAAGAGGTTTTGGTACAATTTTCTGGCCATGCAGTGTCTGAATCTCTCACAGTCCTGCGGTATCTTGAGCCACAAACAAAGTTGGTAAGAGGGCAGTTATATTACCTTGTGGCTCTACCACCACCTTCACCAAAAACTAACAAGAAGGTGAGGTTCGCGGATCCAGAAGTCCAAGATGTACAGAAAAGTAGCGTGGTTAGGATTAAGCTTGTTATTAGTAAGCAAGAGCTGCAGAATATGCTGCAGAATGAAGGGTTTTCAGTGAGCAAGATGTTGTCTCTAGTTCATGAGGATAAGGGTGAAGATTTGTCTCAAAAGAATGAAGATGTCTCACAAGGGTGGAAACCAGCTTTGGAAAGCATACCTGAAGTAAAGTAGCAATGTATTTGAAGTTCCAATACAGTTTCATGCTTAAATTTTCACTTTTTCTAGCTTGCCCTTATACAGTGTAACAAGAGACACACATTAGATGAAAAAGAAAAACTTAAGACTTCATTTTCGGCATCTTCTCCTCTATGCTATAACTTTGTGTTCTCATTACATCAAACCAAAAACGTTCGCAAGTAATCCAGAACACTAAGAAAGTGTGCAAGAGAGGGAGGCAGAGAGAGAGGTGGCTTTCTAATTGATATTGCCAATCAATGGAAGATATGATCAATGAAGAAATAGGTAAGGGTCCATGCAGATTATAGTAGATTTTTTGGATAACCAACGTTTTTATGCAGACTTTCTTGCTAACCGATTTCTGCAACAAAATCTAATTGACCATCTTTTAACCTTAACTTAAATCCCTATCCAGATTAACCATACTCTGTATTTTTAATCTATTTGAAATATAGTCCATGTGGGAGAGGGGGGCTAACTACAATTGCATGCAGCAAAAATAGGGATGCAAACGTTATATGTGACTGAGATAGTAAAATGCTGCAAAAGCTTGAGGCTCAACTCATCTGCTATAACATCTAAAAAATGACAAAGAAGTGATTTTTTTAATTTTAATTTTGACGATAAATTTTTAAAAGGTATATTTTTATAAATAATTAAAATAAATAAGATATATCGTTTAGATAATAAATTTTAAAAGAAGTTAAATTTTTTGAAATATAGTAAATAATTTGACTATTTAAAATTTAGAACTTCACATTTTATTAAGAAATTAAGAATTTAAATTTTTTTTTCATATTCTTTTTTTTCGTTCAATCTCGATTAGATTATATATTTTTTTTAACTTTGGTTATTATGTCATCAATTCAACTAAGGTAGAGGTATCATCGGTTTCACATAATTGTTCAATTCTTGTCAACAAATATTTCTCGTAAGTTAAAGTTCAAAGTGAATAGCAATTATTTTTGAGTTATCCTTTTCATTTTTTTTTCTTTCATCAATATAAGTTAGTATTATTTTTTATCTAATGTTAATTAAGATTTATTTTACCAATATTAACAATTTTTTCAAGTGATGTTAAATATAGTTCTTTTTTAATTAACATCAACATTTATTATATTCAGTTGATGTGAGATTATTTTCGACGACAATCAATATTAACAAACTATTTTTCTTAAAGATATATTGTTCAAGTTTTTATTTATCAACGTGACAGAATTATTTAACAAACTATTTTTCTTAGAAGATATATTGTTCAAGTTTTTATTTATCAACTTGACAGAATTATTTTTTAACCTATGTTAGTCATGACTTTTATCGAGGACAAACAAATTATTTTTCAACTCATTTAAATTATAGTTTTTTTTAACAGTTATAACAACCTCCTTATAGATATACTACAATGTTTTCAAACAATTAAGGATGTTATGTTAATGTAAAATAAATACCAAGGTATAACATTTGTAAAACAATTGAGAGGTAAATGTAAAGATAAAAATAACATAAAATGTTTGTGTGATTTTAAACTCTTGGATTAGTTATGTAATTTACTCTAATTATGTAGATTTATAATTACTAATATTTTAATTATATCAATTGAATTAAGAAAACGGACAAAAATAATTTAATTTAAATTAAAAAGTAAAATAAAAACGGAGCGACCATAAGAAATGAGAAAAGGTGTCTAGAGAAAGTTAAAGCTTAATAAATATGAGCTAAAATATAATAAACACATTTTTTTTTTCTGCATGCTTGTAAATAATGTGTTGATGAATTCGTCAGAAATCACTGATAATGTTTTTTATTAGTTGTTACTACCCAACCTTCAATGCAAAACGTGCATTCACACGGATTTTTCAAATGCAAATACAAGTTCCATGAAAAAAAAAAAATAATGGAGAAAATATGATTATGTTTGCCATTCACACTGGAGTTTATGGCGAAAGTATGATTACAATGGTGTTGCTCTACTGCTCTCGTTATTGCATTGGATCAACTTCCTATTATTGTCACTAATCCATAGTCCATGCATAATCTGATGAGAGGGGTCAACTTCTGATAAAACGTCTATATTCGTTGAAAGTGTAAAATCTCTCATTTCTACCACAGCCATGTTATTTTTTATTGTTAATTCAGATTTAATCTCTACCACTTAGATCTGCATGATTATTTGAAACTACCAGAACCACACAATATTAATCAAATTTCCTACTTACGTATCACATTAATATCCCCAAATTTATTAGGCACGGGGATGATGGCTGTTCAATTGAATTAATTGTGTGAGAAACAACACAGATCCCTAAAGATCGCCATCTCATATGATATGTTTTCGCACTAACCGTTGTACCAATACAATTAATAAAATTTTCTGCTACTGTTCTGCAGCAACAGCTTGAAATGTCTAGATTCGATACCAATAAGCTAACGTGAGGACATAGAATCACGTTCTAAAAGATAGGCTAAATTTATAGTTTTAAATTGCTTTTGTAATAATCAACTAGTCTGACTTAGTAGGCAACTCAAGTTACCATGTGGGTAGACTTTATTTGCAGTGCAGTTGTTCAAATCCCATTGCAATCACCATCATGTTAAAGCCACCGTATAAGACACTTCTGGGAGGAATAATCACATACCTAAAAAGGTAGTAAAACTCATAGGAGGACTAAAAAGTGTTTTTTGAGTCATGCACTAAAGACAGAGGAAGTTGGAAGTGACAAGGCATAAAAAAATCATAAAAAAGGGGAAGAAGAAATCAACAAAAAGAAGGAAAAGGTGGGTAAGATTAATGAGCAATCGATTTTGACATAATCCAACTCACTTGGGGAGAGGGGTTAGGATAAAAGAGAAAATGTTCAAGTTCAAGTAAACCAGTAGAACTAGCGGGAATGTAACCTCAACTGTTCCTTTTTCAAGTATATTTTATTTGAATTTAATAAATTTTAAAAAATGTAAGATCTACTACATAACAAACATGGCAACCTGGTAGGCTTCTCAAGTTACAAATCATCCATTCTTTATTAGAAAAGGTGTTACTGTCAAAAACAAAAACCCAGCGATGATTGCTACTGTGTGTGATAACATTTGTTAACTACATACATAAACTATCCGATCCACAAACTGATAATAGACACTTGAGATAAGGAACAGATCATGAAATCCAGGAAACTTCACAAACATTCTATTTAAGTTTTCATTAATCTCATATTCTGCCATCATAAAGGCGATAAAAATGGAATAGAAATCTTCTCTCAATATCATATCCACTAACTAAAAAAGACTCTATTGAAACCATTAAAGTTTAGAAGTCTCAAACCTCAATTATAGCACACAATTGCCATGCTTCCCAACACGTGGCCTTGTGTAAAATACCATTCCTTATAATGCAGTCCTTCACACTCTTTTCCTATTATTTATTTTATTTGTTTGTTTCACAGGTATTCTCGCATCCTTTAAGTGTAAGACTAGTCCTTTCAGGTACGGAGCAATAAGGTTTAGTCCTATTCAGAAGTTGGATCTTCAGGGCACAAACCTTTATCCTCCCTTAGTATTAGGAGCAAAGATTGGTTACCACTATGCCTAACTCCTAGTGGGTATCTTTCCCTCTTAGCTATTAACATCATAATAAACTATTGGTTTCCATACATGTCAACAGACCCATCATTTATATCAAAAGTGGACACGAAGTTTGTCATTGCCCACCATAGATATTTCCACTCTGTTTTAATATCAACAAAACAGAACCAGGATAAAAGAAAAAATTGACATATTGAGTTACACATACACCTACTAAATATATAGCTAAGTATTGGGTGGAGTTTGATTTCGTTTTAGGAATTGTCTTTGATTTAGTTCAAACACTGTCTCACTTCAGCTTTCAAAGCACATCCTTTATGATGCAATAAAACCATGAACTATTTAATCCTATGTAGATTGATCTAACATTTTGTGTGTGTAAAGGCATTAAGAAACCATTTGGGCCTAAGATAAGTGTCACTTCGTCACTACTTGAGCATCAGATAGGTATCACTCGGGCATCAGATACAGAACAGTTCTTGATCATTTCAGAGAGAACATAATCTTTCTCTACATTGTGAATGGATGACTGAGCTATCTTTTTCATGTTTTCATCTCATAGCGAGAAACATTAATGCCTCAAAGCGGATCAAGAAAATTTAAGGGAATCAATAAACGAGGAGAAATTCTATATTTCAAATTGTAAAACATTACCTTCTTAACATCTGAAATGTACAACAAGGACTAAATTCAACGAAGAATAAACCTCCACTTGACACAAGTTTAGAAGCAAAATAACGAAAGGGAGAAAAGTAAAGGTGTCAGATCATTAGCCAACTTCCGCTGTCTCAATACCACCACAGAAGTATAGTAAAAAAAAATAGAAGCAAAAGGTGTGTGCATATATAACAGGTAAGATGGGTAATCTACTATTGCCAGGTCTTCTATCCTGCTATTTCATAAGTAACTTCTCTGAAAACATCCAAATGTACTTCTCGTATTATGTAACAGACATTTACAATGCTAGATTTAAACATGCATTAATTGGTAGATCCTCCATCATTGATTGTAAAAATCCCACTCTAATTATATATATATATATATATATATATAATATAAGACATGCAGCAATATCGAGTACAAAAAACCTATTATTGCAACCCGATACATGATATTGAATAGGCCAGCTCTTACAGCTTACAGCATCAATGATGGAAATTCGGAGGTACCTCAAATTGGTGAATAATATTCCTACTTATTATTCCATTCCACCTCCAATGCAATCTCATTACGGCGTTGAAATGGAAGAGTAAACGGTGGATTATACTGCAAGCAAATAAAAGAGCAATTGACATTTGAACAAGAAAAAGATCAAAGGGTAAACCTCCCGTCAACCCCAATATTGCATTAAGATTCTAACCTGTGCAACTTCTATTGAAGTTCCCTCTTTAATTTTAAACTGACTGTCACTTTTTAAAGCTTCTCGTAATTTCAGTTCGCGCTGCTTAATTTCTTCATCGTTCACAAAACCTGATTCTCAAAGGCAACAAAATTATTTCTTTGATCGAGCACTTTTAAATTTGAACAAAATTTGATGCATTTATGATGAAATACAAATATTTAAGAGCTTTAGTTTACTATTGTATAACTTTATGGTTAGCCAACTATGGTTCATGCCCAGGCATACCAGTATTCAATTGAAATAAAAATGGAACACGTCGAGATGAATCTACACACGCAAATACACAGAAATATACATGTGATTGAAAATTTGAAATAAACCAACAGCGTAGTATTCGTGCTTCGTCTAGTAGTTAAATATTTACACTAGTAACGGGTTTCTGCATATAAAACCCAAATAACAGACAACAGGGGGAAATGAAATGAAATTACGTTTACATACAAGTTATTTATTAAATTTATCAAGGCAAGAGCGCACCTGAAAAGGAAACTACAGCAACTATTTTTCTGGGCACCTCTTTAATTGTCACAGAGGAATCTTTAGGCAGTGGCAAGTTAGCACCATACTTTGATGGCATGACGAAAGACATTGTCCACTTGTCTTGATCTTCAATCTAAGATAATACATTGATAATTAGAACATCATAAATTACAAATATATATTGAAAAATAAGTCCTAATCAAATAGATTTATTGATTATTAAATATAGATCTTCCAGAAAACAATATCACAAAATCCACAGTTAAGTGCAAAGTGACACTAGTGCACTGGCTATATCATAACATACAAAAGAAAGGGGAAAAAACAATGAAGAGGAACCTGTGACCCAAATGGTTAAAATAATAGTGTTATGTTATTATGTCATCTAATTGGGATTCATAAAATGAAAAATGACATCAATTTATCCAATCTCAGGCACTTAAACTTTGCATATTAATTAGCCCATATGTTAAAGAACCAATGAATTTGATAGAATTTTCAGGCATCACCTTTAACTATGCATTTGGATAAAGTTATGAAAAATCAGCTTGAAAAAATATGCCAGGGTAGTCCAGACATTGCTGAATCATTATGAGAGATATATTTCAATTGAACCTGAATTACAGAAACCTGGTCTTTAAATTGTGAATTATAGTATATAAAAGTTCAGACCATGAAAATAAGTTAGGTGCAATTATTTCATTGCCATTATTGACAATAACAAACTGTTACACCAACAGAAATTTAGCTTTGGCAGTTTAAGTGTTGCCATATGTAATGGTATGTTGCTAAGTTATGTTTGCTGAAATGGATTCATATTAAATACAAAATATAATTATACTAAACTTGCTGGCAATGCATATAAAAACATAAAGATTGTAAATGAGATATTTCACGAAATCCATAAAATAAACATAATACCTTTGTTGTTAACACAGGAGTTGTCATATCCATTTTAACCCCATCAGATTGATTCTTACTTGTGAAAACAGGTGTAGTCATCTCCATTTTCTCATTCTTTGTATTCTACCATGAAAACAACAGCACACATCTATAACTTTGTCTTCTCTCAAAATAAAAGGGGGACAACAAAAAGAGGTAGTGATCGAGTGCAACACAGTAAAATTTTAAAATGTATGAATGTCATTAATTCTAAAATATATAACTACCTTACCGAAAAGGTACTCAGCTAAGACATTAAAGGACCGAGAAGCACCACTGAAATCAAATCCACTCTTCCCAGGCATTGTTGTCTCTGCCACAAAGTAAGGCTGCAAAGATAATCATCAGATCAAGGGAGAGATTCCCAAGACCGGATGGTTTGTCAGTGACAGCAAAGCACTTAGCATTACATGGAAATGTAGAGAATTAATTAGCAACATATAACCTATAAATACTAAGAAGATCAAGTTTAGGATAAAAAAAAAAAAAAAAAAAAAAAAAAAAAAAAAAAAACCTAAGAATATAAAGTAAGCTGAGTCTTTTAAATACAGAAGCATAATACACAATGCCATACGTTCCAATGTTCCATCCCTAAATGCAATAACTTATTAGATTTGGCTTACCATTGTCTAAGGGCAGCGATTAAAAAAATAATATAAACAAAGATTATATTTGAAATCATAACAAGAAGCATTCACAACATTGAGCATAAATACGCTAACTATCTATTAGGATTTTCTTGAAATTAAACAAACTTCTGTTTTTTTTTACCCCTACACTAACATCTTTTAATTGTTTGAAAAACATTATATGGACACTCATAAATTACACTAACCCTCCTCCTTGTTTGAAAAACATTACTCCTTGCTATCCGATAAGAGAGGTTGTTGTAAATGTTAAAAAAGTAAGAGTTTGAACTCGACGGGCTCAAGGTCCCGAATGGCAGTTTGAAAGACATTTTCACAATATCTCATAGATGATTAGTATAATTTACTCTAGCATTAAATATTAGAAAGCACATATGTGTAGAATTAAAAAAAATGAATTGAAGTATAAAATTTATATCAAAGAAAAGAGAGCTAACACACACACACCTCAACTTCCCTAATCTCATACTGGTCCGTTCTACTCAGAACTTTGAACTCGACAGTCTCAAGGTCCGGAACTGCAACGAAGCTCCACATCGAAACAATTAATTACGCAAGAAAGGGGAACATTATAACAGCAATATGCATTTTATAGGACGAAAATTAATTAAGTACCACTCATCAACGCCTCCTCGAGATTACGGCTTTCGAATCTCTTCGGAAATAAGTATTTGGCAGTCTCGGCAGCGACGTCAGCTAGAACTGCGGCACGAAAATTGGTTATTAGTTAGGGAGAAGCAGAGTGAAGAGAAGGAGAGAAATCACAAAGTTGGATAGAGAAAAACATTTACGTCGCTGGGAGAGAGAGTTGGCTTGAGAAGCGAGAGCGAAAACGAGTGAGATTCGGGATTCGAATGGCGAAATGCTACTTTTGCGCGTGCTAATTCTCTCGCCGGAAGACGCGGAGTTGGTGACAGAGAAAAACGAAGAATGTCTGATAGGTTTTCCGGGAATCGGAACCACCCTGCACGGTTGCACAGAAAGAGGAGAAAGGTTGCAAACAGGAACCATTGTTTTTTAATCGAACGTCTCTTCTTCCTTCTACTTCTGCGTTTTGAATTTCTGTTAGCTCTCTGCGATTTCGGTCCACTTGTTGTCGTTACGATTTTTCGAGGCACGGAGTATTTATACGTGTACACCGTCTGCAACCGCTTCTACATGCTTTTGTCATTTTCTCCTCGTTTTAATAAAAATATTTTTAAATTATTTTTACAATAAACAAAAATTAGGACAAAATTATTATTTTTTTTTAGATTTTAAGATAATTAGGTCTGATTCAGAAGCAAAGAATGGCCACGAAGTTGGTGAAACTGAGAGCATTGGCAACACCGAAACCTTCTTCTTCTCCGGCGATCTGCAACCTCCCTCTTCCCTCTCCACCGCCAGACACGACCGTGTCCCCAGTTCACTACGCCCGCTTCCTGGATTTCTTGAGGGCCCATTGGTCCCCGCCGTTCAGCCCAGACACTCTCCTTCACTTCCTGAAATCGAAGCTCCACCACCACCCCTCCTTCTCCCAATTCGACTTCCACCTCTTCACCTGGGCCTCCTCCTCTCTCGACTCCTTCCGCCACACCCACGCCACCTTCCACTGGATGGCCCGCACCCTCGCCGCCACCCACCGCCTCCCCCAGCTCCGTGCCCTCCTCGACCTCATCGCCACCCACCCCTGCCCCTGCTCGCCCTCCATCTTCTCCTGCCCCCACACCCAATCCATCTTCTCCCACGCCATTCACGCCTTCTCCAAATCCTCCCAACTCCACCACGCCCTCTCCGCATTCCACTCCATGACCAAACTGATCGACTCCAAGCCGGACGTCGCCGTTTGCAACGTCCTCATCCACGCCTTCGTCAAACGCGGCGACCTAAAGCAAGCCCTCCAGTTTTACCGCGAGATGGTGGCTACCCACCGCGTTAAGCCTGATGTTTTCACCTTCAACATTTTGATCAGTGGTTACTGTCGGAACTCGCAGTTCGCGTTGGCGTTGGAGGTGTTTCACGAGATGGGGAAAGTGGGGTGTGAGCCCAATGTGGTTACTTTTAATACCTTGATTAGGGGGATGTTTAGAGAGGGGAGGGTTGAGGACGCCATTGGGATGGCTCGCGAGATGGTTCAGTTAAGGTGTGAGCTTTCCTGTGTTACTTGTGAGATTTTGGTTCAAGGGCTTTGTAAGAAAGGTAGGGTTTTGCAGGCGTGTGAGTTGTTGCTGGAGTTTTCTGAAAAGGGGGTTTTGCCGGAGGGGTTTGATTGTTTTGGTTTGGTGGAGGTTTTGTGTGGGCAAGGGTGTGCTGTGAGAGCGTTGGAAGTTGTTTATGAGTTGTGGAATGGGGGGAGTGTTCCGAGTTTGGTTGCTTGTATTGTTGTGGTTGATGGGTTGAGGGGGTTGGGGAAGATTGATGAGGTGCAGAGATTGGTGGAAAGGATGCTTAATGAGGGTATGGTGCTGGATGTTGTAACTTTCAATTGTGTTCTTCGGGATATTTGCGATGCAAGGAGAACCAATGAGGCGAATAGATTGATGTTAATTGCTTTGAGCAAGGGTTTGGAACCGGATGAAATGACTTATAGGACTTTGGTTATAGGGTACATGGAAGAGGGAGGGAGGGAGGAAGGAGAGTTACTGGTGAATGAAATGTTGGATAGGGGATTTATACCTGATCTTGCTTCATATAATAAGTTGATGAGTGGATTGTCTAATTGCAGGCGCTCTACTTGCCATCAAGTAAACAAATTTGATCGCTGAAGATGGAAATATTTAAGAGTTAACTTGGATTTCAATTGATCCTGTTGAGGTGATTGTAAAGTGATTGTGAATTGAACTGATAAGGGAATTCGAAACAGGTGTGGAGGATTGAAACGATGAAATTCCTTGTCTCATAACTGCAACCTCTTGATAGTGCCCAGGTGATATGCCATTGGTGCTGTGCTACTTTCGCATTGATTACGAGCAGGACAGATGCCATTGGAGCTATGTTAAAGCCACTTGATTAAATACCAGAAGTGATGTATCATTTGACCTATGCACCATCGATCCTTTCACAAAGGAATGTTATTGAAGTTAAAAAGTCATACCAAGCTGGAAGCAGTGCTGTTGAGTACTTGGATAATTGCAGTACCTCTGTTGAGGGCAAAGGTATCCATGTTTGTGTGTTAAATTTATGCTTTTGAAAGGGTCAATTTAGTGTACTGTGTCAAGTTTTAAAGGCATAGTTTCATGAAATAATTTTTTAAGCTGTCAGTTACTTTTTTCCCTTACATGTTGCTATTTTTTACGGGTTCTTAGAAATCTTATTATGTTACGGGATAACAGTGAAGAAATTACTTCATTTTGAACCTTTTTGTCAGATTTCCTTGCACACTTTCCACATGTTTTGGCAAAGCAAAGAGATGTATAAGTTTTTTAGTAGATTTTTTTTAATAGATATTAAGAAGCTTTAGATCATCTGAATCGACAAGGCAATTTGTATGATGACTCTAGTTTATTAGAGAAACCTGAGATATCTGTTAACAATAAAGTTGATTTTTTTTATAATATTCTAGATATTTCCCTAATTAATAGGGTAGTTAGGAGAAGTCTAGAACTGTCTCAACAGTTATCTTCAAAAATCTGAAATGTTTACTTGTGTAGTATAAATAGGCCTAGTTCCTTTTCGTTTACAACAAACCAATTAGAGAAGCAAAAGTTCTCTAATAGTTCTTTTCCTATAATTTTTGTGTTGAATCATTCTCTTTTATTTTTTAGGTTATTCTTTTTTTTTTTTTTGGTTGTATTCTTTCATCATTTGGTTGTTCGATCTTGGGCAAGTAAACTTTTCCTATTTTCTCCTGTTCTTTTATATTTTACTTGGTGTCAGAGCCATAAGGGCTCTAGTATCATGAGTCAAAATCCTTTGGTGGAAAAATAATCGATGCCTCACAAATGGATTCAAGGGATTATAGTGGACTTGGTATTGAGCTATTAAACCAGTCCAATTACAGGGTGTTGAGGACCTGCATAGAGTCTTATCTCGTTGATGAAGATTTGAGAGATGTTGTTGATGACAATAATACAATACCTTCCACAGACGAGTCAAGGAATGTTGATGCACTAAAAAAATGGAAACAATTGAATGCAAAGACAGAGTTCCTTACGAAGAAATCAATTTCTCATGGCTTGTTTAATCACATCAAAGATTTTTAATTTTAAGAAAATACTTAAAAATGAAGATTACCCAGCATGATGAGCCATAAGAAATTGATCGGTTCAACACGAACTCTGCCTTTACATTCAATTGTTTCCATTTTTTGAGTACATCGGCATTCCTTGGCTCGTCTGTGGGAGGTGTTGTATTATTGTCGTCAACAACATCCTACAAATCTTCACCAACGAGATAAGATTCCATGCAGGTCCTCCACACCCTGTAGTTGGACTGATTTAATAACTCAATACCAAGTCTACTATGATCACTTGAATCCATTTCTGAGGCACCTGATGATTTTTCCACTAAGGGATCTTGACACAATGCTATATACCAAGTAAAATATAAAAGAACATTAGAAAATAGAGAAAGTTTGTGGGCCCAAGATCGAACAACCAAAGGGTGGAAGAATACAACAAAAAAGAAGAACTTCAAAATATAGAAATCTCTAGAATATTTTAGAAAAAAAATTTATTTTGAACAATATACCTCAGTTTTGGCCAATTTTAAGCTTTTACTGTTTTATTTTTATTACCAGAAACATAGCATCGCAAAAATTCCGTAGCAGGATGTATGGCTAAATATCCATCACGTTGTGTTTTAATAGTTTTTATTTTTATTATCAGAAACTGAGAAACATTTGATACAGCAGTAATAATTTGATATTCTGTTATAATTAGGACATTTTCTTAGAGCTATTGACATGGTTTTCATGACACTAGGTTTTCGCAAACATGTTTGTTTTAATGCAATCAACCTTATTCTGTTTTGGTTATAGTCCATAATTACCTTTTTAATGATGTTTACCAACAATTACTTTCTTTTTTGATCCTTGGTGTTCCCTCTTTTATGCTTTATATTCTCATGTGACAATTTTGGCCATGCCATTTAAAATCTGCATTGTTCGTAGTTCAAATTGCTGTATGTCACTTGATTATTTGGTTTGTCATATTTAGCTTCTATAAAGTGAAGAACACATTTTAGAAGATAATAAATTATATTTAAAAAATTAACTGTTGTGATAATGACCGAATGCATGAACGTATATAACAAAGTTATTTGTATTATTTTGTTAATTTTTCAATCAATGATTATATTTTATCCTTTGAAGTGCACCTTTTGCTTTAGAGGAGACAAATCCTATGACTACAGCTGCTTAAGCTCATTTCTTGTCTCCATCAGTGCAACCTCCATGCTGCCTTATTTGGATGCATTTGTGACCCTGCTGAAATGGGGTTGGATTCTATAGATCTCTTCAGATGGCTGTGTATTTTGCTCATTGTTTCCTTAACAAAACTTAACTCTCAAGTAGTCTCTTGCTCCCTTGCATTAGTAAAATCAGTACTATGATTTGGAAGGACCCTTGAAGTTGTTGCATCATCAATGTATTTCTTTCATTGAGAAACATAGAAAACATTGTGAATATGAGACGTGTGAGGAAGTTGCTACTTGTAGCCATTTGCTCCCTCCCACCTTCTAAATCACAACAAAAGGTTCACAGTACTTAGGAGTCAATTTCTATTTTGATTTGCTTGCAACAAAACCCTGTATGTAAGAATGAAGTTGCAAATAGGCTAAATCTCCAACTTGAAATTGTTTGTCCACTTCATATCTATTGGCTATCTGTTTCATCTTGTCTTGAGTCATTTTCAAATGGAACTTTAAACTTTCTAACATTTCTTATCCATTTGCTAGACTCCTATCCACTAGTTTCACATTAGATTTACCAGGTAAATAGGATGGAATTTGACCATACACAATCTCATATGAAGTAGCATTAAATATATCCAAATATAAAAATTGTCAACCTAAAAAAGAGAAATCATTAAAATTCAATAGTATTTCTAGTTAGTGATTCCAATTCTTGTACCTTCTGCTAACTTTAGCAATTAATTGTGAGAAAATTAAATATAATAAAAACATTTTGTTGGCTTTGTAATAGAAGTGAGGATAATGAAATCATTACAAATTGGAAATAATTTATTTTCATATAATCAACTATGAAAGTAGCAACACTTTCATCTAATTTAAAAAAATTTTACCAGAGACAACGAGATATTTATTTTGAAATTAAAAATTGTTTGAAATTCTATTGTTTTAGGAGGGGCAAAACTTAGTTTCGTACAGGTTTTTAACTAAACGAATGGCTTTTTATGAAAAATATATGTTTTAAAGTCAATCAAATCATCTCAAAATTAGAGAGAATCACTACTATTATGTTCAATGATTGAAACTTTAAGATTGCAATTGGACAATGAGTATGTGATCTAATATTTTTCAATGCTAACTTTTTTATTCAGTTATCTAAGAATGTTATTCAACTTCTTAGTTTTTTGTGAAGTTAGATAAAACAATTTATATTAGTCTCTAATTATTGTCTTTAGATAGAAATTCTATATAAGTCTCTCAATAATTAGGATAATTTCATTAAATTTTTTAACATAGTTATTTTAACTTGATTTAACGAGTAATTTTAACTCGAAATCACGTAAATAATTTTATAATTTAATTCAAACTCGAAGAGACCTACAATTTCAACTGGACTAAAATATTAATTAGTCTCGAGTTATCTATAACTTTAACTAGAACATAATTTCTCAAGTCATTTTCACCTCAACCTCCAAATCATTTTTATTTGTATGACTTTGATCAAGGTGAGTTCAGTTTGGCCTAAGTTAAATCATTTTCATTCGAACTAAACTAGATCATCATTGAATCACCCTCAATCATAAATATTTAGAATGATTTACTTCAGCCTTATCACCTTCGAAGGGTATTAAAAGAGTATAAAAAAGGTTAAAATATTAAATTTTGACCGACTCCATCCCATCGAAGAGGAATTTTGGACTCTGAAAGCCAATTTTACCTTAGCTCTCGTGGATCAAAGCCCAACGAGATAAATACTTGGGAAACAGGTATAAACTCTGTCAAATGAGTGGCACTAGATCTTTTTCCTTGAGTAATGTTGATGCTAGTAGGTCCTCATCTTTCTGTATGACCAAAATGCATGCTAAAAAATGAGCAATTATACTTTTAGACATTTGAGCACTGAAGTCTCAACATTTCCTTGAAAAATATCACATATTCGTATTCATATAAATATACAGTTTAATTCATTGTGCTACGTTCCCAATTAAAGTGACCTGCAATAAATAGAAATGCACCCGTCGGCCTTACAATGTCTAAGTTAACCGAGGCTAGTTTGACTCTTATAATTACAAGCTTATCACATTTCATTGTTTCTTTCATTGACACTACTACTTGTAACAATTGGTGACAATAAACTCGTCAGTTGTTATTAGTAATGTTTTGAAATTTAATAAGCATCAATGATTTTCCATGTTTCAACTTTCACAGAATAGGAATAGGCTTAAGTAGAATTTGCAAAACCAATGATTACAGATATATCGTTTCAAAAAAATACAGAATTTTGCAATGGTTCAAAGGCCAGAAAATGAAACCACGCATAAGAGTTAAGCCTGAAAGAGACAAGCATAAGATATTTATTGTAAAAATGGAAACTGCTTCCAGCTCTTAATGTTCACTTCAAATTTCGTGAATATAATAAACTAGACAAAGGCTAACAAACTGGTCATTATTCTGACTGCCTTTGCCCTAGCACAGGAATGTCTTCATATCGTTTCTGCACAAGAAAATATAATTACATATCAAGTGTAAAACACTAAACAGCTTAAATAGTAAGCGATCATAATACCATTGTAAACCATAATCCTTAAAATTGATTCAACACTATCACTAATAACATACTTCTACTAGCATAGATGGGATCGACAATACAAAATTGCATATAGTTAGGAATCCATCTATTTTTAAGTTGAGATTGTGAACCTTCGTAATTGCATAAATGAGGAAGAGAAAAACATAAGTCAGAAATTGTGAGTATTCATATTAACTAATAAATATATAAAATGGAATATCAATCACAACATATATTAATAATCATTTGAATGGGAGATAACGGAAAAATGGTAGTGGCAACACTCGTTCCCATTAATGAAATATCAACCACTGCATATATTTTAATCGAGAACTCAACCCTGATCAACAAGATTTGTAAACTGTTTGACTGTTTCAACAAATAATAATTATTATAATGAAACACTTACGCAGCATTTGGTGCATGAACAAAACAAAAATGGAATATCTTATTCTGTTCCTTTCTCCTTGGTTCCACTTTTTAGCAGAAACAAATTTTAACATTCTCTAACCTCAACTTTTATTGTAAAATATTTTTAAACAATCAAAACATGAAATAGAACTCATGTTGAGTTCCATTTCCTTGTAGTTCACCTATCAAATATTATTATGCTACCTTATTTTAACTAATAGATTACCAATTACCACATCTTCCTTTGCTAAGACAGAGGTCAAACGTAGAAGCAAGCTTACAGGCAATTGAAAGAACTAGCAACGAGGGAGGGAAATCAGAATTGGCAATGAGGACCAACTTGTGCCCTCTGATAAATTGAGTTCTCAAGACAGGGAAAATGAAATGGGAAAGGGTAACCTCAGAGGCTAATAGGACAGGATTTGACATTATACGGAGAAAAAGGACATTTTTTAAATGCCTCTTTTACCTTGGGGAATGTAAAGAAACCGAGCAGTCAAAAATGAAAATTGATAATTATGCTGACAAAACTTGAACAAAACAATTAATACTGACTGGTGCAAGTAAAACTATGATTGTCGAAAATTGTATCATCCAAAACAATATGTACAATAGTGATGTTAGACTCTTCAAATTGCATTTGAGTAGTACCAGACACATTGAATTCAACAGCAACATCTTATGTAGCATCAAATATAGGAAACAAGGAACATAGTCACGCCTAATAGGCAGTAATTACATGTGACATTAAGAAGAACTAACAAAATTCAACAGACCATATTCAGAATTACTTGACTAGAACTTAGCATAGAAGTAATTAGTACAAGCTATAAAACAATGAACCAGTCAAAAAAAACCATTCCTCCTAATGCTTCCACAGCTTTTCAATTTTGACACTGTTATACAAGTTCTGAATCTGCCTATAGAGCTCTAATTTTAATCTAAATCCTTTAGAGCAACATCAATCTTAATCCAACTGAATATAACATCCATCCTAATCTAATTCTAAAACTAAAAATGATGTAATCAATCATGTACTATTTTGCCGTATGAAAAAATACCGAGTTGATTTAAAATCATAGTCTACATAACCAATAGTCCAAGAAGAAATACATCACAATACAACAATAACCAAGTCCTACAGATCAACCCTGTTTTATGTTGGCTACAACTGATTAGGTCAATGAGAAGCTATAGAAAATCCGAAATCTTCAGAGATCTATTTACAGCTGGAGCTATAAATTTACTATGGAAGCGAAAAAATATCATGGACTATCTATTATCATAGCAAGTTAGCAACCAAATCATTAGAAATATTAGAAGCTTAATCTCCTTTAAAAGGTTATACGATATAAAAATCTTAAAACCAACATCAAGGTGAAGAATAAAAATTATTGTTTAAAAAAAAAAAAAAAAACCCTCCTAAGATTCACCGTAATACAAAACCAAATCCAACTACATTTAAGCGGCCAACTTTATTGTTTCAGAAAACAAACAGCATATGACATGGCATGAAACATAAATCGCAATTAAATTAAGGATAGATTCCAGAAGCTTCATTACCCCAACATTATTAGCCTCCCAGAGCTTGTGGACTCCATAATCAACAGCCTGCAACCAATTATTGAAATCCCTTAGCAAAATAAAATTGGGAAAACAATTACTTAAATTGAAGAAGAAGATGAAGTAACGGACCCGTTCTCCGAGGAAGGCGCCAGCGATAACAAAGGTAACATAGACAGAGTTGCGACGCATAACAACCTTGTAAAGGCTTTCGAAAATTCCTCCGCCTCTTCTTCTAGCAACGGTTTCCATGGCGATTGAGTTTGCAGGTGCACCTCGCTTCGATTCACCAATCTAGGTCTAGGGTTACCTTTCTCTTTTTCTCTTTGTTCTATTTTTCTTCCTTCACCCACGCCAATGCAAACTAAGATCGGAAATTCGAAATAGATCACCGTTTCACACGGACTTTACGGGCCCGCTCGGACCGCTATGTCTGCCCAATTCTCTCTTAATGGGCTGGGTTCTAATCCTTCACACAATTGACGCATTCTTCGTGCACCTCCATTGATTCAGCACATTGACTAATATATCCTTAATAAAAAAACCCTTAAATAAACCATACACCCATTTCCTTTTAGTTCAAAATACAATTTTTAATTCAAAATAAACAAAAATTATTCTGAATTTATAATTCAAAATATATTTCAAATTATACCATTCATGGTAGAAAAATTTGTACTTCAAACTGTTTAATATAAAATATAAAATTATATTTTGAATTGTAAATTTAAAATATAAAAATTGTATTTGAAATTGTATAATCTAAAATAAAATATATATATATATATTCTAAATTATTTAATCAATTATATTCTGAAAACCTATAATATAAAAATTATATTTCAAATCACTATTTAGACAAACTAATTTTTTTTTAAATATAAAAATGAAGGAAGAATATGGAGATACAGGAAGAATAGGTCCACACAATTTTATTTTATTTTTGTTATGATATGTCTTCAATTGTTTTTCTTATTCCTGTATTACTCTATTAATTAGTTCTGTTTGAGAATACTTTAATTTTAATTTGTGATAAGCTCTACTGAAAAAAGTGAATCTTTGTATTAGAACTTTGTTTTTGACTTGCCGATATCCTCTTACATTGCATCATCACCCTTCGTTTAGTAATTCATAATTCAATTTTTTACATGCAAAAGTTGGGTTAATACTGAAAAATCATGATACCTTAGTTATATACCATATTAATCACTGGAAATAATAATTATTGAACAAAAACTTGAAATATATTTAGTGAACTGAAAAATAGTTAATGTTATGTCTGGTGATTAGTAAAAATATATTAAATCACAATTTTATGCTGTTAATTAAGACCACAACTAAAATCAACTAAGTTTTACCAAAAATCAACAATATTTGAAGAAATATATAAAGGATTTATTTTATTATTGATTAGAAAAATGCTAAATAAAACTATTTATAATATTTTAATAAAATTCATCCTAAAAAATTCAAATATAAATTTTAAATAAAATAATAAAAAATATTTGTATTACTATATAAGATCGTCTATGTTGGTTTCAAGTCTATATATGGGTTAGGTCTTTTAAGTTTCAACCTGTAATATAAGTTATTTCGAACATAAATTAATCCAGACACGTACTAAAATAAGCAAAGATAATCATACCAAAGTGAGCAAAGATAATCATACCAAAGTGAGCAAAGATAATCATACCAAAGTGCTATCATCCAGCATCATGAAATATTTACACTCACTCAACCCTTGGCATGAACAAAATCATTCCACATGCCTTCAAGGGATCTAAAGCTTTGTTTCCATCACTATGCTTTAAGTGTTAATCAAGTACCCTTATTCAGTGAAATAACTGGAGCAGAAAAGCGAGTCACGGTATTATCACTGGAATTCTGCTTCTGATTATCACTGTGATATCAGTAACAGAGGTACTTTGGCACAGAAATAATACAAAATTTCCCCCCACAACAATACGCACAAAAATAGAGGACATCCCTTCCCAGCCTTAGGCCAGGACTGTCCTGCTGCTTGATTCTGCATACTCGGTATCCATACCCACTTAACCCACTGTGCTACACTGTTTTCTTCGCCATCAGACCCATATCACAGAATTCCAACTTGCTTCTTATTCATTCCCATTTCTAGTCATGCCAACTTGGAAGAACTCATCCGTTATGCGTTTCAGTGTTTGTTTCACTTTTTTTCATAGTTATTTGCTAAAAAGCATTAGATAAATTTTACATAAGGAAGAAAAATAAATATTCAATTCGGATGCAAAGCCGACATACACATCTAATGATGACATTGGTGGTGGTGCTGCTGCTGCAGTACGCAGCTGAGCTGAATTTACACAGATATTCTCATGACCACAGAATAAATAATTATATGAAATATGAGGCTCTAATATCACTAAACACAACGACACTAAGCTCCAAATGTCTCTTGTAAATGCAGTTGCCACAGCAACCGCTTGCAACACATCAGTTATCACTTCAAGAAAATGCTACATAATAACTCAGGCAAAAGGATATGTGTTAAACCGACTTACACTTAATTTGATATATCTCATAAAATTGAAGCCCAACACACAATGGAGTTGAAACAAAACTGTAAAGATGAGTAGTTCTAATCCAACCCATGTTAACAAACAAAACATGAATTACTATTGAACTATAGTGGCCACAGGATCAAAACTGCGTAAGAATCAATTAGCTTTGTAATTATAGTAACTAGATAACAAGATCCAAAATTATAAATATCCAATTTCGTCACAACACTTACCCACGAAATAGAAAAACAGATTAAGATGAAAACTCTAACTATCACATGGCAAAGAATTCAAATCAAATTAAAGATCAACAGGGTAAAAAGTTGACAAGGAAACACAATCAAATTCTCTCTGGGGCACCAACATAATTATTTCTTCTTTTATCAATTCAACAACTTAACTGTAAAATGGAGATATGGTACAATGAAATAAAAGCTGTACTACATTGAAAATTAGAATACTAAAAGAATAATTAGCAAAGCATTCTACTAAGTTAAAAATCCTCATCCATCTTGAACACATGTGCCCCTCCATTTCCGTTCAAGCTTGACATAACAGAAGCCTTCTGATATTCCCCAACGCGCTTTTCAAAGAAGTTGGTTTTCCCCTGGAGAGATATAAGCTCCATCCAATCAAAGGGATTCTGAACATCGTACACCTTCCCACACCCAAGCGCACCCATCAACCGATCCGCAACAAACTCAATATACTGACTCATCAGCTCCCCATTCATCCCCACCAGCGCGCAGGGAAGCGCGTCGCACACAAACTCCCTCTCTATGTCAACCGCGTCGCGCACAATCTCCTTCACGCGCTCCTCAGTGAGCTTCTTTCTGAGGAGCGAGTACAAGAGGCACGCGAAGTCGCAGTGAAGCCCTTCATCTCGCGATATGAGTTCGTTGGAGAAGGTGAGGCCGGGCATCAACCCGCGCTTCTTGAGCCAAAATATCGAGCAGAAGCTGCCGGAGAAGAAGATTCCCTCGACGCAGGCGAAGGCGACGAGGCGCTCGGCGAAGGAGTCGGAGGCGTCGATCCAGCGCAAGGCCCATTGGACCTTCTTGGCGACGCAGGGGATGGTGTCCACGGCACGGAACAAGCGATTCTTTTCAGTGGAATCTTTGATGTAGGTTTCCAAGAGGAGGCTGTACATCTCGGAGTGGATGTTCTCGATGGCGATCTGGAAGCCGTAGAAAGCACGGGCCTCGGCGGCTTGGATTTCCTTCATGAAGCGGGCGGCGAGGTTTTCGAGAACGATGCCGTCGGAGGCGGCGAAGAAGGCGAGGACGTGGGTGATGAAGTGGCGCTCGCCGTCGTTGAGGGAGTCCCAGTGGCGGAGGTCTTGGGAGAGGTCAACCTCTTCGGCGGTCCAGAAAGAGGCTTCGGCCTTCTTGTACATTTCCCAAATTTGAGGGTATTGGATTGGGAACATGCAGAACCTGTCTGGGTTCGGTGCAAGGAGTGGCTCTTCGGGGATCGAAGGCATTGTCGTGGTTCTTGAATTGAAGCTGTTTTCAAATTTGAAAAGAACAGAGAATCTGGTTGGAAATTGAAGAACGAGGTTGAGGGGTTTATATAGTGAGAGATTTGGGTTTCAGATTTTGAATTTTGGAAGGAAAAAAGGGAGCGAGAGGGTGATTTTAAAATTTTAGAGAAAGCTTGCGGGAGAAGAAGGATGGACGGGGTAATTTGGGTATTTCCAGAAAACAAAAATCCCGTGACCGTCGGGTCGTTTTACGAACGTGCCCTTTTGGATAAACCTTCATTCATGTATTGTATTATCAAGTGACGGTGTTAAAAGAAATGTTTGGAAGAGAAAAATTATATTAAGATTATGTTGTTCAAATAAACTATAATTTTTTTATTACACCTGACTAATTATTAATTAGATCAAGATATTGAACTGATATATTATGGAACTAATAATTCGTTGATCAAATCAAATGGACTGGTATATTTAAAATTTGAGAAATTTATATTATTGGTGTATAGTTATAGTGTGTATATTGAGAAGTTATAAAATTAATTAGTTTGGAGGTATGTTGCCTTCTAAGGGCTTTGGTGAGTTTTGTTATTACCTTGTAGGCCTCTTTATTGGTCAAAATAGGATAGTATATTATCCTATTATAATCAATCAATTTTTGAACAAAAAATATGGTTTTATTTTGTTTATTTATCTTACCGATGTATAGTCTTTCTTATACTAACGAAAGGATCAAGTTAAAAAATAAGAAGATTAAATAATCATTTTACGAAGAGTTTTACTTTGTGATACAAATACTAAAATGGTGTAATTTTTTTTTAAATTATTAATTTAGTATAAAAAATAGATCAATCGTATAATGGGAATATAATTTTATGTGAAGAAATCTTATCATATCAGTATGAATTCAATAGGAGGTCACCTTATAATAAATAAACATATTTAATTAATTTTAATTGAAATTGTTATGATGGCATGATTTGAGAAGAAATGAGATTTTTGAATCATTATTACGCATAAGGTATGTTTTTTTATACATTTAGAAGTAATAACAATAAAAAATATGATAATAACTAAAATAGTAATGACAAGATTTAATAGTACATAAAAAAATATTTAATAACCAATACAAAAGTACAAAACAATTATTTATAAAAGTAATTATTAAAACAATAAAAGTAAAAAGATAAACCAAAACATATCCATCATAAAAGTTTCGAATAAAAGTTGCGATATTATCATTAATCCATTAAAAATATATTTAAAATTTATTATTATTATCATCGTAAAAATGTTATTTGTTATTGTTATGTAAGAATTTATATAAAGTGTTATAGGTGCAAATTGTGATGTTGTATGATGAAATTTGATCTTAGTAATGTATTTAATAAAAATATTCTACGAAATCATATCGTATGAAACTTCAAACTAACAAGAGAATTTCACCAACCAGCATTTATGATAAGTTTTGTCCTTCTCACTCCTCCTCTTCCTCCTCCAACTACTTCCCTTCATAAAATAATTTTTTTCTAATCGTTTAATGATTCCCGTAATTATATTAAAAAACTAAAATTTGGAGAAAAAATCGTAATTATAATCGTTTCAACCAAAAGATTTATATTAAAGAATATTTTAACACGAAAGTACTTTTAATTTAGGCTAACTCTAAAGTAATAAAATGTATCAAATCTCTCGAATCCACTTCCTGCAATATAAAGTTTGGATAAAATTAAATATAAACTACTTTTATTTGATCAAACCATAACCTAATGCATACAAATCTCTAAAAAAATGTTTTCTTTTTCAAAATTTGAACATCATTTAAATTCTGAATTAAATTTAATCACTTGACTCAATCCCTCCCTATGTGTTGTGTGTCTGATTGAATAACCAGTTTTGTTATATAAAAAAATAGAATAATTTTAGTTTAGATTGTGATTTTGTTACAAAATACTTTTTCTACATGATTGATGTATAGTTTTGATATAATGGGCCATGGATTAGTATGATAATTAGATCCTTTTACCCAAAGACGGTGTAGCAGTAGGTAGCTATTTTTCCCAAGCGTTCAACGCGAGGTGAATTGCGGCTGCCCAATTGATTTGTTTTTGTCTGTTTGTTAAAATCATTTTCACTAATTTTCTCTGACGCGTGGCGTGGAGACGAGAAAGTTGGAAATAGCAGAGTGGAAGAAAGGGGTCAGTGTTTGCGGTGTATGCAGAGAGTAAAGGCGATTGGCTTCGATGGAGTTGAAAGAGATTCAGAGACTCGAAGGTCACACCGATAGGGTTTGGAGCTTGGATTGGAACCCCGCCACCGGACACGCCGGTATTCCGCTCGTCTTCGCTTCTTGTAGCGGCGACAAAACCGTCCGAATCTGGGAGCAGAACCTCTCCTCTGGCCTATGGGACTGCAAGGTCTTTTCTCATATCAATTTCCATTCTCAATCACTGCAAAATTCAATTCTCTTGTACATTTCACAATTGAAGAAAATTGTGTTTATAATACTTTACTTTGATTGTGAAAATGGAATGTAGGAGGTTTTGGAAGAAACACACACTCGAACTGTTCGATCTTGTGCTTGGTCACCTTCGGGGAAGCTTTTGGCCACTGGAAGTTTCGACGCCACCACTGCCATTTGGGAAAATGTTGGTGGCGATTTTGAGTGTGTTTCTACTCTGGAGGTAGGTTATTGCTAAATTCAACCTTTTTTGTTTTTTGAATTTGGACGTTACTTTGAGGTGAATATGATTTTACTACAGGGACATGAAAATGAAGTGAAGAGTGTGTGTTGGAATGCTTCTGGCACGTTGCTTGCAACTTGTAGTAGAGATAAGTCTGTTTGGATATGGGAAGTGCTGCCCGGGAATGAGTATGAGTGCGTGTCTGTGCTGCAAGGACACGCGCAGGATGTGAAAATGGTGAAATGGCATCCCACAGAGGATATCTTATTTTCGTGTAGCTATGATAATAATATTAAGGTATTGCGGATGCTGAAGTGGCTCTGCCTTTTTAATTTCATTTTTTTCTTTATTGTTACTTGTGGTTGCTTCCTTTGCGGATGAATGATTCAGCAATGTATAAAGTTAACGCTGAATTTCTTCCAGGTTTGGGCGGATGTAGGTGATAGTGACGATTGGCAATGCGTTCAAACGCTTGGGGAACCTAATAAGTACTACTTCTTGACCTCTCTCATCACCTCAAATTTTACAGCTTTTTGGTTTTCTTCTCTTTGTAGCAATGAGTGCTTTGTCCGTCTGTTATGTAAAATGTATTGGGCATTTATGTTGACCATTCTTCAAACTAATGTTATTGTTAATTTTAATTTAATTCTTTTATTTATAACGTTGTTATTTGTCAGTGGACATACTTCCACTGTCTGGGCTCTCTCCTTCAATGCTAGTGGTGACAAAATGGTTTCGTGTAGGTATGCGTACATTTCTTTTGTTCACGTGTTTAATTGTTTTTCCATCTTCTTTAACTTCTGTGACATGTTGATGGCAAACCTTTATGGCAGCGATGATCTTACCGTGAAGGTATGGGGAACAGAAAACACAGGGGTTCAATCTGGTGGTGGATTTGCACCTTGGTTAGTATTTCACTAGTTTCTTTTTTGCCTCTCTTACATTAGTTTTGTCCCTTCTCCAGAACACTAGAATATGTATTTGACATCTCATATTTTATAAGAAGCTATTTGATGCTAGTCAATCACATTTGCTTTATATCCTGAAACTTGTTTTCCCAGAGGAACATTGTAAAGTAGTAGAGAACCTATATTTTGGGATAAAGCATATGGACTGGAATTAGAGTGTATTATGTCATAACCAGTAGCTCTTTGACAGTCTCGAGTGGAAAAATAGATGTATATAAAACCAGATTTTGTTTGAATCTTTAATACTTAATTCTTTCCCTTCTTAACATCCTGGTTTTTAGGACCTCTTATCTAATCTCTCCACACTAATCAATATTACGCTGCAGTGGAGTGGAGCTGCCCTGGTTTGCTATGGGATTCAAATAGTGAAGATTTTTCAATAATTCGGTCACAATAATGGCGAAATTAGCATATTTTCACGTGCCATAGCTGGCTACTATGAAACACTGTTGTTTAGGTTTCCTGTTTTGGGTAAAATTATGATTGGTTTCAAATTTTCTAATGTGTTTCTTGCTTCGAAAACGTAATAGGATTCAAAACCTTTCTTCTATGACCATTCTACCAAAAGATACCTCTGTTTTGACCTTTCTTCCTTCAGACTTTTAAGGACATCTTTTTTCCTTTGTTCCATCCTTTATTCTCCCTTCAACTGTCCAGTTCACATTATGATAATTTGATCTAATTTTTATTTTTTATTTCTATTAATTTCATCATCATCTATCGTATTTTGACTTCATCACTATGCCTTTATTGCTCCTAGATTGATGGTGATTGTGCGCTTAAACTCTGACTCTTAGTATTTATTATGAATTTCTTTACTTTTGGGTGTTCTTTCGTTTTTGAGGATTTATACGTGCACTATAATCATTTTAGTTTGTATTATATTATTTAAAATAGTGTCCATCCTGTTATCCTGCTATAGCAGTTTTAGAGTTTGCCACTGTGATGTGCTATTTGAGATTGATAACTATGATGACTACATCATGACCCATTTATTGCTTGCTGTTGTCTCACGATTCCCCTGCTACTTTATCTTAAACTCAACATTTTGAAGGATCTGATTTTGATATATCTGATCTTTGAAGTCGTAATGTGACTGTCAATTCTGCTATATTCATAGAATAGTTTGGAATAGATTGAAACACCATCGTTGGTTTCTTCCAAAGATTATGAAATCAATTACATAGGTTGGTTGGGTTAATAATACTCTAATTTTTACTATAGCAGATCATTTAATAATGAAGGCATATTAATACCATCCTTTCCTTGCTGGATATTTTATTTTATTTTTCTTTTTGGAATTTCAGGAGACATCTTTGCACTCTCACAGGGTATCATGATCGGACAATTTTCTCAGTTCATTGGTCAAGGTAAAATGACACTTGCATCTCACTTGGCATTTACATAAAATTGCTATTTTTGTTACCTCATTTTCGATGTATAATATATGTGTGGCTTTGAGAATCCCATCATTTTTACCTATGCCTATTCCTGCTGTTGACGATGTCAAATTAAGCAGCATTATAATGGAATAAATGGAACTATTATGTTATTAAGTAAATCAACCAACCTCCATATTTAAAAGGTATGATGGCTTTCTTCGTACATTGTGGATGGATTACCCTCTTGCAATCTTTGGGTCACTGATGTTTTGAAAAGTGTAAGCATGATTTTTTAATTTATACAGCATTTTGTTGATTCGATCGTTAGTTCATCACTTATTTCTTCCCATTTCCATAATTGATAGCCAGATGAACATAATGATGCACTTCATGTTTGTTATAATGATATCAGATGTGAGATGTATCGTTTTATCTAATTTTGTTTATAAATCTGACATTTCTGTACCCTGTGTGCTGGTATGACAGAGAAGGTATCTTTGCCAGTGGAGCCGCTGATGATGCTATACGCCTTTTTGTGGATGACAATGAAAGTCAGGTATGCCTATTGTTTACTAGTTACTGCAGTTACCCAATAACATAAGCAGTTCAAATGCCACATTATGGTCATTCTTTCCTAATGTACTTTGTGTACCTATTGACTAATAGATAAATTCCGTTGTCAGGATGTAGTGTGTAATCATCAAAAGTTAGGTTATTTATGATTGGGACTAGTTTATTAATTGAATATTTTAGAAACTACGTATGAGAATGTTAACTTGAATATTCGTATGTCAAACTCAGAAAAGTGCATGTGTGTTCTCCTGCTGGAGAATTCTCACACATATATATTGGGTATCGTAATTAAGAAGAGAATAACAGTTACTAAGTTGTGGCTGCACAATAAATTGCATAGACTTTGTTTGCTTTAAGTTTAAATGTCCAGCTAACCTATGCTGTGAATTTGCTGGTTTTAATGATAAGAAAATTTGCTGGTCAACTATGGCTGTTGGTCCCTCGACTTAAGGACCCCTTTTTTTCCTCATTCTTCTGACTACTAGTGGGGAGAGTAAGTGTCATCATTTATCATTACATGTAACTTTAACTCACTAGGGATGCCAGTGGGAGCATATCGATATTTTATTGTTGCATGTTTATTCTAAAGTGTAGGAAGAGTCTGCACAGATAGGAGAAGCATCGGATTCTTTGTGTCCGTTACTAGTTTCTTTTTGCTGTGAAATCAAGCACTTTAAATCACAGACACTTCGTGATCCTATGATGCTATTGGCTATTTGTGCATATCATTAACCTGGAATTTCTTGATCTGTTTGTAATTGCTAACAAGGACAAGAGTAGCAAAAGACATGACAAACCAATGTCAAATGGTTCTTTATTTACAACTTAAATGCAGAGAACGCTCAGTCACACAGTCATAATATTAACTGTATTTGCAACTTTATTTATCTGCATCCAGTTTTTGTTTGAACCATGTTTTATTTTGAAGAGATTAGCACGGTGTTCTTGCACACTGTTTGAGTTTACTGACGAGCTGGAGCAGCTGATTTCCATTTTTTCTTAATATAATAATCTCCCTTCTCAGTTTCAATGTATATTTTTGGACTTGCATTGGATCCGTTTGTTTAGATGCTCTTCTCGGTGTCTGAAAACGTTGTGGTGTTTTGAACCTCTACAGTTGTCCTGTTGTTATTAAGGGATAAATCATTGAAATCCAAGTCCCTGAAAAATTCAAACTACTATAAGATTGTATGATTATTTCGTAAAATAATGACCAAAATTGAACAAAAGGATTTTAAATAATTGACTGGGTCTTCGTAGATTGTAGATGCATATCACTATCCAGAACAAAAACAGGTTAAAATTGACAATTTTATTGTTTGCTAACTAACATAGGTTGGTGGTCCTCTCTACAAGTTGCTGCTGAAGAAAGAGAAGGCCCATGACATGGATGTAAATTTTGTGCAGTGGAGTCCTGGGGTAAGATTCTCAAACGCTACTCTAATGGAATCACATTGATAATGAAATGACTTGTATGATCAATGAAGTAATTGTGGTTTATTGGTATTCTATCAGTAATGTGTTTAACTGACAGGCATTGGTAGACTTTGCAACACGAAGGATAAAATACATTTTCATTGGTGTTAAAAGAAATTAAAAGAAATGTAGTTTGCTAAGGACACCTTAATAGCTTAAAAAACTTAGGGGCCATTTGATTTAAGAAAAAAGTTTTCTCCTTTCACTATTAGTTATAAATACAACTTTGTTTCCTGTTTTTAAAGATTTGTATGGTGGCAATGAAGATAACTTTTTATTCTTTTCGTTGTTTCGTGCTCGAATCTTTCAAAGGATCAAGTACAAACAAGAAAGCAATTATGTAATTCAAAGTAAACAGAAAAGAAAACGATTATTTTTTCTTAAATCAAACAATCATTTACATATTTAGAGAATGAGGACCTATATCAGCATTTTTTGCTTCCTATGTCCCTGCAATTGGTAACAGTTTTATTTACTAAATAGGAGAAGCCGGTGCTAGCCTCTGCAAGCGATGATGGGACAATCAAGGTATGGGAGTTGATATCATAGAGGTGATGCTAGTTTTTTCTCATTTGCTGTACGAGTAGCAGAAATTTATACTGGTGGAGCCTATAGAAGTGCTAGATGTGCAGGCACCCTCAGTTCTTTTTCTATTCTCTGAAGTTATATTTACTAAAAATTTGAAACAGATAATGATTATTGTATTTTTTAGGGATGTTAGGAGTGGGACTGTAAATTGTAATTACTGTCAACTAAACTTTACATTTTTGCTCAACAGTTGCTAAAAGTTTACTTACTCTAGGGTGAACTGGGATCGTAAATATGCTTTGCTTCCGTCAGTTATAGTGATAGAATGAAAAGGAAGGATACTCACTAATCACGGTGTGGCAACTTCATGTCCGAACTGATTTCCATAACTACAGCAACATGTAATTGAGTAGCAAACCCCATGCCCACAATTTCTTGACGGCTCACAAAGCTAGCTTTGAGTTTTCACTAAATTTTGTTAGCAGTAAATTTCACATTTTCACTAGTATACCCCGGTAAGTCATTAGTAAGGGCCAATGTCTATTGCACGGGGAGAACTAGTGTATAAAAAAAATGAGCATCATAAATAGTAATGTCGAGATATACACTACATAGTTAGATGACATGAAGGTCCAAATGCAAATGATTCCTTCACTTTTTTGGTAAATAGAACTGTTATATTAATTCTGATAAGTACTGGAACATTTGACTATACAATTTGAAAATCGTGACTAAACACTTCTGTTTTCGTGAATAAAAATTCTCCTATCCAAATTGGGTTCGTTTAAATCGTTGGCATTTGTTGCAATTAAATATGCTTGAGTTAGAAACGATGCATCTTTTTAACCCTAATATTCGTAACTTTCTTTTCCTTGAAAAAACACTGGCGTAATTATTTCTCAGAGGCTGAAAGTTATTTACATTACATGTGACCCTCATAAGCATTGGAAGCTTCAACTAGAAGACATGTTAGGGTCAAGGTTTGCTTCTGAGCGAGAGGCCATTTGGGAAATTGCTTGAACTAATGGCTTGTTTTTTCTCGGAAGAAAGACACAAGTGCTGAAACTGAAAGCATAATCACAGCGAATAAAATATAAGAACTTCACATTTTACAAATTTTAACTTCCGAAATGTTTGTTGAGTTTTTCAAATGTATCTTCAGAAAATGAAATTGTCATAAGAAAAAAAAAAAACAAATCGGATTATATAAAGATTAGGATTACTAAACAATCCGTGATGAATATGTGGTTGTCGTTAAACTGAATCACAGAAACGAAAAATCTAACACCTGTTCTCTATTCTTAGTCCAGCAGCATTTGCTCTTGTACACTCTTCAACCAAAGCCTCTCGTGCAGTGGAGATTCTGCTTGGAACCAAAGGGGCATCAAATGCAGTGCAATCTATCCAATCCTTCAACAGCTCCTCCTGACCCCACATATCAGGAATCCAAACCCTCCCAGCCACTTCCACTCTATGCCGCTTCAGCCTCTCGCGTCCACTATCCTCTTCTAAACCCTCTGCTACACTACTTTCTTCACCAACACCATCCATTATTGCATCCTCTTGCAATGCCATCTTCTCCTCATTGCAAAGAAGGGGTTTTGAAGCAGATGGGTCTTCCTTTGCAACACCCTTATCTTTATCAACACCATCTTGTTGCTGCTGCTGCTCCATGTTGATGATATCTTTACTTGGATGGGGACTGTTAAGGTCCAATGGCTCTGAAAGAATCTGGTCATCAGATTCAGCAGAGGATTGGTGAGCCATGAAGGGTTGGTTGCTTTCTTTTCATGCAGAGAGAGAGAGATAGAGAGAGTTGCAATGTTGTTGTGTAGAGGAGATTTGAAATGGGAGAAGGGGTGGGTTTGTGTGGGGAATAAAGCAAAGGGAGTGGGTGGGAAATTCGTTTACACGTCTCCCACAAGAGTTTCTTTTGTATGGTAACTGACAAACGTACGTGTCTTGTTTGAGATGGGATTCTATTTGTGTGGTGTCTTAGTTCGCACTCCCTCACTGTTAATAAATATATGCCAAAATGGAATGAAAAAGAAAATAAGAAAGCACGATTCCTTGGATTGATTTTTGGAGGATTGTGAGGTTGACGTTCATCTGCATATGCCTATGCCTATGCCTATATCTATGCCTCTCTATGTGTGATTCTTGCCTTTCAACCAATCAGCTTGAGATATCTGATTTTCCCCCTTCTTTTTCTTCCACAATGGTAATATTCTTATTCGGTCCAAAATACATATACTTAGGTGTTCTGACTGTGCTTTTTATGAGACAGATACTCTCTAGATGCAAGAAAAGATATTTCTGTTTTCTTTTCTATTTTCCCCCTTAGGGGTATATTAGTGTGAGGTCTTCATATCATACAAAAACATCACTAATTTATAATTGAATTTAAAAACAGAACAAAATGAACGATTCTTTCCTTTGGTGAACACACCAAAAATAACAGATGAAACACTAAAAAAAATATATAATAAGTGTAAAAATAGTTACTACATAAATTAAGACATGGAGGAAAATATCACAAAACTTACTGCTTCTACCATTTGTTACACTGAGGAAAAAAATTAAAATTATTATTGAATAAGGATATTTTGTTACAAATTTAGACAAGTTTAAAAGTAAGAAATCAATATTTTGTACGATGACTCCTTATGCATTATGAGTTTAAATCTTCTCCATAAACTCTTCTCCTTAAGTAGAGTGAAAAAATTGAGTAATATAAAATTTATAAACTCATTATTTTAAGATTTTGGACAAAAGAAAGTGTTAAAATATTTTTTGGAGAAATTTGAAATAAAATAAAATTAAAAAAATTCTAAAAAATAAACTTTAAATCTAATAGAACGAACTATAAAGTAAGATTTGTAACTATTTATAAATTATAATAAACATTAAATTTTAAAAATTTTGAATTTGAATTACTCTCAAATTTTTTATATAGATTTGACTCATTTTATTTTTCTTTGATCTTTTATCACTCTATTCAAAAATAAAGAAGATAAATAAAAGAAAAACCACAATTTAATCGATTACAATTGCAGGCTCTTTTATCAATTTCATACCAAACATTCTCGTAGTAACCATCACTATTGGAGAACAAATAACTGTTTCAAATATTCAAAGATAACTTTTCAAACATGAGATTGTAGGATAGATTAAAGTAGATGATTGAGAAAGAAAAACAATAATATTGTGATAAATGAGTTAAATGCTCACGTGATATTATTATAAAAAAAATTATATTGTCCATCAATAATTAGGAATACTGATGTCATGAATTTTAGATTATTATCGTAAATGTGAATCATATATTCACTGCATAATAAGTTGTAATTTGGATTAAAAGGATGAAAAAGTGAAAAAGAAGATGAAAAGTAAAATTAATAATTGTCACGATTTATTATGATAAACAATAATCAATTATAAATACCGTATAAATAATACTCTAAATTATATCTTTTCTATAAGAACATAATCTGCTGTGTAATGTGTAATATTATGCTGCATCTTTATAAGCACCTCTTTTTTTCTCTCATTGGTACATACCACTTTTATTCTCTTCCACAATATTTATATTTATTTATCACATCCAAATTCGATGATCTTTTATTAAAAACATCATTGAAACGATAAACTTACTTTTTATGCATTGACTATTTTCTCATAATATATACTATAATGAAATATATAGTAGATAATTATGTCTATGACGCTTTTTGTTAATATTAAAACGATCAATTATACCATAGGGGCGATTTCAATAGCTCTAATAATAATAATAATTATATTTTTAAAATCTAGTTTATAAGCAAAATTAACTGTTATATAAGTAACATTTACGGTTATTTTAAACCAACACAAAAATAACAGTGACCCAATTCTTTAAAAAATATCATAATAAACGATTTTTTAAAAAAACTTATTTTATAATTTCTTCCTTTTCTTTTTCTTACATCCAAAACTATTTTTAATACTCTAATGGCCAAATAACTATTAAAATAAAAGGTTTAGTTGTACCTTGAGCTATCCATACCACATTATTTTTTATATCGATTATGATTTTCTTTTTTGATGCAAAGAAAAAACATCAATCATGTTTGTGACTTTTCAACACCCTAATTATATATAGGACAGATACCACTTATATACCAAACATTGATCGACGTACACTTGTGGATAAGTGTAAGAGAAAGAGGAAAAAGAAAATCAAGAGAAAGAAAATGAAAAATACGACAAATCATGTAAAGGAAAATAAATAAATAAACACATGAAATAGAAAAGCAAATAAGTCCACTTTAATCCATCCATCTTAACTTTTCCCAACTCGTCTTAAGTGAAAAAAAAAATCTAAAACAAGTCACAATAAAGATTATATATATATATATATATATATATATATATATATATATATATATATATATATATATATATATATAT
>Ga0209700_100736_pt1 | contig 65113 bp, 34 predicted proteins | sample SiratroredBW_FD_187528 | JGI IMG/M metagenome (GOLD analysis project Ga0209700, IMG submission 187528) | Root nodule microbial communities of legume samples collected from California, USA - Siratro red BW (SPAdes) (version 2) | ecosystem: Host-associated > Plants > Roots > Nodule | place: USA... | reverse complement strand
AAAAAAAAAAAAAAAAAAAAAAAAAAAAAAAAAAAAAAAAAAAAAAAAAAAAAAAAAAAAAAAAAAAGTCAAAACACAATTCTTTCAGATTCCTAACTAGTCACATTAAATTGGGAACAAAGCTATCAACTGAAGTCCATATGTTTCCAATATGATAATAATTTTTTTTCCTTTTAACTAAATATTTTGAGTTTAATTTTCGTGCATTTTAAATTAAAATAATCGATACAAAAATCTAATATTTGATTACGGTGTAATTTATTTATGATTAACTGCAATGCGAGTAAAAAAGAAAGTGACATACATGTTTTGAATTGGAATTCTGCAAGGCGATGCTATTATCTTCGAGAAGTCTATATAACAGTCTTATAGCGAGGAAATTGTTATGCGCTTCTTCCAATTCCATTGGAATGAGCTCTTCTTCTGGTATTCGATTTTGCCTCAGAAATTGGCACTCTACGCGTAACGGGGACCAAAACGAACCGTTTAAATCAGAAAATCAAATTAACGAAGAACAACACAGAGTACCTGCATTGCGGCGAAGAATCTGAGGATGAAACGTGAATTGAAATGGAACGAAACGAAGAAATTTGAAAATTGGCAACAGTTGCAAGTTGTAACCGCTATACGAATAAAATGAACGAAGAAAAGCGTATTATAAGATATTTAAAAAATAATTAAACTTTTTTATACATGAAGTTTGGATTTTAAAAATAAATTTTTATTTGAATTTATTTTAAATGGTGTAACATTTAGTGTAAATAATAATGAGAGTGATTAAAAAAAGTTATCGCTATTAACATTTGAAATGAAGAAGAGCAAATGAAATGAAACTTGATATGAAAATTGAAAGTTAATTTATGTATTACAAAATTGGACATGTGAATAAGTAAAATTATATTGCAAGCAATTTATATAAAAAGGTTGGAGTAATTCAAAGTATAAATTCATTAAATAAAGGATAAATTAAGTATATATATATATATATATATATATATATATATATATATAATACAGGAAAAAAAAATCTAGTGCAACCAATAACAGGATTATAATACACAAGAATTGGTAAATTGAGATCCTAACACATTAAAGTTTTGTTAATAAAATTACTGAGTGTTTATCTGAGACAAATTGATCTTCTGGATATGAACAAGATATATTCGAATTCCATTGGATCCCAAGCCATTTTCCAGACATGTTGGTATCTCTTGCTTTGAACATTATCCTCCTGTTTCATTAAATACAATGTTAAATTATTAATGTTATTTCATGTTTACTATCCTTGTTTCTCAGACAGTTAAGATAAAATAAATCAAGAGTTGTAAATATTTTGTAAATACTAAAATATATTGTGAATATTCTTATTTGAGACTAGAAAACTGCAAATTTCAACTTGATTAAAACTTTTTTTTCCTTATGATTGAAAAATAACTGAATTTCCTTGTACTTTAGAAATGAAATAATTTCAAGACTTTGTATATTTTCAATTCAATATTTAGTCTATTAAAGTCTATTAAGTATTTGAAATTTTTTTCATTTTTCAATTAAGTATATATTCTATTAAGTTGGTGATATATTCTATTTACTTTTCTCCACATGTAAGATTTTATTGTTAATATAATATGATATTGTCATTATAAGAAAAATAAAAAAAAGTGATTAAAAATCGATCATAAATAAAAATAATATTAATTACTATTTTATTGATAGCTGACATATAATAACGGATGAATGATCGATTTTAATAATTATTAAATCGGTCATTAATGTTTTTCTTAATTTTAATTTTTTTTCAAAAAATATAAATCTGATAATGTAATATTCCTACAATTTCATTGTAATAATAACAATTTAATATAGATATTCTTTTTTTAGTCAATTATCTAAAGAAATTTATAATGATGATACATAATTAAGATTTAATAAAATTCAATTTAATGTAAACAATACAATAGTAATAAAAATATTAGATTTGACATATCATTCAAGTCAATCATCCAGATAAAGTTTATAATGATGTTACATAACTAAAATTAAGTAAACACAATAAAATAGTACTAAGAAGATCAAATTTAAGGACAATAAATGTTCAATTCATATGTCAGGAGGTTGAAAATCCATCTTTCCCATCAAGAGATGCAACATTTTGTTATTTTGCTGAATTTCTCTCTCATTATTGACTATTCTTTCACGAAGTTCATCCCTTTCAGTCACAATTACAAGTAACTTGATTTTTAATTGTTCAATATCCTCCTTCATGACTTGCACTGATGAAGATGTAGAATCCTGATAGAATTGTCTCCCAATTACATTGGTTGACTCAGATCCAAGTCCATACACCTTGTCCTTGTTAATTCTAGCAACTTTACACCTAAGTTGTAATTCATCAAGTGAAGACACTCCTGTAGCACATGCCAATTGGGATGTTTCTTCCCATGCATGGATAAATTCTACCTATGAACATCAAAATAAAATTGGTAATACATTTAAAAAAATACAAAAAAAATATATATTAGTGGTGGACAAGTTCACATACCACATTTATTATTTTAATTGTAAAGATGGTAGATAATGAGATCGTATTAATTTTTCAAAAAGTTTCTTATTAATTTAGTCTTCGAAAATCTAGAACAACACAAGAATTAGATCAAGTAGAGATTAATAAATCACTTTGAAATGCCATCAATATACACTAACCTTTGTCATTGGTAGCTGCTCCACTAATTGGTTTCTCTCATTGTCCCTTCCATAATTGGTGTTGCATTTTATCACTTCCTTCGCTTTGGCTTCATTGATGCCATCACAACCTTCAATGTTTTGGTTAGTGATGGAAGGTAAATGATGCTCCTGCAAACCTGAAAATCAGAAACCATTTTAAGAGTAAACCTTTTTAATGAACACCAAAAGTTTTAATGTGTAGTTCCTCCTCTCTTCTTTCTAAGAGCTAACATTACAATTTTCTCAAAATTGTAATTTCTCAATCAAACACAAGTTATCATTTTGTCATTAGTATTAGAAAAATTACTAACATAAATATGGCAATCACATTAAATGACCTTGGACAGTGGTGATGCATCTCCTCTGCCATGGGACCATCAACTCCAATGATGGAGAAGGAAGCAATGAAAGCAATTCTCTGCCCCTTCGTTGCAGCAAATCCAATGAAGCCTTGCGTCGTTGTTGCAAACCCAAAATAGCCAATCTTTTCCGCTGCTGCACAAATTGCAAAATTCCCATGTCCAAACGTAATTTCTGTGATGCAATTTCATATTCTGTTGGGATAATAAATTTGAATAATTTGTTTCAAGTTAGTAAGTCAAAATACTGATCAAATCAACTGTTAAAATTAAGATTTTTTTTCTAACCATATCTATCATAAATTTGATAGGAAATGCATGTTACACACTCATTTCATGTGGTTATACATAATAGAGCTCAAAAAACAATAAAGAAGTACCAAACCAACATGTCAATAATCAATAAAGTTTCATTTACATTGAATTAAGAAACACAGAAATAGTTCAAAAGTTGAGTGTTTATCAAATTATCACTAAATTTATAATAGTTGAATATTTCTTAATCTGTGTGTCATGATTCAAAATACTATTATTGAAAGTGAGGATGTGATAGGAAGAACACACGAAGAAAGAAATGTGGTACCCTGGACACTGGCAGTGCTACTTGTTCCAGTTGAAAATGAATCCCAGTTCATAGTATTTTTGCTTGCTTCAGGTGGAATCAATGAAAGTGAATTTCTTCCTTGTCTCACATGTGGTTTCAAAGGAACCAAAGTGGTTTGCTGCTGCATAAGTTGTCTGTGACAATCAACAGTGTCAACCAATCTTTGCTTCTCTTTGAAGGATGGTTGGTTACAAGGATCAGTGAATTGAATATCATCCATGCTGCTTTCTGGTTTGATTACATGGAGTGCAGTTTGCTTGACAATAATCTCTTCAGGGGTTGGTTCAAAATCAAGAGCAATGGAAACCACCACATGATTCCATTCACTTTTTGAGAGTGATTTATCCAGACTATCTCCAAGCTTCATGTACTTTGTACCAATGATAAGTATATGATAATCTAATGCTGGGAAGTCGAAACAAAACCTCTTCTCAGTTAAGGATTGTATCTCCATTGTGTTGCCATTGATGGTCATGATTGGTCTAAACAAAATAGAGTCCTTACCCATTGGTCCAATAACAAAACACAGATCCATGACAGGGAACTTCTCACGAAACCAGAAAGATAATGATGGACCTATACTTTGTTGCTCCAACCATTCTGGAATCCTAGATCCTGGCAAACAAAACATGGTGTTTCCAGCCTCATGCAGTTCCTGATAATCATAAATTGTTCATCAGTTTAGCAATATTAAGTACATTATCAATGATCAAATAAAAAAAACTATAGTCATAAACAATGCACAAGTTTAGCAACATTAAGTACATTATCAAATAAAAAAGGACAGTCACAAATAAGGCAAAGTTTAGCAAAATTAAGTACATTGTCAATTATCAAATCAAAAAGTATAGTCATAAATATTGCATAAGTTTAGCAATATTAAGTACATTATCAATTATGAAAGCAAAAGGATAGTCATAAATATTGCATGAGTTTAGCAACATGTTACATCATCAATGATCAAATCAGAAGATACAGTTAAAAACTACCTGGTCCAATAGCATGGCTGAACAACAGAAACTCAAGGATTTGCAATTTCCAGCAGAGAAATATTCTAAATTTGGTGGAATCCCTCTAATCTCTCGAAGATGCTCACAGTTATCCAAATTAAGTAATTTTAACAAGCGACATTCTTTGATGCATTCAGGAAGAAATGTGAAGTTATTGCTCGACAGGTCTAACTCTTTCACATTACCAAACCATGCTAAAACCATGGGAAAGTATTCATCTAATAGATTGCAGCCTGAGAGACACAGACATTTTACATTTGAAGACACTAAGCTTCCTTTTTCTTCATCATTCTCATCTTGTTTTGGCAATAGCCACCCTTTACATCCCAGGGCGAAAATCTCAGCCAGTTCTGGCAACATGACAATGCTACTCGGCAACTGAACATTTCCACAGTCAACCAGCACCAGATCTTGAAGTCGAGCAAGATTTCTAAATGAAAATGGGAATTCTTTTAAGGGAGTATACTTCAACTCTAGCTGTGTTATATTTTCCATCTTTCCTAATATTTCTGGAAAACTCTCAAGACTTGAACAAGATGAAAGATCAAGTTGTTCAAGGGAGATCAACTTGATGGGAGGAAAACTCTTAAGCTTGGTGCAGCCAAAAGCACTCAAGATTTTAAGTTTACTAAGAAAACCAACAGAATCATGAATTGCTTCTAAATTCTTACAACACTCAAATGTCAGTTTCTCTAAATTTTGGAGACTGGATATGTCAGGTATGTTCGTCAAACATTCAGTCCCATCAAAATTTAAAACTGTCAGATTCATGAGCTTCTGCAAAAGAAAAAGGGAAAACAAATAAGAACCAACTGAATAATCTTTGAATGGTCATGCAAATGAACTCGTTACATTACACTTGCCTTTGATATGGTAGCTAACTCAAGTGATGTAAAGCAACTTCTAGGTAATTTGCATATGGCAAGTTTGCTTGGATGAAAATCAGTTGGTAAATCCTGCAATGGATATGTCCACCATTCTAATACTCTTAAACTATTTGGAAGATATGTTGGACCTTTTGAAAAATGAGAGTTTCTAATAATTAGTGTTTTCAGGTTTTCCATCTTCTTGAAGGCCCCTCCATCCCATTCTACAAATACTTCTTCATCTTCTTCAAATAAGGGGAAATCCAAACAAATCATTTCAATCTCACAAGTCCCCTGTTAGAACAAAAGGCACAAAAACACAAACACAGCAGTTATGTGAGCATACATACAATAGCCAAAGAAACAAATCAAGGATGAAAATCTAAGAACAAGCCATCCATGTCAGTCTTACTGTATTTTCTGCTAAAACTTGAATTATATCTCTATGGAACCATAACCTCCTGTGTTTCCCAAGCTCTCTGGGTGATTCTTGGCGATCAATTTCCTTACCCATAACCTCTACCAATTCATGAAGTGTCACACGGCCATTCTTGATTTTTATGAGAGATTTATCCACCAACACTCCTATGCCATATTTCATGCAAACACCATAATGAGCACCAAGTATATCTTCAACCTCTTGCAATTCATATCCTTTCAAGCAGCAAGCGATGTCCAGAAAAATTCTCTGTTGATTTTCCTCTAAAGCATCATAGCTTACCTTTAGTATGTCTTGGATCCTTTTGTTAGGGATTTTTCTGAACTGATCTAATGCAGATTCCCATTCTCTTATGCCTTTCCCGAACAACAAGGAACCTATTACTTCCAAAGCTAGTGGAAGGCCGCAAGCATAAGCCACTGCTTGGTTTGAAATCTCCTTGTAACTTGGATCAACTTTGTCATCTTTAAAAGCATTCCAACTAAGCAATTCAAGTGCTTCTTCCTCATTTAAATCCTCTACCTCATACTTTCCATCAACCCCACGAAGCAAATGTTTGTCTCTGGTTGTTATGATGACTCCACTGCCAGAACCAAACCAATTAGGGTCTCCAGCAGTTGCTCGCACTTGTTCTAGTTTGTCAACATCGTCAAGAATCAAAAGAACCTTCTTTCGGTGGAGCCTATGCTTTATTATTGAAATCCCTTTACTAACACTTCCTATCTTAATATCCTTCTCTCCAACTATTTCAGAAAGAAGCATCTCTTGGAGATGGACTAACCCGTGTTTAGCAGCGGTTTCTCTCACACCATCAAGGAAACATAAACCTTCAAATTGGTCTGCAATTGAATTGTAAACTGCTCGAGCAAGGGTGGTCTTCCCCATTCCGCCTATTCCATGAATCCCTACAATGTGGACTACAGTATCAGATCCAAATTGAAGAAGTGACTTCACTTTTTGCACTCGACACTCCATCCCAACGGGGTAATCCGCAACATGCAAAGGTCTGCGGTTTATCTTGTTGGACACCTCTTTAACTATCTTCCCTATAAACTCATGTTCATATTCATTTCTGCCCAACCAAAGAAGTTTTTGTGAAGACATGCTAAAATCATCATATTCATGTATTGAAAAATGATAATTACATCACTATAATGCATATTGCAAAGCATACAATGAACTAGTATAATTTATATACAAGGACAAAACTTACATCAGTTCCATAGGTGGGACACGCCTTTTTAACTGGTTGTCCCATGTCCGACACGTATGGAACACTAACACACTATGATATGGATTGGTGAAGTGATGTATCTGATTATTCTAACATTGTTTTAACACGATTTTAGGTGTTGAAGATTATACGTGTCTACGTGTAATGTCTGTGTCTGGATCAATGTCTGTGTCGGTATCTGGCTCCATAGTGTTAGTGTAAAATGTTTTAACATTATAGTTCACTAAAAAAACATGTTATTACAAAAGTCACTTACATGTATAACAAAACTTACCCATGTGCCAACTGTCTGTGATCTGATGATGGTGTACAAATCTTGCCAATACATAGACTATTTACTCAAAATGAAATAATACGTAAAACATGAGTGAAACCATCATATGATCATGGTTCCGACCAATTTCTCTGCAACATGACATGTCACATAGATATTGGTTGGATGGACACACATGATTGTCCGAGGAGAGGATTAGCATACCCAAGTTTGTAATGCTTGCCAGAGACATTAGCTGCTTGGTTAAGAGCCATCTTCCATTTTTGCAACCTGTCCATGTTATCGTTGAGGTTTTGGTTGCTGCCTTTGAACCTTTCCTCGTGCATGGCCAAAGCTTCTGCATAACTCCCAGAGAGGCGTCGAACATGAGAAGGGTGGACGTCGTAGAAAACGGGCAAAATGAAGCGACCCTTTGCCTTGGCACAGTCAATGATTTTGAGAAGTTCATCTAAGCAAAAGGAAGAAGAAGCATAGTTCTTGGAGAAGACAACAATGGCCATCCGAGAGTGTTGAATGGCCTTGATAAGTGCTTCTCCGATTTCATCCCCTCTTTGAAGGTCCTCATCATCAATGAAGGCATGGATTCCCTTGTCAGAAAGAGCTTTGTAGAGATTGCCAGTGAAACCGTAGCGAGTATCAGAGCCTCTGAAGCTGAGGAACACATCGTAGCCAAAGGATGCTGACATGTGAAGAACAAAAATCTGCTTCAAACTCAGAGAATGAAACAACCAAATGGTAGCAACTCCATAACAACACTAAGTCAACTCTAGAAATCAACGAAAATCAACGTCACAGTATGGGATAAAATCAAGATATTTTTTTAAAACATTTCGTAAGTAATTAATTATAATAATATAACAACTAGCGAGGTGTATTCACAATTTTAGTATATTTAAATACATATAATTGTATTATTTGTATGAATATTAAATTTAAAAAATAATACAATTTAATATATATATATATATATATATATAATTTTATAAAAATAGTATTAAAAAATTATATAACCATTATTTTGAAATAAGTATTTAGTTATTTTCAAATAAAAGAGATATTTAATTATTTATTTCATTGAATAAATAAATTATTTTTATTTATTAAAGGACAAAATTGTCAATTTAAAAAATAACAGTAAAGATGTAGGTATAGCTGACACCAAAAGAGAATTGAATAAGAGAATTGAATGAAACTTATAAATGAAAAGATTCCTCTTATAAGAATACATAAAGTAAGAAAAAAGACATTAACAACACTAGAAATAAAGAGAGATCAATTTAAAAGAATTTATCATAATTCATCTAAATCCAAGATACATTTAGTATTCTTAGACACTTAAGAGAGCTTTCATTAACTAACACTTAATTATAATTAATTATAATGAGTATTCTTACTTTATAAGGTTATAACAAATATTCAAAAACCTCTTTAATTATATTTTCTTAACTTTTTTTTTGAGATTAAAAACTCTCAAGAAAATAAAAAAAAAAACACTCTAAAAAAACATAAAAAAAGTTTATAAAAATATAACTTCATAATAATTTAACACTTAACCACTACCAACTTTATTAGAGCTCACTATAGCTTTAAAAATAGCTTTAAAAAGAGTTTTTTAAAACAAACTTTCTATAGACTTTATGTAAGATATGAGATAGTATAAAATGTTTTGGAAACCAATTTTATCAGCTTAGAAGACACATATTGGAATTTATCTTTTTCAAACATTATTATATGAGAAAAAAAATAGTTTCCACACTTTCATTTAAATGTAGCTAGGTATGCTTTTTTATTGATAAATTTAATCTTAAAACTTTATAAAGTATACAATTTTAACTTTTATTCTAAACTTTACAAAACATGATGAGTTTTTAAAAGGGGAAAAATTACTTTCATATTTTTTTAAAAAAACTTGAGGAATATATTTACTAACATGAAACTATAGAGACTTTGACTATATATTTTAGTGTTAGTGTTATTAACTTTTTTGTTAATATTTTTACTTGGTTTCAAAAAAACAAGAAAACGGACGTCCACCCAAAAATATGGTTCATCTATTTTACAAGTGGTGAAAAGTCAATAATATTATTATTTATTTTCGTTGTATATATGATTAAGAGAATCATGATTAATAAGAGTCACGAATCTAAACATAGTGATGATTAACTTTGTTTCATAAGTGGTTAATAATGTAATGTGAAGTTATTAATTGTCATAAATAAATAATTGTGTTCATAAAATTTAAGTAAACATGTAGTAGAAAATTTATGTTGGATTTTTTTATTACGCATGAGAATTCTGAGTAACACGAAATTAATTTATGATTCAGTACATTGAATATACTGGAAAAAAATTATAGTACTTTGCCTTCGAATTGTTAATATAATAATTCACAATGTCACAATAGAATTTTTGCGCAGTTGACAGTGTGAAGATTGTGAACACTCGAAACTTCTCTAATTTGTTTATAACCTATGGATAATAGATATTTTTAATAACTATTTTACTTAATAAATTATTGTTGTATTTTGTAATATTTATATATATACAATCTGTTTGAGAATGAACTTTTTTATGTGAGAATGAGAAAAAATTAATGATAATTGCAATCATATTCTAAAATATTTTAATTATCATGTCATTTGTTTTGAAACTTTCCATCGATCATAACCTGAATTTTACCACTGACGATAACAATAACAATATATTAACCTGAATTTTTTCTTCAGGTACCTGAAACAATCTATCACATTATCCGGCTACGTAATGTAGAGGGTGAAAAATTGAGTTTGCTTATTTTAAATATTATTCCTTTATCTTATTTGAAAGTTTGACATTTTTATTTTTTGGTTATAATTCTTTTATTCGTCGGGTGCAAACGTGAGATACTAGATTTGTATCCATACAAAAAACTAAAGCACTTCACATGTAGAACTCAACAGCTTTAGACATAGCCCATCATAAGGTTCAACCTCTAATTACAGTATTAAAAGGCAGCAGAAATTAAAAAAAAAAAAAGTATGAATCACACCCCTTTCATTAGTTGTCAATAAAGGCCCTCTTCTCAAACAGTCTCATTGCTGGAAACCCTTGATCGTACTGAGTCCAAATCTGACACTTTATTGATGCTGCATATTGTTCAGGGGATTTTCAGTTCATAATAACACCAAGAATAAGTAGTGTACAATTCATTAAAAGTTAAATACTCATTAATAGATTATGATTTGATAAACTATAATCAAGGAGCCATGGCATTCTACATCCATTTTGGACACTCAACAAAACATTCCTAAAAGAGACTGACTCTCTAAATGTATTGAGAAAGAGACTTACCAGTATACAGTGTCTCCGGTAGGAACCAATTTCTTGCAGATCCAGTCTGGGACCAATTTTTCCAAAGACTCCATTTGTTCTTCAACTTCTCCTACAGGGATGAGAATAGTGGTCAGATACAGTCTACTAAGAACAATCTACAAGAAACCGTGTATGTTGCGAACAATACTGCTGCAAGAACATACTAATCTCAGCAACGTCCAAACTATTCATAAGTATCTTATGCAGGAGCTCCTCTTTTGTGATGGGGATTCTTTGGAAAGATTGAAATATAGAGTTAATCATATTAACCAGATCCACCATTGGTGAAGATTTTTTGTGACAGGTATTTAAACCAGCTTGCTTTTGGGTAATCTTCTCCAAAGAGTAACCAAGTTCTTCCTGCATTCAAAAGCCAAGTTACAAGAAAGAAATCACTTTCACACAAAAAAAAAAAACTGCCCTTTTAATAAAAAAATCACACAGAAAAATAATCAAAATACGCTCATGAATTAAGGTTATAATAACCACCTGGTATAAACCATTACAAATGTACAGTAACAATTGTCTCAAATGCGCAGCACAACACAAGCAGACTTATAAATCATTATTGGCGAACACATAACAGATGGTACCATAAAAGTGGATCATTAGGAAAACATTTGGATCATTTTTTTCTAATAGTCTTAATAAACAAGCTTGGACTCCTTTAGTTTACCCTAATATTTGGAATTTAGCATTAACCATTACAACGTTAGAGAAAAGAAATTGCTTTATTCAAAATGAAATAATTATTTTTGGACTGTCAGGAACATTTAAGAATCGCTCAAAAATTAAAAGAGGTGTAAAGGGCATACCTTTTGAGGTACAGAGGCAGAACTAACAGAATTGCAGCAATGCTCAGAGCATCCTCTGCTAGATTCGGGAAAGCTATCAATTTCATCTAGAGCTCTGCTAGATTCTAACTTGTGTACTCCAATGCCCAAGTCATCATTATCCTCCATGAGTGAAAAGTTAAGCACTCTTTTTGCTGGCTTATGACAAGACGTTGACACTTGGGTAGGCGTGTGCTGAGGCTTAACATCAGAAACGGGCAATAATCTTGCAGGTGCTGACTGAACAGGTGTCTCCGTCATAAAACTATCAGCAGTGCAGGAGATATTTTTCGTATCTGGGGTTTCAGAATTATTGCAGGTGAGGGAATGTGGAGGATTGATCATATGTACTGGTGTATCAATAATACTAGGTTGAAAAGTCGTAGAAAATGATTCCTTCCGGTGATCCACATTATCACATAATGGTGAACTTTCTTTCTGTGGTGCCTTTTCACTTTCTTCGTTTTTCACATGCGATGATGGAGAAGTTTTTGCGGGTGAAAAACAATGAGCCCTTTCTGTGTGGTCCGCAGTATTCTTCCCAGAGAAATGTCTACTAAAAGACTGATACAACGGGAATGGCTCCGGCAACGTTTCTTTTTGCTTGGAATATGACACAAGTTCCGTCGAATAATCCAAGGATTGACCTGTTTTTGTGCTACAAGTTTTTGTGCTAGAAGGTTCCGGCACCATTTCGATCTGATTGGAAATTGATCCAATTTCTGTTAAAGAATGCAAGGATTGGCCTGTAAAGTCTCCCACGTGTGAATCCTCACAATTCAAGCTACAAGTTTTCTTGCCAAAAGGTTCAGGCAGCATGGCTTCTGGAATATGAGAAACCTTATCCACATAAAAATAATTAACACAGTGAGCTCTTTCGGATTAATCACACTTCTTATATAACAACCCACCCGACAGCTAAAGATTTAAATTAAATTGTTAAGATGGCATAATTGTTGCTTCAAATATATCAAATGCAAGTATAACAACTCAGAATTGAAAAGAAAATACCTCGGGATGCATAGAAAAAAAATCAAACAGTTTAGATCTAAAATATCGCCGAAGAGCCAGATCAGCAGATTCACCAGAGCTATCTTTCACAATCTCGAATCTCAAGGTGATTTTCATGTCAGGCACCATACACAAGCTTTTCTTGTCATGAACAAGCACCTTATCTATACATACACCTTCGGGGAGTATATACTTCATCTGCGCAAGATGGGAATGGGAAAATTCCCTGTAAACACAACACACTACAATCACATCCTCACCCACCAACTCAAAACTCCAAAAAGAATAGTATCGGTCAAATTAACTAACTTGGGGCATTTAAAGAATCTCAAAAGTTAAAAAAAAATAAAAGAAAGAATTACCTCTTAGAAAGAACTTCAACCTGGCGGTAAACATTTTGAAAAGTTGGAGTCTTGTTGCGCAGTCGCAACAACCTGAGTGAACAACTCATATTGCCAAACAAGTCCACAAGCGTAGAGTATCTGAAAAGAAAAGCAAAATTCAAATTCGGCTCAACGGACAAAAATGAAAAAGAAAAATTGAAAAGCAAAATTTCTCCAAAATTTTCAACAAAATTCAGGAAAATGAATTAGAGCGCGCACTTTTCTGGAACATTGGTTTGTCCTTCTCTGGATTTGATTGTTAAGGGTTCAGTGGTCTTTTGAGGAGTGGGGCAGACGATTGATTTGTCAACTGTTTCGAGAACCTTTTCGCACTTGAAATCCGTAGCGGTTTTCAACGATTCCTCACACGCTATTTGTTCCATTCTGCTGTAGTAGTGAAAACCGCAATGCACTGAGAAACAAAAACAGTGCGTGAATTCAACAAGATTTCAGCAATTTCAACAGTGTTGCATTGGAACGAAAGGGTGAATTGAGAGAGCAATTTACCTGATGGAAACCCTAGCTGAGTTCACTTGCGAGGGAAAGTGTTTTTATTCAAACGTTGCTTCTTTATATATTTTTGGAGAATTGTTGCATTTATATAGAACGAAATATGACCGTTGACTGTAATAATGGTAAATTTATTTGGACAAAAGATTTTTTTTTTCTTTACTTGTAAAGATGTTTTTTATTAAGAGTGTACTAAAATTACAAATACAATATATGCACTATGTACTCTTATTTATATTTTAGAAAACGTTTTTAGTGTATATATTTTTTTCCTTTATTAAATTCGGATTTACGATTAGTATTTTTAAATTGGTTGACTTAATTTTTAATTTTAAGAAATATGTAAAGTTGGTCTGTGTTTTCATTTTGTAACAGTAAAAACTATTAATTTTAAGTGTAGAAAGGATTAATTTCATATTTTTTTAATAGTTGAAAGATAAAATTTATGAATTTAAAAGTATAAGCCAAAAAGTAAGTTTGACAAAAATATAGAGATTAAAACATTTGTTTATATTTGTATTTAAATATTATTAAAAAAAGACAGTATAAGATGTAGGTGTGTTTTTTCTCTCGAGATTTCTCTGTACTAATTACGCTGTGTATCTATACTAGTAACATATAAGAATAAATAAGGAACTAAAACAAGTTTAAATAATTTAATATAATGATTTTTTTTCATTGTGTCTCAAGGATAGACACATAGCAAAATCAAAATTATTTTTCATGGTCAAAAATAGGGTGAAATTTTCTGGACAAATAAAAGGGGAAAAATGATGTGACAAAGGTGATACGAAGAACTTTAAGCAGGAGAGAAGGGGTGCAAAATACAAAGGAGGTGTGAAAATAAAGGGTGTAAAAGTCAAGATCCATGATTATTAATGGGCTTATGCCTCTTTTTTCATCTTTTATGTAATTCCTTTTTCACTTCGCTCCATTCATAAAAAGAAAAGTAATATAAATAATTTTTGTTATAGTGTGATATTCTCACAACTTAAAATAGTCGTTTAAAGCTTAAACTAATTTTTATTCTAAGAAACAGATTAACATTATTATGCAGTATTTACCACATGACTATGTAAATATTATATAACATTTACACCAAAAAAAAAACATAAATAACCTTCAACTTTTAACTAATTTGTTAGAATAACCATCAACAAAATTTCCATTTATACATTGTTTGAGACAATAGGTTTTATATTACCTGTTTTGTCAACTACATATAGTAATTTTTTTGTCTTCCATAAAGGTTTTATGAGTTATTCACCTTGTTTGTTCTTTCTTTTCCTCTGTGTGCTCATTTTCTAGCTTCTCATGTCTACTCTCTTTTCCTTTCACTATACCAGCATTAGTATAATTAAAGTTTCAACCCTAGTTTATGCATGTTGGTCTTCAACATCTATTAGTCCATATTTTATTTATTTCCTATCTAAATGTTTACTTGATCCTTGACTGAAATCCAAATCCATGTTATTTGGTTCCACGATAATAGCATGTTATCGTATTATTAAAATTTCAATATATTACTTGTTAATATTTGGTTATTTTTTATATTATAAGTCACAATTTAAATTAATGCTGATCTATTTTATTTTCAAACTTACATTTTCTTTCCTTTTATTCAATTTACAGTAATATAGAAATGTTCTAATTTTATGTTTATAATTCTCTTTCTTTATTTAAATTCGACTAATTTGATTTTTAAAATAATGAAATATTTCAACGTATTTGGTTAAATTTGACCAAATATCTTATTTTCTTATTGTTTTCTATGTAGTAAGACTATTTAGTAAAATTAGTTAAAAATTGAATAGTTAGTTGAAAGTTGAAAAAACTAGTGGAAAGTTGAAAAATCAGGCAAGTGTATAATAAAGCTACTTCATCAAATAGGTGAGAGTTGTAAAATGACAATAAGTATATGATTAATTATTCAATTAAATCTTAGTATTATATAATTATATATATATTCAATAATTCTACATTTATATTTTTAATTTATTTAAAAATTTTATAATTTTAACATTTTTAATAAAATATATTTAAAATAGCATATGTGTAAAAATTTATTCTTTATTATAGCTTTAGATTATTATCATTTTTCAAAAAAATATTCTATTTAAAAAATAATTAAATAATAAAAACAATAATAAACAAGGACAATAATAAATCGTAATACAAAAAAATGTAAAAAAAATCATAGTAATAAACCTGGTTACATGTTATAATAAAATATAAGTTTCATTTAAATAAATTATTTTGAAACACTAATATAAATAATTTTATTAAAATATACTGAAGGTTATTTAAAAACCGTGGCTTGTATTTGTGATATCAACATTAAAATTCAAAAATCTTAATTTTAATTTCGTAAAATCATACAATTTTTTTAGTTTAATTTTAATATGTTATTAGTGTAATTTTTTATGTCATCAAAATAGAAATAATTATAGACATGTCTTTTTTAACAAGTTATTACATAACCCGGAGTTTTCTTTTTTTTTTTCTTTACATATGTCAGAAATTTAACCATATAATTAGATAGTAATATAATTTTTTATGTCGTCTACATTCTAATTTTTATATTTGTTCATTAGAATCGAATTGATGAATTAAATATTTTGATGTTAGAGTTTAAAATTGCTAAAAAAATTGTTTTGAGGAGACAAAAAAGATTGCATAAATTTATTTAGAAACCAGTTATATGTATTTAGGGATCACAAATTTATTAAAAATAATTTAAAAGTTTATTGATGATTTGATGTATAGATCAATATAAATTATAATATAAATATGTACTTTAAAAGTTAATATCATTTTGACTCTTTTAAATATAATTATTGTATCTTTAAATAGATTCACGCATAATGAGTCAAAATAAAAAAGATGAAATTTAATTTAGATAACCTAACTTGCTTGGTAACTTTTCTCCATGAATATTTTTTATTATCCTTGCATAATTTGATTTCTTTTCTTATTCAATTGCCTTTGAGATTATTCTACTTTTATATGAATTTATTTAATTATTTAAAAATATTATACCATCAGAAACAGTGGACCCCACATCTGAGCTCTGTTACGTGTCCTTTTTCTTCACCACTGAATACGATTTCCCTGACCCACCAAAACTGTTCAGACGCATCGACGCTCACACTTTTTTGCTTCCACGTGTCTCGCTGTGATTGGAGAAGGCAAAGATACATAAAAGGGTAGCTGCAGTGAAAACTGAAACGCCATGTGCTGCTCCCACGTGTCCCACAAGCACCGTCGTTTTGCACAACTACCCTTGTCGTTTTATTGTGGCGTTTCAATGGCAGCACGTGCGAGCCAGTGAAAAAATTATACACGTGCGTGCACGTGGAAGAGCCAGCAGCATTGGACGGTGTGGGATTAACGATGATTGGGAGTTTGGGACCAACATACCCTTCGCAAACACAAATGAATCCAATTTTATTTATTTAAAAATAAAATAATAATGATAATAATAACAAATTATTATCATTATCCTTTCAAAATATCTATATCAATCAACGACCGAGTTGGTATTCAAATTGTTTTGAATTATATTGTATAAAATTTAATTTGGAAAAAACTTAGAATTAAGCCTTAATTTAATTAATATATTTTTTTGGAGTTTAATTAAAATCTATTTAATGGATATTTGTTGGTAGCACGTAGTTATATATATATGAGATCTGAAAGAGACATTGATATGCGAATATATGATCTTTTCACGTGCTTTGTAAACTTCAAACACAAGATATTTTATTTATAAACAACCTTTTTTGTGATAGTTTTTTCGATCCATTGTTTCATTGTTATTGTTAATTAAAAAGGTTTTTAATTACTCTAAACCTACATGGTACAAACTTAATTTGGTCATGTACCAAACCTATATGAACACAATGTTATAACTACACTTAATGTTTCATTAAACATTAACCAAATAGATTGGTCCATCTTCATGTTCGTCAAAGAGAAATATAAATCGGTGCCGACACGTTGTAGAAATTTACTTCGCTTACGAAAATAACATTGTATATATATGATTTTGGTCAAAATTAAGCTTTATTTATTAATACTTATGAATTCCCTTTATCCTTTTTCTTTTTTCTTAATCACATTAGATATCAATTTTTTTATTTTTTTTCTTTAACTCTAGCTAGGTACATCATTTAGCTTTGGGTGTTAAAATCATGAATTATTTTCGTGGTTATAATGGCCATACATGGCGAATCTTAAAACGAAAAGTTGTTCCTGAATGAAATAAGAGCTGAGTTTTGAGGTTAGTTTTGTTTGGTATAGTCTTTAGCTTTCTCCTTTTGGTAAACAAGACAAGTATATGTAGGTTAGTTTGACTGAATAATGACAATTAATAGTTAGTTTGACTGAATAATGACCATTAGTAGTTAGTTTGACTAGACAATAACAAGTAAGCAAATAAATTAATAATATTTTTAACAATAAAATGAGCAGTAATAACAGAAATTATATTTAATTTAATTTAAACTAAGTGTTATAGTGTGTTTGGATAAAAAAAAAAAAACCAGATGTAGAGAATTTGAAATTATTTAAATTTTAAAATTTTAGATGTTGAATTATTTATAGATTTTACTTAAAAAATTAAGAATTTGAGATTCTTTATATAATCAAATTTATATAGCTTTTCTTTTTATTCTCTATCAAGCTAAACTTCACTTAGAATATTAGTAATTTGATTAAGATTGAGATATTATTGGAATAATTATTTTTGGTTGATGTTAATTAGTTTTTCTTTTTTATGATATTGATATGAGTTTTTTTTTTTTAATTTAAATTATTAGGATTTTTGTTGTTGGGTAGATTTTTGTTATTTCTCGTTCAGATTGATTAAGGTTTTCTCGACTAATGTTGAATTGAAAGACTATATTTTAGCAAATGTAAATTCTATTTTTTTTCTATTTGACACTTGTTGTAGTTATTTTGTTGTTGTTGATGTATAGAACGATTTTCTTCTATCATTCAACATTGTTCTTTGTTAACATTTTGTTAGAATTTTTTTAAGTGTTGTCTAGGATAATTTTCAACCAATATTAACCATAACTCTGTTTATCAATGTTAATTGAGAAAAATTTTAAACCAACATTAATTGAAGATTTGAAAAAAACAACATCATAAAAATAACTCTAATGGATGTCAACCTAAATAGTTGTAGTTGGCATTAATTGAAAACAATATTGATCAACCTCAATTAAAAAAAAACTTTATAAATATTAATTAAAAAAATAATGACGAATTTTGACAAAAAAAATATTATCAATCAAAATCGAGTAAAAAGAATTAACACTATTGATATTTTAAAAGTATTAACAATTATTCGATATTAATACTGCATTTGATAGTTAAATTATTTTATCCAAATTAGAAAATTAAAATTTTTAGTAAATTTGAATTGCATCATCTAAATAAAATATTTTAAAACTAGTATACATTAAAATTTAATATATTTTTGGATATTTTAAAAGTTATAAATTTTAAGAAATTTAAGACTACGAAATAATAAATATAACTTAATATATTTAGAAGTAACAAATTAATCAAAATGAAATAAAACTTTATTTTACTAATTACATCTAATTTGTGGTTTTACTTTTGTATGTATAATATATTTAAAAGTAACAAATTAATCAAAATAAAATAAAACTTTATTTTACTAATTACATCTAATTTGTGGTTTTACTTTTGTATGTATGTATCATGTATTTCTAATGTCAATGAACAACCAATATAAGGATGATTCTCTCAATATCTCGTGCATTGAAAAACTTATACTATTATCTTCTATCGTGTCATTTTTTTTATAGAATTATGACGACACCACTTAAGTTTGTTCATATGAAACAAAATATGTATAAATTGACCCTTTCACTATTCATCATTTAGTGATTTTTATATATTTGATATTGAATGAAGTATACATGTGCTTGGAGTGTGTTAACATTTTTTTGGGATCAAAGGAAAAAGAGTGACAAAGTTAGAATGAAAACAAAATGAATCACTAATGCATATTATGGAAATAATGTGCATTATGCATTGTCACATGTTGTGTTTGACGAAAACAATAAGATTTGTGAGTTGTCATGTGTAATTTTGCATGACTATACATGAGTGGTGATATATCCTATTTATATTTTCAAAACTTTATGTGTTGTATTAATTATAATACAAATTCTATGAGCAGGTATGCTATCAAAATTGTATTCTTATATATGTATGATACAAAACTATCTCAACAAAAATATATAATAATATTTAAGTATGATGAAAACTCAGTTTATATTAGATAGAGATTTTAAGTTTACAATTTAGAAATGTACTTAAAAGGATCCAAATTTAATTTGTGTTTAAAATTAAGCTACATTTATGTTTATTAAAACGCAACTTGTCCATTGGTTGGTGTTAATCATCTCACAAATGTAACTTTTTCTACTTCTCACATTTTTTTCTTCTTTTTGAAATTTAAAAGTAGACTGGATGTTAATGATAATTGATTTTGCCTTTTTAAAGGTCAAACACTAAATTTAATCAAAGTTTTTTCAAGTCTTATAACTCATGTTCTTCTATTTTTTTTGACGTCTTATAATTAGTTCAATGTTGAGACGCAGCATCACGTGTGAGAACATATCCATATTCATGGACAATATTCATATATTAATTATTATTTTTTGAGCAATAACTTGAATTGTAATTCATGCAATAAATTTTAATTATCAATATATTAATTTGTTATTAGTGAAAAGTTTAGACCCATGACCTACTTCAATAAATTAATTTTGTTGCATCATTTATTATTATCCTTACCTTAAGGCTTCTATTAATTCAAGAACTATTACAATTACCATAATTTCAGCTCTATCTTGTTGTTATCTTAGCTTAAAGTTAAATGCCATTTAAATTTAGGCTGACGAAACATTGAATTGATGTAACGTCTAATTTTATTTGAGTAACGTTACACTTTTACCATTTCAATTGATGATAATGATCACTAAAAAAATAAATAATTTTTAAATTTAAAATACAAATCTATTTGTTTTCAAATAATTAAGAGTTGATAGGCGTGTATTAAAAAAAAAATCGTAAATAGTAGTAAAAAAATGTCTTTTTATACCTGTCGACATTTATATTATTTATTCAATAATCAATAACTCGAATTTTATACAACTATAAAAAAAATAATAAAGTCAGGCATTTAAAAAAGTAAAATAAAATATTTTCAGTGTCCATTTTTTACAGTACAGGAATGAGTAAATCATTATCTCATTTCATTTTCTAACCATAGTTTTTGTGTTTCTATGAGCTTAAGGTGTAAGTACTATGTACTATATATATAGATCTCCAATATTAAATGAAAATACAAATTTCTACTTTTGTTTCAGCGGAAGGGTCTCTGTTGCTACCTTTGAAGCAAAAGCTTTGAGTCTCATTCTTTTGAATTTTGGTTCTGCGATCTTAAGTTTCATCTTCAGGGTGGTTGTGCTTCTGGGAACCTTTCAAAATCTCTGCTTTCTTTGGTTTTCAGTCGAATTGAGTTGCACACTTGTGCTTTCAATTGAATGCTTCAGCTTCCTGATTTGCCACCACTGTGCTGTTAATGGTAAAAAACTAATTAGCATGGAAATCTGGGCTTGATTTTCTGTTTGTTTGTCCTTTTTTGTTGGAAGTGATACGTTTATGGTTGGGAAGAGCGAGGAAAAGAAAAAATGATTGCAACTTTGGAAATTGTTCTTAAAAAAATGTTTTTTTATTTTATTTTATCTATCCCAATTTGGAAAATCGGATCAACCAAGTCCGAGTTTGGTATTTGGGTGAATTTGGGAAAGGGTTTTTGTTGGATATGCTGTGTTTGTGCATCAAATCAATGGAACATTTCTCTGAATTGTTTCCTAAAGTTTTGAACTTTAAATTTTGAGCGAGCTTATCCATTTCTGGAACATTGCTAAATTACTGGGGCTTTTTATTTTTTAAATTTAATTCTGAAGCTGTTAACAGACACGCTTTATTTATGATTTAGAACAAGGAAGAGATGAAATGATGATGAATGAATGCGAATATTCATCTGTATTTCAGCAATTGCTTGTTTACTTGTTTGGTTTTCCTTGGAAACCCTTTACTCACAAGAGTTTCAGCTGTTTTCTTGTTGAAATGAGGAATCTAATAAAAGCTTTTGGTTGATGCAACTTTACCTTTAAGAGTTGTCACCGTGTAAGCATGGTGCAACCTTTTGAAGCCTTTTTTCTCTTGTTGTCACAGTTAAACGTTGACACGGACACCACTTGTCATGTCTCACGCAGTTCTTGTGATGTTGGCACTTTTAGCTCTAGTTCTTTCTCAAACTCAAGTCTCTACCTGTGAATTTTTTCTGCAGAGAATACCAGAACTTTTGACTTGACTAGTCAACACACAGGGCAAAGGACAAGGTTCGTTGGTTAAATTAATATTTAGTGCTTATTTTTTTTGTTAAGGATGAAGATTATGAAGCTTTTGGCTTATTTAGGAAGTGGATAATGAAGAGGCAATCATTAATGCTTCTGTAAACAAACCAAAAAAGGGTATAAAAGTAAGGCTACTGAATAAAACATTGTCAATTTTAAAATTATGTGTACTGTCCCATTACATGTTAAATGTAATGGTGCTCGTGAGTAACCTACTACCACTTTTTTGTTGGTAGACAACTTGCCATTTAATTAGTCAGGTTGATGTCTTTTTTATTGCTAATCTCTCAGCTTCCTTGTAAGTGTTTTCCACAACTTTAATATAATGAACTGAATTTTTTGTCATTGGCATGTATCCCTTCCTCAGTATTTTTTTTTTTAGTTTTTCTGCTGCTTGATGTCATGGACAATAGAAACTCACTACAGTCACTTAAATAGAGATTTTTGGGGTGATTCACTTTATCTTATTTGTACCAGCATTCAGCAGATATAGTGAGCCTTTAGAAATGGGCTGTGTGGTGTCAACTCCAAAGGACTCTGGTGGAAATAGAAGGAGGCCAGGGAGTATTGGTGAAGTTTCAGTATATGTTCCTGGTTTGAGGATTCCTAAACCTGTTGATTTTGCTCAATCACTTGGTGATTATTTGTCCAAGAATATAGTGGAACGCCTATCCGCTCTTAGAACACGTATAGTTGTGATGGCTGGTCAAGAAGGTCCTACAATTACAAGAACAAAAAGAAAAACTCAGCATGGTTAGTACTTAGTTTTAACAACAATAAAATTATTTTATGGTGAATAAATCACTCTAATAACTTATTGATGCATCGGCATGGTTTGATTTCTTCCGCAGGAGGTTCAACACTGGCTGATCTTGTGCATGCTCTTGAAGATTACTTGCCTGTTCTTCTGGGATTAGTTAAAGATGGTAAAGCTTGTGCTTGGTAGACCATTTGTATATGATTTATGCTCTCTGAAAGACAAGTACTGATTATTGTTGCCTATGTTTGTGGTTCAGGAAGCCATTTACAATACAAAGTTCAATTTGTTTGGGTGAATCAAGAAGATGAAAAAGAGGTATCCGATTTTTATTTCTAAATTCAATACATGTTTCTGGATTTGATGTGGAAGTTACTTTTCTATTGAAAATGCTCATGATTTATTGCATGATTGGCGATCTTTACAGGAAACGACCATGTCTAATGCTTGGTATGAGGTGTTGTCAGTTTTACATTTGATGGCAATGCTATCACTATCACAGGCTAACTTGTTACTGCTTCCAAGATCATCATCCAATGATGGTCATCAGCCCAAAGTATCAGAAGGTAGGTAGTAGAAATACTACATAAGATTTGGTCCCTGTCATCAAATTTATTGCCACTTCCTGAATCTCTTATTGCTTAACATATCAAACTGCAAAAATACATTGGAATAGATCAGATTAGATCTCTAACTGGAGCACTCCCAACATCAACACTTCACTGTTCTGTTGGTAAATAGTTACACAAAAATGAATTTTTCTTGAAGTTTCCAAAAATTCGTATTTCTTCTTTTTGTGTGTGGTGGATGTGCTTTTTGTATATAATACATCAATTATGTGGACCCTTCACTTGATATTTATTATATGGATTATCTTTCTATTTGATTAATGGGAAAAAATTGGCTAAAAAAGTATTTAATTAAGAAAATAATTCCTAGCTTTGATCTTATCCATAACTAGGACTTGACATACATACATTACACATGCTGTGTTGGAAAGTTTATCTTAATACAAAGTATTCATAGTTGTTTCTTCGTCTACTAGTATCATAACCAACTAACTAGCAAACGTAACCTTTTTATCTGATCTATACTTAGCTTATTTGTTTTTTCATTATTTCCCTTTTGGTATCCGCTAACAGAAAACAGACGAGCCTCTGTTGATATCTTCTTAAAGGCAGCTGGGTATCTGGATTGTGCAGTCAAACATGTTCTTCCACAGTTGCCTGCAGAACTCAGGTTTTTACATATTTAATGTATAATGTATACGATGAATGGAATGTCTCGCGCTTATTACGATAATCTAAATGATTATCTTCTTTATTTAATCGTTATTACTTTGGTTCTGATTTTAGGAGAAATTTACCCGTAGACCTAGCAGAAGGAGTTCTTCGAGCACTCTCTCTACAAGCATTGGGACAGGTATTAATGTTCCTTTCATATGGACACACTATTTGAAGATTTTATTCTTTACTTTTTTGTTAATGGCTAGACCTATTGTCTTTTATTAGCATGGTAAATTTATTATCCACTTAATTTCTCACAAAGTTGACTTAGCTTTGCCAGGGTATTTATTATCCATTTTAATTGTATACTTGGTTTTAAATTCCAGAGGATTGGATTGCCTGGTAATATTGGTTATTTTGGCACTAAAAATGCCTTTTATGGAGACAACAACTTTGTTTTGGCAACCCTGAAAAATGTGTCGGATAGACATCAACTTGACCTTCCAATCTCATATTTGTATTGATTTTCTTAAGAAAATTCAGGGCTACTTTTAGCCTTCTTGGTCAATCAGATTCTACATGGGTTTCTTTGAAAAAAAAAATGCAAGAATTGTCTAAATAAGTAGTTCAAAAAATATCCCACTTTTTCTCATAGGGTTGGATAGTAAGCAAACTTTTCATTGCATGCTGAATAACTGAATCTGATGGCTATGCATTTGACTTTCAAATCAAGTGTCTTATTACTTAACTTTGTCCTCATAATAAAAGAAAGGAATGAATTGATAAGCATGGAAGGTTGAAGAGATCAACAGTAGATAAGGGGAGCTTATCTGATTTTTTTTTTTTCATCCAATCATATATGAATACCCATTGATTTTTGTTTCAAGTAATGTAGTAATAGTCATGATGTTTTGGGTCTCCAGTGTCTCTTTTAGTAATTTGTCAGAGGGTAAGTATTTGTATGGTGAATGTTCCTGGGAGAAAAGTTGCTTGGGTAGTGATACCAATATTGAATGGAAGCTTGGAGAAGGAGAATGTTCAACATATAATACCTTTACTCTTCTTCAAATCCATTTTGTTGTATATTTGTTTATTTATTTCTTTCCCTTTTCCTTTTTTTCAGGGTGTAGATATACAACTTGGAATGGCCATTGATAGCACCAAAGCCACTCTTGCAGTGAAGCGCAGGCTTGCATGTGAGATGGTGAAATGTTGGCAACAGGTAATGATAACTTGGGTTCTATGGGATCTATACTTGATTGTTTGACTGCTTTTTCACTGGAAAATCACCCCTGTTCTTTTGGTTCTATCCTACATTTCTTACTGGATATCTTAATTTGTTTCTCTTGGATCTATACTGTAATATTGTTAGCTTTTTTGTACCTATGACAAATCTGTGTCATATATGCTCTGTTTATAAGTGTTTGTGCCCTAATGTGCACATTAGTTAGTTAACATGGGTGCATGTGATCGGTATACGTTACTTTGATCACATTTTCTATTTCACAGGCTCAAGATAACATTATGAATCTTCCATTAACAAATGGTTGGGGTGAAAAACATTGTCTCTTTGTGAAATGGAAATATGTTGAAGCAAAGGTACGTCCTTTCCCCCCTGCTATTTGCATATTGATATTATTATGAATGGAGATTGATTTTTTGGTTTACTAATTACCTTATGCAAATAATGGAGATGAAAGTAGGAACTGGTTCAAATAATTATTTTTCCTCTACAACTTCAGGATGAAATATGTACTTTATTTGGAAAATTTAGAAGTTGAGGGGATTGAATCTTCATTTGTCTTAGACCAACTTTAGCTTGAACTGGTTAGAGGGACTTTTGGTTGATTGTTCTTATCAGATACATGTTTTGGTAATAATTGCTATATAGAATGATGAAATATTTGCCAAGCTATTGCTAATCTTATGATAGATGGGGATGATTTAAATCTCATACTAATGCTATCAACACAAATACCTTTGATTTTCTTGAACCCTTATATTGTATCTTGTAGTGCATCTTAACATTTCGGGAAATCTGTTAAATATACTATCAGTACCTAAGATTATTTCAATATATTTTCATGTATTGTACACAAGTCTAGTCTGGAATATAAGTATTGATTTTCTTGTTGTCTACTATGAACTTTCAGAAATTCTTTTCAAAGTACATTTTTGGGGAGCATAATGCATATTCAGATTTAAACTTTAGTCTACCTAGGACTCATTTCTGAATAAGAAAAATATAATTCTTTTGGAAAAAAATGTGATTGCTTGGCTGATGGGTTACGTCTCAATTAATGAAAAGTTACTAAAGGATTTAATGGTCTTTGTTTCTGGTTCTAGACTCTCGTGTAGTCTTTCTTAGTAGTGAAAAACAGTTTGATTTGGATATATAAGTTATCTTCATAGTAGCTGTGGTCTAGTTGTAAATACTCAAGTAGTTTGATGGCACAAGCACCATAGGTACTATGCTTTATATTGTTTCTTCTGCTTTTAGCATATTCATATATAATCTGGGAATGAGTATGGGGGTGCATTCTAAAGAAGCAAGTGATATGAAGTTGTGATAATTTTGTTGTAATGATTTACTAGGCTGCAGCATATTATTATCATGGTTTGATTCTAGATGAGGGAAATACAGAAAAATCTCATGGAATGGCTGTAGCTGCTTTACAAGCTGCAGATGAGTATTTCAAAGAAAGTAAGAAGTTGTGTGAGGCATTCAACGCAGCGTCTCCATTGTCAAGGTTATCCCATGTCTTCCCTATTACACACTTTTATGCTCTCAGAAAATAGGATTTTACCCTTCTTTATGACCTTGATGAACTAGCAATTAGATGTAATGCATATGCTTTATAAATAATATAATATTATTAGTTATTGTGGTTATCCCATAGCTGAACTGGAAGTGAGTACTTGGTATATAATTGCCAATGTCCATTAACCAAGCAGATGTGGCCATTTTGTCTTGTTGCACAAAAAGTGCATGAGACACTGGGCAATAGACTGGGCAATAGTTAAAATACTAGAGTGCACGTAATGATAATATTTTAGCAATATCTTATGGTATGCTTATTTAGTTTAGGTAAAATGCATGTTTAACCCCTTTAAAAATGACTAAATTTGGTTAGTCCACCAACCTTTTTTGATATTTTGGTCCATATAAATTTTAAAATTAAGAAAATGGTTCCTATCACCACTTATCAGTGTTGTTACGTGTATCTTGACATCTACGTCACTTGCTATCTCAAAATGGTCACTGATGTAGCATGTCTAGGCAAATGTCATGTCCCAATTAAAGGGTGATATTAACCATTTTAAGAAATTTTCAAATTTATGAGGACAATAACATTTCTTTTCGGAGAACAACTAAATTTGATCATATTTACATGAACTTAAAATGTGTTGAAGTCACCAAAAGTTGTTGGTCTGAGTTGTATTGGACTTACTTTCTTTAAGCAAAGTCTCGAATTCGATTTTTTGGATGAAAAATGGTTGGGATGGGAGGCTAGAAGAGACCCCATTAAAAGTGGTCATCTTGGTTATCCGACAAAGATTAGCCATTGACAAAGTTGATCAATACTTCATACTAATGACATGGTATAAAAAAAATGTGTTAAAAGTCTTTATTTTAATAATCTTCAGGAAAATTATTGTGATTGTCAAAGAACTAGTAGCTCTTCATTTTCATGAAATTTAATGACATGCTTGGGAGGAGAATAGTTTTAGCATATTCTTATATGTGGTGTGGTGACATAATATGCCATTATGATCCTTCATTTCCTGTTGTACATTCCACTTTCTTCCTTTCTACTTTTACTTCAAGAGAGTGATAAGTTAAATTTTTATTTTAAAATACTTTCAACTCTACTCACAACCTTTATTATATTTTTAAGAGTATTTATCAGCAGTGGTTTATGTGTTCATCCCAGTTCATTGAGAGTTATCATGAACAATGGCTTTGGCATGCTTATTAGTTTCCTTTTGTATTTCTCTTCTAGAGTTATAACAAACTATTGATGGTCATTTGCTGTGTATTATATATGGCCTTTCTAACTGGAGTATTGGTTGCAGAAATCCACCCCCTTGGGGGACCATGAAGTATCTCTCTGAAAAAATTCCAAAGGATACCTCAAGCAAGGTGCGAATAAACCGTGATCTGTACTCTCATGAGAGGTAAACTTTCCAAAGTGCATTAGTAAACATGTTACTTAACTGTAATTGGTTAATTATTTTTGGCTAATGAAAGTATGTAATCATGGCTAATAAAACCATATTTTGTGGCATAGGATCATGGAGACAGCACCAACATTGCCTGATTTTTCCTTGGCCTTGAAACCAGATGAATATCAACTTCCTCAAGTGGACTCCTCTTGGAGAACAGAGAACATAAAAGTGGGAGAAACCGATCCTAACCATCTTAAGGGTGACAAGTGATAAGATACTATGAATTTGCATACCTCAAATGCTGGTCTACTTGAAAAATGTCATCAGCCAAAAGGGTGTTTTTCCAATTCTTGTTAATAGAAAAAAACAGATTAGTTTATTTGAATTTTTTACCAACTTCTGCATTACTTTTTTTTTTTTCACTTTATATATTAGCTTCCTCCTTTCGCCCATAATATTTGAAATATGTCCTTCAATTAGAGGTGCAATATAAATTGTCCTCTGAGGGAAAAGCAAGTGTCTCTTTGTCAATACCTGAATAATAATAACATTGCTATTTCATTTGATTTTAAAGGTTGTCACATCACCATTTTTAAACTGAGTTTGTGTGTGTAAAATTGACTTTTGCATTGGAGAGAGAATTATTTCCTTAAAATATCTCCAAATTTCCATGTTTCCATTTCTGCTATCTTAAGCAATGGAGTCACGTAAGATGTCATTGATGTGGAAAAATGCCATTAATGTCACCTAACGCCAAAATCAGAACAGTGACCACTTACCTCAATTCTACGTAACTCTTACAAATCCAAATTTATTTTTGAAATCAAACTCAAACTTAAAGAAAGGTTCTAAAAACTACACCATTACACACACTTATATATTGGAAAATAAGTCTACGTTGATACATCCAAAATACAAAAGAATCATCATTAGCATATGAAGAAGCCATTCAATCTCAAGAAGCCCTTTTTAAGAAGAAAGACACCTACACAAAGGTTGAACACATCATTAGACAGTCCAACCAAATAACAATTCATACAACACCTTTGATAGGATCTAATTTTGTTTCAACCTTTGAAAAGGACTACTTCCAAAGAAAGAAGGAAAAAACTAAAATAACCAACCACCTGCAAGAAAAACAAAAGTACATGAAAAGATATAAAAATGTATGTTAAAAAGTTATAAATGCCTTTGAATATTAAAATACAGCACCATAGTCTAGTAGTCCTATTTAACACATAATAATGAATTTCATGAACATTTTTTGCTTATAAAAAATATTGCAATTATCCATTATTTTTATTACTTTATAATATAACATATTCCGTTCTTCATTCTTTAAATAATTCCAGTAACCACATTCAAAACGTCTTAACACGGAATGTCTCTGGTGTGTGAGCATTGAGCCAAAAATACATCTGCCATCATATAACGGACTTATCCTAAAAAAAGGATGAACCTAATTTTGACAGTTTTGGATATTTTGAATGAGTTTATCATAAATACTTCGAAGAAAGGCATACAAAATTAAGTAAATAAATACAAAAGTTACTTTATACAAAATTTTTAAAATTAAGTTACATGACAGAATCTTTTCAAATTAATTTATGTATGAATTAATTTTAACTTAAAAAATACTTGTTCAAATACGATTTCTAACTGATATTATCTTAAAAAGTGAATTTTAAACTTAAAACAATTTTATAAAATTAATTTATAAAGTAAAGGTTATACTTATTTATATAATCCATATAGAATCTCCTAACAATTCTTATATTTCTTTTTCTCTTCTGCCAACCTTTTGTTCTTGTTTGTTTTTTCAACAACTTTCTCTTTAGCGTCTTTCCTTCGTCAATGATTTCTCTCTCTCATGTTCTTTTCTATTTTCAAAGTTACTGCAACAAGTAATTATTATATAATATCTTCGTCATACTAAGAAGTTTTAGTTTCTATCTCAATGTTATAGTAACTCAGTATGTCAATATATATTCAAAACTAATGCAATATTTATTTCAATTGCACGCTGTGTTTGTCTCAGGTATCATGGACTAGTGCTCTAATCTGTCAAAATTTTATTGAATAACCATATATTATCCTCAGCAATTGCAACAGCTGCAACAACAGCAGCAGCAACAACAACCACCACAACCACCTCAAAAGTCTTGTCACACAAGGTGCATAACACTTTGCAGCTTCCTTCTTAAATTTTTCTCTAAATTCTGACCATTCAGCTTTGATTCTTGTTTGCTTTTCAATTGCCAAACTATGCTCTTGGTGCAAATAAGGTGCTTTTTCCATCAACTCATCTCTCTGGATTTTAAGTGTCTTGCCCTCCTCAAAGATATTTCTCTTTCTCTGATGGACCATGATCTTTCTAATTCGGAAGCAGAGATGTTAGCTTTAATGGCCTTGATCTCCTCTTCTAGATTCTCTTTTCTTTTCTCCATCCAGGATAACTTTTGGTGCAGCTCATTTTCTAAAGCCATTGCTTCCATGAACTGCTTCTTGTTACTTTCCAAACCTGCTTCTAATTCATCAGCTCTCTGCACTTCAGATGCTGTTGTCTCAATTTTCATACTTGCTTCAGCGTAATTCCTCCTCCAGTGAGTGAACTTTCCTAAAGCTTCTGATACCAGTGCTTCCATTGCTATTGACATTCCATCATCAGCAGACAAAGTGGAGAGGTATGCTAAGCTGTTTTTCACAATGCTGAATCGTTCAGAATGCAACAAAACCAAAGCATCATCTGACATGAAGTCTTGTACTATTTTCAGAGCTTCCTTGGCATTTTTGCTTAGAGCAGTGGTTGCTGATCTATAACGGGAATTTGAAACATGACTCTTAGCACCTAGAGAAGCATAAAATGTGTCCATTTCTTCATTATCATCTCGAGTTTGTTCAATTTGATTTCTTACGGAGGGCTCAGTTTTTGTTGGAAACAAAGTGGAACAAGTTCCCAAGTGTGGATTGCTCCTTGAGCTTTGAATTCTACAATCAACTAGTTTTCTGGACACTTCCTGAGTGCTCAGGATAGAAATCATCTTACCCATTTTCATCAAGTTAGTACTCAAAACATTATCCAAAGGTTCTTCCCACTCCGGATACATGAAAGGGTGATGCCAGTCTCGGGTGCTAAGGGAAATCAAGCTTGATTGTACATCAAGCTGATGTTTTGTACCATGGTTGGTAGGAAGTGTAGTATTGGGAGGATAAGGATTTGAGAATCTAACATTCTCCATTGCAGTACATGTTCGGTTTACATAAACTCCACTCCATTTGATTGATCCTGAACTACCTGAATTGGGTGGTATCACAAATAAAACCTCCCCATAACTCCACTCATTCTCTGAAACTAGTCCTCCACTATCTAATTTCATTGGATGTGTAAAGTTGTTGAACATAAACATATGGTCAGTATCTAAAATGTAGTTGAAATCAAAGAGGAAGGGTATTTCAATATCATTGAGTTTAACAAAAAAGTTGAAGTTCACAAAGAAAGGTCTTTCTGTGTTATCCAAAACTCCTAAAATGGCACACACAGTGATAGAAGGGAATTGCCCCCGGAACCAAAAACATAGAGAGTTTCCCTTGGTAGAGTGGTCAAACCAGTCTGGGATGCTTTCTCCCGGCAAAACATAGAACCTTCTTGTATTAGAATCAATTACCTGTCAAACATGTCATGCCATTAAATGAATGGTGAGTTTGGAAAACATTTTAGCTAATAAGTTATTACTAATACAAGAGAACTTTACCCGGGTCAGTAAATTGTTTAGAGTTGAGGAGTGAGCTTCCAGTGGCTTGCAGTTATAGGCCAAGAAATCATTTGCGTTTGGTGGAAGCCCTCTAATTTCTTGAAGTTGCTTGCAATAACATAAGTCTAGTAATTCTAAGAAGTGGCATTCTTCAATGCACTCCGGAAGGATTGTCAAATTTGAGTTTCGTAATCTCAATGTCTTTAAGAAGGGAAAAAAGGTTGGCAACATTTGAATGATGTTTGCAAGTGCATTGTTTTCAAGCATTCTGCATCTGTTAATATGTATGCTTTGAAGGCCTTTAAGATTTTTCAGTGAAAGTGGCAGATTTTCTATTGCAGTTCCCTCCAAGTCAACAAATTTTAGTTTCTCCATTGGGGCCAATATTTCTGGAAAAATAGCAAGACTGCTGCAGTCTCGAAGGCAAAGATATTCCAGAGATGTCAACTTTATGCCGTGTGGAACAATCCTCAGCTTGGTACATCCTTTAGCACTAAACCTTAGCAACTTATCTAGAAATCCAACAGAATCATCAATCTTAATCAAATTTATGCAATCATCAACACACAATTCTGTCAAATTTGGGAAACCAGACACATCAGGTATTTCCCTTATGTTCTTACAACCTGTGAAGATCAACTGACTCAAAACGTTTGATTTCTGCAAAATGAAGTCTAAATTAATAGCTACAAGAGTTAAGGGAAATATTTATGTTTACCAAAAAGGATGTTTAAGCTACAACATTAATAATTATATATACCTGAAGTGGTTTGTCCCACTGAAAGAAACTGTAAGACAAATTGAGAATAACAAGATTCTTTGAAGCAACATTGGATGGTAAAGAAGTGGCAGGATATTCCAACCATTCCAACACTCTCAAACTGTTTGGAAAATGTTTGGGGCTACTTTGAAAGGAACCGTTCTTCTTTATAAGCATTCTTAGATTATTCAATTTTCCAAACACCTCTCCATTCCCTTGAACTTCTTCATCCTTGGGCATATCCAACAACATTGCTTGAATTTCATCATTTTCCTATTCAACCAAAACATAATGGAAAACATTTGCTTGAATTTCATCATTTTCCTATTCAACCAAAACATAATGGAAAACATTATGTCAAACGTGAATTAAGAGAAACTAACAAATTATAAATCGTTGTGTTGGACGTTAATCTTGTTAAGTAATTATTTGATGAAAAAAGCGGAAAAAATTAGGTAGATGCTTCTTACATACCATGTTTTTCTCCAAAACAGAAAAGATGTCTTGATAAAACCACAACCTATTGCATTTTTCAGGTAAAGTTGATCGCGGTCTAACTATTTCTTTTCCCATATGTTGAATCAAGTCATGCATTGTCACAATTTCACCATCATGTTCACCAGACATCAAAATGTTAACGAGTGACTTATTTCGCAGCACACTAATACCATATTCTGCGTGAAAGCCACAAGCATTTAACATATCTGTAACTTTTTTCACAGTGCATCCTTTGAAGAAGCAAGCTATGTCTAGAAAAATTTCCTTCTCATTTTCCTCCAAGCCATCATAGCTTATTCTGAGAATTTCTTGAATACGTCTATTTGGAAACTTTTCATATGCATCTAATGCAGATTTCCATTCATCCAAGGTTTTACCTAACAGGTTTGAGCCTATTGTTTCCAAAGCCAATGGAAGACCATCAGCATAGTATATTGCACGCTTTATGATTTCTGTGCAACTTGGATGAACTACTTTGTTTCGTAACGCATTCCATTGAAACAATTTCAGAGCTTCAGTAACATTGAAAAAATCAACCTCGTACTGTTTTTCAACACCATGAATATCTAACAAATGCTTATCTCTTGTTGTTATAATGACCATGCTGCCTAAACCAAACCAATCAAGTCCTCCTGCAGTTGCTTGTAATTGTTCCCTTTTGTCAATGTCATCAAGAATAAGAAGGACATTCTTCTGATGAAGTCTTTCTTTTAATATTGGAATTCCTTGATTCACATCCCCCAACTTCATATTTCTCTCCCCTGCTAATTCTGAAAGCATTGTCTCTTGGATCTGCACAAGGCCATGCCTAGTTGATGACTTTTCTCTAACATTAGCAAGAAAACATGAATTTTCAAATTGATGTGCTATCATGTTATATATGGCACGTGCAAGAGTTGATTTTCCTATTCCTCCCATCCCATGAATCCCAAGCATCTTCACTTTGGTATCAAACTCAGCATTCATTAGTGACAACACATTTCTCATCCTTGCTTCCAATCCAACAGCATAATCAGCTATTTGCAAGAAAGGTCGATTAATCTTACAGGAGATCTTTTCCACGATTCTTTTGATGATCACATGCTCATATTCTCCCCTGCAATTAATTAAATTGAAACTCAATGCATCAAATTCATCACAACTTTCCTATTTACAAATTACAATTACCAACTAATTTACTGTAGTTTACTTGTTGGCACACAAAAGTGATTAGGCCACATACACAAACTTTTGTATTATCAACTTTTGTTATTGATTACTTTTTCATACTTGATATTTAGTGAAAACAAGATTCAAACAAGCATGCATCAGTAAGATGAACTGAAAGCAACAAGGAGAGGGGTCTCACCCTTGTTTGAAAGGCCAACCAGACAAATCAGCTGCTTGATGCAAAGCCAACCTCCACTTGTTCACCTTCTCTAGGTCATCCTTGAATCTTTCTTGTTCATGTTTTGCAAATGCTTCTGCATAACTCCCCGTTTGATGACGCACTTCTGATGGATCTACATCATAAAAAACTGGCCAAATCCAGGTAATTTCTTTGGAAGCATGACACGCAAGGATTTGGACCAGTTCATGTAAACAAAAAGTAGAGTTTGCATAGTTTTTAGAGAAAATAACTATGGCTATCCTAGAATTTCGTATTGCTTTGAGAAGGGAAGGCGTGATCTCTTCCCCTTTGCTTAAAGCATCATCATCCATGAAGGTCAAGATTCCCCTTTGACACAAAGCACTGTAGAGGTGACCAGTAAAACCAGTTCTTGTATCTACACCACGAAAACTGAGGAAGACATCATAAGTGTGTGTGTAGTTACGAGGAGAAGAAGATAACTTCATTTGTGCCATGACAATTGACCAAACAACTATGATATGATTATGTGAAGAAGTTGAAAAACTAGTTATAAAGAGAAGGGTATTTTGCTATAGCTTGACCAATTCATGCAAGTTTCACTATCCATTTACCTTATAGTCATCGACAGAAACAACAAGGAAACTAGCAAACTCATCAGAATTATGATACACTGTTTTGTCAATGTTTTGTGCTATAAAGGAATTTTTATGGGATAAAAACTTAGATTGGTCATTTTGCTTTTGGGACAAAACAAATTTTCTTACCGCTTTCAACTTTCTAAGTTCCTGTATACTAATTACAAAAGTATATAGTTAAATTAAGTTAGATTTTACTTTGAATTATTAAAAATATAAAAAAGATTTAATGCATATAATCACATTATTATATATAAAAAATATTTATTTAGTCGAGAAGTTGACATAATGAGAAAATGTTAGTGGTAACCGTGAAATTGGTACTAGGGTTTTTAAAAAGGATCCACTCTCAGTAGCGAAGAATCTCCAACCGTGGAACAAGAACTGGGAAATTGGAGGAAAAGGGTTTACAATTAAAGAGAAAAGTTGATTCCTTGGAAGCAAAACAGAGCAATAACAAAATGGAGGAGGAACAACGGGTTGCGCAAGTGGAAGTGGCGAAGCAGAGATGCAAGTGCGTCATTGAGGCCATTGACAAGTTACCTTCTTCCACCAACATCACTCACTCGTGTAAACGAACCCTCCTCAAATTGGCACGTGCCGAGCTGGCTTTCCTCTCTCGCCCCTCTTCTTCTTCTGGGCCCCTCAGGTTTCTCTTCTTCAATATCATAACTTTTTTTGTATTTGATTCTATTCATGTTTATAAATCAAGTTTTGATCGGTGGATATTCCTCTTATGTGTTACTCTTTTGAGTTGTTAGATATGACTAACTTTTACCTACTTGGTGGATTTGGAATTTTGGATCATTAAACAAACTTGAGTCATCCTATAATTTCTAATGAAGCATTGAGAAATGCTTATTAGCGCAATATTTTATGATGTTGAATTCAAATGAGCCCTACAGAAAAGAGATTTGATTCAAATTGTTTGTGGAACTCACATGAAATGTACCTGATAATAGTGTATTGGAAAGAGTGCATCAAAACGTGTGTTGCTGGCATTTCTCATAAAACATTTACCAGCAGTACCTTTTACATTGTGTATTACTGGAAAGGGTTTTTGTGACTTTACTATGATGAAGTGACTTTTATTTTGTTTGATAGTTGTGCTTAATTTTTTACTCTAAATAGAGAATAGCAAACATGTAAGTCTTATTCTGTTTGTCATAGTTTCATCTTTAAATGAGTACTCTTGGTTAATACTTTCTATATTACTTCACAATTTATGAGAATTTCTATGTATGTGATGAATATACCAGTGTCAACATTGGGCACCTTGAAACAGTTGTGCATATTCTCCAGCAGCCTTTCATCACTGGAGTTTCCCGAGTTTGCAAGCCAATCCCACTCTCATCTTCAGTTAGCAGTGAGGAGAGATGTGGTTCTTCTCTTAAACACATTCATGTTGATGTGGTTTGTACCCTCAACAGGAAGCCTGTGTGGATTATAGTATCTGATAGAAACCCAGAGTACATTTCTTGGGATAGATGCCGTAAAAGTAAGGGTTTAAAGCTACGCATTCAAGAAGTGCTTGCTGCTGCTCACTCTAACTTAACATTAAGACCATCCTCAGTTATTCTTTTCTTTGCCAATGGGCTTGCAACCCACATTTACAACAAACTTCGAGATGAACTTGGGGCATCTGAAGTCAAGTTGGATTTCTCAGTTTTCAGTTCTGACATGTTGGAAGAAACTGAAGGTGACTGGATAAATGTTATTGCAAGATCATATAGAAATTCATGTGTCCTTGAAATTAACCCTGCTGTTGGCAGGGATGTTGTTCCAAATTGTGGATTTAGTGTACGAGGTTCAGCTGTGGATTCATCTCAAATAGATCTTTCAGTACGAAAAGCTGAAACTCAAAAACAACAGTTTGAAGAAAATGCCAGAATTGGGGAGTGCTTTCATCTTGAACTTTTGGTAGGTGAAGCCAAAACTCAACCACAGCCTGTAGAAGAGAATGTTGGAACAAACTTGGGTGATACATTCTGTTCCATTCTTTTGGGAATGAAACCAAGTTCAATGGAGAATAAAAATTTTGAATCCATAAAGTCTGGGAATCTCTCAGGTGAGACTGACCTAGTAAATTTTGATACAACAGCTTTGATAGCTCTTGTTTCAGGAATTAGTAATGGTGGAACGAAGAAACTTCTGGCCACTCCTGAGAGTGAAATGAGACAGCGGTTCAAGGGAAACTTCGATTTTGTGATTGGTCAAGTAAGTACATTTTATTGAAATTACAAGAACAACGATTACTCTATGTAGTCTTTGTAAATTATTCTTCAGCAGCAATTGAACTTATTAAAGTTTTCCTCATTTTCTTTTTGGTAGATAATGTCTGAAATCCAAAACCCAATCCATATGGAATTTGGTAGAATCCTACATGGGAAGAATGGCCTAATTTGTGAGAGTGTTCTTATGGAATTTAAGGAGTTAGTATCAATGTGTGGAGGGCCCAATGAGAAACTGAGAGCAGACCGGTTGATACATTATCTCAGGTGAGTTTAGTCTGTGTTTACCTGAAATAAAAGAAAGAAAAATTTGCAACATAAAATTATTGACGTGACTAGTTTTTTTCTATGCCGAGTAATCAGTTTTATGAAATCAGTTGGAGGATGTTTTGCTATAATTGTGTAGTTGTGTTAATGATTTCTTTTACGTAATCTTCTATTTATACAGTTCACTTTTGAATCAAATGTCGTTGATACTATTTTTGTCATATTACCAATGCCTAAAGTACGATATGCAACAATTTGCACTGACAAGCTAGAGTACCATCTCAGGGTTGTTCCTGATACTCCCTCAGAGCGCATGATGGGCCTCCCAACAACAAGGAAGCTGGCATTGAAAAACAAAGTTGTCTTTGGCACTGGTGACCATTGGCATGCCCCTACTTTAACTGCAAATATGGCATTTGTCAGAGCAGTTTCACAGACAGGGATGTCCCTTTCTACTATTGAACATAGACCAAGGGCCTTAACCGGTGATTAATAGCATGCATTCCTGAAAACAAGTCTTGTGACATTCATCAGGCACCTCTAAACCAGGTACTAAAATCTATTTTCAATTAGATGTTTGACATATCTATTTTTTTTTTAAAGAAACAAGAGTTTATTGCATCACTATGTTAGTAGTCATCCCTACCAAGTGGACACCACTATCAACAACAATCATCTCCAGCACTCCTAAAATATTATAAAAATATGAGGGCTGTATGTGGAAGAGTTAATTTTTTTGTATTTGGTGCTTCAATCATCGTATCATTTTTGCTTTAGAGCTTTAGCATTGTCAATGTAACTAGCCAAATGGAATCTTCATGTTTAATTCAGGAAGCCAGCCAGGTTAATTGAATTCCTCCTCTCAGATCACTTATCCTCAGGCTGTCAATTGAATAGTGGGGAAGTTTAAAGGATTCCTGTAGATGCTGCCAATATAACGGTCAGGAAGAGAAGCAAGCTTGTGCATCACATGACCTGCAAATCCAGCCTCTTTTTGGTGGTGTTGAGTGTACTTCTAGCATGACATACAGTAATGGATGATGGTACACCAGCACCATGCCATTTTCTGATCTTGAGGAACCTATAACCATCAATGGAGATCTTTGGTGGCCGTGGTGCTTCCACCTCCAACAGGGTGAATCCCAAGTCTGATGATATGCCATGAATACAGTGTGAATGAATGCTCTTGCTATTTCATCTTTTGTGATGGCTACTCCCTTTGTGTTTAGTTCAAGCGAACAAATAAGTGGGAATTATGTAATGTTACTGTTCTGGGTTTAGGTTCCTTATTTGATCTGTCATGTATGCAAATAAATTTGGGAGGTGAGTTGTGTGAGACAAAAGATACTTTAGGTCACCTTACGAAAACATCAATTAATATGGTTCACAAGAGCTCCTTTTTATTTTGTTGAGGAAGATTGCTTTTGATGCATGTTTCATTAAGGAAGCAACAACTTACCATTTGGCATATACCCTAATGTGCCCTTGTTCAAGCTTTTTAGAAAGTTCATTCTTTTTTACTCGTAAGGGAAGTAGAAAACTTGCTTATGCAGGTGTATCAACATTCTTTAAAGAGAATTTACTTATCCTCAATAAATTAAACATTTGCAAATGTATTTTTTTCCATTAAAAAACAAGAAAACCCTCGTAAGTAGATTGACTGATTCATAAAACAAACTCAGAAATTGGAACGCAACGAGAGTTAGATTTATGATTCCTAAAATAAATGGAGCTCCACTCTCTTAAGGACTATGTAACTAATTAATAGAAAAAGAAATAAGAGAACCAAAAAAGTGTTGAAATTTGAGAGAATACTGTGGGATGGAAGGAAAATAAACTTTGCAAAATGTGACATTTTTAAAGATTCTGTAAGCCGTCATTTTAAAAAATATACTTTTAGGCACTAAATATATTTTTTAAAATAAACATGGCTTTTCTTGCACTACAATTGTTTTGAAAATAAATGGCATTTTTTTAGTACAAGACAGAATAAGTATGGACCTAATTTATGAAACTAATAACTCTTCACTTTCCCACAAAATTCAGTTCCTAACCTTGTTTTCTCAGAAAAAAGAAAAGTTTATAACATCAGTAACAATATTTTTTACCATCACGATTGAAGCTATGCTAAATATTTAAAACGAAGAGTTTTATAAAAAGCCATTTAATCTAATTGGATGATGATTTTCTCACACATAAACGTGGTTTGTATCAAAGAAAGTAACAACATTTTTGTGATCGGAAATCTCAAATATTTGAGCTGTGGAAAAAGGAAATAGAAGTCTGCCATGAAAAGAAAACTAAATAAAGATGGTCAAATGATTAAAGCACAGTTTTCCATCATTGGAGTTGAACACATGCCCCTCTCTCTCACCTTGCAATACCAAAATCAAATCAAGCAACGCCGTGTAAGACACATTCAATCCAAAAAGGAACTTCTAACCAAGAGGTTAAACTTGGAAAATCCCTTTACAAATTCACACGAAAATCTCATTTGCATGCAGTGCTGTATTTGCATAAAAGTATGTTCAATCACATGCCATGCATTATCATAACTTTTGGCAATACTAAAATCTATAGTTTTCAATTTGATAATTAAAATCAGTTAGCCACAACAGAATTTAACTTGCAATAGTTGTGGCCCTTGTTTAGTTTGACTCCATTGAATTTGAATACAACTTCACAATATTATACAATTCCAACTTAATAGGTGTGACCATAAATTGTACATCGTGACCCTCTACGAAAGTTGATCACAAACCTATGCTCTTTCAGCAACTGGTAGATTGTGAGTCAAAACTGTTGAGATCAACATTTGTTTTTCTCTTGCTGCAAGGATCAGTGAATCGAACATCTTCCATGCTATTTTCCTGTTTGACTATGTAGATTCCCATTTTTACATGGTGGAATGAGGTATATTCACCCCTTGGAAATGTAACTTTCCATTCATTTTCAAAAGGCCCCACATACGGACTATTTGTGAAATGTAACTCTCGTAGATCACAAAGATATGCATGATGCTTCCCTGTCAAGAAATGGTGACTATAACAGGTACATTCTTTGCCATTGATCAAAACCATGGGACGAAAAAAATTGTCTTGCATAGGTGCAACAAGAACACACAAAACTTTGTCAGGGAACTTATTACGAAACCAGAAAGAAATTGAAGCTCCCCGGTTCTGATAATTGAACCACTTTGGAATCTCAACTCCTGGCAAACAAAACACAGCGTTTCTAGTCTCATGCAGTTCCTGTTAGTCATATAAAGTATTCATAAGCCTACCAAAGTTAAGTATATTATATATTATTAAATCAAAGACATTTCAAACATGACACAAAACCTGCTTTAGGAGCATGAGTTTACTCGAAGAAGCCAAGGATATGCATTTTATTTCAAACAAACGCTTTAAGCTTGGAGAATCCCCCTAATTTCCCGGAGATGCTTGCAACAACTCACATCAAGACACCGTAAGAATTGGCATTGTTTCAGACATTCAGGAAGGATGGTGAAATTATTCTCAGCTAAGCATAATTCCTTCACATGAGCAAACTTCGTGAAATCTATAGAAAAAAATCATCATAGAGGTTGCAACGTTTGAAGGTACTACTGCTGTCCCCGTTTGTTCTTCACCCTCTTCCTGTTTTAGCCATTGCAGCCCTTTCAATCCACTGGCGAAGATATTAGTCAGTTTTTGCATCATGATAATGCTACTGGGCACCTTAACAATTGCACTACTTTTAAAAGACATTCTTAAGCTTGGAAGCCCAGTAAGATTTTGAAATGAAAATGTCAATTCTGTTATAGGAGAGCCCAGCAAATGAAGGTCCCTTATGTTTTCCATCTTTACTAATATTTCTGGAAAACTCTCAAGACTGTAACAAAATGAAAGATCAAGTTTTTCAAGAGAGGTCAACTTGATAGGTGGAAAACTACTTAGCTTTTCGCATCTACTAGCACTCAATGTTCTAAGTTTATCCAGAAAACCAACTGAGTCGTGAACTGTAACTAAATTCACACAATTCTTAAATGAAAGTTCTTCCAAATTTTGGAGACCAGATACGTCAGGTATCTGTGTTAAACATTTGCACTGATCAAAATTTAATACTCTAAGATTCACGAAATTCTGCAAAAAAAAGGCAAGAAAAGGAAGAACAAAATGAATAATCATAAAGTGAAAGTATTAAATTACATGACAAGGAAAATATACTATTTGAACTTGCCTTTGATAAGCCATCCAACTCAAAGGATGAAATGGAGCTATTGGATGACTTGCATATGGCAAGTTTTTTGGGATGAAAATCAGAAGGTATGTGAAGGATATCCCCACCATTCCAACACTCTCAAACTGTTTGGAAGGTATTTGGGACCTTTGGAAAAATTACCATTTCTAAGAACAAGTGTTTTGAGGTTTTTCATCTTCTTGAATGCTTTTGTATTGAATACTATTGCTTCTTTGTCAAATTCTGGAAGATCCAGACATATGATTTCAATTTCACTAGTTCCCTGCGAGTACAAGTATACGCAAGACTTCACATATTTAGAGAAATTTACATATTATAAAGAAGAAAACAACTATGATTAGAACATATTATAGTAGAAAAGGGTAAGTATAGATCTGAAACCAATCATTCGTTTGTCTCACTCACCTTGTCATCTTCCAAAACTTGAATTATATCTTCTGGTAACCATAATCTACTGCGCTTCCCTGGCTCTTTCGGTGATTCTTGCCTGACAATTTCTTTACCCATGTCCTTGATCAAGTTCTGCAATGTAACTATAGTTTTCACACGATACCTACTAAACTTTATAAGAGATTTGTCAACCAACACGCCAATATGATATTTCATGCAATCACCATAATGAGCACGAAGTAAATCTTCAACCTGTGGCAAGGCATATCCACTCAAGCAACAAATGTCCAGAAAAACACTCTTCTCTTCTTCCTCCAAAGAATCAAAGCTCTCTTTAAGTATCTCTAGGATTTCATTACTAGGAATTCTTTTATATTGTTTGATAGCGGATTTCCATTCTTCTATACTTTTTCCAAACAAGTTGGAACCTATTACTTCCAAAGCCAATGGAAGGCCAGAAGCATAAATCACTACATCATTCAAGACCTCCTTATAACCAGCATCAATTTTTTCTGTTTTAAAAGCTTTCCATGAAAGCAAGTCAAGAGCATTGTTCTCATTCAATGCCTCCACCTCATATGTTCTTATAACCCCATAAGATGCCAATAATTGTTTGTCCCGAGTAGTGATGATGACTCTGCTGCCAGGACCAAACAAACCAGGTCTTCCAACAATAGCCTGTAATTGCTCGTATTTGTCAACATCATCTAGAATCAAGAGAACCTTCTTTCTTTGAAGCCTATGGTGTATCACTGAAGCTCCTTGTTCTACACTTGCAAAGTTTACTTCCTTCTCTCCAAGCATTTCCCCAAGAAGGATGCTTTGGAGGTGTTGTAACCCATGCTTGTTTGATTTTTCTCTCACGTTTTGAAGAAAACACGAACCATCAAAATGGTGAGCAATCAAATTGTAAACTGCTAAAGCAAGTGTTGATTTTCCTATCCCACCAATTCCTTGGATTCCTATCATGCAGACATCATCATCAGATCCAACATCCAAAAGCTTCCTTACTTGCAGTGCTCGTGACTCTAGTCCAACAGGGTAATCCGCAACAGGTAAAGGAGCGTGATTAATCTTGCTGGATACCAACTCAACTATCTTTCCAATAAACTCATGTTCATATCCATCTCTGTCTCAAACAAAAATTCTTGATCAAAAACTAATAGCTTGGCACCAATGTTGTCATGGATAACAAACATTTATTTTCTCTAAAATTTGCCATCAGTAGATAAAGTGAAAATTAATCAAACAAAAATTAAGGTAAGATTGGTAAGGTGGGGTACTCATGTTTGAAATGAAAGCCAGACAAACATTTTATTTGATTAACTATGTATCTGTTTTAAATTAGAAACCACTTATATCACATTTTTAATTTTTTCACTTACATTTAAAATATATTTTATATATTTAAAAATATTTTACAAATTTTAATGATATAAAAATAAACGTTTATTATGTGTTGTGCAATACTTCACAAAACTAATTATTTCATTAAACTGGTAGCAACTAGTCTAAATAATGCATTAATATGGCCTGCCATAATTGAGAGATTACCTTGTTTCTTAATGATGCCATCTTGTCGGAGAGCCTTTGAGGTTGAGGAAACGTCACTAGTTTTGGTGGACTTTTGGGATTTTGGGCGATGAATGCCAAAAGCCATTGATATCTGGTTGATGAAACGCCATTTCGTTTTTCGTTGGGTTTGAATAATAACAAGAGAAGAAACCAAATTCAATATATGAGTTTAGGAATTAGAAGATAAATTAGCTTTTGATTATTTGCAACCATGCGTAGTGAATCCTGAACTTGAGATTGAGCAAGATCACGTTGCTTAATTGGCTCCTGAATCTCCCTCTCCATCTGAATAATCGAAACCATCCAAGGAGTAACATGTTTATTCATTTTTTCTTTCGAAAATATTATCTCAAATGACAAATTGTAGTTCAACCTAGGAAAACCTTAATAATAAGGAGTGTTTATATGAGTTTATTGTTTTAAAAGTTAACAAAATACTACAATAGATCATTTATTAGAAATCTTTTTACAACTACTAAAAAATAATAAATAAAATATTTTTTCTGAATTAAAACTTATATATAAATTAAAAAAAATTTAAATAAAAATTAACATAAAACTAATAAATTAGTTTTAATTTGTAAAATAATTTATTAATTGTTTTCTTCATGTATAAGTGTTAGTAGAAATATTTATGACAATAATTCTTCAACAATGTTTTAAGTATATAATCTATAATTTATAATATCATCTACTATAAAGTGAATGATGAAATCTCCTATAATCGAAAATGTGTTGTTCTAAAAAACTCTTTAAATTTTTAAAATGATAAAAAAATATTATATTTTAAATTTTCTTTTATTACAAACAAACATTGTAGAACTTATAAAAAATTACTTCACATATTAAATTGAGATAGGCTATAAGAACAAGAATTAAATAAAATTTTATATATTATATAACATGGAATATTGTACTAAAGATTTTTTAAAATTTTTTTTCAAACCAATTGTTATATGACCCCTCCTCCTAGTGTTTATTACTATTTCTAAAGATTAATCTTGTTTATTAGGTAGATACTTTGGCTTTGAAAAAAAAATATGCTATAAACTCTTTTTTTAATAACAAGTAACTATGAAGAAAAAAGTATTTACTTTAATTAAGACCATCATGACTTAAAATGTGTAGAAATAATGAAAATATGTTGGACAGACTAAAATTTTACGAAACTTAGTTCTAAATTCATCCATGATTTATGTATATAAGAATTCAAATTAATGATTTAAATATCTATTATTATAATAATCACAAAATAAAGAAATTCATCAAAAATTAGAAGTTTAATTATCAATTAACTAGCTATCATTATTTTATCTGAGGACAAAATATTGAAGAGTCTATCACATTAACAATAATATATAAATTCTGACTTTCACTGCATATGGGGAATTTGTATATTCACTGATAAAAGTGTCTTTTGATCACTGATATTTATATATATATATATATATATATATATATATATATATATATATATATATATATTAGGACTCAAATGAATGTATTACAGATATACTATTATTATTAATGGATGAGGTAAGAAACTGTAGAAATAAAAGAGTGATTTATAATTTTCTTACTATATAGCAAATCTTTTCATAAAATGATGATTGTACATGATATATCAAATTGTTTTTTTCACATCTTTAAATATTATATTAATATTGACTGTGTTAATGTGATATTGACATTGACGGTGATAATGTTATAAATTTCTAATTTATTATGTCTATACGATAAAAATACTTATATGTATATTTAAGTGTCACTTCATAAACTTAATCTTTACATTAAAAAAAAATAATTTAAAAAAGAAGTTTGTAAATGACATGATAAATATTTTAATTTTTTTAATATATAAATTGAAATTATAAATTTAGTCTTGTAATTAAAAATAAAATATAATTTATTTATTTAATATAATTGATATTTTTTAAATTTTTATAAAAATATTAAATTATATATTTATCTGAAAACTTTAATTTACAATAAAATATAAATAATTTATTAAAATAAAGATTAATCAATTTTTATATTATAAAAAATTAATTATCAAGTCATTTGGTAAAGAAAAAATGCTATTATGCTATGAGCTCTTCTTTTTTAATAACTAGAAATAAGAAAGAAGAAAACGTCTTTACCTTTTCTCTTATACTCAAATATCACTAAAATTGTATGAAACTTCATTCATTCATGGAGTATCCATGATCTATGAAATCAATAAATTGTTAATAATACTATATGCATCTCATAAATTACCCAAGTTTAGAATACACAATCAAATATCATAATAAAAGGACAAAATAATTTATTAAATAATACTATATGATTTCACTAAAATATTTTGAAATTGCTTTATAAGAAGAGAAAAATATAATTGTACACGCACTAAAATACGTTTTTAACTCATTTAAAATAAATGAGTTTTAGTTTTTAATATCCGATGAAAAGGTTTATCTACTTCTATTTTTTCCAAAATAAAAAATACTAATTTTAATCTATATTATTATATGATATCAAATAATTATTTATATGTTGCAAGAAAAATTAAATAATAACATGTTTTGATATTATAATATAATATTGATGCATATGGATATATATATATATATTCCTTTTCTTTAATAAAAAATAACAATAAATAAATTATAAATTTGTAAATTAATAACGTGTTAATAGTTTAAAATGAAGGTGAGCATAAAGATATATATTTATATATAAACCCTAAATATTTATATATTTATCTTATCTCCGTGATTAGTTTAAAAAGTCCAGAATATTCATGTATAGTAAATTAGAATATTTTTCATCAAAATTTAATAAATTTATTATATATAGTTACATATGATTAAATGAAAATATTAAGATAATTTAGGTAATAATTTGTGTGTATGTTTGGGTGGCTATTCGCTTTGCAGTGATAGTCCATTTGGTTGGGACAATAAAGAAAAGAAATTGACCTTATATCTATATGTTGCTGTTACCGTGTTAAGTTTAATTACTATTTAAGCATGAGTTTAACTTGTTTATGAATCCATAATTAACAATCTTCCCTGTACCACATGCAAAAGTGTCAAGGCCAAGATAATAAAGTAAGACTTAATCTAAAGAGACTTTGGAAAAGGTTCACTTTCATTCCATTGCCAGCATTATTGTGTAGATCAACTGTGTTTTATTTTGGGCCATTATCAAATAATTAATAGACAATTTAAGTGGCAAATTTGTTTTATTTTGCTTCCTTTTCTTTCTGCCTTGTATGATATTATTAAATTGATTTGTTTCAAATAAATGAAAATTAAATACGAGATATACATTTTTAAATTTTTAATATGAATATATAATTAAAGTTCAATAAAGAAAAATACATGTAAGTAGTAGTAATGTTGTGTTATATATTTGTGCTACACATATACTGATGTTGAATAGCATAATCAATAACTATGCAAAGAAGTTTCTACTTTCTATGGGACACTGATTTCTACAATAACTTTCTCTTATTAGAAAAAATAAAACAAAAGAAACTTCAGGTATTATCTTGGCATGTGTATAACACAGCGCAGACACTTTCCTTCCTTCATGAGATTAAAAGCTTTGTTGATGTCATCAAATGGCAAATTGTGTGTTATATAGTCATCAATCTGGATTTCCTGCATATTAATCATAATATTAGTAGTTCAGTGCATATATTTTTTTTGCTAAAAAACACACCTTATAAGTTTATTTCATTTTACTTTCTGAAATTTTCTCCTACAAGTTCTTATGAAAAAATTTATCCAGATAGACTCTTAAGTCATTTATAGACAAAAACATATACAAGCAGATCAAGAGTGAGAGAGAGAACTTTCTCAGGGTCATGCTACAACAACTGTTGCAAAAGGTCATTTTTTAACCATTAGACTTATCTTCATATCTGTCTTATGTCAGTTAAATAACATTTATGCAGAAGGTAACAGCCTAAATTGCTTGGCTTACCATACATAACTATCATGAAAGGGAACACAAGATATTTTGATCAAGAAGTAGAGATAGCCATGTTTCACCTTAGAGTAAAAATATATGAAGTAGTCATGCTTAGAAAAAAAGAAAAGGGTACTGTATGGTTACCTTGTTGACATACTTCTCTACTAATGAAGGCAGATCAGATTTTGGTTTCCATCCTCCAAATAGAGATCCTTTCAATGTTCTTCCCATCAGTAGTAGTCCATAATGAGCTGACATCTCAGGCTTAGCCTTTGGCACACCAAGTGTTACTGTCAAACCCCATCCCTACACAACCAAGGAAAGACAGAATGACTCCAATTATAATGAATAAAAGCTTTTAAATGTCAAAACACTAATTTTGGGTATATAGAGCATTACATCACAGCATGACTGCAATGCAGTGGTTATCATCTCAGTATCACCTACACATTCGAATGAGAAATCTGCTCCACCATCAGTAATCCGCTTAATAACCTGCAAATTTTCAACATATATTAATGGTTGTTATGTCATCATAACCTTTTTATAGTTTTTGTGCTGAAGAAAAATCACATTTAACCAAAATAAGATTGTAGGGATCACATGTAATATTTGATCTTGTAGCATACTTTGGTTATTCATTTCCATAAGATAAAGTATGAAAAGTTAAATAAGATATTTTGTAATAAGAAGATCAACCCACCTGAGCAATAGGTTCTTCACAGGAATTCGGGTCAACAACTTCTGTGACCCCAAAAGCCTTAGCTGTGGTAACAACCAAGACAACAATAAATAAATCAGGAGAATAATTAAAAATTAAATTAAGGAGTAATTTGGGGGACTGAATATGGTACCGTTTTCACACTTGTGTGGATTATTGTCAACACCAATTATTCTAGATGCACCTCTTAGTTTTGCAGCTTGAGCAACCTATTGAAAGGAATGCTAACTATAATTTGGAAAATATTATCACTCATCTGTTGAAAAGCTTAGATAAAATTGCTCAGTCCCTTTACTTACGGATAGGCCTACAGTTCCAAGACCAAAAATCACCACTGTTGATCCTTTTGACACATCAGCAACATTCCATGCTGCACCCAGACCTAATGTTGAAATGCAATGACTCCCATAATCAACCATAAACGAATAATTTATCAAAGACATCAACAACACTAACTGGGATCTTTGGCTGAAAGTGTCTAGCAACAAAATTCATAGTACATTATCCATGAGGAATAAGAAACGAGGAGGAAAATAATCCATTTGTGTTATGCCCTACAAAGTCATCCAATGCCACTTAGAACTAACTAACAATTGCATCCAGTGATCCAATCTTTACTTAAGCCACTCACAATGGCTCTAGCATCATCAAATCTAATATTAAAACATTTTAGTACATGAGTTTGATTTTTCAATGTTGATCTAAAACTCCTTCCATCTATTCCCAATTTTGCAGAACTAATAATAAACACTTGAAACATTTACCTGCAGCAACCCCACAGCTCAGAAGGCAAATTTTCTCAAGAGGGGCATGGGGGCTGACTTTCACTGCACATCCGGAATGGATTACTGTATATTCACTGAAACTTGAAACAGCACAATAATGATAAACAGGCTTCCCTTTTATTGAGAAGCGTGTCTTCTGATCACTGTGCATTAAACCCCTTCTTTCCAATCCTAAAACTTGGCAAATGTTACTTTTTCCAGATGTACACTGTCTGCATGTCATGCATTCTCCAATGAATACTGTTAGCACATGGTCACCCTCTTTGAATTCAGTCACTCCCAGTCCCACACTCTCAACAATCCTGCAAAACTACACTAAATATTCAACGTCTATTCAGAAATTTACTCATTTTTCCATGGTTTAAGACATGACCATCATGCAACTATTATCACATTGCCATGCATAGTGTAAGGATTTCTAGCATCAGTAATATTCTCTGCGTCAATGGCAATGCTGCTGCACGCCGGTACTTGATCATTGTTGTCAGTCACTCAAGGAACTTGGTACATACATGAGTATTTGATGCAAAGCAATTCTCATTCTGGCTAATTGGTAACTCTAAAAGAAATTCTTCTTGAGAAATTCAAAGAAAAAATCCTAAGGATCAGTAGTAGTAGTAGTAGTGACTAATGTTGTCTATAGTCCAAAGATAGAAATTAAGAATAGATTACCCTGATGCTTCATGGCCAAATATGCGAGGAAATATGGCCTGCACAAAAAAAAACATGCACAGTCTAAATCTTCAACAAAATACAATAATCCTGACAACAAAGAAATATTCAACAGCAAACTAATCCATCACACCACCAACCATCATTAGGCTTAACTAAGTTTCGGGTTCTCAATATATAACCTATTTTTGTTCTGAGTACCCAAAATTAAGTAATTGATTAGGTTCTTCAAATTAAGTACCTAATCAATTAAAAATTTTGGTTTAAGATCCTGAAAAAAAAATTATTTATATTTCATCCTTACTATTATGTTTACTCTTTCAACCAATTCATCAAAATATTTTTAGATCTATTTTGATCTCTCTACTTATTTTTTATAATAATAACCAACATAAGGGACTTCATACATATCATTATTCAACAATTCAAATCGTGTGATACTAGTTTCAACTTAACAAAAATTTGGTAAGTAGAATAAATGAAGGTAATATCAAAGAATATATTAGAAGACTTGAAACTTAACATATGTTTTATAAAAGAACAAAAGGCATAATCTTGAGGAACACAATATTCAATTCAAGGTCTATCAACAAAACTTTAATCAGTCGTGTTAAACTTCAAACATTGACAGGTACACATTACCTCTTATGTTATTCAATCACATCTCACAAAGAGTGGTTTCTGGACCCTTATTGTACAAGATATGATTCCACTAGTTTTCATTAGTTTAATTTTAATACATGGTCATTTGTCAGGGCATGGACTTTTACCCTCTCAGCCAGCTAGAAATCACATTAATTACTGTTTTCAAAATTAAGAAGTCAATAATTTTCAATGATGTGCCAATCCATGATTGGATGATGATGTGAAAAACCTTGGCAGTGTCAAAGCATCCCGATTAAATTCTAGATTTGATATTCCAAAAGATCCCTAACAAGTTCTATGAAACAAATTCTTCTGAAAAACAAAGATAACAACAATACTTACATGAGATTCCCAAGCAGAGAGATCACTGCGGCAGAGAGAGGTGGAGACAACCTTAATCCTAATCTCCATTGGTTGGGGAGGACTCACTTCTACTTCCTCCATCACCAGTGGCTCCCCAGCTCCCCATGCCACTGCAGCTGTTCCATGTTCCACATGGCACATTAACAAAAGCCCCACCACCCCATCTTCATCATAAACAATGGACACACACAGATATCAAAAGAAAAAGGGGGGCTTGGTTTACCTTTGCAGGTGATGACTTGAGGGGTTGAGGGTGCCATGTTGGTGAGTGAAGAAGAATTAGAAAAGTGAAAAAGAAAAGGGTGGAAGAGAACTTGAAATAGTTGTTGTTGTTCTTGGTGGTGGTTGTGGTAGGTAGAGACTAATGTAGTTGCAGTGTGACATTGATCTTAAGGTACTATCTTAATCTATACAACATAAAAATTTTCTTAGAAATATGCTTTGCTTTAGAGATCGCATTGACAAATAAAAAATTATTCTATCGTATCAAACAAAACTAACAAAGATAAAAAAAAAGAAAAAAAAATTGTGCAAGAAAGGGAGAAGAAGAAGAGGAAATTAGTATGACAATGAAGAAAATTATAGCCGACAAATCAACGCATGAAATCAGACAAAAAAAAATATTAAATATATTCTTTGTTCCTATAAATTATCGTATTTTACTTTTGTTCTCAATAATTTGTGACATTTTTTTTATTTCTAATAAATTTTTATTTTGTTTAAAGACTATCTAAGTCACTTAATTTTGACAAAGAGAAAACAAAATAAAAATTTAATAAAAAAAATCTTATTAAAACCAAAAACAAATTCCAAAAGTCTACCCGGAACCAAAAACATAAAAAAAAAACAATAAATCATCGAAAAAGCTTTAAAAAGTTAGCAGGAGACGCCATGAAGAAATTGGACGATAATGACTAAGAGTTAAGTGGAATTAATCAAGAAAATTATATTAAATTAATATTTTAATTTAAAAAATAATAAAAATGAGTTACTTAATTTTTTATTAACATAATTGCTTAAATATGACAATACAAGAGTCAAATAATTATTTTAATATAAAATAAAATATTTAAAATAAATATCTTAAATTTGCAACTCTAAAAATGATCTAAAAATGATCTATGTTTACCTAAAACATATTCCTAATCTTTAAACCTAAGTTGATCAAATTAGAATTTCAATTTTAAGTAATCAAAATTACTCCCAATTTTAAGTAACCAAAAATTCAAATTCTTTATAAAAATAAATTATCTTTTTAAAATTTGTTAAAATCATTGGGAAGAAAAGTTAGAACTAAACTTGTATCTTGATAAACCTTCTATGATTAAACTTGTGTCATCACAGCTTCCTAACCATAATTTTTGTAGCCCTAGAAAAGTTAAGATTATTAAACATTTTTAATTAGCTAAACTGCATGTCATTATAATTTTAACATAATAAATAGTTTTGAATCAAACACTTATTTTCTTTAGATGGTGTCCACACTGGTTAACATTTTCTATTATCAAATACAAAAATAAATTCGTGCATGCTTTAACAAATTCCATTTTCCAGCTAAATCTTCTCCATTTCATCCCTTCAAAATGTAAGAATAAGGCAAAGTTTTTTCTTAACAACAATGATAAACACAGATAAATAACTAATTTAGTTCTTAAATATGATATTTTGTCAATTTAATCCTTGAAATAATAAAAAAAATACAAGTTAGATTATAAATAAATTAAAAATTCAAATTAATTCTTAATATTATAACTTAATAACAAAATAGTGTTGATTTACTATTAAATTGGTCCTTAAAATTAATAGTCTCACAAAACATAACAATAAAATATTGCAAAAAAATTTTATGCATTCAAAGACTAAAATAAACGATTAAATTGACAACACTTCATGAACCAAATTAATCATTTATCCTAAGAAAACAAAATACTTATGGGTTAACAAAGAAAATATAGTGATAAAAAAATCATAATGTCAAATTCTTAATGCACTTTATGGACATCATGTTCCAGCATTACACAAGACAATTAAACGTTAATCTCAACAATCATTTCTTCACTAGAACATAAAGAACAACACGGTTGCTGCAATAATCAGGGTGCCAGAGTGTTTGATCCACACGGCCAATAGTGAAATTGTTCATTGCAGCTTCTAAGAAGTACTCAAGAATGGCATCTGAAATCAGAAAACACTATTTAGTACTGGCCATGGATTGTGGTCCAAAAAAGAAGAAAAAGGAATGGAATTCTTTACCATTTCTGAGTTCTCCAGACAAAAAGATTGTTGTATTTGGTCCAGAGAGCTGCATAAGAGTCTCTAGCAGATCCACAACTGCCCCCTCACTATAAACTACATCAGATCCTAGCACTGATAACAGGAAATCAAGTATTGAATCAATAAGCTATTCATATAAATAGTTGAATATGTAACAGCATCTTATGGAACTCTCATTCAATTCTCATTAGCCAAAAACACCAAAATGACAATTTTAGTAAACATAGCATTAACAGGGTTGAGGGAGAGAATTTTTACCGAAATCAGGTGTGGGATCAATGAGTTCTGAGTCAGGATCTTCTCCCCATGTGAGTTCAGTTGCTGATATAGAACCCCGCAGAGACACATTTTTCATATTGGTCTCAATGTTCTTTCTCAGTAGCCTCAGCCTATCAGGCAGATCAGTAACAACAACTTCACCACCCAAGAGGGCTGCAATACAACTAAGGAAGAAAAATAAGAAAGGTGCATCATAGAATGAGTAAGAACAACCTAAAAAATAATTGTTCTCCATTTGCTAGACAACCTAGAGCTAGTAGGGTTAAACTTCTTAACAACAGTTACAGAAAAGGAAAAGAAGACAAATTAAGGAGGTGAAATGAATCAAACTTCTCCCATAAGATGAAATCAACTCATACAACACAGCTTATAAGGTAGCTAGGGCTTATGAAAAAGTTGGTAGAAAAGTATATTTAAACTAGTGGGAGAAATTTGATTCAATTTTATCTTAATTCTCTTATTTCTTCTCCCATAATGGCTCATTCAAAAGTCTATAAATTGTTGCTTGGTTGTAAAGAAACACAATGCCAAAGCTCAAACCTCTACTTTCCTAGTTCATTTAATCAATGTGGAAAAAACCAAAAGCTAATCAAGAAATTACAGAAAAACCATAGCAATATGTAATGAACGGATAAAGAAGAAGAAAGAGATTGCAATTGAACTTACCCAACTAATCCACAACCAGATCCCAACTCAACAATCTTCTTTCCCTGAAGAACAAGCATCCCTGAGTCAACAGAATGCTCCAGAAACTTTCCCAATACAACTCCACTGTCCCACATCACCGCTCCAGTCACTCCAGGTGTTCCCTAAAATCAAAATTTGAAAACACCATAACTGTGAGCTGAATTAACAATAGCCACTTCACCGTATGATAATAAACCAACCATTAGAAAAGGCACAAGCTAAAGCAGAAGCTGTTTGAGCAATAATATGAAGCTAACTTGCTCATTTTCTCCAAATTCAAAGCTTCAATAACACACATAATCAACAAGGGCTAGTGCAAGATTCTTACTTTAACCAAAAACAATCAGTAGCATGGCATTTTGTGAAAAGGGTAATCAAGTTCGGGCTAAAAAACAACCAAGTCATCAAGTTATAACACAAACCATGATTAAAATGTCGATGATTACTCAATGAGAAGCTAAGTGGTTCATTTTCTAAAATTCAGAGCTCAACAGCACAAGTCATCAACCAGACCTGTCATAAGCCTCCACCTTTAAGCAACAACAATCAGTACCAAGGTACTTTATGAAAAGAGCAATCACGTTCGGGCTAAACAAAGCAACTGGATCATCAAGTTAGAACCCAAACCACGATCAAAATCAAAGCTTTTTTTTTTTTACCAATAATGTTTTTAACTAAAGCAGTTAGGGTAAGAGAGAAAGATACCAAGGAAGAAGGGGATTGAAGAATGGAGAGAGAGTGGCCACAAGTGTCGAGGGAGAGTTGCAGAGAAGATTGAGAGACAAAAGCGTTGGGTTTGGAAAGCGTGGGTTGCTGAATACCCCAAAGAAGCATGGTCTCCTCCGCAGCAGATTCTTCTCCACCAACCATCAACCGAACCTCGCCACCGTACGATCCCAACTTCACCATTGCTGCCACTGCTTCTTCTTCCTCTTCCTTTTCCATGGCGTTCTCCTTCTCTCTCTCTGCTTTCAATTGGCTTGGTTTTTTATGGCCTTCTTGTAGGCTTTTACTCCCTGCGCCTCCATAATTACTAACTACACCCCATATTAAGAGCAAAAAGACTCAAAAAGGGAGATTTTCTTCCTGCACTCTACTCTTTTCTTTCTTCACCCCACAATATATTTGATAGAAAGTACCATTTTCAAATATGTGATACATTTTTAGAAAATTCTATCTGAAATATATTTACCATTTTCAGGATTATTTTCATTCTGGAAACATTTTTAATTATATATTTCAAAATATAGTCAAATATTTTTTGAAGAAGCCATTATGAAATAGTGGTTGAAGACATGTTGTAATACACTTTTTCGAAATTATGTAAAAAAAAATTCTTTACATAATTCCAGTTAAGACATTACACAAAATATTTCAAAATTATATATTTTTTTCTATGGACTAGGAGGAGTGTTCCTGAATGCATAATTCTAAATAGTATCAAAGATGGGTTTATTTTGATAATTTTATGCATAAACTATTTTTAAGAAAGAAAAATAAGAGTAAAATTTGAATTCAGCTTTTTCATAAATTAAAATTTATTGATCTCCTCTTACACAAGTTCTTTCATGTAAAGGGATAAACCCAAAAATTATTATGGTGGGTGACTTAAGACCATTAAAATTATCTACTATTTTTATTCTTAAAAATAACTGTAATTTTGATTAATGTAATCAACAAAAGGGTGAGCTTGTTATTAAAATTAGTTTCATAAAAAACTGATTACTATTATTTTCAATTTGTGTGAAAATACATATATTAATTCAATAATCAATATGGAAACATTACATGAAAAACTTGTAGGCCAACGTGATGATCTAAAACGTGAAGTATTTCCTACTAAACCTATCAATGATCAAAGTTAGTGATAAAAAGTAGCTTTCATGATAAAAAGTAGCTTTGAAAGACTTTTAAGAGAGAAAAAAAAATCCAAAAATTAAATTAACTTAAACTAATATCTAGAAGCTATATATGTCATACAACTTTTCTAAATTTTTATTTCTAACTTTTGAATAAATTAGTTTTAGTTTATAAAAAAAAAAAACCTTTAATTTCTACTGCTCTACAAAAAATTAACTTCTGCTTTTGGTCTTAATTTGGTTAGTCAATTCAAACCTCTTTGTAGCTTTCATAAAGCACCAAGTTGTTTTGGATTCTTTTACTTTCCAACACTCTGAGCTTGTTGTTACTACTTTTCTTCACTAACTTTCATTTATAGCTTTTATGGCTTCACTTTTCTTTGAATGCCTATTTGTCAACAGTCAACACACATGTTGAAGTAGAATAAAAACCTAAACTTGACTAGTTGACTCCATTTGTTTGTTTACCTAATTTTACTTTACTCATTTAGGAGTTGAAATATCCGAAGTTTTAAATTTGGGAGCACTTCATCATAAAAAAAAAAAAAAAAAAAAAAAAAAAAAAAAAAAAAAAAAAAAAAAAAAAAGATAAAATTGGAAAACTATCAAAAAGAAAAGTTTTGAAGTTTTTCCCTTTATCAGTGGGAGTCTTCAAGCCTTGTTGTGTTACACAGGAGGTTAAAAATGCCTCAATAATATAAAAAGGAATATTAAAAATAATTATTGATGTATACAAATTTTACTTTTTTTTTTTGTCTTTTTTTTTTTATATATATATATATATATATATATATATATATATATATATATATATATATATATTCATGATTTTATCAATTGTTTCCAATTTGCAACTACACCAGCATTCAAAGTCAAAGCAGTTTGGCCGTAAAGGGTATATACCAGCCAGAATCCAACAAGAACAAACCATTGATTTTGCATAAACTATGTTATACTTTTCCTCTTTATTTAATGTCTTTATTCTACACCGCACATAGTTCCAACCTTACAAAACAGAATTTTGCTGTCACCAATGATTCTCCTTTGAAACAAATTTCAATTTGGATTCTCTAACTGCACCAGCTAGTGCAATCTAGAGAAAGGTTTTCAAAAGTATAACATTTGGTTAAAGAACAGCTAATAGTGTGGTAAAATAACCATCACAATTTAATAAAAAAAAACTTCTAATGATACTGGTATGAGAAAAGGTGTCATAGAATATCTACACACACAAATATACCAGAACTTGTGGATATTTTAATTTTTTTACATGAAAACTTTTCGAATCTCTCACTATATTAACAAGTGGGTTGGTGATGCTTCAATAGTGACTCTTCATGTAAATTGTATCATTCAAACTCCACATTTCATCAAAACCATTCTATACAACAACCCTGTGACAAACTAACTACCCCCACTCTTCATTTTCAAACACAAAAACCATTGCCTCAAGTTGCTAAACCAATTTTTTTTCACTAACTTGGCATTCTAGGGACTCCATTTTGCTAATCATTCACTATCAACATGCAATCTAGTTTCCTTTGAACTCTTAAGAAGGGGAGTGGCATCATAGTGGTGGCCAAAGTTCTTCTCACCATAAAACAATGGTTCTCCTAAGCTTTGCAATATTTGAAGGGCATCCTTCATGGAAGGCCTACTAGTAGGCAGTGTTGCAGTACACATGATTCCAAGTTTGAAAACAGTGCACATTTCATCTAAGTAACTGCCTTCAATCACATCTTTGTCTAGCAATTCTTCAACATTGCCTCCAATCAGAATGTGACGCCACGCCCACTCTGAAAGAGATGAGTGTTGGTCTCCATAACTTGCTTCTTTACCGGTTGTCAGTTCTAATAGGACTACCCCAAAGCTGAACACATCAATCTTTTCACTAACTCTGGTTGATTGCACAAATTCTGCAATTCAAATATGAAAAGTTAAATTCAGAATAAACTTGTGTGTCAGTGGAAAGAGAAGTGTAAACCTCTATTTTCTACTAAGTTTATAAGTATCAATCAGTTTAGTTAGTTTCTTATTTTGCAAAAATATTCCTTTAGTAATGACTATGCAGAAAAAGTCATTCATATTAGTTTGTTTTCTATTCACAGATTTTGCTCTGTCAAAGTGAAGGAAATACATTTGGGAAGATAAAGTGTATTAATAACTATTACATGGAAAATCTACTATAATTCATAACTGTTGATTTTCTAATCAATGGTTTTCAATGTTTTTTATATGAGCAGCCAAATTTTAAATTTTCCCTTGCCACAAAAGACTAAAGTTAATGACATTGCATAAAGTCAAATACTAAGGTGAAAAATTAGTAAATTCAGTAACTAGTTCTTAAAATTTTAGGATTAAAGCCAAGGTTTACCCAGAAGTAGCACAGAATTTAACTTTGCAAAAGAAATAGTATTTTGCTAGTTAGGAACAAAAAGATTGTATGTCTCTCACCTGGAGCCATGTAGCCAAATGAGCCAATAATAGCTGACATGGTGCTAAGTTCATCTGGCTTGATTAACAACTTGGCTAGTCCAAAATCAGCAACTTTTGCATTGAATTGAGAATCCAGAAGGATGTTGCTTGGTTTTATATCTCTATGAACAACAGGTGGTAAACAGTCATGATGCATGTAGCTCAAACCCTGAGCAACCCCAATTGCTATTTTCAACCTCTTTGGCCAATCAAGAACCACTTTATTGACTGAACCTGGCTTAACATTCTTATGCAGCCACTTATCTAGGCTGTGATTTTCCAGATACTCATATACAAGGAGCATAGAATCCTCATTAGACATACAACACATCAACTTCACTATGTTGGTATGACGAATGTTGCTCAATATTCTAACTTCTGCACGGAAGGAGCTCTCAAGCTTCTTGTCTAGCTTTCTGTTATTCCAAATCTTTTTCACAGCAACATAGTCTGAACCAACATCAATGCGGTATACTGTACCATATCCACCACTACCAATAATGCTTTGTTCTGTCATTGATGATACAATGGTTGATTCTGTGAAATTCAGCCTCTGAAAGGAAATGAGCTTCCAAGAGTTATCTAATCCTTGCTTTCTCTTCCTTTGAAATCTAATAAACAAGAGTGATGCCAAAAGGGCCAGTAACAAGGCTACTACTGCCAAGCATATAATTAAACCAACAGACCAAGATGAGCCCTTGCTTTTTCTTTGAAGGCCAGAATTGCACAAGGTGAGGTTCATTGCTGGGTTGTCAGAACAAAGACCAGAATTTCCCACAAAGCTACCAGCAAACACAGAATTTTCAAATTCCCTTTGAATCCTCCCAGTCAAATGATTATAAGACAAATTGAGATTGGTGAGTCTAGAAGGTAGAGAAGGAACTTGGCCAGAGAATTCATTTTCTGATAGATCAAGCTGACTAAGGACAGGTAACTGACCAATTGCATGAGGGATTTGTCCAGAGAGTTGGTTTTGGCTCAAATTTAGAGTTACCAAGGATTTCCATGATATTATATCTGATGGAAGTGCCCCTGTGAGCTGGTTCTGATCAAGTAACAAGGTTGTTAACTTAGGAAGAGCTGTTAACTCTTTTGGAATACTTCCATTGAAATTGTTCTTACTGCCTTCAAACACTACCAAATTAGTCCATGATGATACTCCACTTGGAATTCTACCAGAAAATTGATTGTAACTTATCTCAAACCTCGAAACATTCCAAGACAGCCTTTCAGGAAGCACACCAGTGAACTTATTATGGCTCACCATGAAATTTGACAAATTGAAAGATGTCCAAAGACCGCTAGGAATGTTACCAGAAAACTCATTTTCATGAATTTTCAGGTCAAGTAAACTACTGCAATTTCCAAGGGATTCTGGCAACTCACCACTCAGATTATTCTCATAAACAGACAAGTTAAGTAACATCCCATGATAGCACAAGTTCTCCGGTAACTTCCCAGTAAAACTATTAGATGCAATCAAAAAGGTTTTAAGCTTTGAGTAACGGCCAAAATCAGGAGGAAGAGTACCTGATAACTTGTTGAAAAACACGCGAAAATCAATGAGAGCTGGAAGATTGCCTAAGCTTTCTGGTATCACACCTGACAAGCCATTCATAGACAAACTCAACCATGACAACTGTTGCAGCTTTCCAATATCATCTGGTATTTTCCCTGTGAGATTGTTCCTTGCAAGATCAAGGTTGACCAAGTTCAATGCCTCAACCACACTTGGTATCTCCCCCGAGAGACCGTTGTCAAAAAGATAGAGTGAGGTCAGATTCTTCAGCAAGAACAAACCACTTGGAATTCCTCCAGTTAAGCCATTTTTTGACAAATCCAGCTTCTCCAAAGCCAGCATATCTCCAATGTTATCTGGGATTTCCCCAACCAAGTTGGTGCCAAACAAATAAAACACCTTCAATCTGTTGAACTTGGTCAAGTTCCAAGGCATCTTCCATTGAGGAAACAAGAAGTTAGAGGATAAGTCCAAGTACTCAAGATTGGACAAGCTGTCAATCTCAGCAGCAACAGTGCCATTCAATAAGCAAAACTGAAGTTTAAGCTGTCTCAGCTGCTTTAAATTTGCAATACTAGCAGGAACATCACCATGAAAGTTGGTAGAACCAAGGTTGAGATACTGCAAATTAGCACCCAAATGGTCAATGTCAAGAGGAACTTTCCCATCAAAGTTGTTCCCGGAAAGATCTAAATACTCCAACTTGGAGCAGTTGTAGAGGGGTGTGGGGAAGTCACCAGGGATGAAGTTGAAGCTGAAGTCAAGGTGTGTGAGGTTGGTGAGATCACAGATGAAGGGTGGTATAGTTTTGTTGATGTTGGAACGGGAGAGGGTGAGGGAAGTGACTGAGGCAGTGGTGCATGTGATCTCTGGCCATGAACAGTGAGAGGAAGATGAATTCCAGTGGGAAAGGAAAGGAGGGTCTTCAAGATATTGCTTTATATTAAGCAAAACTGCATGCTCTTGATCATTCAATGATTGTGAGCTTGTGTGGACAAGGAAGAAGAACAATATCAGAAAAATTTGACATGAAAAGATCCTACAATATTGAATTGGTGTAGTCATCTAGGTGAGTGTGCAAAAGAGAGAGAAAAGAAGAAGCTTTTCTGGTTTTCAGATTAACTACGTTATGTGCTGCAGAGAGAGGAGAAGATGACTCTGAATTCTGAATGTGTACTCAGAAAAGTCGAAAATGGTTGGCTTGCTTTGAGGACAGTTCACACGTTACTATGTGGTCTGATAGATTCTTATATACAATTCTTCTTATCGTATTATTTTACTTTTAACTCCTTTGAATAAGGGTATTAAAAGATTTACCATATCTTTTAACTATATACTTATAGATACGATTTCTGGACATGTATAAATACGAAATTATTAGTCTTTGACTCTAAAAGAGAATCTTATTTAAGAAAAAAAAATATATTGAATCATTTTTTAAAGTTATGAAAAGTCATGGTAATTTTTAATTTCTTAGTTATTAAAATTTTAAGTTATATAATAAGGTGAATATATATTTTTTAAATTAATGTGTCATTAGACCAACACTTTGAAGTTTTGTTATTAAATTAGGTCTTTATAATAAAAGAATTACCAAAATTTATTATTTAGTGTGACGAAAAGAACGTCCTGATTTTGTAAGCTGGGAAATTAATGGAATGATAAAAAATATAAGAAGCTTCTACGAAATGCAGTAATATTTTTTTATACTATAGTGATGGATCAACATTGCTGAATATGAAGCCACAGTTTTAACATGTTTTGATAGTGACGTTGACAATGAACCTGAGGTGTGAAACACAAACCAATAATTAAAAAAAATAGAATAATGGCTTTTTTAGTTTTAATAAGTTAATTAAAATTGATTTTATTTTTTTATTTTAGTTTTGTACATTTTCTATGCATAAAAAATACCCAGACTTTGATCATGAGTTAAATTGACTTTAAGAATTTAATTGTTTAATGAAAATATACATAACTATTGTACACATGGATACATGACTCGAATCCTTGGCTTCAAGTGTTTATTAATAACTTTTGGTTTTAATTTTTTTATAATATTAGATTATTAACTTTAATTTCAGTCCTTGTGAGAGAACTCTTTTTTATTCTGGTCTTTCATTCATTGTTTTTTTTCTTTTTTTTAATCACTTGAAATCTCTATAATGTGTTGTTCTAGTTTCACTTTATTTAAACGATTTTCACATATTCCACTGTACCTAAAATGTTACAATATTTGAAACTATAGGTTAATAAATAAAACTTAGAACTTAGTTAAATTTTAAGTATTTTATAAATTTAAATATTTTAAACAAATTCTTATTAAAAGAAATTCATTTTATCAAGTATTCAAAATATTTTTTTTTTATTTAATATTTTTTTAGAATGATGTGATTATTATTTTTACTTTCTTATCTCTAAATCACTCTTAACTTACCTATTTTTTTTTCTTTTTCAAAATCCTCTCTAACGTGATAGTTAACTTGTTTTTATAAACGAAAGAAACATATTTTGATTGAGATCTTTGAAAGAAAAAAATAAAAGTTGATTGGTGAATTGGAGAAGAAAAAGATAAAAATAAGAGTTGCGTTATGTAACAGTAAAAATTAACTTATACAATATTTATAAAAAAAAATATTTTAAGCACTCAATAAAAATTTCTTTTAATAAAAAAATTATTAAAGATATGTAAATTTATTAGATTCTTATAATTTAATTAAGTAAAAAATTAATATTGTGAATAAGATCTTAAATTAAATTTATTTAATATTGGCTTGTTTTTCTAATTAGATATTTTTTTACGCTATATCTTTATGAACTTTAAAAGGTAACTTCACAGTAATTTTAATGTTCTTTTGAAATGCTTTTACCCATAAGCCATGGCTAACTTTGCCATCTTATATAATTATTGTGCAATTAATAGTGAAAAATAATAACTTTCACATATCAAATTCAGAAAATTTAGACCTTGCCCCTTTTATTGTTTAAAACTTTGTCCATTCTCTTTAAAACGTTTTTCAAAATTAAAGTGATTTAAACCATTATCTAAAATTAATGATATTGCAAAATGATCAACAAATTAACTTGAAATATTAAAATTACCTAATTATAAAACTATAATAACTTTACATGTCTAAAAACTAAAAAGTGAGTATAAAGATGAATCGCTATGTTATATTAAATCTCCAAAGATTTTGCCTCAAGCAAAAAAGCTTCTAGAAACCCTTAAAGAAAATTGGTCAACTAACTCAGAATAATATAGTATATTCAGCTTGCGTACGAAATTGGCTTCAAGTTTCAATACTCCATTAATAAATTTAGGTTAGTTCCAAACACAAAACTCTCATTCAAAGTCACCAATAATGGATAATATATACAATGTCACAACACTATAAAACTATTCCCTCTTATCAGATTAAAAATACTCTCACTTTTTACGGAAATATCATATTTATTATAGATAAAATCCATTTATAGAAATTTTTATTTTATAAATCAATCTTATAAAATTAAGTTAAATTTACAATTTATTATATTAAACTTTTTTTATTTTATTATATTATCCACTATTAAATTTAGAAATATATATATATATATATGTGTATATATATGTATGTGTATGTGTGTATATGTATGTATATATATATATGTATGTGTATATATATATATGTATATATACTTGGCGTGAAAGGAAAAATGAGTTATATTTTAAAATATTTTAATATTTTTGTCAAGATATTTTTACATTCTTTTACTTTTCAGTATATATAATTACATGAAAAATTAAGAGATAATTGCAGTACATATAAAATTATTTAGAAAGAGATTTATGTGAACATTATCATAATAATGTAGTATTCTAGATATGAAAGAACATAGAATTGTGTCAAGTATTATTATTTCAAATTTGTTTTGGTTTTTGGATTGCGTGACATAAGATTTTGTTTCTAGAATGTGACGATGATTAATTTCATAAAACAAAGAGAAGAATGTAAGAAGATAAAAATACTCTGTTGCCGTAATAAATAAAAAGTTTATGTGATACTAAATTAAAGTGATACGATCATATTCTGATTTTATATATCCTCATTAAGTCTGGTTATTGTTAATTTTTTTAAATGCTAAAATTTTATTTCTTATTTGTTTTTTCTGTTTCGTTTCTTTTATTTTAAAACTAGTATATAAAACTATTTGACTAGTTTATAAGGATTCACGAGATTGTTTAAGTATAAATATCTTAAAATATGAATTTTTATTATTAAAGTATAAAATTTATAAACAGTAAAAGTTAAATTATTTAAATTTTATTTTCAAAGAACTATATTTCTTTATTTTTGACTTTTTTTTATAAGATTATGATGAATTTGGTCTCTTTTTTAAAGATCAAAACCTGATATAACACTAGTACAAAATACACATTTAACGTCTGTCTTCAATGACGGTTAAAAGGAAAAATGACGTTATCCAAAACGCGGTGGCTTTTTTGTAAATAAATGAACAACATAACGTCGGTTACAGAAAAAAAACCGTCATTGAATTCCCACTTAAGCTTTAAAATTCAAAAATTTAAAATTTTAAAATGGCGCTGATGCACCACGTCGGTTAATATGCCCTAACCGACGTGGTGAAGTATCACATGACATCGGTTTGGACCACGTAACCGACGTCATGGTGACTTTGTTACTGAAATAAAAAAGGAGGGTAAAATTAGGGTATGTACCACGTCGGTTGGGAGCCCATAACCGACGTGGTGCTCTCAGTTTTACCTCCCCAGCGCGTTTTCACTTTCACTTTTATGCTTCCTGAACTTTTCGCGCCTTTTTCCTGCACTGTTCCGGCGGCTTTCTTCCTCGTTTGCGACCTCCATTTCGTCCTCATTCAACTCCATTTCACTCTTTCTCCATCATAAAGGTTGGTAGCTACATTTTGACCGTTTCATTTTCGTTTTCAAGTTCGG
>Ga0209700_100735_pt1 | contig 65181 bp, 31 predicted proteins | sample SiratroredBW_FD_187528 | JGI IMG/M metagenome (GOLD analysis project Ga0209700, IMG submission 187528) | Root nodule microbial communities of legume samples collected from California, USA - Siratro red BW (SPAdes) (version 2) | ecosystem: Host-associated > Plants > Roots > Nodule | place: USA... | reverse complement strand
ATATATATATATATATATATATATATATACATATATATGAATGTCATTTTGAGAAGATAGGGCAACTTCCCCTAATTTTTCTCATCGTAGATATATCCTTAAATGTTACATGAGTCTCTATTGAAATTAATAGGATAGAATATGCTAACAGAAGACATTATAACATCTTTATATATTTATTAAGGTTACTGTTGACAAAAACTAATGAAAAAAGATAACTAAAAGCTTATTGAGAAACAGCATATTTTTCGGAATCAAAAGAGAATAGTACTCAAATACACTCCTTTGAAGAAGATCAAACCAACTACATTATTAAAGTGAAAGAGCCATTTAATATAGATATGAAGGAAGAAACTTACACGAACAAACCTCATCTTTATGTCATCATTAGAGCTTTCAATAGTAAATTCTACACCAACTTGACCTGTCACTTATAGATGCTAATATATTAGCCTCAAGTACACATTATCTAGCCCTGGAAATTTTTACTAGTATTTTGATAATCCTCTTATTGGAGTTTACTGATACATATAGTTCTGTTACGTTCAGGCTATTTCAATCATGTTGAGATTTTTCCTGGACATTTCAGCTGCATGCTATTTTTGTAACATTGGTTATAACTTATATATAAGGAGAAACTGGTATTAGAGAAAGCAAGACATAGAGATAGAGAGAGCATCCATGTGCTGAAAGATACTTTATAGCTATGCTTTTTAAGCAGTTAGCACAAGTCAACCATAAACATATCTCGAGAATACTCAACAGTACTGGGATTAGTGAAAAGGGTAGTGGAGTCATGAGAGGGTAAATTTATTGTATCCAACTTGAGAATAATCTTGACGCAATTCAACTAGTCAATCACTCAAGACAATAACCTTCTTTTGTTTTTATCCAAAATAAAGTAACACCAGGCTACTGTACAAAAACTAATAAGAACTCTGAAGCAAAAGAATCATTGAAAAGTTTCACAATTTGCCATGTAACAAGTAATAACCATGACTTTTAATAGGAACAATATGAGGAAAAAAAGTGAATATCCTTATTCTATCTGAATCTCTATGATAGCAGAATCAAGAGGGAAGATACTAAACAATGTATCTCTCACTACTCTAGGAAATCTGAGAGTCCTGCATATCCTTCCAACTTCTACTCCAAATCCAATCTATTTATCTGTTACGTATCCAAATATGGGTCAAAGTCCCATATTTATGATTTTAAGTAACAAAGTTGTACTGACAAATCCAAGAGATGGAGAATGGAATTTGCAACCTCGTATAGGTAAAAATTTTACTAACGTGTAAAGTACTAAAGTCTACTCAACAAAAACAATAAAACTAACACAAAAGTCCTTACTTGTCTAACATAGAAAGTATCACTGCACAAATGAAAAGGAACAAAAATAAAGCTCTGTTAAAGGCTATAGCTATGCAGAAAGTCTAATGACGTTCATAATTTCTAGTACATGATTTTGAAACGTTTATCTGTGCCTTTTTAAGTTATTTTGTCTACATAGTTAAGATAATCCAGGGGAAAGTTGAAAATTTGAACAAGCATACCAAGGTCTTGGCAAGCCACATATGGAACAAAAGCAATAGGACCATTCACTCTACCTATGTACTTCATCATGCTGTTTTGACTATTCTTTTTGTGCTCATATAGCTTCTGAACACTTCAATGTTTGTACTACATATGGCATCATTGTCTGAAGTAATTGCACACCTTATGTAATTCTTACCATTCATAATAAGTTCTATTAGTTCAGCAGTAGAAAGCATATTTTGATCCTCAAGACTTTAGAGGAGTAAAATCTGCCCAAAACGTTAACAGTGCAATGGGATTAAATTTGCAAATGTTTCGAAGCCCAAAAAAAAGTTCAAAGCTAGTTTTTGCAAGCCTTATGATAAGAGAGGTATGAAAGCTGTCGTATATTGGGTGTTTAAAAACCATTGTCAGGTTCCCTTTAAGCATTTTCCTTCTTTGCTATCTTTTCTGTTGTTCTGTTTCAGACAGTTAGCAGTTAAGTAGTTTAGTTGCTTGGTCATGTTAGTTAGGCTTAAATAGTACTTCTATTTTAATTCTGATAATATATAGTTCATACCGATGTAAAAAGAAAGATTCAGAAGTTTAATACAAGTGGTTGCTGTGAGGAGATTGAGCGTTTATTGCTCTAATCAAATCACGTTTCTTAAGTTCTGTTTGTTCATTTTCTTTTGCTCATTCTTGTTCAAGAGGAAACTCATTCGTTAACATATTGACTCCATAAAACCCAAAAGTGACAAGTAACTCCACCCGTAGTCAGTGATATCCGTAGAATGGAGAACCCAACTATATTATAAGAAAACAAATCCCTCTCGAAGAAAATAGAATACCAAAATAAAGTCCTAAGTTTGCATAAACCAGCTGAGAAATAGTTCAAATTCACATCATAAGGGTTAGGTAGTGTGGGAAGTCTTGTATCATCTGGCTGAATTCTCGGAGCTGAGATTTGAATGTTTGTTGGACAACTTTGCTAATATCAATTGATTTTATGTTAAAATCGGACATGATATTAGAAAGTATAGCTCATTTTGATTTTTAGTTAATTAGGAAGCAATGAGATCAAAGAAAATGTTAACAAATATACCACCTAGGCTATAAGACAACTCAGATGACATGAACAAAAAATACTAGTGTTCTCAAAGTTTCCTTTCCTGCAGAAATACACTGCAACAAATGGATTCCAGTCCTACATTGTATAATCATGGTACATAGAGTCAGCTCAACTAGATAAAGTCATTCCAAATAATCATCTCAGCTTCAGCTTGATTTGTTATCTAAAACACTAACAATTAGCAGTGATTGAAAATCCATGGAAGTAGTCGAAGCCAATAGACAGCACATTGGGAAGAAAAAAATGTAGCTATATCAATGATTCCTGTTGCTAGAATATGAAATAAATGTAACAACCTATGACTTCTAATCAAAAGTAATATCACACAAGCTCATTACATGTTATGTAAAACTATCAAAAGAAATAAATATTACTTGATTCTCACAAAATTGAAAATAGCATGTGTCACTAGAAAGAATTTCACCTAGTTTACTGTTACAATAGGCCTCTAGCAATCATTTCATAGAGAAGTTTCTCTGCCTTATCATTTTCATCTTCTTCAAAGAAAGCACGAATCATTATTTCAAAAGTTACAGCATCTGGAATGCAACCCCTGTCCTCCATTTTTGACCATAAGGCCAATGCTTCATCAAGCAAGCCCTCTTTACAGAGGCCATTGATCATAACAGTATATGTTTTGGCATTTAAACAAGAGCCTTTAGTCAAATGATCTAGAAAAATCTCTTGTGCATTCTTAAGTTTTCCACATTTACAAAGTCCATCAAGAAGTATAGTTAATGTGTACACATTTGGCCGAATTCCTTGGTCTTTCATTTTGTTGAACGATTCAATAGCCTTGTCAAGATGACGATTTTTGCATAAAGCATCTATTAAGTTATTATAAGTGATTACATCAGGAGGTTGGCCTGTATCACGCATCTCATCAATAAGATCCCAAACATAAGAGATTCTTCGTGATTTGCACAAACCATCAATAAGACAAGTATAAGTCACAGTATCAGGAACCATATTTTTCTGGTGCATTTCTTTAAAAAGATTCATGGCATCATCCACCCTTTTAATCTTACACAGTCCACGAATCATGATACTATAGCACCGAACATCAGGAGTTACTCCCATTTGAGTCATAATGTAGAATACATGTTTTGCATTCTTCACTTCATTAACTAAGAAATACCCATCCATTAAAGTACTACAAACAATAGCATCAGGTTTCAAACACGCTTTCACCATCACAGCTAACACATTTCTAGCTTCTTTTACCTTTCCTTCCTTACATAAAGCATCAATCAATATACTATAGGTATAAATATCTGGGTTAATGTTTTTCAATAACATCTCACTTAACAAACCAATTGCTTTGTTTAGTTGATCCACAATGCAAAAGCCACATATTAGACTAGTGTAAGTGACAACATCAGGAGAAATTCCCTTGCCAACCATTTCTGAATATAAATCACAAGCCTCAGTAACAAGGCTATCTTTGCATAGACTATCAATAATTGTGCTGTACATTATCAAATTAGGCTTAATAGACATTCTTTCAATCATCCTCAACAACCGAATGGCAGCTCTTGTTTCTCCTATTTTACACACCCCATTGATCAAAATCCCATAACTAATCTCATCTAGCCGAAACCCTTGTGCTAATACCTTGTCATGAAAGTTCAGTGCTTTGCTGACCTCACCCTTAAGACACAAACCTTTCATGAGAGTGTTCAAGGTTATGGTTGTTGGGTGATGACCCAGTTTGAGAATCTTGCCCACTATAGAGAAAGCAAAGCCCATTTGACCTAAGTGGCAGAAACAGTTAACCAATATGTTCAAAGTGAAAAAGTCAGGCACAATTCCAGTGAACTCCATTTGCTTATAAAGAGAAATAGTAGTGGGGTAATGCTTAGAATTCACAAGGGAACTTAAAATCTTGTTAAATTGGAAGATGGGTGGGGTAGGATGCATATGGAGCATGTGATTGAATTGGAGAAAAGCATCATCAAGATTGTTAATGAGTGGGGGCTGAGAGTGAGAGTGGAGAGTAGAGGGTGAAGGGAAGCAAAGAAGGGAAATGGGGTTTTGAAGGAAAGGAGGAAATTTGGGAATGGAAAGAGAGAGATAATACCTTAATCTTCTTGCCAACGACATCTTTTGATTGTTGACACCAACGTTACTGAAAAGATTGTGTTGTTTTTGTTTTTGGTTGGTTTCAGTGAGAGAGACCAAAGTTCGGTTTGCTACTATTTCAGCTTCTGGGAACAGGGAAGCACTGAGAAATATAAAGACATGTTCCGAGAAACTTTTTCATTATTTTAAGAAAGAAAAATAGAAAAAAAAATCGGCTATACAATACAATATATAATTGAATAAGAATATGATAGAGTAAGAATTTTTATAATGTGAATACATCTTAAATAAACTAGTATTTTAGTTTGTAAATTATAAATCTGAATATTAAATTTCTATAAATAAAAAGAATAATATTTTTATATAAAAATTATATTAGAATTAAAATAAAATTTTTCGATGGTTTCTTTAAAAAATTGAACTTTAATTTTAAAATAAAAATGTAAGATATTGAATTGGAAGTCATCATTTGTCATTTCTCCATATATATTAACTTATTTATATTTTCGTTTGGGATTTTAACTTAATTTCATCTTGCATAAGATTTTGGGAATGCACTCCATTTTTTTTTTTAATTTTAAAATTATTAAGACTGTATTAAGTCTTGAATCTTTATTTTATATTTCCTTGCACATAATTAAATTATTGTATTATTTCTCTATAAATCAATTACAAAAGTAAATATTCATAATATTCATAATTGTGTGACTGCAAGTTTTCTATAAATGATTTGTCATTTATTTATCTTTTTAGATTAGGAAATGTTTTCGGGAGAGTAATTTTTTTTTTTTTTCAAAATACTACAACTGTAATAAATCTTAGTTCTATGCTACTATTCATGTTGTAAAAAAATAAAAAAATAAAAAATAAAAATAAAAAGCCTGTTATTAATACTTGTAGTTGAAAAGTCTATTACTAATACATTATAAGATGAGCAAAATAAGGTGAAGAACTATTTTGAAGTAGCACTCAAGTTAAAATCCTTTAACCTATGATTTTGATACGTTACAATTTTGATATCAACTACTGATACTGTCATTATATTAAGATATCATTCTTATTAGGAAGCCATTCTAAACATTTTAGTACATGAACGATCAAAGGAAATGTAAAACAATAGTCAAAAATGCTATTCTGGGATGTTATTGTGCTAATGAATTTTTAGTTTCATTGTCCATTATGTCATCCACGAAGTTGTAGCTCCCTAATCAGTCAGAACAAAACCTGTTCAATGTCATTCAATAGAACATCTTTGAAGCAGCCATTAAGCCAGAAAATTTTTCAAATATAGGGAGGCCTCAAATGAGAAGCTAGTGTTTGATACACTGACCAGTCTAATGATTCGATATACATAAGAAAAGCTTTCATTGCAAAGATGGTGTTGTAATTGAGCAGTAGTGAAACCAGCTACATCTGGTTCTCAATATGCCATACAAATTAAAAGCCAGTAGAACTTCAACTAGTTCAACCAGGCTTTACTCATGTCAGAAACGCAATACTTGTTATGTAGCAAAACATCAAAATGTTACATATCAAAGATCAACACTTCCCGCAACGACCAATGAGTTCACTAATTATGATCAACACTTCCAATATTTTCTATTCAAGAAATGAAGGACTTAAAAACTTACAGCTTCCATGTTAGATTATCCATAAATAAGTATACACAGCTGCGATGTTAACCAAATAATGGATGTGAATAAGAGGGGTTATTGTACAAACAAAAATGTTGGTGCTATTCTCCAAACAAAATTGAATTTCCACCTAAATGGCCCGTGAAATAAAGGTTTGCATTACAAACCAGTACAAGTTGAGATGAAACTCTAATTCTAAATAGAAAACAACACTTAGAGAATAAGCTTCTGTGTACCAGGCAAATCAAAGGTTTCTTAAGAGTACAAAAAAATCACAGAGCAAATAAACAGTCTCCAAAAAATAGTCAGTACTCAATAGACACTCTCAAGCTATTCTCACCAGCACCTTATTCTTTTTGCCAGCTGATAACAGGAGAACTTTCCCATCCACTATATCCGCAGCCTCAATCCTCTTACCTTCATTATCCACTCTGCTATTATTCAAGTAAAGACCCCCTTGCTTCAACAACCTCCTTGCCGCAGACTTACTCTCGAACAAACCAGAAGAGACCGAAAGATCCACCAATGACAGATTCAAAACATCTTCATAAGGCAAAGAACAAGATGGCAGATCCTCAGCAATCCCCTCAATGGTTTTCCAGTCCAACTTCGTCTCTGAACCCGGCTTCAACGCCTCAGTGGCTTGAAGAGCCTCAGCCAAACCATCCTCCCCATGAACAAACCGTGTAACTTCCTTAGCCAGCCTCTGCTGTGCAGTGTTAGGCACATAGTCAGGCTCCCCCATCTCCCTTTCCAAGGCAGCTATTTCCTCAATGTCTAAAAAGGTAAGAATCCTCAAAAACCTAATCACATCAGCATCAGGAATACTAAAAAAGTACTGGTAAAACTTATAGGGAGACAAAAACGTTGGAGACAGCCAAATGGCACCATCCTCAGACTTTCCAAACTTAGTGCCATCACTCTTCAAAAGAAGAGGGAATGTCAAGCCATATGCATCTTTCACATGCAATATCTTCCTAATCAATTCAGTCCCAACAGTTATATTACCCCATTGATCACTACCCCCAATCTGAACACTTACACCCTCATTCTGAAACAAGTGCAAGAAATCATAGCCCTGCAACAATTGATATGTGAACTCAGTGAAACTCATTCCTTCTTCTGATTCCAACCTCTTCCTTACACTCTCCTTAGAAATCATAGACCCCACCCTAGCAAACTTACCCACCTTTTTCAAAAAATCCAACAAACTAATATCCTTCCACCAGTCATAGTTATTCAAAATCTCAACAGAAAAATCAGAACCCAAGTTCGGATTTTGACCGGGACCCAGAATCCGTTCAATGGTGTTGGAGATACCCACCGTGTTCTTCTCCAAGGACTCGGCGTCAAGTTCGGGCCTTTCGAGGGATTTTCCTGAGGGGTCGCCCACGCGCGCGGTGGCGCCTCCGATCAACGCGACGGCGCGATGACCGCAGCGGTGGAACCAGGACAGTACGATGATGCCGAGGAGGTTGCCGAGGTGCAAAGACTCCGCGGTGGGGTCGAAGCCGCAGTAGACCTTGACCGGAGAGGAGCACGCGTCCCGAAGCGCGTCGCTGGTGATGGACTCGACCAGACCGCGTTCTTCGAGGATTTCAATGACGTTGCGGAGAGGTTGTTGGAGGGCGCAGGTGGTTTTGGTGGTTTTTGTGGCCCATTGAAGAAGAAAGGGAGAAGAATGGGGTTTGAAGGAACCCAAGAAACGTTTGGTTGAATGGTTGAAAAGGAGTGCTCTTGCTAAGACAGAAATGGAGGCCATGGGTGTGTCACTGTGTGACTCTTAGCTTACTCTTTGAAGTTGGGGATGATGAAGGATATGGTTGTTTGTCTCTTTAACCATTTTTATTTTATTAATCATTAAATTTATTAATATTTACATTATTTTATTTTAAAAAAAGTAAACCAGTCTTTTTTTATAAATTAAACTTGTTTTTTTACAATAAGATTAAACTTGTTATAATAAATATAAATTTAACCTGTTTTTTCAGTCTAAAGGATTTTTTTTATCGTAAAAGACTGATTAAATTTAATTCACATATTTTCCTAAAATTTAAAGAATAATTCATTTGAAACCACATGGATGGATTCAACTTGGAAATAAATAAAATACATCTTCTCTTTTATTAGCTTGTTAGAGTAAAATTAAACCTGACTTTTAGGAGAATTAAAAAAATAAAATTATAAGATAATTAAAAGAAATATTGTTTCTATTACAATCAAGCATATCTTTAATATTAGAAAAAAAATTAGAAGAAACATTAATAGTAAAAAAATGACTTTTTGAAGTGTTAATTTATTGCCATAAAGTTAAACTATAAGAATGTGAACACTTCATAAGCCTATAAAGGCAGTCTGTTGGTCCTGCCAAACACCAAAATATATCATCAGCATATAGAATATGTGAGGGAAAGCAAAACTTTTTAAGAGTAATATGTTTGGTTAAAATAAAGTTGATTATCTTCCTACTAAGAACCTCTCTAACAATAAAAATAAATAAATGAAATAGATAATCACCTTGTCTCCCTACTACAAGGAAAGTAACCAACCAAACTACCATTAACAAGGATAGTCAAAATTCATTATAAGAAAGTATGATGAAAATCAAATTGGTTCAACACTTGAATAAGAAAATCCCAACTGAGAGTATCAAAAGTTTTGAAAATATCAATATTGAAAGCCACCTTACCACCAGGTATTTTCTTAGAAAGCATGTTAATGACTTCTAAAGTGATATCAATACACTCTTTAATGTGTCAACCTTTAATAAAACCATTTTGATTATCGTCTAATACCCTAGAAAATAGCTCCAGAATAAAAACCAACCTAGAATTTAGCTTTAAAGATAAATAAGATAATATATGAATATTTTTTTACAAGAAAAGTTTTAAAAAAATAGGAAAAAGTAGTTATTTAGTTTTTATTTTTATAATAACCACCACCAACTCTTTGTAAGAAGATATTATATTTTATTTTTATAAAAACTACCAATTCTTTCTCAAAAGTTGTTCTTCTTTATCTTTTCTCTAAAACTTCATCTTTCTTTCTTATTAAACTAACGATCAAAGGTCACCTCTAGATTCTTGGTATTAAGTAGAGCAAGAGTGTCTGATCAAATTCTTAAACAAAGTTAAGTTGCCTGTGATTTTAGGTTTTTGAAACTCCTTTGAGTATCTATATTCTAGAGGTAAGCGAAACTAATTGTATGTTTTTATAAGTGTTAATTTACTTTAAAATAGTAAATAGTAAATGTTATGCATGATGTGTGAGATATATTTGTGAATTTTGGTAAGGGAAGTTAATTACATATTTTTTCATAAATATTGTAATTACTTGTTTTATTAAATATGAATTAGATTAAATTAAATTGAACGAGTGTTTATGTATTGTATGATGTAGTATCAATATTTGTGAATGATGTAGTGTGTGATCGAGACATAAGGAGCGAGGTGAGATGGGAGGAAAGGAGAAGAAGTGTTACGGGAGAAGAAGAAGAAGAAAGAGAGGAGAGAAAGAGAAGAGAGAAGAACGAGAGGAAGGAGAGAAAGAAAAGAAAAGGAAGAGATGGGAAAAAGAGAGAGAAGGTTTTGACAATAAAAGCAATATTGAGATTTTTGAGTTGGTGTCAGGACTTAGGATTAACTTTCATAGGAATCAGGCTGGATCAATAGGAATCTCCCAACTTGACAAACTTGTATACTCTAAGTGCTTAAATTGTTGACAAAAAATACCATTTAAGTACCTAGGTATGATGGTAGGTGGTAATCCTAGAAGATCTACGTTTTGGAACCCAATTGTTGATAAAATTAGGACCAAACTCTCAAGATGGAAGGGTAGAATGCTATCAATGGCGGATCGGATTTGTTCAGTTAAGTCAGTTATTAATGCGTTGTCCTTATTCTATTTCTCCTTTTATAAAGCACTGATTGCAGTTTGTAACCAAATTAGGAGAATTTAGGTAAAACTTTTATAGGGTTGGGGATGTGAGGGTAGGAAGATTGCTTGGGTGAAATGGAAAATCATATGTAGTCCAGTCGTAGTAGGTGTGGTGAGGATCAAAGACATTAGGTGTTTCAATGATGCCTTGTTAGCAAAATAAAAATAGAGGTATAGGATGGTGGGGGAGGGGTTGTGGAGAGAAGTTTTTGTAGCAAGGTATGGTGATGGGAGGAATGTGAATGTTAATTTGGACTAGAGAATTCAATATTCGTGGTCGTAGGGTTTGTGTAGAGTATGTGAAAAGGGATCATAAGGAAATTGGTTTGATTATCGATTGCAGTGGACTTCAGGAGATGGGCGGAGTGTACAATTCTGGGAGGATCGGTAGATAGAGGGCCAAGTGTTACAAGAAAAAAATTCCAAGGTTGTTTAGCATTTCACAGTGTAAAGATATTGAGGTGTGTAACCTTGTGGATCGGGGGCAAAGTTAGAGGGGAAGGTGTTCTAGTTGGAATCTTTGTTGGGGAAGGAAGATGTTTAGATGGGAAAAATAGTTAAAAGAACAACTAATGACTATAATTTCAAAAGTCCAGTGAAGTAGGGATGGACAAGATAGGCTGGTGTGGGTAGGGGACGACCAATAAGTATAGTTCATCATCTTCAATCGTACAGATAAATCCTATTTGATATTCGTTTTCCTCATTTTAAAATTGATTTTCACTTTTATCTTTTTTTCACGTCCTAAATCATTCTTGCGACTGACTCTTATTTCATTGTTTGTTTTTGTGAACAATTATTCTCAGTTGGTGTATTTTTGTTCCAAAATTGCGACTGACTCTTATTTCATTGTTTGTTTTTGTGAACAATTATTCTCAGTTGGTGTATTTTTGTTTCAGAACTGAGTTAAGTATTTTCATTCTAGAAAGGATTCGATGTCTGGATATCTTTATTTCATCTTGCGGTTCGTCTTCTCATAAATAATTCATTTCCTTATACTCTTATTTCTTTTTTCAGTGTTTTTTTGAGAGTTTTCAAACCATATTTTTGATTGATAGATTTCCTTTGTATAACAAATATACTGCTACATAAAACCATTATTTTTTTCCTAGTTCAGATAAGAATTTCTCTAATTTGAAACTTTCGATGACTGGAAAATTTGTTATATGTGTTTCTTTTTTAGCACATTAATTAATCGAAAAAAGTTAGTTCACACATATGATAGAACATTCAATGATACAAGACTGTTACAGAAATATAATAATATGCAGGGTTTCGGGTGCAACCTGATTGAGAATTGAGAATGTAAATATGGTACAGTAAGACAATGTAAATATGGTACGGTAAGAAGCAAGTGGACTTGGGCTTAGGAAATCAAACACAACCTTATCAACAATTAAAAAAAAAAAACACTTATAGCAAATTTTCCAGTCTCAATAATGAAATAAAAGCGAGTATATCTCAATAATGAAAAATGCTGTATTATTACTTTATAACTAATATAATTCAATGTCGATTATAAAATAATTGATATAATATGTAACATTATAATTATAAAATTGTTATCTTATTTTACTTTTAATGAAAAATCAATATAACATACATTATGTAAAATTATATTATATATTAGAAAATATGAAAAATTTCATTTTTATTTACATATGATTCTATTTAAAATCATAAATTATTTTATTTTTTTAACCAAAATTTTATCAACGAGTGATTATGCACATATATACTTAAGTAAAAAAATACTTTTTTTTTCAAATATCAAAATTTTTACTTTTAACAAAAATCATAAGATTCCTTTCCAATAATATGGTCAAATTTGGAAGAATTAAAAGGAAAATTTTCTAACAATTTCATACTTTTTTTTATTTTATGTAAAAAATGAAAAGAAAAACTTGATCTATCCTACAACATTCTTATAAAAGAGATGTTATTTTTTAAATCTTTTTGATATCTTAGAATAACCACAATTAGGTGTAAAAAAGAGTTTAGCAAATTTAAGCTATTCATAACAACTATTTTAAACTTTTGGTTAGATCATTAATTAAATACAAAATCAAATACTAAATATACATAAATTTCTTTCTAACTATATAAGGCATTATTTTGAGTTTTTTTTTTAAATCTTTCTATAAAACTCTTCTATAATCATTCCTTAGAGTAACTATTTTTTTTTTTATAAAATTACATGGAATTATAAATTTTATGGATAATCTCTTTCTCTCTATATTAATTATATGAGAATAAATTTAGAAAAAATATTATAATTATAGATAGATTCATTACTATTAATTAATTTAACTAATTTGTTAACAAGTGTGAATCATTTATGGATGTATTTTTTCTGGATGAAGGGAATAATTAATAGTAATTGTTAAAAGCTCATTAATTTTCAAATTTTACTAATAAAAAAACCTTTTTACTTTTGATGGTTAAAATGTGAAAAGGCAAATATAATTTTAGTTAATGTAAAAGTTTAAAGTTACTTGGACATTCCTATTATAATATAAATATAAATTCTTATAATTTTATCGACAATATATATATATTAAAATGACTGCTGGTCAACAACTACATAGGAAATCCATTAGAAAAAGTGTACAAGTTTTATACAATCAGTCTGGGTGGAGAAAAAATTAATGTTGGAATCTAACAAACTCTGACCCGTTACTAAATATTAATTATCTAATACTCACATTCAAATACCTCATACACACAAGCAGCCATAAACATTGCTCCTTCAAAAGAAAAATCAAAAGCTGATTTTTTTTTAAACACAGAGTTTTATTTTATAAATTTCTTTATGAGAAAATATTTTTAATAAATTAAAATCAATTTATGTACAATTTAATATATATATATATATATATATATATATATAAGTTTTAAAAATTACATAAATTTTTATAAATTAAAATTTATATATAAACAAATTTTAATATGCAGTTTTTATTTTTACTTTTATTATGGAAATTCCCAGGGATTATAATGCAAACATGTCATTATTATAACAATATTTAGTTACTTTTCAAACGTTTTATTGCTATAATTCTATGCAAGTCAAAGTGTAGGTTAGAAGAATACAAATTCCCCAAAATTCCACGTTTATTTTAGCACCACCACTGCGCATTGCAGCTCCTCCCATTCCAGCGGTTGCCGGAAAGCCCATTTCTGCGGTGCTGTCAACCAATTATTCTCCTTCTGTCACTTTGAACTGGGAACCATTTACCACTTCTCCTCTCGATACCCCCTTTTCTTTTTTTTTTTTTGGTAAAACCAATGTTTCTTAACTCTCAATTATTGGTTATTTTTTATATATAATTTTGAGTTTGGCACCATATTTCACCAGTTTGTGCTTTCATTTGGACAAAAGGTTGCATTTTTACCAAAAGGGTTAGTGGTTGTGTTGAGTTTCTAGTTGTGCTCATCGGGCATATGTTGCTGCATTTGATTTGTGTTGGTTATTGGTTACTCCTTTGTTGTGGCGTTTTATTGATTTTTTTAATCTGGAAATTTGTTGGTCTTGCTTGGTTTGTTTCACTGTTGTGTAATGATGTGTTCTGCTTGAAACTCAGAACTTTTGACTGGCCTTATATTCCCAACTGCAATGTACTTGTGGTCTAGCTAGAGTAAACTACGCTGGTTATCAGTAATTTGGAGTCAAGCTGTGTTTGCATGCCTTTTTTTTCTTCCTCCTGATTGAGTTGAACTGAGCCTAACTTTGCTTATCTTGTGCTTTGTTGTTGCCGAGTATTACATAGCATGTGCCTTGCCTTATTAGAAGAGGCTAGCTGTGTTGCCTAATCAATTCTTAACATACAACTTTCTTGACTTTTTATGACAATAGATGATTTAGGCAAGATAACAAAAAAGAATGTGATATAGCACTTGGTAAGGAAAAGATTACGATCTTGCCATAGTTGATTTAGTGATGTGTTGGAGAAGTCCAATAAATGCCCCAAAGAAGAAATGTTTAGTTGATGGAGCCATGAATGATAATCCAATACATAAAGGAAGAGAAAAAACAAGGAATACTATAAAGAGAAACCATTAAAAAAGATAAAGATTCTAAATGACCATTTTGAAAAATTAGATTTTCAAAGAACACAAGGTTGTTGTTTATCCATATCGTCAGCCTCACCAGGTGGGAAAAAGATTTTGTTAATATTATTATTCGTATTGTGTTAAGTCAGCCTACTGTACTTTTAGCTTAACTTAGCTAGCATTTCAAGTTCTATTGTTACCAGTGATAACAGATATTTGCTTCATGTGCACAAGAGTGTAACACTGTATGAGTAATAAATCTTAAAGCTTTATTATGTCGAGTTTCTCTGGATAACACTAGATCAGGAATGCAATGAGTAATATGCATGATTCCCTTGTTGGCAATATAGTAGGAGTGTGTTTTCCTCTTTGTATCAGAATTTCAGTTTTCTAAAATCTTTTGTACAAGTGAATTTATGCATCAGAGTTTTTCAGGATGGGAAAATGCATTATGAATTATTTAATGATCTCTGTTTTTCGTAAAATTGAATGGTCCATTTGATCAACACTACAATTTGAAACTTTTTAGAGAGGCAATCTTATGCATTGATATTCTCATTTTCATTGAATTTTTTTCATGTTTTCATTGGCTATTTTGACTCTATTTTTAACGTTCTAATAGTTCCACACTGATTAGTTTTACTCTCTCTAATATTATGCACTTCTTTCCCTGCTCTTGCAGCAATTCTATTTTTCCTCTTCTTAGAAGTTGTTTTTCTAAATTGACATTTAATTGCATCATTAGGTCATGTACAGTCCAATAACACATGGTTAGGTCTTCAGACAATCAGTTAGCTAATAGTGTTTAAGGCTTGTCAGTTTGTTATTATATTAGATCTTATAGTTTCCTCAAATCCGATGCTATCCTATATAATTTAATAGCTGGAGCAATTAAATTTTTTCCATTCAGAGTTACATATGTTAAAGATTCCAAATACTAATACTTGAACAAATGAGAGGAATGAAGAAAAAAAAAAGTGTATTCAACCTTTATTGATGTATATATAGGATACCAAAAAGAGACAAGACACTTGCCTAAAATCCTAACCCTAAACTGGGTACACGCCAGAAAAATAAGAAAAAATACCATTACATTTGAACATTATCCCTCAAGCTGGAGCATATAGATCATATGCACCAAACTTGGAACATAAATTGAATTCTAGGTCCTCTTAGAAATTTGGTTAGCATGTCTGCTAGTTGTGCATTAGAGCTAACAAACTCAGAAATAAGATCCTTAGACAACAACTTTTTTCTAGCAAAATGACAATCAATCTCTATATGTTTAGTTCTCTCATAAAACACCGGATTGGATGCAATATGAAGAGCTGTCTGATTGCCACAATGCAACTTTATCTATTCATTTTCAGAAAATTTCCACTCTTGAAGGAGTTGTTTAATCCACATAAGTTCACATATAGCTAGGGCCATAGATTGATATTTAGTTTCTGAACTAGATCGAGCAAATTGTTTCTTACTTCTCTAAGATACAAGGTTCCCTCCGAGGAATACACATTATTCTGTGGTAAATCTCCTGTCAAAGGGAAACCAATCCAATATGCATCACAATACCCCAAGACTTGGGTACTTCCCTTGTTCTCATACAACACTCGCTATCCAGGTTCCCTTTTACATATATTAGAATGTGAATCACAACATTCAATTGATCAATGTGGGGGGTTTTGCATAAATTGACTCACAACTCCCACTGGGTAAGAAAGAGCAAGTCTTGTTATAAGAAGATAAATGTGTTTTCCAACCAACCTTCTATAGTTGGTTTACCTTGGTCTCTCGTTAACTTCTAATTTGAGTGCATAGGACTATCGAATGGGCTTGCAATTTTCCATGCCTGTCTCCTCCAAAATATCAAGTGCATATTTTCTTTGTGAAATGATGACACCTTTTGATTGTGCCCCTTCAACATCAACAAGATATTTTAGATAGCCCAGATATTTGGTCTGAAAGTGGCTGAATAAATGCTTTTTTAAGTGAGCAATTATAGTGATATCATATCTTGTAATAACAATATCATCAACATAGATCATAAACTTTTGCATATATGGACTTTTATTGATGTATATAAGATACAAAGAAGAGGCAAGATACTTGCCTAAAACCCTTACCCTAAAGCTGGGTGGTACACACACAAATAAAATAATAAAAAATAACATTTCATTTCAACACTAATAATTACAAATTAGTTACAATAAATAGCTAGAACAATTAGTTAGTCAGTTAATTAAATAGGATGGAAGGACATAGATTTAACATAAATAGTGCGGATAGCAGGGAGTTGCATTCTGTTTTGTATCAACTGGGAATTTAGTACTACATCTGTCATAGGAAGGGGAAACCTTGGATGAAAGATCTTTCTCGTTGGCTTGTTCATTTTCAAACGAGATATAATGTTTTTTTTTTTTTCTTTTTTCTGTGTCTGATTTCCTAATGACATACAACTGAACAATTTTTCTGTTAATAGTACAGGTGTCATGGAGATATCTTTGTTGAAGGTTCTATCTGATGCAATATCCTCATTTTTGCATTTATCATATTCTGAAAAGAAGAAGTTAGAACCTGTATCAAAATATTACCAAAAGGCGGAGAAGATGCTTAAGCTGTTGAAGCCAATTATTGATACTACTGTTTTTTCAGATATAGCTTCTAATGAAGTACTTACGAAACTATTCGAGGAACTTGGTCTGGCCGTTGATGAGTTGAGGGAGCTTATTCTGAACTGGCATCCATTATCTAGCAAAATTTACTTTGTAAGTTTCATTACGTCTCTATATTATAATCAAGGGTTTTCCCTCCACCCACTTTCCCACCCTATTTTTTCCTCTCAAAACTATCACATCATAGATTATATGCTACTATTATATTGATATTATTTTTATTTTACTCATCACGTACAAAAATATATCATAGTTGCTCACATTAATTATTGTCTACATATATTCTTTATGCTGTTTCACTCAGTGCCTAAATAAAGCTCTGCTTTGTACTAGATGTTCACCTAAATTCTAGTTTTTATTGAGTCTAACTACATATCATTACCCTTGTATGCCTTGGTTAGACAAGATGTGCTGAGGTTGGCAGCGAACAATTTGCTTGTATATTTGTTTAACTTGGGATTTCATCTGGTATAGAAGTATATTATGTACTAGTTGTTTTTTCAGGCCTGCTTATCACAGATGTTATTTGCCTTAATTATTGTATATTAAGTATGTGTTGGTTCTCACGCTTTCCTCTTTCTTGATCTCTAGGTTAATCAAGTTGATCCCTTAGTATCAACAATTCAGGTCTTGGGTGTCAGCATTTTACAACAGCTGAAGAATTCGCCACAATGTCTCCCTGATAATTTGGGAAACGAAACATCATCAACCATTAAAAAAGCTATTATGGAACAACCGGAAGGTGTAGGACCAAGTTTGGAGGTCCTGGAAAACATTGCTGACAACCTGGGTCTAAGGTCTAATCAAGAGGTCCTCATTGAGGCTGTATCCCTTGAAAAGTTGAAGGAGAAGGCTGAACAAATTGAAAACACTTCAGAAGTTGAATATATTGATAAAATGATTTCAGTTGTAAATCGAATGCATGAGCATCTTGTTATGCTTAAGCAAGCTGAGAGTTCTATCCCAGTGTCGGTACCTGCTGATTTTTGTTGTCCTCTCTCTTTGGAATTGATGACAGATCCGGTCATTGTGGCATCTGGACAAACATATGAGCGGGCTTTCATCAAGAACTGGATTGATCTAGGTCTTACTGTTTGTCCAAAGACACGTCAGACTCTGGTCCACACCAATCTAATACCTAACTACACTGTAAAAGCATTAATTGCTAACTGGTGTGAAACACATGATGTGAAGCTTCCTGATCCCATTAAGTACAAAAGCTTAAATCAACCATCTTGCTTTCATGGGTCTATGGAGTCTGGTCTGATCAAGGATTCCCCTGTTATAACTAGTGGTGAACCCCACCAAGAAAGAACATCAGCATTGCATCACTCTTCTATTCCAGGTGGTTCTTCAAATGGCACGGTTCATGAGCCATATGTGGATCTTGAAAGAATATCACACACAGGTTCAGATGATGGATCTGCCAGCTCACATGAAGGGAGCGTCGATTCAGTTGATGAATCATTAACATCACCATCCAGAAATGCCTTGAGCTCAGAACAATCTCAAACTGATGTTAGAACTGCTACTGATATCAACAATACTCTGCTGTCAACCAGTTCAGTCCACGGTCGGGATGCTTCTGGGGAATTGAATTCAGGGAAAGATGCTATTCCCTTGCCAACTCAGCACAGAGAATCTGAGTTTTCATCCCAATTAGCAGTGCCAAGGTCTCGAAGCCAAACTATATGGCAACGGTCATCTGAGTGGCGTGTTCCTAGGGTAGTGTCTACTGAAACAAGAGCTGATCTTTCTGCTGCTGAAACGCAGGTTCGGAAATTAGTGGAGCAGTTAACGATTGATTCTCTTGATGCTAAGAGAGAGGCAACATCAGAACTTCGCCTTCTTGCTAAGCACAATATGGATAACCGAATTGTGATTTCAAATTGTGGAGCGATTAGCTTATTAGTTGATTTACTGCAATCAACTGATTCCATAATCCAGGAAAATTCTGTTACAGCTCTCCTTAACTTATCAATCAATGATAACAACAAGGCTGCTATTGCAAATGCTGGTGCAATTGAACCTCTGATTCATGTCCTTAAGACAGGGAGTCCAGAAGCCAAGGAAAATTCAGCTGCCACTCTTTTCAGCCTCTCAGTTACTGAGGAAAACAAAATCACGATAGGGAGGTCTGGGGCAATTAGACCACTGGTTGACTTGTTGGGAAACGGAACCCCTAGGGGGAAGAAAGATGCTGCCACTGCCTTGTTTAATTTGTCCATATTTCATGAAAACAAGGACCGGATTGTGCAAGCCGGTGCTGTTAAACACCTTGTAGAGTTAATGGACCCAGCAGCTGGAATGGTGGACAAGGCTGTGGCAGTTTTAGCAAATCTTGCCACAATACCAGAAGGGAAAGCAGCAATTGGTGATGAAGGTGGGATTCCTGTTTTGGTTGAGGTTATTGAGTTGGGTTCTGTGAGAGGAAAGGAGAATGCTGCAGCGGCTCTTCTACATCTATGCTCAGACAATCACAGATATTTGAACAGGGTGCTCCAAGAAGGAGCCGTGCCACCTTTGGTAGCATTGTCACAATCAGGCACCCCAAGGGCCAAAGAAAAGGTATGGTTCTCTATGTTTCAAAAATTTAGTTGCCTTATTTTATTTCTTTTGGTACAAAAAGAGATGATGGATTTCTTTTTCTGTTTAGGCCCTTGCCCTCCTTAATCAATTTAGAAGCCAAAGACATGGTGGTGGTGGGAGAGCTTGATCTCAATTTTGCAACCAGTTGGGCCAGCCAAAGTTTTTGAATCAGTTTACAGAATATGTAAGATTATACGCTCCATTGTGCACATAATATGCGTAAAGGCGTCTTTTTTGTTTATTACACGTGCTTGTAAAGGCTTGAGGGGGGCAATATGTATGTATGAGGAGGATTGATTGTGTCCTCGTGTGGCACACGTCTCTTTGATGCAAGTGTAACTTTTGTTTCAGAAACAAAAATTTTTCTGGGTTTTGGTACTGAGCTAAGGCAAAATGTAAGAGGACAAATACTTGTATTTGGCTTGTTTGGTGATGTCCTAACTATCCCTTTCAATGAGATAGAGATCTGGATGTTGTGTTCTTCCTTAGATGATGATAGTATATAACAAGCATTTGAAGAAAAAAAAAAAAAAGTTGATACTGGTGGACTTATTAGGCTTTGTATTTGGTTGTTTTTGTTACCAAATTCACATTCTTTGTGTCTATTACATTATCTTGAGTTTTGGTTCATCAAACATACAGATATCCACAATTTATGTTTTTTTATCGTTGGTGAGTCGGGTCAGCCAACCTTTCACAATTGAAGGGTTGAGTTAGGGATTCAATCAATAAGTTAGTCTATTAATATGAGACTATTTGAAATTATCACCACTACTTTATTAAGAAATAAAATAGAAAGAGAAGTTGTAAAATAAGTATCCATAAGAGTTGCATTGTTATGCTAAACCGATTGAATTGCTTGCAATATGCAGTTGTGGATCTCAATTTTATTCTTCAGCAGCAATTTGGAACTTTTGCCTCTGAGGTTTGATTGTATTTTTTAAAAAGGAAGAGATACTTTTCTTTATATTGATAATTTTATTAATGGTCAAGTTTTTCAATAAAAATAAGAATTTGAAAATTGAAATATAAAGAACTTTAGAAAGGGACTTTTATTTTGGTTTTAGAGTTAATGCTTACTTATTTTCTCTTCAACTATATTGCAGATTGTTATATAATATTTTTTATCCAAGTTATAGGAGACTTCAAACTATTTAAGTGCATTTAATTAAACTAATATTGTATAAAAATTATTTAATTTTAAGAAATTGAGGTATCCTATAAAAATTAATCTGCCCTTTTAAAGTGATAATGATAAAGTAAGCTATTCCATATCAAAAATTAAGATTTAAAGTTTTAACATGTTCATGATTTGTTATGTGTGCATACATAATATTAGTCATTTATTTTCTTATCAATTATTAAAATTGTTTACTTTATGGCCTTTATGTGACATATTCTTTTGTCATTGATTGTCAAATCTTTTTAGCTAGGGTTTGATGGATTAGAATTGATTGGAGTGTGATGTAATTGACTTCTACTCTTAATCTAACCTTTTGTTTGTAGTTTAGTAGCAACCTTTATAAAAGAAGTATTGGAATGTAGTAGTTAGTAATGACTATGAAATTGGAAAATATAGTTTTGGACCATGCTTCTAATTGATTTTGATTGCCTTCCTTTAAATATATTGGGTCCATGACTATAGATATAATTCAATATGTTGGACCAGGCCTCATCTTGTGGAATCAAATAAGAAAAACAATGTTTCTATGATGTGAATTTAATTTTTTTTTAAATACTATTGTTTTTAACTTTTAAAACAAAACTCAAAACATATTTAAGCTGTTTGGATTTTTTATATTCATTTTATTTCCATTTTCTCTCTTCCACTCTCTCTGCTAAATTATTTTTCAACATATTTTTAAAACTAAATAACAAAAACCTACTTAAACACATCCTTATTCGCACACAATTTTAATTAAGGGTTAATTAATCTGTGTGAATTCTAGAGAAATTAAATAGCGAGCCATTTTAATAAAATTCAATTCTAATCACAAATGAAATACTGTAGTTAAATATATATTTAACTACTAATCCATAGCAATTTGGTGAAATCTAACCGTAATGATTTTGCCCATTTGAGAAAACTCACCTTATTGAAACAGTTCTTTCATTTCATTTAATTGGATTCCTCTATTCCTATACTTTTCTTAATTGAATTTAAAATTTTCTTCAATCTTCATTAGCAGCATCTAAACAATTTTATTCAGTAAACTAATACACATCAAAAGTAATTCTTATAAAAAAAACACTATTCCACTTCATTTCATCACTTTTTCTGAAACAGTTACAAATGTTCGCATACATCCTTAAAGTGAAATTACATGTAAGAAACTTGCTTTAATTACAATTGATTCCTTACAGAAACTGTGTACTAAAATTGAAATTGAACTTAACAAACAAAAGAACATTTGAAGGCACAGGAAAACACCTTATAAGATGAACTGACAGAAGAACTCCCCCCACGTTTGGGTGTAGATGTAGAACACACAAAAACACACTTTATAATTTATCTGTTGTTTCTCCTCTAATTAGGCCTTCTACAATGCCTCCTTATCTGTCCATTTGACCCAGTTAAAGGTTTGATGTTTCCCATCTTAATCATGGCAGTGACAAAATCAGACTCAAATGCCCTCTGATCGTTGCTGTAAGCTCTAACAAGTGAATCTGTGGATCCTCCATCATAGAGAACTTGATCAGAATGAAGGAGTCCCTTTTTGTTGATGAGGTTCTTGTAGTAGTTGTTGTCAAAATGGTTAGGAGTTTTGAAATCTAGTGGTGCTACGTTGTTGTCCTTTGGTGTCCCATTACTATTTCTTGGACAGTTCTTTTGCCTTGCCTTGGCAAACAAACTCTCAATGTTTTTTTCATTGTATATGCGACTTCCATAAGTAGCACACCTTGCCTTCCCAATTGTATGTGCTCCTGAAACCACAGAAAAAATATCAAATAAACAGGAGTACTCCAATTTCAGTAATATAATATGTGACACGTAAAATTTTTAACATTACACTAAAATATTGAAACATGGAAGCGATATATAGTTGCAAAGTTCTTCTGCATACATGGTGTGTTGTACAATTGATGCACTAATCAAATTGATTATTTAGTTTTTTTACATTTGAATTGCACCACTTGTCAAAGCATGTTATAACGAAATTGAAGCAGAATAATGCCAACTGAAAATGATATGTAAATGGATGGTGTTTTCTTTTTTGCTGTGGAAACATTTAAATATTACCAATCAATAATGCCGTATATATCTTTTCCAGTTAGTTAAACATGCTTTTCTTTTAACTTGACTCTTCTATGTTCAGAAGTCATACATGGCCTTTAGCTTAGAGCACGAGCATGACATGCATGCACGTAGTTGTTTAAATGTCACATCAGGTCCACTATCCACTTTATGTAATTATTAAGTAAAGAGATACTGTATTATACAATGAAATTTATTTTTTCTTTACTCATCTATATATTAATATTATTCACATTTTTTTTTCTTCTTATCAGTCTTGTAAAAATACTGTATAGATAAAGAAATTTCTTCTTATCAGTATCGTATAAAGTGGGCTTGAAAGGTCCAATGATATTAGCAATAATACAGATTGTGTCACGCAATGAAAGAGAGATAAGGGCAATAAAAATAGAGAAAAGGACATATATACCAGACAAGGCAACCATGTCCTTGGCAGAGAGGCCTTGATCTTTAAACCTTGAGATAAGGGTGCTGAGGGAAGAAGCTGGAGATGGGAGAACACCACTCCTTGCAAGTTGGAAGAATCCAGTCTTGGAATCCCTTCTACCAAGTTTAACCTTCCAAAATGGCCCTCCAAGCTGCATAATCAAATTTTATAAACCAGAAATTAATACTTATATTTTCTTATTAACATATCATTTTACTACATCATACTAGTAATTATCATCACACCTATGTTTTTTCCATTTTTGTTTTTTCCCCTATATAGGTGTTGAATAACTCATGTGGGTGATGTAATCATGCACGATTAGTCAAACTAAAACATAATTACTAACCAGTTAAAAAGTCTAACAATTTTTCTTTTAATTTTAAATTTGAATATGATTAATTTGACTTCTGATAACAAATTAACATATATAGGTAGGGTTAGAACATACAATAGTGACAGAGTCACGAGCAGCAATGGCTACTATATCAGCACATGAGACTATTCCGGGGCAAACTGCCTCCACCTTAGACTTGATGGCATCAATGACTTCATAGCCTCTCAAAGAATTATCGTTCGGTGGTGCAGTCTTCTCTGAGGAAGGGCCATCAAGTAGTACTGATCCATCACAACCCTATTTCCAATTAAGCAACAACACACGATAACACCAATTAGTCCTTTCTAATACATAAAATGCATGTTTAAAGAGCTACAAAGTTTAATACAAGGACGCTACAATTTAAAGAATGTTATTTGTTATTGATAACTTAGTTTGATAAATTATTGTAATTGCGATGTTATATTTGATTTATTTTAACCAGATAAACATGAAGTTTTCAATAGTTCACGTAATAATATCTAACAAAAATATTTAATATAAATCATACAGTTTATTAGAATAAGCAACTCTCAAACTCAAAGAATAAACTCAACTCAATTTATCTAATTAATTAAGGTTAAAACATAACTTAGACCAATTCAATTTTACAGATTGAATTTACCCCAATTCAATCCATTTTGAAATCCTTGTTTTGGTAAATAATTTTTCTTATTGATTATCTTGGACTTCTTGTTTAAATAGTGTGTTGTTTTAAATTAATGTATTATGCAAAGGAGATTAGTGAAAAGAAAAAAAAAAAGTAGAAGTAAGAATAAATATGAAACATAAACTCATATGGCAAACATTTCATTCAGTCGTAAATAAATAGAAAATCATATTACATGATCACTCTAATTGACTAAAAAAATTTAAATATGCTTAAGTTACTTTATCTGAGATTCGGACCTATGACCTGTGGGCGGAATAACCAAAACACCTATGTTTTAAAATAGAGTGATTCACACTTCCACTTAACAATCAATAATATTATTATCTTATTCTAAAATTTTGTTTATATTTATTTTTATTAGTTAAATATAATATTTTACTGTCAAAGGAGTTGTAAGTTGCAAGTAAGAGAAAACAAGTGCACGTTAAAAAATTATTTCACCATGAAATAAGTGGTTTACATACCATGAAAACATCTGGATAAGAACATTTTCGCTTCATTTTTTTATGCTTAGAACGTGTCATATTATTGGTGATGTCACATCATCGAATATTACCTTTCAAAGTGATAGAAACTTAGAAAGAAAGAAAGATAATAACGTAGCACAAAAAGAACATAGTATTACACTATTAAATACTAGTATTTTAGTATTACCCTTATCCACGCACAACGTCTTACATTCTTCATGAAAGAATACGTACGTGAATGATCATATATATATATATATATATATATATATATATATATATATATATATATATAGTTTTTTTATAATATATATATATATATATATATATATATATATATATATATATATATTTAAAGTTTGCTGATAATATATATATAGTGAAAGATATGAAATCTTTACTTGGAAATTTTTGTTGCTAAAAGCTATATGAGTATATTACCCTTGATCGAGCAGATATAGTACTATAGTATATATAACTAAGATAAATAAAAACGGAAGAATTTAGGTTAGAGTAATTTACATTGACAAAGCAGTCATGAAAGAAGAGGCGAAGGAGAGAAGCTCCCATGCGAGGTTCTTTAGCCACAGCAGATTGAACCACAGATTTTACAGCGTACAAAACCTTGGGACATTTATTGGCGTAGAAGTTCTCAGAGAGTTGAGCTGAAGAACTTCCTACAAGAAAAAGCGTGAACAAAGCTATAGCAAAAGTGGTTGTTGAAGAAGAAAAAGAAGGAAGTGCCATTTTGATTTGCAGAGTAAGGCTGAGAAGATGGATAGATGAGCTTAGATGATGAAAGGAAAATGGTACAATATATAGGAGAGGGGTGACACAGAGGGTATGTGAGAGTTTTGAGATGGCAACTCACCTAATCATCAAGAACTTGACCAATGGCACATAACATTTGTCTGAGTCTGGAAAATGTGGATTCAATTGACCAGTTGAATTTAAAACAATTTTATTTTCCTTTTTACTTTTGCAATTTGGAAAGTTAAAAACAGTAAGTTTCTGGTGAAATGAAATTGGTTGGTGCAGTGGCTATGCATTTGTCCTTATATATTATCATTGGAACTATAGGGTTCGTATTTGTTTGGCTGTTGTTATTGAAGAATATTACCTAGGTTGACTATTCAAAAATTGCAAAAAGCCCATGCCATTGGTTTACTATTATATTATATATATAACAAAGAGAAATGCTACTTGAATAAGTAGGTAGATGTTAAATTAATTTTATATTATGACATGAATTGATTAAGCAAAAGTGATGAATAAATCTAATCTATGTACCCCACATATTGGCAAGTTGATGAAGATGCATGCAGGTTCAGCAATGAGAGCTAGAAAATTCGTCCAGTTACCCAATCAAAATTGCCAGCATTTATAGTTATAAGAATTTTAGTGTTTAATTTTTTATTTTGTTAGGGTTGTATCATCATCAATCTTTATCTTACTTAATTATATTCATTTTATCTAAAGGGCATATTAACCAGTGGAGGAGCTTCAATCAAACTTTTAAGGTCATATGTTCGTAGAAAAGATAATGGAAATTTCGATGCTTGTTTGCTAGCTGTTGTTTCAGTATACTAATATATCACTAAACCAGCATCTACATGGTATTCATTCTATGGTGCAAATTTAGCCACAACATGAATCCCTTCAACACCCAGCTACATAGATATTAATATTTAGCATTATGAACATAGCTTGTTACCACCAGAATTTGAGAACCAAAAATAATTTTGTATCTTTAGAGCATAAGATTTCACATTTGCAGACCATGATATCATCAAATTTTGAAGTGTGCAAATAATTTTAAGGAAAGTAAGTTAGAGTTAAATGTAAATTGTACGAAACTAATTTTTACTTACGAGATTATACTGTTTTTAAAAAAATGTTTACTTAATATTTTTATTTAAGAAATGGTGACTGACTTTTTACCTGCAGATCTTTGATTTCTCGTGGGATTCATCTTTTTCAGCAAACGTTTCTTTCTCAAGCAACACATTTTTTTATATGGAAGAAAAGACCTACTGTAGTGTAATGTAATATACTACAAGATTAACTTTCTTTTAATTTTTTCTACACGTCACTTTATTGTTTATTATATCCAAAACTAACGTGTTGGATTTGTGTCTATGCAAAGACCGGTTTTGTATCTCAATGCTTTAAAGCATGTTTGAAAGATGTCATATTATACTTTTCAGTCAATTTTTACACGCCGATAACATTAGATATAAGGCTATCGTAATATGCTCTGTATAAAATGATTACATGAACATGGAGTTTATTTTTCTTCATATTATTATTCACCCTAGAAACATGTTTTTGGGTGGTACTCTGTAATATTTCTGTTACAGGATGCTCGTATGTGCTTCCTAAAGAAAAAAACCTAAATCATTGCAATACCCGAAAGAAAGTTAAAATGATACGAATGTTACTTAAGCTTTTGAGATAATGAATCTGTAATTGATATCTTTTAAGGCACTAATGCATGCTATAAATGGAAGTAATAATTAAAGAATATCTAATTTAGCCCCGCAAAGATTTGTATGTAAATTTTTCCTATGAGTTAGAAGTCACAAAATTGCATAAGAACATTTAAGAGCTTTGCCTATTGTCATTTTACAACCATTTTAATGGTTTCATGTACCTAAACACCTTCCCTGTACATAATTTCTTTCGAGACCTGTCTACTATTTGTCACACTCTCCAGTATATGTAATTTTAACAACAGTTTTTTAATATTAATCCATCCAATTAATACAATTTAATTATATATTATCTGAGAGTTACAGCCAAAGTGGCTTATATTTTTATAGTCTTTAATTATCTACCGCAGAAGAGTCATCCTTAGCAGACACCTTTCTTTAACATTACTTTTTTATTTTTCCAATGATTTGGAATCTCTATTTCCTTTTGTCGGCTCTACGTTTATTTTGTTCTTTTAGCTTTTTAGACTTTTATTCTCCTAACTGTGTGATGTTACTCATGTATGTTCTCGTGTTGTTTTTTTTTTCCAATCAACACAGTGACATGTATATAATCTCCATTGCCTTGTAAAGAAATTCTACTTGTTTTTCTTTGGTATTGTATTCTATGATGTGAGTACACAAATGGAACAAAAAGTTAAATAATAAAACCAAAAATTAGACTTTCATGCTAACGGAATGTTTGAGTTGAAAGAGATTAAAATAAGTTTGTACATAGCATTAATTTCATTATTTTCACCCTTTCTTTGTCAAAATTTCAAAATAATAAGAATACTATCTTTCTCCCTAGATATATGTGTCATTAGGTTTATAATCTATAATTAACTGCTAACAAAATAAAAAAATAAGACTAACAAATCTTAATATATAAAGGCTAGCTCCAACCCTCTCCAAAAAATATATTATAAAGTAAATACTAAAATGATACTAATCATTCTTTTACAATATTCATACCTTGGGTAACATACCTCTCAAATGATTGGATGTTGGATGAAATAGCAGCCAGCTTAGTCCAAAAGTTAAAGTTATTTTTTCAAGAAAAACGTATATTCTTTAGTTATGCTTTATTTAGTGAATATCAGACTTATTAATTAGTTATAACTTTTCTTACTTTCAAAATTTTGATAAATGGTGTGACCTAGATAGACAATTTAGTGTTCGTTGGATATATGGTCTAAAGTGTATTTGATAAATCGATTGATTTTTATTTTATATATTGATCATTTAGCATGTGCTTCACGATAGAATGTAGTTTATTTATATATTGTTTATATTTGATTTTTAGTGTGTAAATCGATACAGAACATAAATATCAAGTTTGACTAAACTATATCCTTCTCACTTAATTAATCCTAATTTATCATTCCAGTTTGTTTTTTTTAAACAGTCAATTTTAGGTTATGATAAGAATAGTTTATGTACTTTTTGTATTCGGTAAATTATAATTTTACGTAGAGAATAACTATTAGGTATCTTCCATGTTTAAAGACATTAAATAATTAATGAACTTTAACATTTGAAGAAGAAATTGGATAAACAAAACAAAAGAATAAAATACAAAAGAATCCGATAAATTAAACTCAACTCTCATATTAAATTACACTCAAATAAATTTGTCCAACTGCAATAGATCAAGTTTATCTCATTGTTAATTGTTGATAGTACAGATACACATGCCTCTCTTTGAATCTCCTGTGAATGGCACTGTGTTAAACAGAACCAGACACGAACTTTGAGGAAAATAAGAAAGTTATGGCTGCCAAAATTTACGACTTTTAGGACTCGTCAAGGTGGGATTTGAAAAAGACAAGTTGGTAAAGTTGAAGCCAAATACTACATCACCAACCAACGATCATATGCAAAATTGCTTCTAAAAAAATATTTTCAAAGGGTCAGAAACATCTTCGTTCAAGGCAAAGAGGCTGCTTCAATCACATCCCATTTTCTTTTGTTCATCAATGCCCCTCAAGCTTGAACTTCTGCAGTCAAGAAAAAGGTGACATATTTCGAACTTAATTAACTTATAATTCCATAACACAATCATTGCTTTTGTTTGTCTGCTACAAATACATTGAGCAAAAGACACCTGACATCTTAACAAATTAGGTTGAATGTGAGAAAAATAAATACAAAATAAAATTTTGCACATGTATGACTACAATTAATAATGGTTCTTTATTAAATTCATCATTAACATTCTTATCTTGTGTTTGAAGTCTAACCCTTTAAAATTCGTCATATTCGGGGTCGCATGGTAGAGGCATGCATATTCTTTCCATTAATGAAGTTTACAAAAAGTGAGAAAGTTGTGGAAGAGAAGCCATTGATGGTAGCTATCACTTCGTTGTAAAGTCCCTTTCTGATTTTCAAAACTTAACGCACATTACTTTGTTATGCACACTCAATTTCAAATAGCAATGTGACAAATCCATGAGTTGAAGTGATGAATATACTGTTCTGATGAGTCATTTTCCATCGTTTATTTAGGACCAAAAACTAAGTCATTTTCGTAGAAAAAAAGAAAAAAAGATAAATACAATGTCTATGTCTCCATAATTGTACTACGTGACAATCTTCACTCTAATGTTAATTGAAAATTGATTTGAATAGTTCCAATAAAGTGGTTATACAAGCTTGACCACTTCCACTCTATCAAGTACCAAATCTTACATTATTACCATCTTGTATTAAAATACATAGAGGTTTGAGCCAAGACTGCTGAAAAAAAAAATCAAGGTTGAGCTCCAGTTTTTAGACCTAGGTTAGGATAGATAAGAATTGAAAATGAAGACCTTAGACCGTGGAAGGTGAAATGCTTGTTAATTTAGCAGGTATCAAACCTATTAAGCTAAGTTTATATTTCCACTTTAAGACTTGTGAATAAATAAAAATAAATGAAAATGTAAATAGGTTGAAAATTCCATTGAAAGTAACTAATTTGGTGAGATTTTTCATAGTATTTGAATTCAACATAATATATTTGATACTTAACTTCAGTTTATTATGTGGGATATATTGACATATTTAAATAATTAAGGGTAAGAGTTTATTTTGGTTTTCTAAATAAATGGTAAACCAATGATAATTTCGGTACTGAAAGATTGAAAACTTCAATGTCAAATTAATCTTTATATATTAAGCTTAATGACAAAATGATCCTATCAAACTTAACAACAAAACTCAATTCTTGTACATTAAACTACTGTGGTGAAGGGTAATTTAGAATTCTAAATACATATTTTTTTAATATTTTAAAAGTTAATATTCATTATATACCCATTCGGATATTGATAACGAGTCTGAAAACTCTTAAAATTCCTGTTGAAAATTTCCTCTGCCTGACCAGTTATTCTAACACCAAACTCCTGGGAAAAAAATTGTGACAGTAATCATATACTGCAAGAAAAGCACAAATTTCACCCTTTATCATTACAGGAAGAGTGATTCTCCTCGACGTCCATGATTTCTTACTACACCGTTATATTTTCAAAAACTTTAAAAATATTTTTTTAAATTATATAATTTAGAATATAATTTTTATATTTTGAATTATATAATTTAGAAAAAAAAATTATCTTAAAATGGTACTGTTCAGATTATAAGTTTTTGTTATATTTTTCAATCTGAAACATACTTTTGTATTCTAAAATTTAGAATATAATTTATTTATCTTATATTACATAATCTAGAATATAAATGTATTTTAGAGTGTATAATTTGAAATATATTTTTCATATTACAAATTAAGAAGTGAGAGAAGGTAGGATTTATTTAATTTTCTATTAAGGATATAATAGTCATTTCAATGAGTACGTGAAGGTGAAGAATCACTGTTACATGAATATATGTGAGAAAGGTGATTTCCAATTAACCTAACGGATTCCCTTAGATGCACCCTTTGTTGGCCCAATGAAAAAGTAAGGTCTTTTCTATTTACACTCCCGAACCTTCAATTGAGTCCGATCGATTATCCTCAGTTGTCGGCTGCAAGTGTTTTAATAAAAAATATAAATTTAAATACAAATTATTCAGTTTTGAACATAAGAACAATAACAAAATCAAATATAAATTAATATCTTTAAAATGTAAGTGCAAAAAAAAATAAATTACAATTTTTTTCGATTAATCTTTTGCTTTACATAATTTTTATATGTCATTTCATCTCCAAGAAAATCTAAAATAAAACCATTAACAAGTTTTATTGTTAAAAATTGAAATGAATAAAATATACTAACATGACAAGGTTCCCTAACTCAGAAAATAAAATTATGATTTAAGAAGAAAAGAAATCAAGCAACCAATTGAAGATAACAAAATGAAAAAAAAAAAAAAAAAAAAAAACAAAAAAAAAAAAAAAAAAAAAAAAAAAAAAAAAAAAAAAAAAAATGTAAATATGCCTAACCCCTTAACAAAAAAAAAAAATAGAAGGAGAAACCCTTTTTAAAAGACCAAATGCATTGTTCAAGTTACACCATACAAAGTTAAACTCCCTTTAATATATATATATATATATATATATATTGTGTGTGTGTGCTTACTTGTAAGACCAAAGTAGCTTCCACAAACCGCAAAGGAAGCTAACATAAAATTAATACCACACACTTATTTTGGGGACATAATCACAAGTGTAAAATAAACAAATAGAATAATAAGTCGAAAATGAAAAAGCATTCGAAAGTCACAAGTTTGTTCTAGGCAAGACTAGATGATGTAAAGGAAGAAGCATCAGAGGATGCTGTCAATGAAGGACCAAACCAGTAGTTTACGTGACAGTAACTAACGAGTGATGAATGTAATCTTAAAACAACAAATTTGTTCTACATTTTGATTATCTTAAAAGTAATCTTAACTAAAATTTAAGAGAATAAATTATATTTAAGTTATGATAATAATTTTTTAATTAAATGTAATTTTTATTTTCAAAATTTAAAAATTATTTTAACCAATTAAATTTTTAAAAAATATTATTTTAATCTTTTAATTATATTGTCAATATTGAAAACAGATTAAAAAAAACGTTTTAATTTAACAAAAGAACTGAAAAAAAAAACATTTTTTTTAATCTGATGAACTATGATATTTTTCTTTTTAATTTGAGAACCAGATTTGGGTCAATTTTTTTCGTTAAAAAAATTAAACCTAAATAATAATAATAATGAAAATAATATTATTTTTAATCTAAAAATATGATATACATTTAATTCAATACAATAAGTATTTCACACTGAACAGTTCTCAAATAAAAAATTTTATCGGATTTTAGAGTCATAAGAAATTTTATTATTTATGACTTGTAAGATTTTTAAGACGGTTATAGCATAATAATAAAAGATAAGAAAAGTACTTTCTGCCATTATATTTCTTAAATTTAAAATTTTTAGTATTTTTTCAAAATTAATTACATATTAAAATTATTTTTTTTATTAAAGAAACGTGATAAATTATTAAATAACAAACACCTCCTTAATTATATTAATTATTAGCAAAATTTGAACAAAAACTAATTAAATTAGTTCTTGTAATTTTGTATTATATTAAAAATGAAATATTTTTTAATGCTTATTTTATCCGCCCTTCACCCCTACAAATATTAATTTATTCCATGCTTCAGTTTTTTCTTTTTCTTAGTTGGATTTTATGAAACACAGGACCCATATTCCATTGGGAAATTTGCACGGCAAGTTCTTGTCACGAACCAGAAGTAGAGGGGCTTCTTCAATTTGTTTTGAATCGGATGAATGGAAAAGGGTCGGTGGGAATGGAGGCAGAACCAAAAGGCTTAGAAGCTTCACTGCAACATTTGCTCCAACTCCACCACCACAAATCGCTCGTCCTTGTCCACCGCACGGGTATCTCTCTTTCCCCCTTCTTCTACTTCCATCAAAATCCAATCTTGTCAACGCTATTCATCTGGGTACGCAGAGAAAGCCAAGAAGGACGCCATCAGGAAAACTGAGCGCGTTTCTGATCTGTTGGTGGAAGCGGTCAATGGCGGGGTGCAAGAGTCCTTCATCAACCAGAAGCGAATTGAGCTCGAAATTCGAACCCTTGCTGCCACCATCACAAGGTTCATGAAGCAAACTGATCAGTGGCTCGCTACCACTCATGCCCTCAACACTGCTCTTAAGGTGCCACTACTTACTTTCTTTCATTCATCGTTTTTAATATCGATCAATTGCTGCTTTTGCTGAAATTTGGGATGGGTATTTTTTAAATTTGTTGTTTTCGTTATTACTTGCAATCAAGGTTTAAATTTTTGTTATTTCAATGACAATGCCGAAGTAGATAGTATTTTAAAACCCTTTTTTAATGTAGCTACTATTGTTGTGTTGCATTGGTCACAGCTCTGGCTAATTTGTGTAGATTAGAATTAGAAGAATTAGAAGGGACATGTAACAAAACAACAACCTTGGTTGTGATTATTCATGTGTTTTAGACAGTTCTATTTGTAAAAGATTGTTTTGTTGTTTTCATCGTCATCTAATTTCAAATGAGGGTACAAGTTTAGGGGTGTGATCATGTTTCTTCTTGCCAGATGTTCATTGTGGATGACACCATTTTTGAGTATCTCTTTTGGCACTTTTTCACTTATGAAATATAGAGGTTTGGTTCTACTTCTATGGTTAGGGATGTCCCAATAATGAAGATGGTTGTAACTTTAAGGTTAGTGCAGGAGTTTAATCCCGGCAATAGGCATCCATCAAGTTTAGAGTAGCCATGGGATGGGATAAATGGTTTACTACCTAGAATCCCTTTTTATTTTCAGATACTCCTTATACAAAATTATACAATGGAGTATAAAGAGGGAATTGAAGGAGAGGATTAATGTATAGTTTCTTCGCATGAAATTTGGCTCATATTCTATATATTGTATATTTTTCTTTGGATTTCAATGGTAATTAACTGTCAAAGATAAGCCATCTAAAGGATGATATGTGCTTAAATTTTATTTAATATTTTTACTGATATAAAGGTTAACTTGCTATGAACTTTCATCTGAATTCGTAGGAAATTGGAGACTTTGAGAACTGGATGAAGATCATGGAATATGATTGTAAAAATATCACCACAGCTATACAGAATATTCACCAAGAGTAATATCAGTGCAAGTTTTCATGCATGTCACCATGTAATTCTAAATACCTAATCCCTTTTCATTCGTTTTTTCTATTCTAAGCACAATACCAAATATCATGTATTAGTTTTAGATAACCATTTGACTTTGTTTTCAGTGTAGTAACTGGTTTGAAGAAGGAAAGATTGATTATTACCCTTATTCTTAATAAGTTATGTGCTGCTATCATTTGCCTTTATAAATGTTCAAATTTGAAATTTTCTTCTCTACTAACTAAAGTTTTTGTGTTTATAAAGGATTAAAAGAAAAAAATAATGATGCTTTGTTTTCATGCTTTTGTCATAGTATCTGATATAAAATAATTCCAAAAAACCCGGTCGGAAATATTACTCTAGGTACTGATTTCTTTAAATATTAAGTCATTTTATGAACTAAACTAGCAGACAAAATCCCAAGTCCGCAAGAGTTCAAAACATGTAAATATAAAGACAATGAACCTAACAGAATCATGCAAATAATTTAACCCATAACTGAGGGATTTGCAGAATAGAACACATAAATCACAAGTGATTAACATTTGGCAGATAACATTGATAACATAGCAGATTAGTTAAAAAATATTTGAAATTGCGGCTGGATTCAGTTGCCACAGTCTAGCTTGCCATGAATTGCTGGTTTTGCAGAATAATGTTTGTATGTTGAATGCTGGATCACAAACTTGCTGCTTTGTTGGGTCAGAGCTTGCTGAGCCATGAGTCTGCTGCTATGATTGTGCAACAAGCTTGGGCTGTGTTACTAACTATGAGCATAAACAGTGTGTGGGGTTCGATCTACATTATGTTCAGTTGGTATTGATTAAAAAAAGTGTAATTAACTCAGTTGTAGACTTAAAATTTAGTGAGTGAGAAAGAGTTTGATTGAGCTTAATTGTTTCTACTGACAAATCTATTTGAGAGTTTAACTCTTTTTTCCTACCTAGAATCGGAATCTGGAATGATTTCTGGCTAGTTCGACATTTCCATATGTATCATCCTGCTTTGTGCACACCTTTTATAGAAGATGAAATATGAATTAATTTTTGAATTGCGTAAAATTTTGTAGACTCAATTAAGTTTATAAGAATTTAAAGTTTAATGATAGAATTAATAAGATTTACGTCTGATAAAAATTTACTGAAAGTATTGTTTACTAAATTTGTCATATGCTACTATATGTTACAGTTTTTTTTTTTTTCTTTTAAACGGTGTAATTTTGTCCAAAATTTTTTTAAAATAATGTTTTGAAAAAAAAATATTTAAATAATAAATTGTAGCAGTATGATATGATTTTATTATAAAAAAGTTATACCATGACACAATTTCAGATTTATAAAAATAAGAAAAAATAAATTTTTTTCTATTATTATTATTATTTAAATTAAAATTTTAATAAGTTGATACGATTTCATTTAAAGATAAAAAGTAAATTTTTTTTATTAATATTAACCAAAATCTTCATCTTCTAAAATCATTGTTTTTTTATATTTAAATTCATGTTAGGTACTATTATAAAGTTTGACATCCCATTATGTTAACACATCAAAGAATAACAATCATTAATAATTATATATCATGACATGAAACATATTATTAAAAGAAAAGATACAAAACTATGAGAGACTAGGCTAAACTCATGATAAGAAAACATAACAAACACTCTTCAACCAAGTTAAACAAAAAGAAACAAAAGGAGTTGATGCATATTATAAAAAAAAATCTAATTAATATCAACACGTAAATTATCATACCATTTAAAATCTATCTAACTTGTTCTCGAGACTCAGGGAAGGTTTCTCTTACAGAATATATGAGAAACTTTGAACTCAATTTCTTTACATATCTTTATATACTTTTTACATCTCCCTCTCAAAGATCAAGGAATAAGATTAAACGAACTAAATACTTTGACAAATTAGGAAGTGTTACACTCAAGCCAAATATATCTGAAGTCAACTCCAAGCAAACTCAATATCCAAAATGGCTCTCATAACCTTAGCATATAAAGACTTTTGTATTCTAAGAAAAGATGAGAAACTTCTTATATATTCACCTCTGCTACTATGAAAAATATATATACATATAGAAAAATCCAAACATTCTTTAGCAATACCATCTTTAGCAATACCATCGATGTTAACCTTCACCGAATTAATACTCAAAATTCTCATATACCTGAATAAGAGATCTTTTCTAAAATCACTTTATTTTTTCTTTTCCTACTATTTTACTTTTAAACTTTTACAGATGCAAATACATACATAACTTCTACTTCATGAACATAATCGTGATATAATTTACTAGATAATTTTTTTTTCAAAAAAATCTCTGGCAAAATTTTACCATTTTAAAAAATAAGAAACTTCAAGTCACCCGTTGCTTATCTATTTAACTCCATTGTCTACCACACTATATGGAATACGATGTAAAAGATGATCAACTAGATTTTATTTATTTATTTAAAAAGACAGTTTTGGTAGAACTCAATCATGTTGTCTGTTGGATAATTTAACAGATTCCTTTGACTGGAATATGGGTCCTTGTTGTCCTTCTCGTAATTTGATCATCTTTTAGATATTCCAAAAAAAATCAAATGCCTGTCCAACAACTTGTAGGAATATTAGCTGTTCCCTTCATAATTTATAAACAAAATAATGTAATACATGCTGTACAATAAGTCCACCAGTTAGGTTTATGTAGCCATATTATAATTAGTAATCTAATATTTTTTACATAGCATATCACATGGGTAACTTGGTGCCTCAAACAGCTGCAAAACTTATCTATAGTGTCTAAAATGATTGCATTCCATATTCATTTCTCAAATTTTTAATAATCAAGCATCTTAATCATTGAATTCAAGCATCTTCAAATCGATATTCCCCTCTCAACAAAGATCCCTCATTTAAGTATTTTTTTTAGAAATACTACTTTATAAATTAGTTTAATCAATATAAAAAATATTTGATAAATACCTAATTTTACTTATTTTAAAAGTTTTTAATTTATAAATTATAAATTATTTCAGTTAGTTTTTAAGTTTGTAACTTCTAATTTATTTAATTTTATTCTATTACTATCTCTTATATTTTAATATATTTTCATTTTCTTACCTTTATCTTTTATTACAATTTCAATTTTTAAAGAAAATTAATTATAACATTATTTTTAGCATTTTTTAGATTGTTTTTTTTTTAATTTTATGTTTGAAACTAAATAAAATAATATTGCAAATTGAAATAACAAATTAATGTAACAATAGTTTCAATTAAAAAATAATATTATATATAAAGTGTAGCTTTTTTGGACTTGGATGTTTAGAACGAGTTAGGTATTAGTCTCTAATAAGATAAATTAATGAAAAACATCAACTATTATATAAATAATTATTATTTAATTAAAAATTGGGAGTAGATTTTTTTTAACAAAATTTTCTTAAAGACAACATCAATCATAATATAATATATAAATGTATGTAGACATTTTACATATTTATAATTATTCATAATATATTACAAAAACATATAAGTTTTGTATAATAATAACACTTTTATGTCATAGTAGAGAACTATATATTCTAAAGATATTAAAACTAAGTTTTCCATAAGTTAATATTCTTGAGAAGGTTTCCCAAAATTATGGTGAACAAATCTTACAAAACAAGTTATATTTTTATTTATACAATAGATATATATGAAAGAGAAACATAAAAAAATGAATGAGGTCCTTATAAGCTTTAACTATCAATCTTAACATACTCAACATACAATATAAATAATAGAGCTATGACTTGACCTACAACTATAAACTTAATTTCACTTTACCAAATATATATGGATTCATATTCCACTTTGGATGATCCGCTATGAACATCAAAAGTTACTTGGAAAATGATTAGATAGTTAAGTATTTCTCATTAAAACATTGATACAATCATAATTATTTTTCTCAAGAATATTAGTTATTTATCCGCAAATAAAAAATATATATATTCACTACTTAACCTTGAAGATGTTAAGCTATAAACCCATATCTAACTTATGAATATCTTAGTCTAAGATGTTATTATGAACTATTCAAATATTTGTATACGTGTAAATACTTTTTTAGACCCTACCACACCTTTCATTTTGCAATGTACCAAACTGTGGCTTTCCAAACACAAATACTTATACATTAGTCTCAATTCATTATAACAAGACCTATATGACTCTTTCACAAAAGATATATTCTTGACATTTTCAAAAATCACATAACATAATGACTACTAAGATGCATGTTTGTCTTAACTAATAATTTAAACACATCATTCATATAGATACAACAAGATGCATGTTTGTCTTAACTAATAATTTAAACACATCATTCATATAGATACAACAAGTGTATGGATAACTTTCTTTTATCTAAGTTCATAAAAGAATATTTACTTTTACTTTATTTTTATATTACTTGATATGTATTTTTTCTAATTATAAAAAGATAATGTTTAGAATAATACAAATAAAATAAGAATGAAAACAAGAACTTATAAATAAATAACAAGAGAGTATGTATGTCATAAAATAACAAAAATGTAAATTAATAATAACAAAAATATAAACTAATAAAGATGATTAATGCGTAACTCAAGATAAATTAAATAATATGATTATAAATTTAGTAAAAAAACTAGTATGTAACTGAATATAAATTAAATGACATAATTATAAAGATGACCTGTGCACATAAATTAAATTATATAAACTGAAAATAAAGTAAATGATATAAAAAATAAATAAAATCATTGGATATTAAATAACAAAAATAAATAAATAAATTAAAATGATTAATGGATAACTGAAAATAAATTAAATAATATAAATAACTAAAATGGGAATAAATTAAATAACATAAATATATTAGTATGACAAGTAAATAATTGAATATAATTAAATAACGTAAATAAATCAATAGGACCAGTGTAAATATAGATAAATTATATAATATAATTTACATAAATGAATAGAAAAAATGAATAACTCGAGATAAATTAAACAACATCAATATAAATAAATAAGAGTAATGTAGGAAATTAAATAAATAATAATAAAAATAAAGAAAAAAAGAATAAAATAATATATAGTTTAAAGAATGAGCAAGAGAAAAAAAAAATTACATCTAGTATGAAAATATTTTATTTTCAACCTTAAGTTTATAATTTTTTAAATATTTTTCAATGCAATAAAACTTCAATAAATAGATGATTAAGCCAAGTAATACAAGAGCATGAGAAAAAACATATATCCAAATAAAATGAAAACTACATAGAGTTTCTTCAATGCTTTCCACGTCCAAAACCATGCCCCAAGAGCTCCCTCAAAGTGGAAACGGTATTTCCCTTGTAGAAGAATCTTGTTTTTGTTGTATATCCATAAAGTGAATTCTTGCTCAAATTTGATGTCTACTAAACGAATTTGATAAGTTGTTAAATGAAAAATGACATGCTAAATTGGATTTTTCAAAAAATTTCACTCATTTCGCATAGCGAATTAAAAAGTTGACATTAAAGGAGACTTTCTCACAATGAACGTTTCAAGTTCCAATTTCTCTACACATATGTAGAACAATGAATAGTAACTTATTTCACTATGGGTGATTTGACTACAATAATATAATAATTTGAAAAAAATTAAAGAAAGATCATTGTATAAATTTAAATAAAGAGGTTAGTAAAGTATGTCAATGTAAATCCTCATATGCTTACTGTTAACTCATTTAAATACTCAAATTTAATCAAAAGATTAGTTTGTTTATTTAAATTAATGAACTAAAATTAAACATATAATTAACAAGTTGTCCAAACAATTCACCAATAACTCTACTCATTTACTTCTTCTTTACCAACATCACCAATTTAATTTCTTCAATTTCATTGTTGCTTTAATCATCATTCTTTATTATCCTTTAATTAACTCTTACTATGGTCATTCATGAACCTCCTTCTACCATGTCTTCACTACCTTTGTACATGTTAGCTTCTTAATACTATCATTTTCCAATTAATTATTTTACACATCCCTTCTTACACACTTTTTCAAGCTTTATTTAAAATTATAAATCACGAGTTATTAAATGAGAAGTAATACACATAAAAAAATTTAATTAAAAAGTTAATAAAGAAAGTATATAAAAATGTGGTTGAAAGTCATTTACTAGAATTTCTAGTATCCTCTGATGATTAATGTCATTGCATCGTCATTAAAATTCAATGTGTGCTCAAAATTGTGACTATATATTTTAATTCTGTACTTGTTCAAAATATAAAATATAAATTTCTTTAAATTTAATTTTAATAAAAAATGGAAATGAAAATAAAATTCTAAACACTAATTCTAATTTATTTTTTTTGAAACAACAAAACAAAAGTAAGGTCGTACTTGAACCTATATACAAAACTTATTTACAGTTTACACTTGAAGAATAGTAACATGTTCAATAATTACACGTGAAAAGAAAAAGTAAAGGACGAAAACCATCAAAGATCCAATAATTACATACGTCTTTTGATTTTTATTAATTTTATTTGTTATATATATATATATATATATATATATATATATATGTACTGTCACATAAGTTATTTATTAGTAATTCGTAATAAATAGAAACTGATTTTAGTGGCTCTTTAATTTAATTTTGATACAATTCAAACCAATTAAAATCCATCTTATTAATTAAAATTTTAAAAAAATTAACCCCCTCCCTACAAATATATATTTCATGATTGAATGATAGTGAAAATAGTTAAAGTTTTGTTGTGTACACTGACTGAAGCATATAAGTGGTGTGTAAAAAGTTATGATACACTTAATAATTCTTTTAAGTAGATTTACAGAAAGAAGAAAAAACGAAGTTTGTTTTGTATGCAAGTTTCTTTACAGAGATGTATTAAGATTCGCTGAAAACTCATTATATAAAAGGAAAACGGTAGTTTGACACTGTTCATGCCAAACTTTCACTTCAATGGATGTGGAAAGGGAACAGGTCTACTGTATTTGAATCATGGTTTTGATGTTTAAGAGAAGTTATGGGCTGCTTCCTCCTTTTCTATTTGACGTTGCAGTGGTTATATATTATGGTCAAAGGTAGCAGACACAAATATAATATTGAACAGAAATACAATAATGTTGTTAACAGTAAACTTCATTAAACTAATGAAAAATGAGACAACATGGCTTGTGGTGACCATGTTCTTTCCCTCTATATAAGTCCTTTGTTTTCGTATCAAAGTTATCACTCATAGCTTAAACATGGCTTCTCATCATGGTATCCAATCACTGGTTGTGTTTGTGGTAATTTGCATGGTTACATTAATGATTCCCACCAATGCAAAGCTCTCTCCACATTTCTATGATAAAGTTTGCCCTCAGGCATTACCTGTCATAAGGTCAGTGGTTCAACGAGCAATTAACAGGGAACCTCGTATTGGAGCTTCTCTTCTGCGCTTGCATTTCCATGACTGCTTCGTGAATGTAAGTTACTACTGCTATCATATTAAACATTCTTAATATAGAGTCTATGCTCCTCTCACACAAGAAAAATATTTTAGCTTTTAACCATTAAATAATTGTTAGCTCAACATATATGCAAATATACTTTGACAAATAAGCTTTATCCTTAAACATGTGGTGTCTGGTGTAAGTTTGAACTATTTTGTGCATATAGACAAGAAACTGTTACAAAATATCAGTTCCTTTCAGAGATTTCAAAATAAATTATATTATGTTTTCTGGGATTATATCTTGAATTATATTTAGTCTTCCTACTTATTTCTTTATAAGAGATGTAAGTGTAATTTTTCTTTAATTTAAGGAGTGTGAATGTAATGTAAAAAAGTATGTCATTGTAAAAAATTTCAACTATATGAATTAAAAACATTTTTTCTTTTCTAAATTGTGTTTGCCCAACTATAACTGTTTTTAGTGATACATTATTGGATTGTATGGAGTATGTAATTTCTTACTCTTAAGAACAAGTAAAATCTCTACATTAAGCTGTTGGAAGAATATGTGAATGTGGGGTGGTTTAATTTTGTATAGTATCATCGGTTAGACACAAGTAGGAATCATGCAGTCTTGGTTCCAATAATATGAAAATGAAATCAGATAAACTGTTAGTTTTTCAATTGGGGATATAAACTTTTTACATTATCAAGTAATATATAAATTATGATTGATGCAATGTTAAAATATTTATTGTAAAATTCATAATTTTATTATACATGATAACGTGTGATTAAACAATAATATAAAAATGTTTAAGAGTAACTTTTACACTTATTTTGTAATTATATTTTTCTTGTCATGTATCACCTTTATTATCTTTAAAGATTCTCTTTCTTTCCTTTTAAAATGTATAAATCCACAAAGAGTCTGAAATTTTCTTTTACAAATTTTTTAAAGGTAACTGCATGCATACATTGAAAGGAACTTCATAACAAATTGCACGTACCAATGTTTTCTTATATTTTACTCTTTCTTTATTCAATCATTGTTTCTATAACCACTTTCTATCTTATCATCCACGTACCATAACAGTGGACCAGCACGCAATAATTAATTAAACTCTATTATTATGCTACACAAACTGACAGAAAGCATGTTATGATATGAAACTATAGAATAATTTAATTGCATGGAACAGAATGCACACCTAACTCATGGCTGCTAGCTTCCAATAATTCTTCAAATAAAAACAGTGCCTTACTGTAATTACAATTTAAATTTTCATGATGTCCAATGAAATGCTGAACAGTAGCTAAAGACTTTTATGCCTTGTGAGCTGTAAAATGGTGTAGAATACTAATCACCATTTCACTTCTACTATAGTGCTTGATCTAATTTACTGAAATATAACATAAATGCAACAGGGATGTGATGGATCAATTTTGCTAGATGACACTGGAAACTTCATTGGCGAGAAGACAGCTTTTCCAAATAATAATTCAGCAAGAGGGTTTTCTGTGGTTGATGAAATCAAAGCAGCAGTTGACAAGGCCTGCAAACGCCCAGTGGTGTCATGTGCAGATATCTTAGCCATAGCAGCTCGTGATTCCGTAGCCATTGTAAGTTTACACAAACATTTCATTCTCATAAGGAAAAGTACTATGGAAAAAATTCATATAATAACAATCATGAAGCTTGCTTTCCATGGACAACGGGAATAATATTAAACTAAACTATTAGCTCATAGTCCTAACAAAAACTATCATACTGTCAAATGGAATGTTAATACTGTATATTAATTTCCTATCACTATTGAATGATTAATATAATATATCATATCAAAAGTTAGAGATGCTAAAACGTACCCATCATTAGAAAATTGAAGTTTTATCCCTTTTTCTCTTATTGTGATTTTTGTTGAAAGTGTAACATGCTTCTCTTCATTGTTAATAGTATGGGGGTAAGCACTTTTGGTACCAAGTGTTATTGGGCAGAAGAGATGCAAGGACTGCAAGCAGGACTGCTGCAAATTCCAATCTTCCTCCTCCAACCTTCAGCTTCTCTCAGCTTGTTTCCAACTTCCAAAATCAAGGATTGAATGTGAGGGACCTTGTGGCACTCTCTGGAGGCCACACCATTGGCTTTGCAAGGTGTACTACCTTTAGAAACAGAATCTACAATGAGTCCAACATTGACCCCAGGTTTGCAGCATCTTTGAGGAATGTATGCCCTCGAAGTGGTGGAGACAACAACTTAGAAAAATTGGATGCTACTCCTGCAAGAGTTGACACCACATACTTCACAGATTTGCTGCACAAAAAGGGTCTTCTCCATTCTGATCAAGAACTCTTCAAGGGACAAGGCAGGGAAAGTGACAAGCTGGTGCAGCTATACAGTAGAAGCACTTTAGCTTTTGCTAGAGATTTCAAAGCTTCAATGATCAAAATGGGTAACTTGAAGCCTCTTACTGGGAATCAGGGAGAGATCAGATGCCATTGCAGAAGGGTCAATTAGAATCACAGATCACAAACAATAACGGTATGCAATGGAAAGAATAAGAAACTGTATGTATTGTATCATATGCTTAGTCATGTCAATTTTAGACGTGACTGTTTATTGTTCCAGAAAACATGCTGCGTGCTGTATGTGTTGTTTTAAGCAACTTCAAATCATGAATAGTTGAACTCAAAATCGTAATCTAAAACCTGAGACGTGTGCCAATCACATTGTATGTGATGCATTTCAAACCAATACTTAATTATCTGTTTAAAAGGACTTCACAGATATTGATATATAAATACTTGGAGGTAAGTAAAATCAAATAATATAGGACATGAATCTTTTCAATGCTCTAAGACAATACAATAATTTGTGTCTTTCAAATAATCAGTGCTTAAGAGTTAATGGTCATGAACAAACTTTTATCAAATCATAGTATGTTCAAACAATTGAATAGAAGCAGTTATAATATCTCGCGAATAGTTTCAGAGCAAGAATGAGAAAGTAGTTAATTTACGCAATTTCATTTTATTCTTTACTAGGTGAAAAAAAAAAAAACTCCCTTTTTGTATTCAGAGTTTGTGCCAAGACTCTTGCAAAAATGAGAAAGTATAACATACTATCTGATCCAGCATTACATCACAATGTAAACCAAACAAAGAAAATGATATTTGGAGGGCAGAAAATTAAGTTACTTTATTACCACAAAAGAAAATAGAAAAAGAGAGAAAGAAAGAGAAGAATAAGACTGAGAGATGCACTGGATTAGATGTACAATTCCTATCAACTAGCCACTTCTGCCACAACAAATTGGTTTGCCATCAAGTTCCCGTTTCTCTTCTCACCCCTTATTATTATAATTATTATTTTGGTAAGTCCGAAAGTTAGAATAAATGTAAACCAAAACAATAGACAACTAAAGTACCAAGAACATATACAAAACGAAGGGCGAAGCTAAAGCATTTTGCATCAAGGGACCAAGAGTACAGACAACACTTTATTGAGAGGCTGGGGGAGCTTAACTATTTCCGTCATTATACAAAAATAATACATTACATGAAAAAATCATTGCTTTTGATAAATTAGGGAGGGGGAATGCATTTCCCTTTTTTACATACACTTATTTCTCATCCTGTCCGCAACAACCAAGCTTTCTTCTTTGGACTCGACAGGGCTTCATTTTTAATTAAATAATTTAGTGTTAGGTCTTCTGTAGTCCAAAGTTTTCTTTTGTCTTCCTTTATCCATTTTAGCCGGAATATCATCTTTCCTTTGATTCCATCCACTTTATTCGTTTGAGGAGCCTCTATCGTTGCTCTTCTTCTTACATGACCAAACCACTTGAGGTGAGTTTTTGTCATCTATAAAACATCAAGAAGATTATAACAAAGATATAATTTCTCTCAGTACTGGAAATCAATACCTACAATGGAGTAGGACAAACCTGATTACCAGCAAAATCGCAGAAGCAAATGTCATTGGCTGAACCGCTCAGTATGGAGAGCAACTACTAAGTAAACACTGAATGACATTACATCATCTGGTCACGTAAAATCCAGCATCTCTTTTCATTTTTCAAAGCTCAAGTATCTTCTTGATAATTCCATAGACAAATCTTTTTCAGCTTTCTTCTCAAGATGCATCCTAATTTTTTTATATGCTGAAAAATTAGGTTTAAGACCCTTGTCCATCATCTCAGAAAGAACCTTACTTGCAAGCAGCACATTCCCATTCTTCAAATGAAGGGTAGCAAGCAAGCTGTAGTTTGCATTGCTAGAAGAGCTAAGCTTATCGGCAGAACCAATCACATACTCATGTGCTTCCTCGTACTTTCCTGATTCAAAGTATGACTTTATTACCGCAGCATGAGTTAAAATACTTGGTTCAATACCCTTCAAAGTCATTCTATCAAGAAGCTTCAGAACTAAATCAAACTGATGCCGCTTACAAAAAGTGTTAATAAGAATATCAAAGCTATGCACATCAGTTAAACCAAAGTTTTTCTCCATAGTTTCAAGCACTTGCCAAGCTTCATCGATTTTACCACTCTTGCATAGACAACTGAGTAGCAAATTATAAGTACTTGCATTCATATCACAACCACTTCTCTCCATCTCCGTAACCAAATCTCCTACTCTTTTACAATCACCTCTATTACACATTATCCTCATTAAGACATGATAGTTCTTCACCTTCCTCCCACTTGTTCTTATCACAAACTCAGCTATCTCAAACGATCCCGAAAGACCAAACATTTCTATCAACAACTGAACTCCACAACTTTGATAAACCCCGCCAACCTCATTAAACACAGCCATAATCTTTTTCACACATTCCATACTAGAAGCCTTGTCCAAACCTAAATCCAGCAAAAACCCAAAAGCCTTCACTCCCAAAAACACCCCTTTAAGGCTAAATCCACTCAAAACGGGAACCATTGCCTCATAATTCCCTAACAACCCACAGTTATTAACAAACAAGCTACCTAAATCAGGATCACAACAAATATTAGGATCAGAACCTTTAAGCCAATCAAAGAACTGCAATGCTGATACTCTTTCGCTTGCTAATATCTGGAAAATGTCAACAACGGATGCATCAGACAAAGACACGTTCATACTATTCAACTTAGACCCCAAATCATCTCCATCCTCACGAATCAGTGCAATGATCTGAGCAACTTGCTCTGAAGTAGCAATAGGCCTACCCCGGTAAGGAGTATACGTACGCGTACAAAAATACACGCGAGTGTGAAAGTGAAAATTGAGATTGAAGCGCCAGTGCCCATTATCAATATTAGAGGGAAAAGTTGAAGAACGCGCAAAAGGGTGATTGAGGGAGCAAAGAGTGGAACACCCAAATGAGAAAAGCAAATAACTTGACAGGCGGAGAGGAGAAAGAAGGGGTGTGGCTGAACTTGAAGGTGGGGAGTTGGAGAAGAAGAGAGAAAAGTGAAAGGTGGAATCATAAGAGTGAGGAATTGAAACGAACCTGAGGTTGTTGCGGATGTTTCGAATTGCCATTTGTTCAAATTAAGGTTTTGGTACCATTTGGCAGAAGTTTGTGTTTCTTTTATTTTATCTTCAGATTTTTCTTCATGCACCGCCTTTTTTCAACCTGCACCCTTTAGTAAAAGGAAAAAGTCAGAAAAACCCTTAAGTCATGTCTTACCTCCTCCGCTAATTCTTCCCTATTCTTGTTGGCTGCCCTTATTAGTGTCGTTGGCAAAGAATCACACCATTCCATGTGAGTATCTTTTATACATGTATTATTTTTTTAAAAATAGAACATCCATAAAAGTAAAATGTGGCGATAGTTTATTTAAAAAATAAATAAATGCAAAACGTTTAATATAAAAGTAAACCCAAGTTTCTGTGGAAAAGTGTCTCAAAAGCAAAAATACTGGTGCAGAAAAAGAAAGGAATAAACCTGTTGAGCTAGTTTTTTTTTTTTTCTCCTTAAGCGAGGTGTATTCGTGAAAGTGGGGGTGCAGTAAGGGATATCGTAGGGCAAGGCCCAACATCACAAACGAGCCCCTCTCTTTTTCGGCTTCATAAACCGTCATTCCCCAAAACCACAATTTAGGGTTAGAAGGGAGAAGTTTGGGGTAAGGAGTTGCGATTGAGGGGCGCCGACCCGCGGAGGTGCAGTGCTCCCTGGCGGCGGTGCTCGGCGGACTGGCTCGACGGCGGCACGGTCACCGGTAGCGGCGGCGCCGAACGAGGAAGGTGATGCTTGTAGAAAATAAATAATGTAAAACTTTCCAAAAATGGAGAAATTTCACTCTTATTAATAAATTCAATAAGGCTTACAACTGCAACCGTAAATATAACAAATAAGAGAAAAATTAGGAAAAACAACTACACCAAAATAATTAAAATGATTGAAAAAAATTAAATAAATTATACACCTCTTAATGTTTTTTTTTAATTATATAACTCAAAATTAAAAAATTATGTTTGAGATATATAATTTAAAATATAAAAATAATTATTCTAAATTACATAATCCAAAATAAAAAAAATTCACTCTAAATTATATAATTCTAAATAAAAAATTATATTTTAAATTTACAATCTGAAATATAAAATATTTCAAATTATTTTATCAGAATTATATAATTTAAAATTAAAAATTGTATTTTAAATTATATAGTTTAAAATATAAAAATTTATTATCAATTATATAATCTGAAAAAAAAATATTTTAGGTGTTTTAGAAAATAGGAGGAACAGAAAGAATGCATCCAGATAAGTATTTGAAGCCCAATATGACAACTACAAGGCCCAACTTCAATTTAATTCAGCTAGTATTTTAATGGATTAATATTCTTGTAAGATTTGAAAGCAACTTATCTCAACTAATTAACCAATAATTTAACTTTATCTAGGTCTAATTTATTGATAGAAAAACTCTTTCAACTGAGTTTGACATAATTCATAAATAATTTTAATATTTAAACATATATTATTTTTCAAATAAATCTCAAAGATCACGATTTATTAACTATTGTGAGATCTGTTCAAATTAAAAAAGAAAGAAAAAAACTGCTGAAGTGACATGAATCATGATCCGACTCAGTATCAACAATAAAAAAATAGGTGAGTTTTTTCAGCGACCAAAGAGAGAAACGTAATAAACATATTAAAACACAAAACTTCATTATTTATTTTTTTCTGTGTGATAAATATATTTTAGTTTAATTTTTATCAATCAATAATTAATATTGTAGGCCAGAGTTTTTAGATCCTAACCCAATTAGATAACGTTTTTTAATACGTTGACAAACTAAATTCAAACTTTCTAAAGAATCAAAATAAAAAACTCAATTTTAGCCATTAAAAGCGATCTCTTACATTTTTATTATAATTTTGGTCTTTCAAGGTAGTTTAACCTTCTCTGTATGGAATTATTTTTAACATAGTATTTATTGTTTTTTATATATAGTTTAAGATATGGACTTGCTAATAATCTTTATTTTCAGTATAACTTCGTATAAAAGCTATGACAGTTGTTTCATACAATAATTATCATTTGCCAGTATAGTAGTGCTATTTACATTTTCGACGACACTTTTTTACATTTTATTTTTCTTTTTTTTTATTATTGTGAGTATAATGAAGGTATTGATAGATTAAGTCTCATTTTTAGTAATCCTTTAATTTAGTAATATTATTATGTTGTAAGTCTCTTATAACTTAAATTTTTTTAATGAACTTCTTATTAAAAAAGAAATATTTTATTGAGTATTAAAAAAGTTTATATTTTTCAATTGATCCTATTATTTGATTTGTTATCAATTAAGCCTACATAATCGTTATTTTGCATGATTGGTTATATATTTTCACATGAAAAAAATAGAAAAACACAATAATTAAGTTTTAAGATTGTTACAAATTTGAATATCTTTAATTGAGTTTTTACTAAAATTTTTAATTCTGTTAAATACATAAATCTTTACACTTTTAGTTAAGTTCTTCCAAAAAATATCAAATTGTCATATTTTAAAAAAAAATTAATAGAAATTTAATTTAAAATTTATAAATTTATGAAAAAAATTAAAACTTAATTATATATTTTTTATATGGGAATATATAAACAATAACTAGGTCATGTCAACCTAGTTGACGATAAAATCAAATAATAGATTACTCAATTTAAAAATTATATAAAAAATTTTAAACATTAAACAGAGGAATAAAGTACTTAAAAAATTTAATTAAATCTTAAAATTATATCTATAGTCAGAATATTTGAATGATTAAATTCTTATTTTTCTACAGTGTTTCTCCTCCAATAAAAATTTGTCATGTCCTAAGCCCACACGCCCCCCCTCCCCCTTCAATTATAATTCTTATTTTGATTACACTCATTAACACTAACCCACAGGTAGAGTCACAATTAGGTAAATATTTTGACACCAATAAATTTTCAGCAAATTTATATATATAGATATTTATTTATATATTGTTTATGTCAGTTATTTTTACTTAATGTGTGAGTTCCAATGCGCCTTAAACTTTCTAAACAATGTTATAATAGAAAAAATATTCTAAGAGAGGGTTCTTTTTATTTATATGATATGATTATTACATAAGAAACGTTTGGGGTACCTTAGATTGGCTTTCCTTGTCCCACAACTGCTTAAGTTTAGGTGTCCCTTTCATAACTTTTCAACTCAATAAATAGTTAATTAACAAAACATGTTGGCTAATCAATGGTTTCTAAGTAATCAACCATCTGATTAATGTGTTTTCTCATGCCACTTTATTAATTAAATGCATCACCCCTAAGTACCCATATCTAATAGTATAAGGAAGAAAATTGGTAAACCTATTATCTTGTGGTTTTGGATTAGAACTTATCTTATAATTTCTTTCATGGTCCATAGTTTATTAATATTAAAACTTCATTATATATCAATCATCTTGAAATACCTAATAATTTCATCATAATTAGTTTTCTAATGATCAGTATATAATTGAAACATGTGTATCTATATATTATACGTCTGCATCTGAGAGTTGGTGAGGCATGCTTGAACAATTGTTATGGGATAGTGGTCAATGGTACTGAGCCAAAAATCACTAGGTGTGTTATGACCTAGAATATTATATGTGTTGGTAACTCAAACAAGGAACTAAGCTATGGTTAGGATCTAGCTTCTCTACATCATTCCTCCTATATAAATCCTACACACTTTTGCTAGCTACAGTCACAAAGAAATATCTTATTAGCACAATGAATATTCATCTCCAATCTTTTGTTGTGCTTGTTGTAGCTACTTTGGTGGCAACATTTATGATCCCTACCTTTGCTCAGCTAAGTCCTGATTATTATAACAAAGTTTGCCCTCAGGCATTGCCAATCATATACTCAGTTGTTAAGCAGGCAATTATTGATGAAAAACGCATGGCAGCATCCTTGCTGCGTTTGCATTTCCATGACTGCTTTGTTAATGTAAGTTGCACATTATTTTATCATCAAAGTATAGTTACATAACTAAAATTAGTTTTATTCCTGATGTAAATTATTTTTTTTACGAAAATAAGTAAATTATGTCATGGAAATACAATTTTACAATAAGAAGGAAGTCTTATGACAGCAGCACGACTTCAGTAGTAATTTTTTGACAATAAAAAAACTATCATCATATGACACGATTTCTGTTTTCTTTCCTATCTTCAGAAATTGTCAAATGACCTGACTTCTACATTTTGCCGTAATAAAGAATGATGTGGTACGAGTATTTTGTTTTTTCACATGAAGAAATTATCACAATGTGACACGATTTCATTATTTTTATAACGACGGTTGAAGTTGTAGCCTTCCGTAGGATTTACTTATTTTCGTGAGAAAAAAATTTCAACACAAAATTGATAATTTAGAAAATAAATTACATCATTTTGGTGCTTTTGCCAAAATTCTCTTTAGTTGACATGCTCCACATATAAAATGCAAGACTTGGATATTATTGCAACGGTAGCAGAATGAAACAATTGTGTGTGATGCAAAATGATGCGTGGGGTACAAGTCAGAACCTAATAACAAAAGCTTAAGCAATATATGATAAACTAAAGAACCCAAAGCAAAGTTGTTTTATAGTATTAAACAAATTTAGCATGAATCTAAAATGCAGGGCTGTGATGGATCAGTGCTGCTTGATGACACACCTTTCTTCTTGGGGGAGAAGACTGCATTTGCAAATCTGAATTCAATCAGAGGATTCGAGGTGGTTGATGAAATCAAAGCAGCAGTTGATAAAGTTTGCAAAGGTCCTGTAGTATCATGTGCAGATATCTTGGCTGCAGCAGCTCGTGACTCTGTAGCCATAGTGAGTGCAATCCAAATCTTTCATCAATTCTCCCTCTGCAAGAAATTATTCTGTGGCTAAAACCATGTTCATAGTAATTATAAATTCAAAACGCTCCATTATATATTGTTGGATTCTCAACATTAACAAAGCAAGAAAAATAAAAATAAGATTGGAGAAAATACTTTTATTAACAAAAGACTGTTTACACACAGAATCTACTCACAATAAAGTGTGTTTGGTCTAAGTACACACAGCTTCTATATATACACACTATAATAAAGAATGACAGAAAATTACTAAAATAATTACAATACACATTTAGTGTACTATCTAACTCATCTTAACACTATTAAATTTAACTCATCTTAACACTATTAAATTGTACTATCTAACTCGTCTTAACACTACTAAATTGTCCTTCTTAGACCGTTATTTTTTTCATATTAGACAATCTAATCCGATTGTATAACTAAGCTCTTTAGCAGATGGTCTGGTATATTAGAGTCAATCTTCACATATATCATACAAAAATCAGTTAAAATGATGTATTGTAGATGTATGATATTCTAATCTTACTATAATTTTTGTTGTGTATACATATACTTTTCTTGAAGTGTTAATTGTTAACAGTTGGGAGGTCCACAATATTGGTACCAAGTGTTACTAGGCAGAAGAGATGCAAGAAATGCAAGCAGGGATGCTGCAAATGCCAATCTTCCTCCTCCATTTTTCAACTTTCAACAACTTCTTGCCAATTTCCAAACTCACGGACTAAACCTCAAGGATTTGGTGGTCCTCTCTGGTGGCCACACCATTGGATTAGCACGCTGCGCAACCTTCAGGGACAGGATCTTCGATGACACCAACATAGACCCCAAATTTGCAGCCACTTTGCGTGAGTCATGCCCTCGAAGAGGAGGAGACAATAGCTTATCACCCCTTGATGCCACTTCTTCAAAATTTGACACCACATACTATAAAGCTTTGTTGTACAAAAAGGGTCTCCTCCATTCTGATCAAGAGCTATTCAAGGGTGATGGTTGTGACAGTGACAGATTGGTGCAACTATACAGCAGTGACCCTTATGCTTTTGCCAAAGATTTTGGAGTTTCCATGATTAAGATGGGTAACTTGAAGCCTCTTACAGGGTCCAATGGAGAGATCAGGTACAATTGCAGAAAAGTCAACTAGCACTGCATATTATTTCAATGTCTTGGTCACAACTGGAGAAGGATAATGATTTGAGCAACTGTTTGATATAAAGTTTTATATGTGCCAATTTTTATACTCTATACATTATCTTAATTTACTGTTTATCAGTGTTCATAATAAGACTATTGGTTCAAAACTTCACATAATGAACCGCAAAGAGTTAAAAGATTCTGTAAATTGCTTGCTGTTACTATTAATATTTTTCTTTGCTTCTTTTGTGAGACCAATTGCCTTGTGCCTTGGAAGTGTTTATATTAATTAAAATTTTATGTGGTTACAAATGTGTAATGGTTTACTGAATGGTTCAAATCAAATGAACGAAGTATAAGGGAAATCTATTCTCTTTAATAAAGAATAGAGCACGCGTGTTGCTGAACTGTTCAATGATTGTTACATTTTGTTTGGTACTTGACGCTATACTCTTCTGCACGGCTTTGATTTTTTCCCTTTTAATTGACTCAATTAGCCATGGCACAAGAACCAAAAGTTAAAATAATTTATTAGAGACTAAATGTAAAATTTGTAAATTTTTCAAAAATTAATAACACGTTTAAGTCTAAAAAGTTTAGTTTGGCCATTTTACTCCAAAGGAGTTATATTATTCTTTCTAACAGTTATGAAACATAATGTTTATCAACACAGAGCTATGTTATAAATTATAAAGGATCAGTCACTCCCCTGACTTAACTGAAGAACATCACTAACCAAAATGTTGATTGGAGAGTAACAAACAAAAAAATTATAAATTATTGACAAAGGCAGTGTTTCATGTTCTGATACAGATGGTCTAGTTATTTGCATTTCAGATAATTAACTAGGAACTGACCAAATTTATTTTAGGAAGAATTACATAATAAGCTGTTCTGCATTTTCAGCTGGTTGGATCGATTGTCTTATCAAACTTTTCTATTTATTAATGGTATATAGTTAGCCACTATTAATATCATGGCAGATGTAGTAGTACATTGTACAAATAATTCTAGAACAATAGTAGTTATATGGAGCTGAAATTTTCTGCTTGCTAATGTGATACACATTGATGCAAAGACTTCAATTAACAAGCCATAGAATTTCAGTACACCACTTTCCTTAATTCCCCTCTATTTTGAGAGGACAGAAGCTTCTAATCACAACGCCTTACACTTAAATTCTTAGATTATTATCACTAAGCATACACAAGGAAATATCATAATACATGAAAGATCACATATATTGTGACTGCATGAGCATTTTTGTTTTTTTGCTCATCTTATTTTCTTAGTAACTTTTAATTAACCTTGCGGCAATTAGTACGAATTTGGCCACTTTTCCCTGTTAAGGGGTTAAGGTTTCCCATTTTCACCATGGCACTAGCAAAGTCTGCATAGAAAGCTGAAGGGTCATTGCTGTAGGTAGTGACCTGAGAATCTGTAGAACCACCACTAAACAACTGTTGATCAGAATGTAGAAGCCCCTTTTGGTTGATGAGATTCTTGAAATAGGCATTGTCAAATAGAACACTAGTGGTGACATCAAGTGGAGAAAGGTTGGTGTCTCCACCAGTGCTTGGACAGTTTGACTTGAGTGATGTTGCAAAGTTTGACTCAATGCTGGTTTCATTATAAACCCTGCCTCTAAACAGCTGACACCTGGCTAGCCCAGTTGTATGAGCTCCTATATGTACATGAAAATTTGAAAGATAAAAGACTTAGATAATTCATAACATGTGATAATGTTGCATGCACAATCTTACTTAGATACATGTATGTGATTAATTAATTAACTAGAGATTAGTTCTAATTTACCTGCCAGTGCTACCATTTCCTTGGTGTTAAATCCCTTGTTTGCAAAAGCAGATATAAGGGCACTAAGATCCATAAGTGGGGATGGAATATCCTTAGTGGCGGCATCTTTACTTGCTGTGGTTGAATCTCTTCTGCCTAACCCAACATTCCATGATGGACCTCCCAACTGAGATACAAACACCCAAAAAACATGTACCAATAAATTGTCTACAAATTTACACTATCATATGATCATAAACAATTATGTATGATAAATTTATGTACTTTACAATAACTATTTTAGTTATAGCAACAACAAAAGTTTAAGAATGTAATAACAAGCAGACAAATATATGAATAGCATTATACTATACATTGTCTTTGTCTTGTTTATTATTATAGATATTATCTGTTCATATTTATTAAACTTACTGCCACAACGGAATCACGAGCAGCAACAGCTACAATATCTGCACAAGAAACAACTCCGGGACAAACAGCCTCCACTTTAGTTTTGATGTCATCAATTACATCAAAACCTCTCAAAGAATTCACATTTGCACCAGCTGTTTTCTCTCCAGTAAAGCTCGAAGTGTCATCTAACAGAACAGATGCGTCACATCCCTACAAAAGTTGTATCTTAACAAATTAATTCATCATATCAACAAGGATAAAAATGCAGTTAATTTGACATGCCCCCTCATACTTCTAATAATGAGCATTAAACGCATGTAGAAGATGTAAGGAAATGTGTGTTTAACTATTCTAAAAACTGAGCTAATTTGACTAAGGTAAAATGTTATTTGGTTAACTGAACTTGCATGTCAACTTCTCATTCCATGCTTGCTAAATTCAATTAAATTTCAACTACTACGCCAAACAGTTTTCTTCTTCCACTCGCAAAAAGCAGTTTGAATTCAAAGTTCACATTCACTTATCAAGGACTGGATGCATGCATGAGTACTTACACACATATATTACGAAAAACAGTATTAGTGACATTTTAAAATGTTGTATAATTTCTGAAAGAAGTCTACTACATAAAAGAGTTTTGTATGAAAAGTTTTAAAACATTGTAGCACAGATATTAACACGGACACAGATACAATACGGACAAGGATAGATAGATATGTGTAATTTCTAAATACGCTGATATATGTAATTTCTAAAATATAAGACACGGAGCTATATATTTGTATAATTCAGATTAGTGAAGTCTTATAGTTTTAACATGAATCTGAATCATATATGCACGAGATTAGTTGAAAGTGAGAAAGAAAGATGAAACATGCATTGACAAAACAGTCATGGAAATGAAGACGGAGCAATGAGGCTCCCATGCGATGCTCTTTGGCAACTGCACTGATAACTGAGGATCTGATGATGGAGAGGGCTTGGGGACACGTTGATTGGTAGCAACTTGAAGTTAGCTGAGAAGTAACCATGGAAAACATGCAAAACAAAATGGAGAAAGAAAAGGTATGAGCACAGGAATGAAATGCCATTTTTGATAATGGTGCTTGTGCCTTAGGATTGTGAAGCAAACACTGCTCCTCAAGCTTTATTTATAGTGAGGCATGAGCACTCCATTTTGGACCCTATGCATGGAGCAGTTAATTATCTATGCTCAATTATGATCCACTTTAATTTTGGTATGATTACTATATACTAAAAATGCTTAATATGTCTAATTTTAACATAATTGATGTAAGTAAATCCTTTAAAATATGTTGATGAACAATTATTATGAGTCACCCATTATCAACTTTAAGACTTTATAACTGCATAAGACACAGTTCTACTAAGATTAAATGAAACACAATTTCTTCTTTCTAAATACTTAACGTTATAGAACTTGATAAACTAAAACAATCTTGGTCAGAAACTTAATGTCTTATATTATTAACTTTTCAAATTATTTTATATTTTCCAAAAGTACCTCAAAGTTAATAAAGGTCTGAAAATTAAAAACTAATGTCTAGTTAGTAACTCTAACTGTTAAAGTCTCAAATCCAAAATTTTATATTTGTATTTTATTTGTTTCCACTTCGTGTGATATTTCTAACTCACTTAAAATTTCTAAAAAATTCTGATAAAAGGAGTCAAAGTATCAACAAATTAGCAAATATTTTATATTTATAATGTAATAAAAAAATAAATGTAAAAGATGGTGTAATTTAAAGAAAAATGCTATGGCCGATAAACATAGCAAAATGTTTTCGAAAAGCAAAGTTTTTGACAAAGAAAAATAGGACTTACACTTAATAAATTTTTTTTTCTAATCTTATTATAGTAAACATTTATAGAAATTGACATATTTAAAACATTACTTATATAGATAATTCGTGTTACCTTAACATGATTTTATTAAAAATAAATTATGCATTTCTAACATGATTTGTAAAAATAAAATCATATCAGTTTAATATAATTTCGGTGTAAGTAATAAAGTTATATCAGTTTAATAAGCATACATATTGAGTTTTATATTTTTTTACTTTAAATTAAAAAAATCAAACCTTTTTCATATTGAAATAGTGTTAAGATGATATGGCTTCATTTTTATAAATTTAAAATTATATCATATAAATTTAAAGTTGTGTAATGCATGATAAAGAAGTTATCTTATTCTGCCACCACTTACCTGCATTGCAAGTTTTCAAAATATGAGTAAATAGATTGGAAAATAAATATTCATTCACGCAAGTTGTTACTTGTAATGTTACTATTTGCATTTATTATTAAATTTGGTTGCGTGGTGGGAAACAGTTTTTGGAACGCTGAAGCTAGTTGGGTCCATCACGCTTGGACTACATTGCCTAATCTTCATGAATGCTGCTTAGTAGTTTACAAATGCTACCCAATTTCATTTCTAGTCAAATATTCCTTCACCTTTTACTCCATTGTCGTAAGAGTGGACTTTTATGCCAAAAATGCTCGATTAGGTATTACTTTCACTGATCATTGTAAATTTTTATTAATGGAAATTAAACCTTAAAACGTTAAGAAAAAAGAATTGGTTGTAATTAAGCGGAGAGATTGAAAGATGAATATATATATATATATATAAAATAATTTATAAGTGTATGTAAATCTTATTTTAGGTGACAGTCTTATAAAATTAGTTTAGCTCATTTGTTGGGTCTATTAAAATATCTGTTATCAGATTATCCTTATATATATAGTCTCACGTTTAAGTTGAAGAGTCTCAATATAAAAAGATACAGTATCAACTAAAAAAATTATTTTTTAATAATCTATAAATAAGTAAAATTTTATCTTATAAACCGATATTATAAAATTAAATTAATTTATTAAAATGTTTCTTCTACGTAGCTGGTTGTCTAAGAAATGAACTTGGAAGTCTACAGTGAGAAAGGTTGTTTTTTTTTGGAATACGTGACTAAGTGATTTCGAAACACTGTACCAAGTCTCACAAATAATTTAGTAAAGAACTTTCTTTTTTTAGTGTGATTTATAAAATTTCTCAGTCCTTTTGGGGTGTGAACAGATGACAAAAGGAATCAAATTATAGTCAACAAAATTATTTGAGAAACTCAGAAACCAAGTTTGCAAACCCGCCAAACCTTGTAACTCCCAAGTGTTAGTTTCAACTATGACTTCTAAGTGTCTATTGCCTCTCTGTCTTCAAATAATAATAACAATAATTTAATAATAATAATTCCCAAAGTAAACAGCATATATTTAAATATGGTTTGTGAGAGTAAGTGAAGAACTTAGAATAGCAGGTGAAAAGTGTGTTGGCTGCACAAGTCAATTCTAAAGCAAAAGTTGGAGATAATGTCACTAATTTGTAGTTAATCAGGTTTTTTTTTAAATAATGATAATTAGAGTATGTTTGAATAAATCGCTTTATAAATACTTGAACAAATAAAAGAAAACAAAATCATTGTCAAATATTGGATACATTAGGTGGTTGATAATGAATCAAGTTAAACAACACTTAAGAGTACATGATATCTTGTACATGAATTGAGAGCTTTTTATAAAATTGACTTGTAGAAATAAAAAATGTCATTCATTTTTATATTTTAATTTAATTATATAATTCAATCTACTATACTAACTTTTATGAATAGAGGAATTTGTTACCATTTATAATTTTAAAAAAATATTCATGAAGAAGTTTATATGATAAAAAACACTCCCTGTGCATGCTGAATGCTACATTTTCATTAGAATTTGGCCATATGCAATAATACCTACCCCAGTACTTTTTATTCCATTATGCTAACACCCACTAATCCTTATTTCAAATCATGCATTAGTTTCAAATTCATATGCATGTACTTTTCAAACAAAAATCTCACTCAAAGCACAATCAAACTGTTGTTAACTCTTTGGATAAGGTTCAGTTTGACTATTTGTGGGTATCACTGCCACTATCCGAAGGAAATTTGGCTTATGATATAAAAGCAGTAATAAGGTGCATGCTATTATTAGGGTTAGATTTATATGACAAAGGGGAAGATATTTCTGAAAGCAATGCTATATATTTATACTATTGATAAAATTAAATTATATATAAAACTATAGAAAATGTTCCTATTGTAAACTGATTTATTATGGAAAATAGAGTTGATTAAAATTAGAAAATTGTATATAACTTGTGAGGGTGATAATGATTGGGTTGGTGGATTCTAAACCATTTTGACACATATACAGCACAAATTAGGTCATATTATATTCCTTTCCTTTTTTCTTATACATTTGTGGCAAAAACTTAAGACAGAATAGATGTTGGACCATTTACTGTGATCTCTTGGTCTCTTTTGCACTCTTTATATAGACACAGTAAAAAAAAATACTGTTGTTTATGTAGCTCATAAATAGATATATGTAAAAAATTTGACTTGAAGAAAAGAATTTGCATGGACAACATACACATTCAAGAAGAAGAGTGTAGAATATTATGTAAAACTTTTCACGTGTACCTACTAAAATCATTTATCAACTTAATTTCTATTAGAGTATTTTTTTTATCCATTTTTATTTCATTAGACGAATAGTTATTTAATGTAAAAAATGTTAAAAAACAAAGAATTGTGATTATAAATTATGTCTTGAATAGATTCTATATAAAAATGATATTTCGTCTAAGTCGCGTATCAATATAATCATCTATTCTATATCAAATTAGTAAGTTTTATTACCAATTTCTTTTCATTCAAATTTTAGTTTATTTATTTCGTCTCATAAATTTTACTTACTTAGTCTATCAACATTGTCTAATAAATTTTTATTGTTAGTCAGATTTTTTTATTCACACACTAATAATACGAGTGAAAATTTTGTCTAAGATCCATGATCTTATAAATAAAGTTTTCTTCGTAATTTTTTTCGCTGCAATACACTCAGTTTATTAGCGGCTGAGCGATGTGTTCATCACCATCAACAACCATCCTTTGCTACTTTCTTCCATGGAATCCTCCTGCCTCTTCATGCCATTTGACTTAATTGAATTACTATTTGAAGCCCCACTACCTAATAGGTTGTTCCTCCTTCAGCGTTACACCATATATTTCATTTTCGTCGTGAATGATGTTGAACATGCATTATGCAATCTTACTCGAAACCTAACCCAAGATAATGTATCTTAATCCATTGATAATAGTGGTCTAACAATGCAGTCACCTTTTGAACAGTGTTGGTTCCAAAGGGAACCCAAACAACTTTGTTTCCTGGAACTTCTCTCCTAGACCATGGTACAATGGACTCCAACATCGTGGTTAGCCATTTACTGTTTTGTTCAAGCATGTTATTGATATTCCTTCCTTTTGTTTTGTTCCCGTTAATAGGACTAAAGTTTGGTCTTCCTTCGTCATTCCATTCTCTTACTCTGTTTTTGTATTTCAGAACATTTCATCTATACCCCACCCCTTCCTATTTGTGCTTCTCTCTCATCCCCATGTCTTCTATACCGTGGTAAATTTACGTGTAGTTTTTCCAACGCCCCCACATTCTTCACCTCAATGAATTGTTTTTTTAATTTTCGCATTATGTAAATGTGAAAAAAAATAACTTTCAAATTACAATGTTAGAGTTAGACTTTTTCTTCCTGCATCCCCATTTTTCTTCTGCACCCCCAACAATTTTTAAAATGATCATTTCACCCTTATTTAAAATGACTTCCGGATTAATTATTGTACAAATTTTCAGGATACACTCTCCAGTTGATCAGGATTTTCAAAATTTTAAAACAATTTTTAGAATAAAATTTTCAGAATAGAATTTCCGAAATGTATGAAATACATTCTAAAATAAACTTTTTAAAATGAACTTTTCTACGTAATCTTCCTCTGCAAAGAGAGATGCGAACGGGAAACGAACACAGTTCCAGAAGTATAGCAGAGAAAGAGAAAAAAGATGAATAACCCATAGACAATTTGGTCATTTCAGAGAAAACAAAAACCCTAGAGTTATGCGGAGTCAAACTATGAAAACAACCCGCAGTTCACAACTTCCACGAAAAAACTTAGACTGCTTCTTCCTGCACCTCCATATCATCTTCCTGTACCTCCATAATTTTCAAAATTCCAATTATAAAATTATCCCCGCTCCTATAAAAGAAAGTTTTCCTTATGACAACTTATTTTCATTCATATAAAATTACAAGTAATAAACTCAACTGTCTCAAAAAAATATCATCTAATATTTCAACACTGCACTCATCTCTAATCCAAAGATTATACATCGTGATATTTTGTTTCTGCTACCGATAAACAAATGGCAAATAAGAAACGGCAAAATGAAGAGCACTTGCGGCCTCTCCAGTATGTATGCCTAATGCAAAAACATTTGATGAGAAGACTAGAATACAAAGTTCTCTTCCTCCTTAGTAGAATTGAGCAATCTATCTCCCATCTCCCCAAGAGCAGCAGCTGTGGAATCATTTATACCCAACAGATACTGCAAGCGAGACAGGTTCTCAGGAGCCGGTTCACTGTTCAAGTATATGGTGTATAGATCAGCAAGCTCTTCTGGCACTTCCCATGAAACTGGCTGTGAGGGTACTGCTTTGTCACAAGCCAGCAAGTCATTGAGTGAAGAAACCTGCACAAAAGGAAAGAGGCAATCACACCTGGTCAATATTGACAACCAAACCTAAAAATCTATTTGAATCAACATTAGCAAAATTGAATTTGAATCAAGTTGATTTTTCAAATTATTTTGGATAAAATTTATTAAAGTGAAATGTTTTCATTCTGAAATAAAGTATTAACAAAATTTAGTATGATATTTTCTACAAGTGCAAAAACTACTAAAAATTGTTCCAGTCATACCGTTTTAGACACAATTTCTTATCTACCTAAAATCTTGTTACCCTAACATTCCAACGTGAATTTAGATAATCCAACATGAAGCTTTGAGTATTACTTACCACGCCCTCGCGATTTCTCTGTCTCAGTAGAGACACTGCCTGAACGAGCGAGTTGGACAGTCTACTTTTTGCAAGCTCTTTAACAACCCCTCTTGCTTTCTCTTTGTTAATGTTGAGATCTGTTGGGATTTTTTCAAATACCTCCTCGTCATCAAACTCTCCAGTACCAGATGAGAAAATATCATCAATAGTTTTTTTAAAGAGGATCTCTCTCAAGTTCTCAGATACCATACTGTCTAAATCAACATCAGCTTCCTTAAGTTCCCTTATCTGCTTTATATTGAGCCTCCCTTGAGTTACAGCAGTTTCAATGGCAGCTGCCATTTTTGTAGTGGTTATAGTTTTGATTATTTTCTGAGCATATTCTTGTGGTAAGCCTACTTGCTTCTGGAGGTTGCTAAGCTGCTCCACCCTGGCCTTTGTCAACTGTCCATCAGCTAAAATTACCTCAGCTTGTTGCCTAAAAGCTTGCTCAGCTAGACCCCTGTGCACTTCCACTATTTCATTACTACTCAATCCCAGGATCCCACCAAGCTGATTTAGAAGAAGATACTCAGAATCATCCCTCTTTGTAGTGATCTGAGCACCAAATGGAACCCTTGTCACTTCACCAGTTAGACAGAAAAGTAAGTATGTCTTGTAAAGATCAGTCCTATCCCTTTCAGGAAGATCATCTTTAAGAGTAATTTCTGTCTGACCAGGTTTGCCCAACTTCTCCATAAGATCTTCACTCGGTCTTATTTTCTTGAGTGTCTGAAGTGACTCCCATTCGTCATCCTCACTTGGTGTAATGTCCTCCTCTTTCACAGGTTCTTCAGTTGAAATCTCACTTGGCTCCCCTTTAATGTCCTCCACCAACTTAGTTACAACTAAGGTGTTGAAAGCTATCATCTTCTTTAGTTCTTTTGCAGCCTCTGTGCGATTTCCAGCTGCTCGTGCACGTTTTATGTAATTAATAAATATTTTCCTTACCTGTAATGCCAAAAAACACGAGAGTAAAACTTAAGCCTACTCAAAACTTGATAGAAGAGTATCGGGTTTCTTGGTAACTTGATACTCACAGCTTTGCTTGCAATAGACATAGCAACCTCCCTGGTAAGTCGTAGGCCATGTGCTGCTTTTCTTACTGCTTTCTGAATTTCAGCATCATATCCATCAACCCCTGATGCAATTGCCTCCTTGACAACCTATCAAAGAAATATGCATTACAAGTTTGATTAAGATAATCCAACCAGCAAACAGATTTAATTGTAAGTATATACAGGTCTACAAATTGAACAGACAGCCTAAGTAACAACACTGTATCTTTCAAGTAAGTTATAAGATTTATCGCCACACTAAAATGAAACAGTTGTAACTTATCATGACGTAATAGAACGACCCTCCAAAGTGAAAACACATTCGCAAATGAGAAATGGATGGTTTGGAAACATGAATACACCGAGTACAACGGAAAGAGAGGAAAGAAAAGAGTGGAAATTAGACTGTTTGGAAGGGTGGAAAAATAAATATATAAAAAAGTAAATGGGACCCATATTAAAGAGTTTCTTTACAGCATAGAGAGATTTGAGCGGAAAGTCATTTTATCACTGCTCCAAAACCAATTCTGCAACATTTAATTGATTTTTTTTTTTATTTTAGCTACTAGTGTAGGTGCAGCAGCTGCCATAATAATAACCTTAATACCCCGTCCTATCTTCTTTTATTCGATTGTTAAATAAATCCCCGATCATAATAAACAAATCTTTCTTGACAAATAATAACAATTATAATAATATTAAATAGTAAAATTTATAATAACAATTGTTAACAATAAATAAATAAAAAATAATATTAAAAATAATAAGGAAAATAATCTTTAATCTACTTTTAAGGGTATTATAGTCAAACTTTTATATTTATAAAGAAAAAGAAAGAATGAAGAGTAAAATAGTGGTTATGAAATGATTGTAAAAAATTATTTGGTGTCAAAATATCATGGTCCAAATAATAAATTAAACAATATCAACACAAACTCATCTTACTTTTCTCCAATAAAAAAAAATTCTATTTCCATTCAATTCCCACCTATTTCTTTATAACCAAAGAACCTCTATTTTGACTCATTTCTCATCTATATCTCTTTCTTTTTTGTTCCATTCTCTCTATGAGGGTGATAATGATTGGGTTGGTGGATTCTAAACCATTTTGACACATATACAGCACAAATTAGGTCATATTATTCCTTTCCTTTTTTCTTATACATTTGCGGCAAAAACTTAAGACAGAATAGATGTTGGACCATTTACTGTGATCTCTTGGTCTCTTTTGCACTCTTTATATAAACACAGTAAAAAAAAAATACTGTTGTTTATGTAGCTAATAAATAGATATATGTAAAAAATTTGACTTGAAGAAAAGAATTTGCATGGACAACGTACACATTCAAGAAGAAGAGTGTAAAATATTATGTAAAACTTTTCACGTGTACCTACTAAAATCATTTATCAACTTAATTTCTATTAGAGTATTTTTTTTTTTTATCCATTTTATTTCATTAGACGAATAGTTATTTAATATAAAAAATGTTAAAAAAACAAAGAATT
>Ga0209700_100734_pt1 | contig 65194 bp, 35 predicted proteins | sample SiratroredBW_FD_187528 | JGI IMG/M metagenome (GOLD analysis project Ga0209700, IMG submission 187528) | Root nodule microbial communities of legume samples collected from California, USA - Siratro red BW (SPAdes) (version 2) | ecosystem: Host-associated > Plants > Roots > Nodule | place: USA... | reverse complement strand
AAATTTTAAAAAAAAAAAAACAAAAAAAAAAACATTTGTGATGATAACAAAAAAATAATAATTTTTGTCTATATCACAATCAATCTCGACTCACTGTATCAATAAAAAATTTATGATAGAACTCAAAACAAGTATTGACATTATACACTAGTTTATAATTTAAAAGTATTACTAAATTTCTATCTAATGCTAATTGTATCGTTCTTCTCTTTCCTTTTGTTATTATAGTTTAGATAAAGCACGGTTCATGAAGAGAGAACTCTATCAATTTAAGAAGTCGAAAACCATTATTATGTGAATATATTTTCACTAATTTTTTAAACCCTGTCTCTTTTTTTATACAATGCACCCTTAAACTTTTTGTCTCTTTTTTTTATACAATACACCCTTAATCTTTTTCAGACGAAAGTTGATGTTTTTTTATACTATTTGAAAGTATCTAAGTCATATCCTTGAAAAATTAAAAGAGAAAAAGTTTGGATAGTTTTTGGAACGTAAGAAGTATTTGAAAAAGAATAAAAATAAAAAATATTGAATATTTTTTAGATATATATTTGGAAGTAACCGAGGAGTTTCGGTATCTGAGACCAGTGCGATAGAGATACCTTTCCATGTTTGAAGTATCCGATTTTCATAAATAAAAGACTATAGTATTGTACAAAGTAATGAATTCAATGTGATGATCATAGTTATGCTTGTTATGTTTTGTTAACATTGATATAATATGCTCTGCATTACGATCAGAGAATTGAACAATCATAAAATACAGTTTATTAAGTACAAGTTTATACTTTGTTTATTGAACTAAACATCAATTTGTGAATAACAAACACTATATTATGTTGCGTTTCATACAACATGCATCAGGAAAAACACTTCGATTACATTCTTGATATGTATCTCCTTTTACCAAAACCCACTGTTATGTGCTGCCTCTTAAATTTTGAGCATGTTAAATACTGCTGAGCTTGTTTCTAATATGGTTTTATGGTAATACCAGATGCTGTCAATGAGAAATAGGTTCAGTTTGCATCCTATGTTGTTTCCAGAAGGTTTGCAACCCCCGCAATTGTCTCAGATGAGAATGGATTCAAGTGAAGAAAACAGGTCTATCCCTTCAAACACAGCTGCTACTCTGCCTATGCAACAAGAAAACCCCATGCCCTATTCATCCAATCTGCCTAACAAACAAATTGTGGCAGATCAGCCATCCATGTCCACCCCATCATATTTATTCAACTCTGATACTTCTTTTAGGCTGGAATCTCATATTCCTGAAAATATAAGATCATTTCAACTCAGAAGTTTTTCTGAGGTTAGCTCACTTTTTAGTCACATGTGCCTAGTTAAAAGTATAACAATGTTAACTTTTACACTTTTCCCCTTTTAAATTATAAAACAGATATGCAGAGAAGACATATTGCAGCACCAACTATTAAATGCAAACCATTCAGATACCAATCCATTAGGCTGTTCTCAAGGTGATCGTTATTTCTTTCAGGAGAAATTATCGTAGCTCTTTCATTGGGATATAACTATCTCATACTAATTGAACTCTTCCCTTGAATCAGGCACGTTGGCTACAACATCAATTTCCTTTGATATGCAAAAATCTGCCGTTAAAGACAACAGCTCTTTGGAAAACTGCATCCCTGGAAGTGATCAATCTGGTCTGGTGTTGAGAAATGGTGAACCCAACATTATTCTGACCCAGCGGTTAATTGGGTAGTTGGAATGTTATGAGCTACAAAAAAATGTATGCTGTAAATCTCAAATGTCTTTAAATTGTTTAACTGACATTTTGTAAGACTGCAAATGGGGAACAAAGCGCCCCAATGGTAATTGGTAACAAGACTTAAAAATCAGATTTTTTGGTTTGAAGTTTGTCAGAATTTCATGAAATTTGAATAGAATCCCAAAATAGAGTACCAATATCAAGTTGACTAATAAAAGTGAAGTACCCATGTATAGGTAATAAATAATTATTTAAATGTAAAATAAGCGTGCTAGGGAAAATAGTAAAATAAATGAGGTTATTCATTAGACTAATGAATGAATTTAACGATGTTTTGTATTTTGAATTATTAGTCTCGTATGATTTTTTTTTACAAGAACGTATATGAGAATGGCAGCTAAGCAATACAAGGAAAAGAAAAAAGGAACCAGGAAATGATAAGCAACTCTTAGAAAATAATTTCACTTAGGGAGACGGAGTTAACATCGATCCTTCTATATCTTTTCTTTCATCTAACATAAACTTTAATACTATTTGTTAGACCAATCATAACCACTCAGCCTAGAGTTAATTATTTTGTTTCTAGAACTTTTTCTCCTTTCTTGATACAACAAATTAGTAATCACGTGTTCATCTCTAACTTTCTCAATTTCTAGCTCATTTATCCCTACTATAACAAAATTGCTTATAATTCCTCCTCCGTTAAGAACAACCTTGTTCTCAAGGTTGAAGTCAAGATAAGCCTTTTGCAAAGGATTGTGGTCTTCCCAAGTTGATTGAGACTTATGTGTGTCCTCCCACTGGACCAAATGTTGTTGAACATGTTGAGAACCTTTAATAATCACTCTAGATTCCAAAATAATAGTAGGTTGGATAATGGGATAGGATTCATCAGTGGTAATTGGTAATGGAACATACAGTTGAACATAATCACCTCTAACTATTTCAATTGGGATACATGAAAGACTGGGTGTATTTTTACAATGGCTGACAGTGACAACTTATAAGCAACTTGACCAACTCTCTTTATAACTGGGAATGGACCAAAATATCTTAAACTTAATTTTTTATTCTTCCCCTTAAAGCCATGGAATGTTGTTGATAAGGTTGGAGCTTCACTAGTACATGTCTCCAATCTTTCATTCTTCAAACCTTCTTTCCTGAACAACATACTTTTTCATATACTGCTGAGCCTTTTGGAGATTCATCTTTAACTTACCCATGATCTCATCTCTCTACAATAGTTGATCCTAAACTGAAATTGGATTATTTCTAGCAGGTATATATTTCACCAATGTGGAGAGACTCGACTATAAACAACTTTGAATGGTGACATTCCAAGACTAGTATGATAGATTGTATTATACCAATATTCAGCCCAAGGCAAGAGTTTAACCCATTCTTTAGGAATTTCATAAGTAAAGCATGTTAAATACATTTCTAGGCATTTGTTTAAGACTTTAGATTGTCCACAAGATTGAGGGTGGTATGTAGTAGACATGTTCAAAGAGGTGCCACTCAATCTCAAGAGATGTTGCCAAAACTGACTTGTAAAACCTCTCTGTCAGAAACAATAGTCTTAGGAAAACCATGCAATTTCACTACAACTGTCACGAAAGTCTCTACCACAAGCTTACTTGAATAATTTGTCTTCAAAGGAGAAAAATGAGCATTCTTAGATAACTTGTTAATTACCACAAATATGATTGTGTAGCCCCCTAATGAAGGAAGTCCTGTTATAAATTTCATTCCTAGATCCTCCCAAATCTGATCTGGAATGGGTAATGGTTGAAGTAAACATGAAGGAAGAGTTGTTTCTGTCTTGGCTTGTTAGCAAATAAGACAATTATGCACATATTCCTTAATGTTTCTGACCCATCCTGGGCTAGAGAGAGGAGAATTTTAGGCCCAAAATGAAATTGGGGATGTGGAAAGTAATCAACTTATAATCTGAAATCATTTAATATGCTCCCGATAAGAAAGGCCCTATTAAAGGACCCAATTTTATTATTCATAAATAAAAGCCCATATAAATTGGCTCTCTCTATAACCATACTCGATTGGAGGTGTTTTTTGTTAATTTGTTGAGATTTAATACCAAATTATTAATAATAACGAAGTTACGTTAAGATTCAACACCGTAATACCTTAGGGAAAAGGTATAAATACAGGGTGTTAGGGTATGAAAAAAAAACTTCTATTTAGGATAGTTAAGAGCGATCAAAAACCTTAGTGGTTAGAACAATCTCAATTCATATCGTGCCAGAAAAATTGAGCAGAGATTTTGGCCAAGGTTCTAGCAAACCCAACATGACCTTTCACAAGATAATTATGAAACTCATACAATATTTTCTGAACTATCTCACTAGTAGCAGGAATAACTAGTCAACCTTTCCAAAAGAGAAGTTGATCATGAAGAGAATAATTATGATTAGGGGGATTATTTGCAATGCACAAGTAAAAAATGGCTTTCAATTTAGGATCTGCTATTATAACCTCTCTGAGATTAGAGAGAATAGATAGCTGAGATTGAGACCAGGCCATAAAGAAGGATATTGATAGAGAGTCAGCAGCTATGTTTTCTTTCCCAGGAGAAGTCATATCCTAACAGCTTATGAACCATTTCTGTTGTTTAGGAGTTTGAATAGCTTGATCAGTTAAACTCCTTAAACTTTTTTTATTAGTTCTAATGGTGAACTTATGACAAAGTAAATAGTGTCTAAACTTGACAATGGCATCAGTAAGCATAAGTTGATTGCTTTTCATACTTGGAATCAACTTTTTAGAGAATAATGCAATTGGATGGTGGTTTTAGCTCAACACTGCTCCAATTCCCAAACTTGAAGCATCTGTTTCAAGAATAAACAGCTAGGAAATATCAGGAAGATTGAGAACTGGAGCTTTAGTAATAGCAGTTTTAAGGTTTGCAAATGTTGCTACTATTGGATCGTTCCAAGAAAAATTGTCCTTCTTCAATAAATTAGTTAAAGGAGCGGCTATATTTGTATAACCATTAATTAATCTTTTATAGTACCTAGTAAGGCTAAGGAATCCTCTCAGATGTTTCAAATTAGCAGGCATAGGCCAATCCAATATTGCCTTCACTTTTTCTTTATCCATTGTCACACCTTGACCAGAAATAGTGTGTCCTAAATAATCTGAAACTCTGAAATGTGGCAGGAGTATTAGAGAGTCCAAATGACATTACTAGTCATTCATAAAGCCCTTAATGAGTTATGAAAGTTGTTTTATGCATATCTTCTTCCTTCAATAGTATCTAATGGTACCCTGACCTTAGGTCCAATTTTGAAAAATACTGAGTTCCTTGCAACTCATCTATAAACTCATAAACAGTAGGTATAAGGAAACTATCCTTCACTGTAATAGCATTCAAAGCCCTATAATCTGTACAAAATCTTCATGTGTCATCCTTCTTCTTTACCAAGACTATGGGAGAAGAAAAAGGACTAGTGCTAGGACTATAATCCCTACTTGCAACATGTCTTATTTCATGGTTTCAATTTCTAGTTTTTGGATGTGAGGATATTTATAAGGTCTAACCTTGAAGGAACAGAACCTTTAATCAATGGAATTGAATGATTCTAAGCTCTTTGAGGAGGTAATCCCAAAGTCACAAAAAAACTTCGTTGTAAGTGTGCAACAAAATGGCCAATTCGGGTATCTAGCTAATGGTCTTGAGGTGAAACTAGTTGCAGAATTTGTAAGGTAAGTGACTCATCTATAGCATAAGTATTGTGCATTCTTCTAAAATGAGTGAATTGAGCATACCTTCACATTTTGGAGTGCTCACCATGTAAGATTATAATCTGGTTGTTCAAATAGAACTTCAAGGCCAATTTGTCGTAATTAGAAATATAGGGACCCACGGTAGCCAACCAAGCTGCTCCTAGAACCAAATTTGTCCTAATAACAGACAACAAATACACAGGTAATTTCAAAGAATGTCTCTGAATCTTAACATTCAATTCTTTCACGAATCCTTAGACCACTAAGGAGTTACCATTGCCAACCGAAACTTGCAAGTTAGGAATAGGTTCTAGGTAATTTTAAACAATGTGCTAGCCTTGGCTGTAAGAAATTATTTGAACTACCACTATCTAATAAGATTTGAACCTGCATTCCATTCATAGAGCCTTGGGATTTCATGGTGCCAAGCCCAAAGGATCATTTGAGAGCATTATAAGGCAAATGGTGATCCAATGAATTCTGATTATCAACGTGGTCGTTACTATCATGAGGATCTAGTTGTAATTCACTGGAATTATCTTCTTCCATATGCAAAATCAAATATTTCTAATTAGGACATTTGTGTGTGGGATTAAACTTGTTATCACAAGTATAAAAAAACATTTTTCTCTTCTTAATTGTATTTCTGTTGGAGAGATCTTTTTTATATGTGCTAGGTTTAGAGTATTGGACGTGAAATGTGAGGTTGGGGCCAAAAGTAATGGAGGTAAGCTAAAGGATTTAAGGGATTGGGTTATGGTTGGGAAAGTGTTTGTGGCTTGTGATTTCTGGTTGAAATTCAACGTATAGGCTTTGGGTTTAGTTAAGTATTTTTCTTCATATAACTTAGCCAGAGAAACACGTATGATCAAAGTCGTTGGGGTTTGAGCAATTACATCACCGTCTAATGTCAGGTTTCAGTCCTCCAATAAAGCAATCCACCAATGTTCCACTCACAACACATTGGATGCGATTTGCCTCTACGAGAAATTTTGTCATTATCTACGGTCAAAATCCGTATATAACATTGAAAATCCATATGTAATTTGAAATTATGTACGAATTACATACGGACAAAAATTCGTATGTAAAATTGTTGTAGATAACACTTACATACGAATTTCAAAATTTGTATGTAATTATATATAATTTTATTTGTATGTAACGTGTATGTAATTACATACGGATCTGGTCCGTATGTAATTACATTTGGAATCACTGTCTCTACAGTTTATGAACACTTTGTATGCGAAGCAATGACAAAGCAGTGATGAAGGACACCAACGAAAATGTGAATGAAAGGTAACGAAAATGAAGGAACACAAGGGTGAGAATAGGAAGCGTGCCACAACCATGTGTTCACTTTAGGTTCAACGTGTAAAGAGGGTTTGTGAACCAATTTCCGATTTTAATGAAGTGGGTAGGGTTGGGCAAGGAGGGTTTGCACAAACAGCTTGTCGAGGAAATCAGTCTTCGTGCGTTGGATAGGATAACTTTAACTAAATTTGTGGTGTACGAGGTGCTGAGGATAGAGCCTGTTGTGTCGTTCTAGTACGTGAAGGCCAGGAAAGATCTTCTAGTCTACGATGCGGTGTACGAGATCAAGAAAGGCGGAGGAGTTTGTGCCCCACAGGTTTGTTGGCCCTGATAGAGAGAAGTTGTTGAATCACGTGTTGTGGTCCAATGGACATAAGACGGAAGAGGCCGCGAAAATGAAGGAATACACTGATAAAGCTTACACACTTGACGAAGGCAAGCTTAAATACTGCTAAAGGCAAGATGAAAGCTGTCAACACCCGATTTTATCTGGGTAATCTTTTCAATTAAAGCATAATGATAAAAATGAATAAAAAAATGAATAATAATATAAAATTAGTTTAAGTTTTTTTGAAATAATTACTAATAAAAAATAAATAAATAAAATTCGAATTTTTCCATTACAAAACAAAAAAAGACTAAAAAAGAAAAGGTGGTGATTTTAAAAAATAAAATAAAATAAAATAATTAATTAATAATAAAAAAACGAAAATAACAAAAATATCTAAATTAAAACAACAGAATCTGAAAATTAAAAAAAAATAATAATAAAAACAAATATAAAAATAAAAATAACTACTTTCAAACTTGATTTGCCAGTTTTAAAAAATAAACAAATGAATAAATAAAAGGGGTTCTGCTTAAATAAATTTTATAAAAGTAAAAAAAGTGGAGTAGTTTAGATTTTTTTCATTCGTTAATGTTTTTTTTAAATAATAAAAATAAAATAATAAAACAAACAAATAATACAAAATTTAGAAAAAATAATAAATAACAATAAAAGGAAAAGAGAGACTCTTTCAACTCTCTAATTGCCCAGAATCCCATAAAAATCTCCACCATCCCTATTCTTTCTCCAACAGAACTCCTCAAGTGGACCTGATAAGAAAAAAACAGAAAAAAGGAGATGGGAGAATGAGAAAAAAGAGAGAAGAGAGGAGGAGGAAAAAAAGAAAGAGAGGATCACTGATAAAGGGAGATCACGTTAAAAATAGAGAAAAAAGAGAGAAAAAGTAGAGAAGATTGATTCTTCTGTCTTACTATGCACACTCAGTTTAAAACTGAGAAGCAAGAAATTTTTGGAAATGAGACTATCATTTTTGAAGAACACAGGTATGATTTGTAAGGTTTAGATTTTCATATGGATCTTGAAGTTTGAAATTTGTAAATCATGTGTTCTTATCTTCATGTGATGATTTTTTTTTTATTTCTTCATCATTTCATTTTGATATAAAGATAAAAAAAAATAAAAAAATGAGGTACTTTTGCTCTTTATAACATTTTGTTTTTTTTCCTTATTTATTAAATAATAAAAAATTCATCATCTTCCATCTTCCATACATTCTTCTATGTATTTTATCCATGTATTTTATGCTCCAAAAATCACTCCAAAACAACCCCAAAACGACTTCTGCAGTCACCGTCATTTTTTTCGCGACGCAGCTGCCCCCCGCCGTCACCGCTCCTCCTTCCTCATCACTGCTGCTGCTTTTGGTTCATCATGGGTGAAGAAAGGTGGTGGTGGCTTAGGGTTAGGGTAGTGGTGGCTTAGGGTTTAGGAGTTGGGTCATTCTTCCTACACCTCCATTAATTAGGATTTACACTCTAGCTCTTCACAATTACCAAAATGCTCTTAACTCAAGTTGAGTTTCTTATTAGTGGCGTTACTTCCTGCATCCCCATTAATTAAGTTTCGCACCCACACTCTCCACAATTACCAAAATGCTCTTAACCCAAGTTGAGTTTCTTATTAGTGGCATTACTTCCTGCACCCCCATTAATTAAATTTCGCACCCACACTCTTCACAATTACCAAAATGCCCTTAACCCAAGATTGAGTTTCTTATTGGTGGGGTTACTTCTTGCACCCCCATTAATTAAGTTCCGCACCCACGCTCTCCACAATTACCAAAATGCCCTTAACCCAAGTTGAGTTTTATTGAGTCATGTTCCATTTTTGCATGCATGATTTCATTAAAATTAAAATGTCAATTCTATGTTGCATATAATTGTCGCATGTTATTTTCCAACACCAAATTTGATATATACCCCAATCCTTAAAGCCCAGACTTTAAACCTGGCACTGTTCCTCAAAGCCCAGGCTTTAAACCTGACACTGTTTCTCAAAGCCCAGGCTTTAAACCTGGCACTGCTCCTCAAAGCCGAGGCTTTAAACCTGGCATTGTATCTCAAAAGCCCAGGCTTTAAACCTGGCACTGACACCATTCAATTACCCTATTTTCAAACATAAACTTTCAAAAATACAAATCAAAATAACTAACAATCTTATCATCGAAGAACTACGTAACCCTGATTCTTCATCCCTGATGGAGATACGTAGGAGCAAGGTCAAACCTTGTCGGGCTCCCTAAAACCAAAAAAAATATATTTTGTTTATTTTATCTTAATCTCTTTCTTGGAAAAATAAATATTTTAAAAAAATCACACTCAGATTACTTATTTAATTAAAGGTACCGTCTTAGGACGGGCGTTGTGGGGGTGCTAACACATTCCCCACACGTAACCGACTCGCGAACTCTAAATCTGGTTTTGCGAACTTGCCTTATCTTGTTTTTGGTTTTTCACAGTTTTTCCTAACAAACTATGGTGGCGACTCCACTATTTTGAAAATCAAAATAAATTATATTTTGTTCGCCGTCCCCGTTGTAGCCCCGGTTGCGACAAAAGCAAGGTCACACACGGGGTGATTAAGGTTTTCGTATGCAATTTCAAGTTGGGAATGTAATTTTAAAAAAATTAATTTTCCTAATCTGTATAAATAAAACATACTTTAATTTACCTACAGATTTTATAAGCATTACATACGGATCTAATCCATATGTAACTTTCCCGCCACACCCCGCCAAAGTTACATACGGATTATATATACGAAACCACCATCTTAGCATTACATACAAAAAAAATTCGTATGTAATGTGATTTTACATACGGATCAATATCCGTATGTAGTATCTGTATATAAAATCTACTTTATTTATGGATCTAAATCCGTATGTATTTATCCGTATGCAATACACAAATTTCTTGTAGTGTGTTAGAGTTGTAAACGAAACATAATACTCATGTATAGAAGTAATCTGAGTTAACTTAAACAATTGTGATCATGGACACTCATAAGGTGACGGGCCGCATTCCATTTCCAGTGCTCTAGTAAATGTTATCCAAGAATGGAAGGGATTTGTGCAAGTCAACATTTGATATCATGGAACCACTTCTTTATCTAAATGGATCGCAACTATGATTAGACATTGATCATCAAGGGTTTGATAATAGCTAAAAAACTGTGCAGCTTTAAAGATCCATTGAAGGAGATCAAAGCCATCAAATCTAGGGAAATCTAGTTTAATATTTCAGACGTGAAACGGTGGTGGTGGAGGAGGTAGTGCCATAGAACCAGAATCTCCTTAAGTGTTTTGCTTTAGAAGTTGATCCAAAGTTGATCTATCATTTCAAAGCGAGAGGCATACTGTTTATCATGTGATTCCATGAGCTCCGACAGATTCTTTACATCAGATAAGAGTTCCTTCATCCGTGTATTTTCCGCCATGAAGATGATGAAAACACCAATATAATGAACATAGATTTAAAAGGAAAATACAGAAAACGATGAATGAATTCAACACTGCCTTTGTATTATTATTGTTGTATGGTTTTCTTATGAGAACGTATATCAAAATGACAGCGGAGCAATACAAGAAAAAGAGAAAACGAACAAGGAAATGATAAGTGACTTTTCGAAAATTATTTCACCCAAGGAGAGGGAATCAACATCAATCATTCCATACATTCTCTCTCCCTAACAGAAACTTTAATATTACTTGCTAGACCAATCATACCCACTCAACCTAGAGTTAGTTATTTTGGTTCTAGAACTTTTTCTCATTTCCTGATGCAACAAATCAGTAGCCTCGTGTCCATCTCCAACTTTCTCAATTTTTGGCTCATTTACCCTTGCTCTAACTGAATTGCTTACACTCTGATTCTTATTTAATTACTTATCATATCACATCTGTAGCTTTTGGATACAACAAACTCTTAGGAAACTAAGTGTGAATTTGAATCCCATGTTAAGTACAAAGTTATTGTCTTGAGGTTTTGAATTGAATATGGTATTAATTTATTTTGTGGGTTAACTTATATCTTATTGTTGTAAGATTTTTTCCATGTTGTTTTCTCTCGATTTTTTTAACAAGAGTTATCAGAATTGATAGTGGTATCATCCTCTCTTGATTTTTCTAACAAGAAGTATCAGAGTTAATAGCTTGTGACAGTAAATGACACAAATCTTTCTGATGGAGGTTTGAGGCAATCATGTCATATTAATATGTAAACGATAGTGTTCATGTTTTAAAAAAAATACTTTATCTCAAGGAGATATATCAATATAAAAGATTTTAAATTAAAAATTATGAGATCTCTCTAATTGTTCCTTTTGTTTTTTTAACACCAACTAACCAATATGAATTTTTTAATAATAAGTTTTCAATAATTTTTATTTATTTATTAATTGCAGTACTGAGAATCTAATCCAATGTATAAATATTATCCAAAGCCTCACGTAGGTTCTAAAGGGTTAAAATCTCAATCATTTTGAGGGGCAAGGAGCATGCACACAAAATCCTTCTTGGTTTCCGATTGGAATTTCGATGCGTATATGCTGGTTAATTTCTTGCTTCTTGTAATAGCCGACTAAGAAATTTGGAATTTGTAGAAGGATATCTCAAATCAAAATCATTGATGTTAATTACGAGAAAGAGGCTATTAATTTTTTAGAATCTTAACTTATTACTTGATAAAAAGTAGTTATATCTCACAGAAAAATTATAATGAAATGGATCTATGTGAAGAGTTTAAATTTTATTATTCTTATTTCTATAGAGAACGGTACTTAATAGAAAATGGAAAAAAGTTAAAATTTAATTACAATTATTAATTTCTTTTAATTTCCATAAATGTAAATAAAAAATTATAAAAATTTAAAAATACATATAAGAATTACATAAAGTAAAACTTATAAAAAAATTAATATGAATTGCTTAAGAATGAAGAATGACGTGATATATATTCAAAATAAAAAAATAGTATTTTATTTGTTGATATTATTTTATGATTTAATATAATGTATGTCCATCATGTACTTTTGTGCTTAATTTATATGTGATCGCGTCCTTCCAATCCAGAATAAAATTGGGGATATACTTGGGCATGATGGGTTACAGAATCATCTAGAAAATAGAGTTATTTTTTATTTATAAAAAATAACATATCATAAGTGGGTCTCATCATAATGATACAGGACTGAAATTCTTAAAACGAAATTTCAGATATAAAATAAACTAAACTGAAAGAAAAATAACATTTTCTATGTACTTAAAAGTTCTTCAATAAGGCAATTGCATGAAAAGCTTTTATATCTGACAGAATAACTATTAACTTTTCGAAGTTATGACTTTGTTATTATTATCTTTCATTATTTTTCACAATAATAATTGAAGTTCGTTATTTTTATTTGCTTTTGAACACTCTTTATTTCTTAAAATTCAAATGAACTCTGTTTCCCTCCATTGCACTTTCAATTGAATTCAAAGATTTAAGACTTTTACGAAAACTAAATGAAGGAAACATTCCCAATAAAATATAACAGTATTAAGAAGAGAGATTCATAGATATGTCTAATTGTGTAAAAAAAAAAATGAAATGCAAAATTTTCTTAATTCCTTTAATTGAATTATAATTCATATCCTTATAATTATGAATACCTTCCTTTTATGCACATCTTTCTTATAATATTTTTCTTAGATTTAAAATATCTGTATAATTATGAGACACAAAAAAAATCTTAAATATTTATTACATTTGTATCATTATTGAGTTTTTATTTTAGTCCTTATATTTTTTTCATTTATTATTTTTTAAGATTTGCTTAGTTTTTATTCCTAAAAACATTTAAATTTTATTTTTTATTCTTATTATTATGTAACATTTGTTAATTGTTTATATCTTTAGGAAAAGGTTAGGTCATATTTTAGATAATATAGGTTAAATTTTGAAGGTACAAAATTAACATTTGATATTTCAAAATGAAAATTAAATCCCAGAATAATGTTGTTTATCCATCTTTTAAATGATTTTAAAAACAGAAGTAATGATTTTAAATTTTAAAGAAATTAAAAACACTTTATATCAAAACAAAAATTTATTTTTTATGCAACTTTTGTTATATATATATATATATATATATATATATATATATAATCATACAGATGTATTCATACTTCATGTAAAGAACTTGATAAACAAAAATAAAATAAAGTTTTTGTCAATTATGAAAAATGATTATCATTGTTAGTCAGGAAATCTTTGCAGATTCTGATAGAAAAAAATAACTTTAATTAATATCAACTGTTGAATTATTAAATATTATTTAATATTAAATATATTTTTCCATTTGAATAAAAAGTTAACCTCAATATATTTTAAAAAATAACAAAATATAAATTTAATTAAAAATATACTCTCTTTTTTTTCACTCTAAACCACTTCTCATATCCAAACATTGTACAAATTCATCTCTTGAAAGGCACAATGAAGAATTCTGTGGTGATGTGTCTATCCTTGAAATTCTCTCTTGAGGAACTGAAATCAATGCAGGGCGTGTTTCATGCAAGGAAAACACCTACCAACTCCGAATTGAAAAAGGAACAAGAAAAAAATATGAGGATACAATCAATGTACTAGACTATGAGAATTAAGAAGAAACAACAAAGAGTCTACAAAGTTGAATCCATCTTCTAGTCTTTTGTGATGCAAATCTTTTTCGAGTCTAGTCATAATTGTTTGTCTTTATCTTCTAATCACTATAAAGTTCAAAAAGAAAACTACTCATATTTTCTGTTTTTCATCTATTCAACTGTCTTCTTGTTAAGACGTCTCAATCCCAAACAAACATTCCTCATAACGCACAATTCAATGCAACTTTTTCTTTTCTTTTTATTTCTGGAAAATTTTACCATAAAATTCGTGGAAAACATGTTTACGTGTAGAATGGGGTTCAAAGTTTCAACAGCTAATATCCGTGCACCACGGGTAGCAAGGAACCGATTCTTCACGGCTGAAAATGGCTTCAACTAAATTTTACTTATTTGAAGTTCAAATTTAATTTTGTGATAAATAGTTATTTCCATATTTATTGATTCAATTATTTTGTTTAACTTAATTTATTTATGATTCTTTTAAAAAATATGTTTATTCTTATTTATTTGGTAATGGTAGAACTCATGTTAACAATATAATAACCATCGTACTTTCCAGGTTTAAATTTTTAAAATAGCAAAGTGAACTTTTAGAAAAACCGTATGTGACTACAACTTCAAATTTAGAATTAATTTTTTCGTTCTTATAATTTAAAAAATCTTATCAAACTTATTCTATTCAAACATTTCTACCTAAACGTTATTAGAATGAATACAATAAAAAAAGAGAGTAGGGTGTCCAATGGAAAGCACGTAAAATTGAAATAAATTATTATATAAATAGTTTATAATCTTCAGTTATATGAATAAAAATCTTTGACAATCATTAAAAATGGAATATACAAATAACATTTAAAGCTATATTGATTAAAAAGTTAATTTTAAATTTAAAAATCGAAAAATTGATATTAACTAAATTTAAAAATATTAATTTATATTTTTTAAAGAATAATTTAGTCTTATTTTGATTGCTTACGTGATATCTTTACTACCTAAACAAATATGTGTCATTATTTAGTTTATGAAAAATATTTGCCAATATATATATATATATATATATTAGTATTCATGTATACTTGTATATATTTTTTATTTTACTTTTTTAATTCACATAAAATTATTTAAGATATAAACTTAGATAAAAAATAATAATTTTAAAATATGTTGGGAGAATCCGAGGGGGAAACACCGGGGAGATATCAAACAATGAGAACTGAGCCAACATATAAGGAAATGATACCACCTTCAACCCAAAACCTTAAGGCATTAGGTCTGCGGGTCTTCTTTCTTATATATTGCTCAACTTTCTCATTTCTACCCAATGTGGGACTTCGACTCACACTTGAATATCTAACAATCTCCCCCTTAAGTGTGAGTCCCTCCCCTACCACATTGATACACTCCCCCTCGAGCGGAAGCATTCTCAACCCGAGTACATTACTCATCACCCCTCACATTGGGTAGGAATGAGAAAGTTGAGCAACATATAAGAAAGAAGACCCGCAAACCTAATGCCTTAAGGTTTTGGGTTGAAGGTGGTGTCATTTCCTTATATGTTGACTCAGTTCTCATTGTTAGAGATCTCTCCAAGTTTTCCCTCTCGGATTCTCACAACAAAATATAATTTATATAAAATTGCATAATTTAAAAACAAATTCAATTTCATGTCTAAATAAAAAATATACACATATAATTAGGGTTTAATATTTTTTTATCTCAATATTTGTATTCAATGTGGTTACTTGATTTTTTTTTCTCAAATTAATTTTCATTTTAGTTAAAAGAAGTCAATATGGTATCTTATTTAAGATTATTGTTAACAACGAAGCGATACATGACATTGATGTGACATTTTCAGCTTATTATATATTTTGTAGTTTTTGTAATTATTTACTAAGGTGGAAAATACATTATATTATCAAGATTGAAGACAAAAGCATGATTTACACAGATAGAGTTTTTTATTGCTTGAATGTTGGTGAGATTTGGAGACACGATTTTTGGATAGTGTAGTAGTGGTTATTGTGTGACAATTGTGGTAGTGATTTGGTTGTTCATGGTTCGTGTTGTTGATTGGTTTGGAATTCAGTTTTTAAGGTTAGTGTCATTGCATGATTCTTTTATCGGTTGTTATTGTTGTGTTTGGTTTAAGATTTGATTGTGGCATTAATATTTGTTTTAATAAGGTTTTGGGTGTTTTAAGTATTTAATTATATAGCTTTTTAATTTGATTACTTTTATGAGTTTGTTAGGGTTGTATGTCCTATCACATTCTTGTATGTGGTCCACAAGTTTTTTGGATTAATTTTTAATATTTGTAGTTTATGTGTGCACATCGATGATTGACATAGTTGTATATATTTATTGGTTATCATATATGAGGGTTTTTTTGAAGTTATGGTCCCCATGGGTGAAGTTTGTAAATATTGAGAGATTGAAATATGTTTGTTAGACATCTACTTGGTCATGTGACCCAAATAAATGAAGATGTTTTGATATATCAGAAAATTTTGAGAAAATGGGATATGTTATAGTGAAAGGAATTACAGTATTCTATAGGTGGTTATGTATTGAAAGATAAGTTGTACTTGTTAGTTGATGACAATAGTGCAATTAATATGGTGAATATTATAAGATGAAATGGTAAAGTACAAGGTACACATGGTTTCTAAACTCGAGGTAGTAGAAAATCTATTGGAATATGGGTGTAACTAGGATAATGGGTCTAGATGTGGTAACGGGCCTATACAAAGTATGTAGAGTAATGACATTGAATTAGGAAATGAGGATGAGACTAGAATGAGGTTGAGACTAAGAATGGACTTGTGCAAGGTGGTTGTTATGAAGAGGGGCATGGGAATGTGGAGGCTAATGACTTATTGTAGGTGATGTTGATTTAGGTGATGTAGATTTAGGAAATGTGCAGTTAGGCGATGAATGTGCAAGTAATGTGGGTTTAGGGGTATGGAGTTAGGTGATGTTCAACAAAGTTATGATGTTGGTGAAGATTTTAAAGTGTAAGGGTGATAATGTTTATGAAGATTCTTCTTGGTTAGATAATCCTAATGAATAATTAAATTATGGTGTAGATGATGATATTTTTGCACATAAAGAACTTGTCAATGTGCATGTTGAATGTGATGTGGAAAAATTGAATTAAATGAGTTGTTGAGATAAAATCCAAGCTTAACAGTGAAAGTAAAAGTCGAAGAAAGTGATGGTCTTCCAATATTTAAGAGATTATATATTTATTTTAAGACTTGCAAAGACAGTTTTTTCGAATGGCATATTCTTTTGTTGAGGGAGTGAATAAGGAATCATAGTCATGGTTTTTGGAACTATTAATTGAAGATCTTGAAGGTGTTATAGTGTGTGTATACATGTTTATATCTGACTAACACAATGTTTGCATTGCATTTGTTGTATTTTGTATAAACTCATCTCATATCTTTTATGTCTTGCATCTAATATGTTCTGTTTTATGTTTCAAAAGGTTTGTTGCTAGCAAGACAAAAGCTTTTACCTAGAGTTGATCAATGATTTTGTATTCGTCATGTATTCAAACTTTAGGAAGAAATTTCTTGAAAAAAAGGTTAAATAGTATGATGTGGAAGACAACAACAAGAACATGTCAACAAGCATGATATATGGAGACGAGATAGATTAAGGAGGTCAATGTTGAAGCTTTCAAACACTCTCATATCGTATAAATGTGTATGAGGTAAATTAAGGAGGTCAATGTTGGAAAAGTGTAATAAGCCAACAAGATTGCCCTATTAAAAATATAATACTCACATTAGAGAGCATAACTTCCAAAAAGATGATCTTGTTTGGAGAAAAAATGACAATGCTTATAGAGACTAAACAAATGGTAAGATGACAACAAATTAAGACAAGTCATACAAAATTGTTCACTCCTTACATGATGATGCATACAAACTTCAATTTTATGGCCTTTTCAATTCACCAACAAGATTTATTAAAATAGCCCCAATCTTGATCTTTAGTTATAGTTGAAGTTACAAGCCATGATTTATGCAAAAGTGCAACAATAATTAATATGTAATATAACTCATTCCAAACTCATATAAAGATACAATTATAATTCTTATCCTCAACTATAATTGTTTGATCTTCGATGTAAAAGGTGAAGATCACGTCTTTAGACTCAAAGGCCATAAAATATGTTTCAAAATTTCTATATTTATTCTATCTTTTACATTTAACATATAATCAATACAAAACTTTAATTTCTACGGAATAAAATGGAAACCAAGGAGTGTGATCCAAGTAGCAAAACAAAGTTTTGGTCATTTTTTGGACACTTGACTTTAGGAGATATGCTTTTCAAATTCTTAAAGAAGTATTAAGAGGCGCCTATCTGATTTTAAGGTCATGTTTTAGTTGAAAAAAAATTACATAAAAATTAATCACTGTGGAAGTAGTACACAATTGATGACATAAAAATTGAAAAACCTTTAAAAAATTCAATTATTTGGATGAAGTTGACTTAACATAACATTTAAAACAATCAACATTTGACATTTTAAGAAAAGGAAGAAAAACATCTAAATCTTTAAATAAAAATACTCATAAATAAAGGTAAAATCATCATTATTAATAAATGATTTTTTTTATATCTTATCATTGACTTATAACTCCTCAACCACAATCATATAAACTTTTAAGAACTCAATACTAAAATATTAAGAAAAAAATATTAAATAAATAAAGTAGATGTGAACTTAGAAACATAATGATTTACTTTATTGATTACTCACGTTTACTCTACAAAAATAATTACATGAACTTATTTTGATATTTTCTCTTAATAGTAATCGATCTTACTTGTTTTGTAGTGTTAGTTTTACTTAAATGATTTTTATTTATAAGTTTTTTTTAATATAAACTTTTTTTCTATAACTATAATGATAATGAGAGAAGAGATCATGTGTATCGTGCACCTTATATCAAACATGTAGTGGTTGTCTTAAGTGAGATACTAACAATAATATCAGTTTAAACTTTTCTAGACATAAAACAAATAATCACTTAAACTTTATTCACCAAAAGATTCAGCCCTAATATTAAAGACTTTATTTTCAATTAAGGAGAATGTCACTGTAGAGCCATTTAAACTATTGGTAAAATAAGATGTTTTAAACATGCTTAAATAAAAGCTAAACAAAATAAAGAAGTGAAAAACATACATAAATTGTTTTTTAAAAGATGATACTATTTTAGTACAAGCCTTAATTAATTAATTAATTTATTTATTTATTTTGAGATCTACAAAACCTCTTGTATTGGATTACAAATTAGTTCATGAACTCAGACAGAACTTCTCTCATAAAATGGGATGATATCATAAATTAACATTAGTGATTTTTTTTAAATAGTGACAAATTATATTAAAATTTATTAAAATATTTTCAAAAGTACTTTCATCCTAAAAAAATCAATTCAAATAAATCACTTCGTAAAATTAAAACTTATGTACCTATTTATAATATTATCACAATATACATGACATATCTTATGAATCAATTATTAGATCAATTGATAATTACTAAAAAATAAAATAAAATTTAATTATATTTGATATCTAATATAATATCCACTTATAATAAAATCATGATTTGATATGATCATATACTTAATATAAAAGATAAGACAACAAAAAGGTCATACATAAACCACTACAAAAGGAAAACTTATTTTAAATGATCTTTAATAAGTGATCTTTATTAGTCATTAAAAAATAACTAATAGTTGACTTTATTGCAAGAATAAAAAATAATATACATTAATAATATATATATATATATATATATATATATTTTTTATTATTTTATTTTATTTTATTCAATGAAACGATTGAATTGATGCATATATATTTTTTATAAGAATTACCTCAAATATAATATTAAAAACATGGTTTATTTTGTTGGTAATGTAAATAATTTTTGACACTGATAGCAGCAGAGTACAATTCTTCAAAACTGCAGATTAAATTTATAAATTTAGTAGAAAGTTAAAAAACAAGATTCCCAAAAATTTAACTTCTTTTTGGCTTTTGCCAGTGCAACGAACACTGCACTTGACCTTGACCTCGAGAATATACAACAACTAACGAACCTGCTTCTGTCTGTCTTTTCAATCTTTCTTTCTTCTTGGTTCGTTCATCGTAGTTCAAAGTTCAAAGAGTCTGTGATTAGGACTAAGGACTTGGTTAGGAGTATTGTTCAAGGAAAATATATGCCACTTTCTCTCTCCTCTTTCCGCCGCAGCTCCCCTTTTCGTGCGTGGCGCTCACGCTTGCATCAGAACCAACTATATAAATAGAACGCGCGCGAGGTGATAAATTGAAACAACGCAAAGCCACTCACAGCCGCAAATAGTAAAAACAGAGACCACAGAAGGACTAATAATCGCAGCAGAGAGTGCGCGGGAACCCTAATGGAGGCGAAGGAGAACGGAGCGAGCAAGAAGCCTTCCAGTGGCGCCATAGATGGACCTACGAACCCGATGGTTACGCCTCTGCTCAATGATCTCTATCAATTCACCATGGCTTACGCCTACTGGAAAGCTGGCAAGCATCAGGAACGTGCTGTGTTAGTATTCCTCGTTTTTTGTTTGCGTTTGCGTTTAGCTGCCGACGAAGTGCGAGTGAAACGGCGAATAATAGTTGCCGTTTTGTTTTGTGCTTTTGATGTATTGTGTGCTTTCATTGTCTTCTGTTGGGATTATTGTTTGATTTATCTGTGGCTGCATAATGGTTATTCTTTTCGGCGTTTTAATCACTGTTTTAATGTTGGAATGCATGTGTATGTGTGTTTGTGAGAAGATTGGATCGTGTTTGCTTTCAGGTTCGATTTGTATTTTCGGAAGAATCCGTTCGGTGGGGAGTATACCGTCTTCGCTGGTTTGGAGGAGTGCATAAGGTTCATAGCTAATTTCAAGCTCACTGAGGAGGAGATTGATTTTGTCAGGCAAAGTTTATCTTCCTCTTGTGAGGTAAAGTAAATTATGATACTTGTTATAGCTGTAACTTCCTTGTTTTGTTATGGTGGTTGGTAGGATGGTTTAAGTGTAAAGATTTGAAGTTTCCGTCTACTGTGAATGTGGGTGTAACGTTGTTTTCAATAATAGTAAATGATGTGGGTAAAAAGCAGAAATTTTATGTTAATGTCAACTGTGTCAGAACTTTCAACTAGATATGCTGGAAACTAACTTCAGGATATCTGAAGGATAGAAAGAGTTGAGGATTTTTGTTTCTTTTTTAAAAACAGAATTGGGCCATGAATATCTGAAATAATACGGCTGGTAGTTGGGTGTGCTTTGATTATTTGGAAAGTTTAATGCTGCTGGTAGTTGTATTTAGATTCTCACTTCGAAATATTCTGACTTGTTAATAATAATCATTTAAATCTAGGATGGATTTTTTGACTATCTTCGAGGAGTTGACTGCTCTGATGTTGAGGTGTATGCTATTCCCGAGGGAACAGTTGTTTTTCCCAAGGTTCCCCTTATGAGAGTTGAAGGCCCAATTGCTGTGAGTACTTGCCCACTATTAACTACCCTGTTATACTGATCTGCTTTCAAAGATGACCAATTTCTTAATTAAGTTGACTCTCATATCGTTCAGGTTGTTCAATTGCTGGAAACACCTTTTGTGAATCTAATTAATTATGCATCGTTAGTTTCTACTAATGCTGCAAGGCATCGTCATGTTGCTGGAAAATCCAAAACTCTTCTGGAGTTTGGATTGCGAAGGGCTCAGGTTACGTAGTTTTTAATTAGTAAATTTTGGGATAACTTACCTTCTCTAGTATTATTAAAAGAGATTCTTATTTTTAATTTAGGGGCCTGATGGTGGAGTAGGAGCATCAAAATACTGCTATATTGGTGGGTTTGATGCAACAAGGTATTATCAATTAAGCAATTTAGTTCTAGCATGGTGGGTACAGTAAAACAGATGTCATGCTTGAGGTTTGGCAGACTAAAGTCTTCACAGTGCCAATTTTATCTAGAGTGTTATTGCTAGTGTTAATTAAATGTGTTTCAAATTGGATGTTTTTATATATCACAGCAAAGATACTTTGTTTCCTGTTGATTTTGGTGGAAGGGCATGGTTTTGGTGACATGTTCTGTTAGTTTGTACATTGTAGTTGGATATAAACTAAAGGTTTCCCATGTGCTAGACTTTTTTTTGCATGGTTCAAATGACTTTGGCCAATTCATGATCACGGACCAAAAGTTTAGGGTGCGATAAATATTCTTATCAGTGTTTCTTTGTTGTAGTTAATGTTATGAAATTCTTTGGTTTGGATGGCATAAAACCTTGAACTGATTTAGCTCCATTTGATAGTGTCATATAGAACTTGAAATTATTTACTATTTTATTTTTTTCTTACTGTTTTAAGTTTGATTCGGTGGTTGCAAGTATACAAAGTTTTGTAGATTGCCGTTTTGGAAAGAACCCATAGTTTGCAATGCCTTTTCAGTGTTATTTGCACTTCTTTTTTTGATCTTTTGTCATTGTAATCACACTTGGAATATTGAAGTACTTAAAACTAAATACAACTGGATAGAGTAGACAAACAAAAAATTCATATTACTGAGAGATGGCCTGCACAAGCTCTCTTGTACCTATTACTTATATATGATAAGTGAAGTCTGCAATTTAATCTGATCAAGTCAGACTTTATTTGCACAAAGTGGTAAGATATGAGATTTTAATCACTTGAAAGTCACCTAGGTTTCGTATTATATTCCTATATATATAGATTTTGGGGTAGTGTACTCAAATTGAATGATCAGGGCAAAATTGTTTTTTTTTTTCTTTTTTTTTCGGGAAGGGGGAGGTTGGCTGTTTTATTTTGGTTTGGTGATTTTTTTTTTTTTTGTTTCTGACTTTGCTATGCTTGGTTCTTTCATAACGCCTTTTTCATCTGTCAATAGCAATGTTGCAGCTGGAAAGTTATTTGGGATACCCCTCCGTGGTACTCATTCCCACGCCTTCGTTAGTTCTTACATGGTGTGTAACCAATTTATTGAATTTTGTTACTTATTTGGTTAATGATCGTGTAAATAATTTCCAATAAGCATGTTTCATTTGTAAAATATAATACATATTCCCTATATAGATGAAAGAATAGAGTTTCTGTTTAAATCTTTCCTTTCAACATGTCTAAAGGCACTAAATTGAATTTGATTGTTTGTTATGACAAAGATAGTCAGAAATTTGTCCTGGAAGAATACGATGATTAGCGAAGAGGCACTGCTGTGTAGTTCGGTGGGAATATGGTTTTAAGTTATAACAATTGAAATCATTGCAATTTGTTCATACGCATTTATGAACCTCATTGGAGATTACGAAAATGTAGGTCTAGGGAGATAAAATACTTACAGTATGGATCAAGATTGGAGTGTTACAATTACAATTGTAGAATTCAGAGGGATCATATGAAATTTTTGTCCTATTCATTTTTCCAAATAATATGCAGTCAGATCAGACCCCATAGATTCAAAGTTTGAGTTTTTGACTTTGACCAAATGAAACTATGAAACACTAAGGTAGGTCCCCTTAAAAAAAGTTGCCAAGTGCACTAAAGACTCCCTGCCTGGGGATATAGGGAGGGTAGTTGTTGCAGCCTTACCCTGTAGTTGTTTCCTGAACCTGTGATTTGTAGCCGCCTTTATATGTGATTTATGCTGATTGTTTTATTGTAATTTATATGGCTTAAATCAAATGAGGCACTCTCTGCCTGTTATATTTCCTTTGCTTACTTTTTTTGTGTACATTTGTGCAGAGCCTTGACGAGATTACAGACAAGTCACTTCGCTCTAAAGATGGTTCAAGTACATGTGATGATTTTGTTACTGTGGTTCAAACATGGCTGAGCAAAATTCAGGTGCCATGATACAAACATTTACATCATTAATGTTTTTTTTTTTTTTTTTCTGCCATAGTTGTGAGCTACCTCCTGTTTCTATTTTTTGGTGGTTTTATGACTGTGCGGGGGCATGGTGTGTTCAGTCTCCACACAAGGTTTTGGGTGGATTCATGTTTTAAGTCTAAAAGGTTTTTATCGTTAGTTGGTGTGTGACACATGTTAATAGAAAGCATTCCCAGAATCCTGTCATCCTAACAAGTTAAGCTTTGGGGTAACTGTGCTACACATGACATACATGAATTATGAAGTGTTTTAATGCTTCAATGGACATTACACAGGAAAAAGTATTTTCCACTTTTAATTTTTCACATGAAGTTGGAATATAATCATATGGCCTGGATAACCAGAAAATAAGACAATAGAACTTTATTGAATAGGTATAATATAACTAAAATAAAGTCGTTCCTGATATGATATAGGTATTTTAGGTCGTGATTTTCATGTGTGCTAATCCTTTCCCCACTTTTTGAAAAAAAGAATTGAGTAAACATTTCATGCCAATGCTGTAAGCCGTCACTCTGTTGTATGTTTAGCACTTGCACTCTTACAAAATCAAAGATGGATTTACCAGTGACTATACTTATGTGTTCCCTCTCTGCAGTTATCAAATGGTGTTTTTGGTGAGACCAATCAAAGTGAGTTGGCAGCATTCACATCGTATGCATTGGCATTTCCTGATAATTTTCTTGCCCTTGTAGATACATATGACGTAAGTATACCGATTTTGTATTTCTTAAGAAACCATTATATATAATCTTGGCATCATTTTGCCCCGGAATGTCCAATTATTGTGGGTAAATCTTGTTTATCCCTCATTTATGTCTTATGAACTAGTTCTAATTTTTTGATGAAGATGCTATGATTAAGAATAAAAATGGAAACTGATACAAACTAAAAATGAATCACTTATTGGATCTTTTATCAATTTGACTTTGAGACACAAGTGATAGGTGATTTACATAACTGGGAAAATGAGTGAATTATTGTGTGCTTATAAACCTGTGTGTAGGTATTGGAGGTACCCCCTATTTCCCCTTGCTCCTAGGATATGCATAAACTTAAGCTGCAAATTAATCAAGGACAAAGATGCATAAGCACATATACAATATACATGAGTTACCTCCTTATATATTAAGATTTAGATTAGTTATTTGCGTAGATGGGAGGATGGGTGGGTAGTGTTGTGCTCAATACTCAGAGACACTGATCACTGGTTAGTGTGCCTTCAGTTTGCAAATAAGGTGAGTGTAAATCTACTGAATGGATTGTTCTTATGCAACAGAGGTACAAAGTCCTGGCTGGGTGACTAGTGTTGCAAATCATACCTAAGGTGCATAAGTGATGTGATACCTATTTTACTCTTGAATATTAACACACATTGCCCTCCAACTTCCGCCTGCCTATCATTTAATTGTATATGCTAACATTGAAAGTGTGAAGCTTTGCAAATGTGCGAACTGTTATATCAGTTATGTCATATGTCATTATATCAAATGACGAGGTTGCTTTTTTGTGGGTTCATTACATTTGCATTGGTTGACAGGTGATGAGAAGTGGAGTCCCTAACTTCTGTGCAGTTGCATTAGCTCTCAGTGATTTAGGGTATGTCAGGAAGTATTTCATGTTATTATATCCTGTTGTATCCCTAAGTTTTACACTAGAATGAATTTCTTTTGTAGTTATTGTTCCCTCGTCCCTGTTGTTTCTTAGTTGGTAGGGATAAAAGTTGTTTTCTTTTTCAAATGATTGCAAAATGATATTATGTGGTAGTATCTGCATAGATGTTCTGGGAGGAATTAATAGCAGTAGTAGCCACCAGTGGCTAGTACTAGAAGTATGGATGTAATGGCAATCCTCATTAGGATGTTGGTTGGGATGTACTGGAAGCAATATCCAAATTCGTAGTTGCAGTTGGTTGGATATTTTTTAGCATTACTGCAAAATTTTCCTGAAAATGTTATTCACTGGGCTTGCTTATGTATAATGTTTCCTCAGTTATTAGAGAATTACCCTGTTTTTGCTGTTACATAATTTCTTTATGCAGACTGTGATGTATATTGTTGCAAATATCTTGTTCGTTGAGAAACCTTTTTCTGTGTGTTTTTTCTTGTATTAAATTTTTTCTTTCCTGTTGGCAGATAATGTTAGATTATCTGTATGCAATAATCTTATTTTCAATTTGAAGATTACACCAGCTTGTTGTTTATTTAATGTAGTATCTCTTTTTTATCTGTCTTAATTCTGGGAAAGAATTGTTCCCTTTTAGAATTTGAATAAGGTTTATTTATTCTATCACATCCGTAACCTGCAATAATTTTTAAATAATTTACACATGGATTATTGTATTAGATTGAGAGAGAAAGGAGTAAAATAGAAAACTATACAACTATTTTATTAGAATCAAGAAAATTTATTATATTTCTTAGTTCCTGTAAAAGAACCTTAAAAGACAAAAAGGAACGAAGGACTCATACTTTTTGGCTTGAACTAGTTTCGTAGTACCCTCATGTTCATCCCCTTAAAAAAAAACTATCATGTCCAAAGAATCACATTATTTCCATTCATTGCTGAGCCTTCATGATGTACCGTGCAGATACAAAGCAGTTGGTATTAGATTGGACTCTGGTGACCTTGCATATTTGTCTTGTGAGGCTAGGAAGTTCTTTCGCTCTATTGAGAAGGAATTTGGAGTGCCTGAATTTGGGAAGCTGGCAATCACTGCTAGTAATGACCTCAATGAGGAAACCCTAGATGCTTTAAACAAACAGGTAGTCAATGCAAACTGGAACTTGTTATCTGAACTATTGATTCGCAATCAGTCTATCAATTGAGCAATGTCTGTGTTTGCTGCTTGGCATAGCTATGTTCACATTGAGTAATTTCTTTTGAAGCTATTGCACATGATTTGTTGGTTTATACTTTATACAAATTTTCATTGCAAATTTCTTGCGCATTTATTTAGATCTATATATCAAGGCTTCGCTTTGGTGGTTTTAACAATTTCTCCTGCTATATAAAGCTGGATCGGTCAAATTTAAGTTAATAACATGGTTGGATAGTTATTATAATATTTCCCCTTCTCTAATTAAAAAAAAATGATTGAAAATGGGCAGTTTAGTTATGTAATTTAGTAATTTTTAAGAAACGCAAGGAATACGAAACTTTGTTTTAGTTCACTGATATGGGGGCCCCTGCAAAATCTTTTATACAGTTGGAAAGTTTTGCCTTCAAAATTGCAGTTTTGTGGGATACAAGTGTTAATTCTGTGTTGTGGGCATGTAACTTTCCATATGCACGCAACATGGTTTCCTACCATGATTGGGATAACATTAATTATTGAGTAAATGAGAACAGAAGAACTTACACAACTTTACTGACTGAAGTCACAATCTTAATCTCCAAAGATATTTTACCAAAAAATCTATAAACTAAGGTTAATATAAACCAACTGAAGTTATTTAACCTAGGACCATGCAGCTGTTTATTGAACGGGTAGCCATCACTGAGATTGAGGATTTATAGTCAAAGTCTTTTGAAAACATGATAAATAAAAGAAGTGTATAACTGTCAGAGCGTAGGAATACTTTAAATTATCTTATCTGCCTCCTTCGTTGTGGTAAAGTGGCTACCAAGCTAGTCTTTGAAAGGACAGTCAGCATGTAGCTTTAACCCCGGCTCAAATTCAAAAAGCCCATAATCATTTTCACAGGGAATCTTAATGTCATAAATATGACAGTAACCAATGCCAATACGGTACTGCTAATTTATTGAATATAAATTATGAATAGATTTTTCTTCTCGTTGTGATAGAGCATGTTCATCTCGTGTTGGAATTCCTCAATATGAATTTTATATATATTAATCTTTCCTGTGGGTGTGTGTTGAGGTTTAAAATGAAAACTCTAAGACTTTATATTGATCTTGACAAAAATGTAAAGTTACACAAAGGATATTTAGTTTCTTGTCATAAATATTTTATTGTATGGCATTTTCTCTACAGGGTCATGAGGTTGATGCCTTTGGAATTGGTACCTATCTGGTTACGTGTTACGCTCAAGCTGCATTAGGTGTTGTTTTCAAGCTGGTTGAAATAAATAATCAACCTCGTATCAAACTTTCTGAAGATGTGTCAAAGGTTTGATCATTCTAAACTGGACATGATAGTGTAATCTTCTGATTGATATTTATTCTTTATATTTTCCGTTTCTTTATCTGTATTTAGGTCTCTATTCCATGTAAGAAGCGATGCTATAGGTTGTATGGGAAAGAAGGTTATCCCCTGGTTGACATAATGACCGGAGAAAATGAGCCCCCTCCAAAGGTATTATTTCTATGTTCTGCACCCCTCCCCCAATGTTACTTGTCCGTAACGGCTATTATGTATGTTTTCACCAGCATGCCAAGTTGGGATGCTGGTCAATGAGATTTAATTTTTAGGACTGTCGCCTTGGAGTAGTAGTCTCAAATCAGAAAAAACTGTCATAAGCATTTGATTGTTTATTTGTATTAACTAAGCATCGAAGTGATTGTTCTCAGGCACACTGATGAAGTGCCTAAAACAGTCATATGGGTTTCGTTGTGGGTGGATTGGATGAAAAACTGAATAAGCACTTAGTAATGTAGAGGCAACTTTCGATAGAACCTCCAATATTGCTGTTCTGAAAAACTAGGTCATATTCAGTTGCTATTCTTCATCCTTTTTTTATAATATAAATCCAAATATTAGACTGATTACTTGGCACCATTTTCTCATTGCTTTTAGAATGTAAAGTTCCAGCATCTTGACTTGGCAGTCTTGCCTCCAAACGAGTTGGTTTTGCTAGTATAAAAATAAGGCCTAACAATTATTTTATCATTTTTCATTTGTAGGTGGGAGAAAGAATCCTGTGTCGTCATCCCTTTCAAGAATCCAAGAGAGCATACGTGGTGCCACAGCAAGTTGAAGAGCTTCTGAGGTGTTACTGGCCAGGCAGTTCAGGTGAGAATAGAACTAATTATTAACAATCATGAAGATCAGTAATAGCTTATTGATTGATAGTATTTTAAGAGTCAGTTTGAGTAAATTTCGACGCAAGCACTTACAAGAGAAAGAAAAATAAAGCTAAGGTTTCTGAAGGTAAATTAAGCTCATGCATGAGTAAAAATAATCTTTTAATATGAAGCTAAGCTAGTATGCTTACAAAAAAAAAATATGAAGCTAGTATAAAAGAGCTTCCACAATTTAATTTATTTATAAATTAATTTTAGCTTGTGGAAAAATATTTCCTTTCTTATTTCTCTTGTCTTTAAGTATTTATGGAAAAATTTATCCGTGCATAAACTAAATCTATCTTGTTTGTATAAGCTTACATCGTTCTAAGGATAATCCCATGATTCGTTATTAACCTAGAGTATCGTAGCTTTTGAACTTGCCACACTAACCTTCATTACCCATTTAAACTAAGAAAAGGAAGGTATCGTTCCATCTGTGAATGCTATGGTTGCAAAACGTATTATTTTGAGTTCCTGAATGAAATGGTTATTTGTCATCTGAAAACTAGGCCGCACTCTGGAATATATAAAGTGCTTACCAGCATTTATCTACAATTCATATATTCAGTGCATGCAGCTCATGCCCGTCAGTTTTTCCTTTTCTTTACCATCTTGCTAATTCTTTTTTGAAGATAAAAAGAAAGATGCTTTACCAGCTCTGAGAGACATTAGAGAGGGGTGCATCAAGCAACTCGAGCTAATGCGACCTGACCACATGAGGAGACTTAACCCAACCCCATATAAGGTCAAAAAGTTATACCTGACTCACAATTTTGCTGTTGTTTTCATCTTGATTGATTTTTTATTTTTTATTTTTTATCATGAGTAGGTCAGTGTGAGTGCAAAATTATACGACTTCATTCATTTCCTGTGGCTCAATGAGGCACCAGTTGGGGAGCTACAGTAATAAGGCAAACAAAATGGCTGCCTTGGGAAACCCTATGGGTATGGCAAAACAAGAAAAATTGGAAGAAATTTCTTCATATGGTAATGCATTCAATGTGTTATGACTGTATCCAAAATAAGTTATCTGTATATTTATGTTGGTAGAACCATTATTCTTTCCAGGTCTCGATAATAATAAACCATCATTATCCTTTCTTTTACAATCTGATTATATTTATGTTGGTAGAGCCATTTCCTGTGTACTGAATTTGAGCACGTATGGCAACTTGTGAATTGTGTACAAGTCTCACATGAAAAGAAATCTTACCCTAAATTATCATAGAATTTGTTGACTGCTAAGTTAGGTATTAGAAATAATTATGTGGAAAATGTCTATAGCAACGTAGGTCTTGCCGATGTTAGCTTGGATAAGCGAGTGAGAAGAAAGTTAAAAAAATGAAAGAAGGAAGAAAAATAAAATACAGAATGAAATTGTTTAAATTGAGGGAAAAATATTAAAAAGTGAAAAAATGAGTTAAATTTGTGAGTGATTTAATTGATGTGATAATTTTTTCTTATAAATGGTATATTTTAAAAAATAATTGATTTGTCTCTATATTATAAATAAAATATAATTAAATGTTAAGAAATGAATAGATATTTATCATTATTTTTAGTCAGACAACCATTCTTAAAAGTAAATTTTTAGAATGTTATTGTAATTTTGTGAAAAACTGGAAGAAAAAAAAGTTAAAAGATATAAATTAGAATTAAACGAATTTCAAATTAAAATAAAAAATTTCTATATATCGTAGTAGAAGAAAAATTATATTTTAAAATAAAAATTAAAATAAGTTACTCTACTATGTAGTAAAGTTTAAATAAATTTATTTTATTTTATTAATTATGTTAATATTGTAATTTGAATTATTTATCTTATTATATAAACACGTAAAATTAAATTAAATATTAACAATATAATCGTACTTTAAAATTTGCGAGAACTATGCTAATATAAAATTCGGGAGAATTGATTTAAACAAATTTGGGAGATGTTTTGTATTCTTTCATTACATACCGATGATTGGGTTGACAAAAAAATGTAATTATATTATGAGTTAAAGCTTCTTTTCAACCCCATAATTTAGAGGCAATTTAAGTTAGGACTTTTAAGCTTCATTGTTAAGGGATTAAAGAAAAATAATGTTATAATGATAATTGAGACAAGTTAACCCATAAGTTAGAAACAACTTGACATCTTTTGACAAATAATATATAACAACCTTATTTATTGTATATAAAAAATATCTGTCTCGTTTCTTCGTGTGTAAATTAGATTAAAATAGAAAGCATAGATTTAGGTTTTCCTTCAATTACACAATTGTTAAACTCTAAATAATTGATTTAATTTGTATGTTATACACCTGATGTTATTGTGATTTTGTAAAATTAACAAAAATTACATAAATCAACATTTCGATAAACTAGTTCATATTTAAAGGTTACCAATAAGTTATTGTCTCCTCTGTCGGTTTCCAATTTTAAAAGAATCAACAACAGAAAAATCATAGAATAAGTGTTGTAACCTAAGATAAAAAAACACACTTAATTTTGTAAGAAAATGGAAAATATATAAGAAAACACGAGGTTAATATGATGGTTTTTGAATTTGTTTTCAAGCATTAAATCCTACCATATCAATTCCATCTATACCTTTACTTGTACGTATATTTGTAAAATGTTTAATTAAAAAGGAAAAAATTTATCTGAGTACAGAATTACAAAAAAATAAAAATAAAAATAGGTCGACTCATCTTGAGCCACCACAATATATTTCTTAACAAATAGTATAAATTAAAATATGTTAGCCTAGAGTTTCTTTATTTTATAATAGAGAGATAAGATTTCTATATAAGATGGATCAATTGGACTAAGGAGCGAGTATTTAGATTCTCTATAATATTGGTGTTAGTCAATAGGAGCTCTACGAAGAGATTTAAATTTTCAAAAGACATAAAACAAAGTGATCCTTTATTACTATTTCTGGAATGATAGTGGTTGAAGGCTTAGAAGGTAAGCAACTATGAAAAAAAATGTTTAAAATGTTAGAATTGGTGAAGTTGAGAGTTAGAGAAATAGATTCAAGTATGCTATAATTTGCAAATTGTTATGTGTGAGGCAAAAGTTGGAAATATATTGTAGCGAAGAGTATGCTTAGGTGTTTTTAGATGGCTTTGGTTGAAGTTTTCCAAAAGAAAGGTAGGGGGTGTGGGTTTAGAGGAAGAAGTTATGGACCGATTCTCAGCTATGCTCGATTGTTATATGATGAATATATTATTTACATACTTGGGAATGAAATTGGGAGAAATCCTAGGAAATGAAATTGGGAGAAATCCTAGGAAATGAAATTGGGGAAGTGATGGCAAGATTTTATTTTTTTATTTTTTGATAAAATGGAAGAATATTTGTAAGCCAAAAGAAAAAAAAGTGACCTAAGATGGAAGGATTACGTCCTTTTAGAAAAATGAAAAAAGAGAATACAAACAAAAAAATTATGGCATGTGGAGAGATATTTTAGAATCAAAGTATGAATCAAGAAAGGTCTTAAAGGCAATGATTATATCAAAATATGACTCACTGTGGTAAAAGGATTTAAAAAAAATACCTGAGGAAAGAAAGGCAACAAGTTGGTATGAAGAAATACCATATAGAGTGTTAGGAAATGACACAAAGATAAGGTTTTGGAAGGATAAATGACTGAATGAAAGAGAATTAATACACAAATATTTGAGATTATACAACAACTTTAAGTTCAAAAATACAAAGGTCGATGAATTAGGAAGATAGAATAGTAAGTATGAAAATGGTGCTTGGATTGGAAAAGAGGGTGATTCGAAGGTTGAAATGTTGATACAAGAGTTAATAAAGAACATAACTATTAAAAACAAGGATATATATGGTTACGGAAATATAAGGAAAATCAGGTGTACACTACTAGGTCAACATATAATAAATTATAAAAGAAGTATAATGGATAAAATGACATATTATATAGCCTGTTTTTTAATATTAAAGCTACACCATCAGTTCATTTTTCTTAGAGAGTATTTTTGGATAGAGTGACCACTAAGGATAATTTGTCGTAGAGGAGTTAATATTGACAGTATAATATATCCAATATACAGTCTAACTGAAGAGGCATCATTCCATTTGTTCTTCTCTTTTAAGGTAGCAAGTACAATATGGAATATGTGTAATACATGGATATGTATTAAAATAACATATCATAATCAACACGTTCATCATTTTTACCAATTCAATATTCCAAACTTAAAAAAGAAAGGTGATCAAGGTTGGAAGTGCATGTGGGTAGCCATTATCTAGAATATTTGAAATCAGAGAAATGAAATTGTCTTTAAGAATAAAAAAGACTGATGAAGAAGAGGTTTTTTGGCAAAGTACATGTAATTGTTTGATCTTACATAACCAATAAAAACACAACAGTGTTTTTCTCGTATTCAAATTGGTGTTTAAGCCATTTAACATATTTAGAATACATATAGTAATCTATATTCAAGCCAATGAGAAAGAAAAAATCATGACTGATGAGGAACTTAGTCAATTTATAAAATAAAAAATGTTGCATAACTTGAGTATACATAAAATATGTATGAAAATTAAAGGATAATAGGATTATAGGTCCCAAAAACAATAAGCAAAACAACATGCTATAAAAAAGCAAAATAAATGGGTGAGGAAACATCAAAATAAAGGTGAATATGTTATAAAAAAGCAAAATAAATGGGTGAGGAAACATCAAAATAAAGGTGAATATGTGTAAGGGTGAACTTAGTGGATTAAAAAATAATAGATGTTCTTAGAGTGTAGATAAAAACCTATATGAAATTGAAAGAGTAGGAGAACTATAGGTACCTAAAAGCAACAAGTAAGACAATAGACTGTTAGGAGAATCTAATCAATGTGCAAGGTATGATAATCCCGAAAGAGAAGTAAAACAAAGAAAATATACTAGAACGTTTTATGAATGAAGTGGACTCACAATGGAGGTGAAAGGAGCTAGAGAGGATGGAATAACACTAGAAAAGGAATATCAAATTTGAGACAGGAACATTGAGACTGATTTAACTTTCAATGAAATATGCTGGAAGCTGATGGTTTGGAGAATTAAGGTAAAGATATGAGTTGAACAATAATATCATCTGCAAGTACATCCTCTTGGCCAAAGGCAAAATTTCATACGAAACAGAAAACAGAAGATCACAAACGGATGTAAAAATAGCTGAAACTGAAAGATGGGAGGAACAACATGCGAAAGCAGCTAAGTTGGCTCTAGGTTCACCCTTTGATTTTAGTTTTCTTAATGCGGACTAACACACGTAAGAACAAAATCCAAGGCATGAAGGGGTATAGTGTAACAAATAGTAACACTGAAGTAATGAGTTATATACTTGAAGTTTAAGTAGTAACACACTTGATGGTAAGGTAGTGAAGCGAAATGGAAAGAAATTATGGACAATGAAATATCAAATGCAAATGAGTACGTAAAATAAGTTAAACAATGACTTAAATAAACGTGATATTTATGTAGTTAATAATAATTATCTTTGTTAAGACTCGATGAAAATATACCTTATAGGCTAGATTTTGAGCGTCACAAACTGAATATATAAGAGACTACTATCTTACATTTTTGTAATAGGTTAGACTATTTCAAGTATTCTGTTATAAATATATAATTCTTTTAATAAAAAAGTATTGGTGGTAGAAGATCCTAACCTAATCCGTTAAAATAATGGTTATATATGTTGAATTGTCAAATCTAATTTGTTTTACTATATATGATGAAAACATATTCAGTTGTTTGAATTATATAAAATCAAGAAACAAACAATCCACTCAAGATATCTCACTTAATGTTTACTTTATAATAGGAAATGATGCATAAGCTTAAAAGTTTTACACAAAATGACGGAGAACTATGTCCATTTAGTAGCTAGTTCAAAACCATATATATAGTCTAGAAACCTTACAAACGAATGGACTAGTTACACAATTTATGAAAAAAAAAAAAAAAAAAAAAAAAAAACCTCAAATATTACCATGAACTGTAATCCTCCTCTAATGTATTTTGAAGATGCTTTTTCAATCTTGATGATGAGCAGTCAGACTTAGCAACCATTTCTGAAAATTTAAGGAGTGTTAGTAATATAGTTTATTGAAGTTTTAACTAAATCAACAAAGTGGTCATATTACCCATAAAAATTGCAACAACTTGAGAGGGGTGTCCACATGAATTTTTTCCTCCACCGGTGGCTCTGCTTCTTTGACAACGACAACTGGGGGAGCAGCCGCAGGTGGCGGTGGAGAAATCGGAGGCACATCACATACTCCATACGGGGTATTATCCTGCATATATTCAATTTTTGCACAACTTCTAGCTTATTTTACTTGATTTTATCAATATTTATAAAATTTAGAATATTTTATACTTACTTTTCAATTTTAAAATCATTCTAATAAATATTTGTTATTATAGAAAATTTTCCAAGAAAAATTACTTTGGGGTGAAAGGAAACAAAAACTTACTAATTATAGTAAGTTTGTAACGTGAGTGCCATAAAATGTTCTTTCTAAAAAGTAAATGAATGTATATTAGCATATATGTTACTAACAAATGCCTTTTTATTCTTTGGAAGGAATTAATATATTAACAAAGTTTGTAACTAATTTTGTTTCTTTTCAATAGTTGTGAGATAGAGGCAAGTTGGTAACCTTGTGATAGGCGATGTTGTCACATCCACAAGTTAAGTGACCATTGGCTATGTCAACTGCTTCAGGGGCTCCTCCTCCATCACTCCTCTTTTAACAAAAAGCATAAGGGTTAGCAATTCCAAACAAATTATTATGTTCTCTTTCTAGATTTATATATTGCAGTGTCATTGCCTAGGTGCACACCTAAGAATTATATGTTAAATGTAGTTAACGCGTTCCTTTCTCCTAAGATTACGTCTCAAAATTTTTAAATATTAATGAAAATCCAAATTCACATTTAATCAATGCAAGTATTTCCAGAAAATATTTAGATTAATGAAATGCAATCAAGTGATTTAATACCAGATAAAAATCAACGGCAATGAAATTCGGCCACCGTTTATCAGCAGCAGCATGACAAGTTTTCAACATGTTAACTAATGGAGCCGAATTGTGAGCACAAGCCGCAGTTTCATTAGCAGTAGTGAGAAAATAGTTCATCATAACCAATGACTTTGATTTGGTGTTCATAGCTTGAGATTCCCCACGATTTGGACAAGAACCATCTTTCATTCCGTCGTCTCCATCTGAAATTTAATTAAAAATTCCATACACAAATTAGGGTTCGCCTTAAATATGATTTTTGTTGGTTATTCTTGTTATAAAACAATCATTCAAAAGTATAATGTTTTCCATGAAAAGTTATGCCTATAGTCTATCTAGGTCAAATCAATCCTCCAATATCATGACAAAAGAAGAGACTAATTTGACCAACAAAATATACGAATTATAATATGATGCAATTTTGATTTATCAAACTCACATTGGTTTTCTACAACGTATGTCCACTGATAAGCAATGCCCTCAGAAGCTTCTTTAGATGATTTAGAGGTGAAAACAACTAAGCGTTGATTCTGCTGCACCATTTCATCCACAGTTGGCCAATCTTCACCGTTTTTGGGCATTCTAGACAGTGGAAACAAGTACTTGTTCAACCCTGCATCATTAAACACCTTTGAAATCCTCTGGGGAGATTCCACATAGTCTTCAATGAAGATGGTCACAATTTCTGATGGATTTGCTTCCAGAAATGCTTGAACGTCTTTAAGCACGTTTATAGCAGGTTTCTGACGTGATGTATATGCAAGAATGAAAACAAAAATTCATGTAAACTACAAATTTTGTGGCTATATAGGTAAGGTAACTTCTACTTACAAATGAAGTAGCTTCGTAACATTTGCCTCCGAAGGAGTGACACAGCCATATGTCATCTTTAAATTCATACATATCTAACATAAGGCCACGAACTCCATTCTGTGCACAAAACGTAACACAGTGAAAATGAGGAAGAAGTGAAAAAAATAACCCAAAATGAGTCACGTGTATAGATAAATTGCAAATGTTTTACACCTTAATTTGTTAGACTTGTCTCAATTAAGCACTTATTGTTAAGTTAATGATATAGTTAGGGATAATTCATTGAAGATTTTGATAAATGTGGATAAAATATTACCAAAGTTAATGAATTACTTTCTTCACTCAATTTAACTCAGGAATGTCATATTTTATGTTTTGTACAAGCTTTTTAAAAACATCCTTAAGAGTGGTTGACTTTCAGGAAGTTATTACATTAAAGTTAGATTGATCGGATTATTCCAACCATGTGCAAATGCTATAAGAAATAACTAAAATACAAATGAAACATGATTTTACCCAACTAAAAGAATTAATAGCACAAATTTAGAAAAAAAAATGTGTACATATGATTGAGAATTTGGTATATATTAATAAAATAAAATGAATTAAGTATATTTTTTTTTCTTTTATGCCCTTTATTATTTTGAAATTTGAGTTAAAATAAAAATATTACATTTCGAGAACTTGAAAAAGTTAATTGCGGTCTTAAGTTTAGCAATGAAAGAATTATTTGAGTATGTAAAATCAATTTAAAGAATTTTAAACATGTAATTTAAAAAATTGGAAAGAATAACGTTTTTGTTGTGGTGGTGATGTGAAATCTGGTGTTGCAAAAATTGAAATAGAAAGTATTGTAAGTAAAGAATAGTAAAAGAGTTGAGAGAATAAAAATTAGGTTAAGAAAAAGAAGAAGAAAAGTCTCACATTGAGTTGTTGGGCAACTGTGTCTTCCTGTGTTGTGGTGGTTATAATGAGTGATCCTGTGTCCGATCTAATGCCAGATTGAGCAAATGAGTTATGAGTTGTCAGCCATGAATATCTGTTGAACGCCAAACCTTTCACCTAATAACCCCACAACAACATTACTCACTCAAATTTTTCCATCTATTTAACCTAATCCTTTTAATTACCATCAACAACACATACAAAGAGAAACTATTCCATGCAAAATTATATACAAATATTTGAAGATTATCTCTTAATTAAAAATATACTTTCTGCTTAAAATTCACATCATAAAATTTATTAACTCAAGCTTTTGTGTGTAGTTGGTAATTGTCATGTTGATACTGTTTCTACAGTAAATTATTCATTTTATGAAAACAAATAACATAATAAATGTTTTTCCGTTCTGATTACAAATATAAGAAAACGTGAGTTGAGGAATGGAAACTTGCACAATTACAACACTAAAGGATTAAAAAAACGATTTAACCTAAAAAGTTACATTGAAAGTCAAACAAATTATGAAATAAAAGTGTAACTTAATTGAAAATACACATAATTTTTATACAATTAAAATGAGTTTATACCTTGGAAGTAGGGATTATAGGTTGGGTCCTGACGCATCTATAGCGGGTATTCCCATTTTCAGGACATGTTGCACAATTAAGACCAGCGTCACATTTGTTCTCAGACCCACAAGTTTCTCCTAGCTGTTATTCATAATCAGAACCATTGTTAACTTTATTCAATAATATTGCAAATGTAGGTGATAGTATATGGTTTTAATACATGATTAGGGAAATAATTAGGTATAGACCTTGAGGCAGGAGAAGCCATTAACGAGGGAAAGTGCCAAAAGAACTACCATTGACACTTGGCTTTGCTTCTGAATTTAAGAAAAGAGTCACAAATATATGAATTTCCATTCCACGTAATTAAGAAAGTAGCAAGAAATTAAGATATTGATTATTAAATGTAATTAAAAATGATATGAAGATTGGTAACATGCCTTCATGTTGACGTAGGCTTTCCCCATTTTTCTTTGCGCTTGAGGGTTGAGAGATAATGAACATCGAATTTGTTATATCCCCCGCTCCCTCTGCAATTCCCTCGTTCAACGATTCTTTTCAAAAAATTTCAGAGCTTTTATGGTTTCATCAATTTATATATTCTGGCCTCAGAACAAATGGATTTGTTGAGGGGAGCAAAAGCAGGGAAGGAGATATTGATATTAAAACTTTTAGTTTAGACAATTAAAGTTTCAAACAAAAAGTACGTTTGAGTTATTTATTCTTGGATTTTGGTTCTTAAAACAAAACTAACATTTTTTATTTATTTATATGAATATAGTTTAAATGTATAGGTTGTAATAATCACATTGTGACGTGAATGGTGCATCAATTATTAAACACTTAAGATTCAAAACTATATTGTTGCCAACAAAATCAATAGGCACCAAACTTTTAACATGAAAAGTGAAAGGAAAATTCATCGAATTTAGTGCATAATAAATATTAATAAAGATTAGTAAAGATTAGTAAAGATTAGTAAAGATTAGCGGTGCACCAACTCCTCATATTTTTTTTAACAATTAAAATAAATAAATAAATGAGACATAAGGGATACCTCAACTCATATACAAAAACTTAGAGGGTTTAATCTTATATCTATAAACAACATATATCTTCATACATATTTCTTAAAGGATTACTCTAACACTCCAAAAATTATTTTCAACATCTAATCTATCCAAAAGAGTAGTTAAAACATAATGTACTATATATATATATATATCAACCATATACTAATATTGTACTTCAAAAGATTTCCCTCTTCAAAGAAAATTAAAACATATCTAATTACATTTACACATATATACATATAAACAAAGAGTTTTAAAGCTGCAACTGGCTCATTCAAGAGCATCTTCCACAGTATCATATGCAATATTACTTGCTTCCATGTTTAACACAATCATCGCAATTGAAACAAACACACACCACAAACAATAAAGGGTAAGCTAGTAATTCAAAATATCTCAAATAATCACAAGTATACATCATTTAACACATATCAATCAATTGACAACATCTATCATCCAACTCAAGAAATCACATAATATAGACAGACTCAATCTACTTCCAGAAGACTCGTGTATTGAATAGACCCCGAGATCTGCACCTGTCATACTACCTCGATTTGTGTGTCTCATCTCATCACCATTAATATCATATGACAGGGTTAATCCATATAACTATCTTGACCAGTCCTTTTTCATGCTACAGTTTCAGTCATATGAATCTCCTTCGACTTTCACCACCTAGTAATATTCATCTATTTGATTTCTATTACTAGTAGAGTCAGGATATCAATTGTTAAACCAGATTCTTAGACAATGCACATCCTATTTCTCAGCACAGATGTTTTCTTTCCTGAAAACACTATACATACGCATCACATACAATTCATATCATACATAATCAATTTTCATTCATCTATTCATTGACTTTCCATTTCAATTACAATAATGTCAAGAAAACTTCACCACTTTATATAAGTGCACAATATCAAATACAATTTCTCAATCAATCATGCATAAAGATGTATCCACAGGTCATAACTATAAAAGTCTTATCATAAGTCATATTCAATCCATTAAACAATAATCAAAAGTTCTCACATATTACTTAAATCAGGTCAATTAATCACATCAAATCAAGATAAGCAATCAAATATATTCAGTGTTTCAGGATCAGTCAGACCTGCAAGAAAGACTTAACACTGATAATCACATATTCAAGTCTTTTATCCTAAAGTTATATTTGAAAGTAACTAATTAGTATAAAAATAGGTTACTAGCTTTCCTTACCTGATGAAGATCTCTACAACAGTTCCTTTAATACCTGACAGAGATATTAATCCCAAAATCTAGGGATCTAGAACAAGTTACAAGAACAAAACCAAATTTCAGTATAATCTTAATTAAGTTGAGAGAAATATTTTTCTCAATTGTCCTATTAAGATTGATAAAAACCTAAGGAAAAAAAATAGAGATTCTGACGATTAGAAATGATTCCTAACTCCTCAACTACTACGAGGTGTGATCAGATTCTAAAATAGATGAGATATGAAGAGGAAAAATTAGAGAGAAGGGAGAGCTTGGTTGAGGGACAGAGAGAAAAGAAAAAAATGGAAAAATGGAGGTGAAGAGGTCGTGTGCCTTTATTTTTCTTTTTTTTTAAATTACTATGCCTTACAATTACATTAACAAAAAGAAATATATATGGATTCCTTCTAGCATGGAATCCACAAACTGATAACTTCCCATCTGTCTAAAAAATATATAGCATTTCATATGGGGTCCTCACATAATTCTCCGTAGGAGGTCTCATCCTGTTTGCAATACCTGTTTATATTCCTACGTCCACATCTCAATCAATCTAGGCCAGTGTAACAAGTGAGAGCATTACAACCAAGTAAGACAAATATTTCAAACATAGTATAGGACATAAGATCCAATCAGAATAAGTAAATTGAGTTCTCTTTACTCTATGTTTTAACCAATACTATCCCCTAACTGAGCAAGGCTGAAGATCTCTATATTGTCCACGACTCCATTTCTAAAGACCACTTTATTTCTATGTACCCATGTCTCAGTCACAATAGTCACCCATAAAATTTTCCAAAGTTGGTTACCTTTTGTGGTTAACATCGGTAGTTGAAAATGAAGATAATGATGCAAGATAGACTCATGCCTAACTGAAAATATTCCAGCCCACCTCTCAAAAGCATCACACGCTTCCTGCACCACTACACATTTGATAAAAAGATTTTGTGCGTTATCCTTCACCCTCTTACACAACAGGCATACATATGTTTTCAACTGGACTCCTATTATAAAAAGGTTGATCATAGTAGGCAATCTGTCCAACAACGCTTTACAAACACATATTAGTGTTGATGGCACCACCTTTAAAGACCAAAGTTGTTGGAAAACCTCTTATCTCTCCTCTTCACATTTTCTGTTTAAAACAATGTAACCAGATTTAACCGTATATTGTTAATCTATCCCCTTTAACCAAACCCATATGTCTTTGTAGCCAATCCTTCTTTGTACTACTAGGATACTATTAATCTGCTGCACTTCCAGATGTTTCTCCCATTCAAACCTAGCTCTTCTTCATCCTAGATTCCATTCATATGTGTACAGAGGGTTTTCTTCCTCTCCTCTCCTTAATTCTACTTGTGTTTTCTTTACATTCAGAAATGGAGAATAATCTGAGATATGTATCTTTTAAAGATCTCTCACCAACCCAAGTATCCTCCCAAAATTTTACCTTTATCCTATCCCCCAAAACCCACTTGGTTCTTCCATCGAACCAATTATCCTTAACACCCTTCCCACATACTTTAGCTAGATCATGCCACCACCAAGACTATGTACTATTAATCAAATTAATATCCAATTCCCTCCATGACCCATACTAAGACTTTAGTACCTCTCTCCATAATCCTAAATTTGACGCCCCCCCAAGCCTCCATTTTCACTTAGATAACAAAGCTACATTGAATTTACCTATATCTTTAATCCCTAATCCTCCTTCACACAACCCATGCAATTCTTTAACCCTCATATCCCCAACCCCATAGGAATTTAGCTTGTAATTTTCTAATTTTATTGCACACACTAACAGGGGGCTTTAAAGAAGGACAAGTAGAATAAATGTAATGTAGTTATCACCGATTTAATCCAGCACACTCTGTTAGCCATAGAGAGTAATCTTCCCTTCCATCTAGACAACATAGATTGAACTTTATCGATCACCTGGTCTCAGAAGGACACCCTCCTTGGATTTTTCCCAATAATCATTCCTAGGTACTTGAACGGAAGCTTCATCTACCTACAATTCAAACACTTCGATAACACATGTAAATCCTCCTAGTTAACTCCTATACCCCCCACCTGGCTTTTATGGAAGTTAACTTTAAGTCCTGAAGCCAATTCAAATCTCCACAAAATAGCTTTGAAGGTCAACACATTTTCATATGTAGGTTGGCAGAATAGAAGTGTATCATCCGCAAACTGAAGTAAATCAATATTCACTCCCTTTCCACCCACCTTTACACCTTCCAGTAAATTCTTACCTCTTGCTTTCCTAACTGAACCCGTTAGTCCCTCCGCAACAATAAAGAACAAAAATAGTGCCAACCATTTAAACTCTTCCGTTGGGCTCCCATTAACCAATACTCATATAGTCACTAAGATCAATAAAAAAATTAAGTTTTTACAATAAAGATGATACCAATACAATAAACCTATAAATATTCAGCCAAACAATAAAAATAAAAAGAAAATACAAATTTATGTACCAAAATATTGCTCACACTATCACGATGAATGCATCAAAATTCAAGAACAAAACTACTTGACACTTCCAAACATTTCTTGATATAGCAATTTTTTCTTCACATTATCGTTTTTTTTTTTTTTTCTATTGATAATCTATAATCTACGAAAGACAGAACAAAAAAGAATGCCAAAAAAAATGAAAACAAAGAGACAGAAAAGAATGGACATATGCAAGGCCTATCAAATGTAGAACGACAAACAAACACATTTAAAACGTGCTATTATTATCTTCTTCTATACAACATGCAAGGTGTATATATACAATTAGAGTAGTAAGGCTAAAAGGTTGAACCTTAAAAGGCCCAAAGCTAACACTCAATGTGCTCTCTCAAATTAGAGGATATATATTCATCATCATATCAAGCTTGAATACGTGCGAAGACTCCGTGATGAGAAGCTTTGATAAAGATATTTACAGGTTGTTCAATAATTCGAAAGAAAATAGAATAAATGAATGAATTTTTTTTCTCAACCATGTGACAATGTATATTAATATATTCTGTTTGTTTGTGAAAACTCGAATTTAAAGTAATATGTCTGGTTGTTTGATTGTTATGATAGATATTTGCACTTAAAATAAGGAATATAAAGATAATGAAGGAGATAAGTGAGTCGCTGAAATTCATAAATAGTAGTGACTAGAATTCGATATTTTGTTTTCGAGAATGAGTGTAATATCGTGTTATATATGTTTTTTAGATTCCCATGATATCAAGGAATAATCAAGGCAAAATGTTGCAACCAATGATCAAACATAAATGAGAAAGTGGCTCAATCAAAGTTGTTGAAATCTATAGTTGCAAAAAAAAGTTGAAAGAAAAAAAGATTCTTTATGAAAGGATACGTTTATATATGTATCTTAAAATCTAGTCTACAACTCAATAATGTTGAATAAGAAATTTTGTGAATTGACCTAGAAAATATACAACAAAACATATATATAGTCTAATATTAGTTAAATTTAGCAAACAACCAATGAGTCTTCAATATGATTAAACTTCATGAATGTGAGTATCTTGTTCAAACAAATGTTTGTTAGTTTCAACTTCTTATGATATCGTCATATAAACTTCTTTGTTCAAATTCCCGTGAAGGAATGAATTGTTACCATCTAATTGTCTGAGATACTAATTCTTTAGTACTACAAGAGCAATACACATTATGATAAGTTTGCCAACTAATGAGTACATGTCGAAGTAATAAACACCTTCAATTTAAGTATAGTCTTTAGCGAGGAGACGTGACTTGTAGCGTGCAATGTAACCATTAGCATTATATATATATATATATATATATATATATATATATATATATATATATATATATATATATATATATATTTGTAAACTCATTTACATCCTATAGGAATATTTATTAAGGTCAAGTTACTGAGTGTTAAATTAAACGCTCTTAAACCAAAAATTATAGTTGGTAGTCAATACGTAACTTTGTTTTACTTAAGAGCATAATAAATTTAATTGTGACTTAATTCATATGCCTTACACCACAAGATAATTGATACACTCTTCAATACTAACATGTCACATGTCTGATGAAAAGCTTTGATCTTAACTCTTACACTCATATGTCATTTAGGTAAAAGTGATGCTTTCTCATAAATTTCATATTTAATGTGTGAGGAATGGAAAAAACATAATATAAGTGTTTGATGTTGAGTTTTATGACAAAACAATAGTAATAGAAAATATGTATATTATGATTATTCTTCATTAAATCAGTATAAGCAAAATTCAAAACTTGATGATAATATTTTTAAAAGATTGGTGTTTTCCAATTCCTACAAAACCTTGGAAGATTTTCACTTTCATTGTTTATTCCATTTTGAGTTGATTGATTTCTTAAATGTTTTCATTAATAGATTTGTGTGAGGTATCAAATAAAAAATCAGAAATATAATGTTGAGGATTTTATTAGACTCCTTCTTAACATGGACGTGCATATAAATAAACATGTCTTCGTGAAAAAACAATATCTCTAAAAATTAATAAAAGTTCCCTATTTTATTTTAAAATGGAGATGTTAATTCGTTTTTTTAAATTTGAGAGACTAAAAAATCAATTTTATATTTGAGGGATTAAGAAAATTAATTTTAATTAAATTTCAGAAATTAAGAAAAAACAAATTTGGTAAATTAAAATAAATTTTTACTTAAATTCAAGGAATTAAAAAATTTTAACTAAAAACATTTTATAAATAAATTTCGATATCATTATTTGAGTGATGAGATATATTATCGATGTAAATGTCGTGAGGGAGTGCACCAAAGTAATTAGGACAATAATCCAGATGTGAAAGATAAAAAGAATATCTTTTAAAATTTAAAAACTAAATAAAAAAATAATTTAGAAGAGTACAAGAAAAATTGACCAAAATTTAAATTCAACCTGTACTCTTAATTAGTCTGGTATCCTAAAAATTATATAGAGGTACTTTCCCTCTAAAACAACCCTTACATAAATTATCAAAATTTAGAATACTTTTGATTTGAAAATGACAACATCAAATTATTATTATTATATTAAAGTATTTGATGATGAAATTAAATAATTAAATCTGTATGCGTGAGAGTATTAAGTAAATAGATAGTATTAATTAAATATGAGAATGCATAGGTAGCATCTGATATATGACAAAGTCCAGTTTGATCTGCCATTAATTACATGCCACCAGAAACAGCTTCGTAGGCAGTAAAGAAAGAAAGAAAAACTGAGCTATACCCTACTGTCCCACCAAGTACGCCATCAAGATTCTGATTCTACTTACACCCTTTGGGGCAACATCACATGAACCTCTTCTTCACTTCTCACTCTCTTTCTCTTCCTCACTCCACACTCAACCCACCGACAACATGGCAATGCTCACCAAGACAGACTCCGAGGTTAGCAGCCTCTCCCACTCCTCACCGCCCCGCTCTCCCCGCCGCCCCGTCTACTACGTCCAAAGCCCTTCCCGCGACTCCTCCCACGACGGCGAGAAGACCACCAACTCCTTCCACTCCAGCCCCATCCAAAGCCCATTGGGCTCCCCGCCCCACTCCCACTCCAACTCCTCCCTCGGCCGTCACTCCCGTGAGTCCGCCTCCACCCGCTTCTCCGGCTCCCGCAAGACCACCTCCACCAACCGCAAGGCCCCATGGAGGCCCTGGAAGGACCACTTCCACGCCATCGAGGAAGAGGGTCTCCTCGACGCCCACGACAATGCCCAACATGGCTTCCCTCGTCGCTGCTATTTCCTCGCATTCATCTTCGCCTTCCTTCTTCTCTTCTCCTCCTTCTCTCTCATTCTCTGGGCCGCAAGTCGCCCCCAAAAACCTGCCATTACACTCAAGGTTAATTCTTCTCTACACATACACGCGCACATTCATTTCACTTTCAGCTATTAACTTCATGTTGCAATCTTTCAGAGTATAACCTTCGATCAATTCCTGATTCAAGCGGGTGCGGATGTGTCAGGAGTTGCCACGAGCTTGGTCTCCATGAATGCATCTGTGAAATTGACGTTTCGTAACACAGCTACTTTTTTCGGGGTCCATGTCACTTCCACTCCCCTAGATCTAAATTTTTATCAGCTCACTCTTGGCACTGGAACTGTAAGTTGAAAATTACTTTTTTACCATAATCATTGCTTTTTGTAAACATGGTGCTTAGCTTAACTTGGTTAGCTTTGCAGATGCCGAAGTTTTATCAATCTAGGAAGAGCCAGAGATCTGTGAGAGTGATGGTGAAAGGGAGTCACATTCCACTGTACGGAGGGGGAGCGAACTTGAACACTGAGAACGGGGCACCGGTTGAACCGGTGCCGTTGACGTTGAGCGTGATGGTGCGGTCAAGGGCTTATGTTTTGGGCAAATTGGTGAAACCCAAGTTCCATAAGAAGATTGAGTGCTATCTGGTTTTGGATCCGAAGAAGATGGGCAAACCTGTTTCGCTCCTCAAGAAGTGCACTTACCAGTAGGTCAATATGATTAATTTTACTTAATAAATCAAACGTTAATATTTTGTTTTCAAGGGTATGGTTGGATGTGGTCGGTGCTTCAATTTTCAACATCTATTGTTATGGATTTTCAAAGCTGAAGAATTTTTTTTTTTTTTCTTACTGTCTGAGTTCCTCTTTCCCATTTTCCCCCTATCTAATAATGTATTAGCAGTACGTAGTTGCGGTAGCTGGAGCAAGTAGCAAAATATTGAATTCATGAACCGATATTTTGGGCTATTTACACCCCCAAAAAAGGGAAGTAGATTGCTGGGTCAAATCATGGTTACTATATGTATCACTTTCTGTATAAAATAATTCTGTTGATGGTGTTTATGATTTAAAGAATGATAGAAATACTCTTCACACGTTACACAGTTCACATGTAAACTTTATGGAAGCGGGAAAAATACCTGTAAGGTTTTCTTTCATTTGTTAAAGAAGGAAAAAGACAAAAGCTTAGATAGCACCATACATTATTATAATTTTGTTAAGGGAATACGCTACAGTATGAAAGGCGTTTAAAGTAATGTTTTTAATATTTGGCCGGTTATTGAACTGACAAAAATATTATACCACGCTTTATTGATATAACTAACCATGGTGAGAATTTTTTCCACAGAAACCTATTTAACGAAAATTTACAAAGTTCGAAACGGTTGTCAAAATATTTATAAGAGTGGACTTTTTTTTTTTTTCTCACTTCAGAATTCGACATTCACATAATAGATTTCTGAATTTCGTTCTTGCATAAGAACATCAAAAGGTCAAAAATCATCTCTTAAAAACCGAAATTTGATATAATTTTTACTTATTTTTTTTACAAAAAATATTTTTGGAAAAAAATATTGTCCTTGTATGAATTGAAAATAAACTTATAAGATCGGACTCATCTCTTCCATCTAATATTTTTAGTAGAAATGTACTCATTGATACTTTCACAATATAAAATGTTTCTTTGTTGCCTTCTTACTTAATGGGTGAATGTACATTGATGCCCAAATCAAGAAGAATTCTTATGTAATAAATGTGTAATAAAAAAGAACAATGTTGGTCCTAAATAACCATCCAACTTTGTAATGTCATATGTAATTAAACACTTAATGTTGATTAATTATGTCGTTAATTCAATATGATGTTCGAGAGTTTGGTGATACTATATTGGTGTTTGAACATACACTGATTTTCCAGACTCAAAGGTGTTTATTATGTTGAGAATTTATAAAAAAGGAAAATATATCTTTTATATATTTTGTTGAGATGATCTTGATATTCTCTCTCTATTCCAGTTTTTCAGACTCGAGGAATAAGCAAAATGACAAAGAGTCTTATCATTTAAAAAACATTAGATAATTTTTTATAGTTTGCAATGGAGGTCTTGGAAAGCATGAAAGACTTCATTAATAAAATTGTTGTTCATGATGATTGAAAACACAAACACGGTCAATTTTTCGAGACATGAATGATCATTGTTCTTAAGACGGTGGCTAGATGCAAAATTTGTTTCTTAATCAGGAAAGTAATTTCACCTCATTAAAGTTCGTTGGATCTTTCAGGCGGGTGGTTTTCCTCGGGAGGTACCAACACCTTGGTGTTAGCGAAGGAAGATTATTAGACCATCAAGTCCTTACCATTGGTTGGTAGTTTGTGTCATACCACTACAAAGAGTTAGATCAAAGATTTGGTGGTTCAAAAATGTAGTCATATATGATTGATGGATCCTCACATGAGAGAGCATTTCTTAAATTATTGGTGCCTCTCCATGGTCACTCTTTGACTTTTGGTATGTCTATATTGGATAACAACATTGAAGTCAGGATCATCTCGATTGACCAATGTATGTTATTGACAACTTATGTCACAACTTGAGTGGGTTTGCCAACAAGTTATTTTACATATACGCTTTCTTTTTTATTAGCGTATTAGCGTACATGTGTTGTTTCCATTTGATGAGTTCATAATAAGTGTGTTTTAGGTACTTCATGTGTCCCTACTCAATTGCATCTGAATGGTTGTGTCTCAGTGTAAGCATTCTAGATTATATTTGATGCATTGCACCTAAATCCATCACCTCAAATTTTCTCCATTTCTGTAGTACTCGGCCAAGTGAGTACGTGGCATTAATGTCCCTCATAGGTCAGCCTCCGACATCTTTGTTCACTTCGTACACATTTTTGTAAAACGATTTAAAATGAGGCTTTTTTAAGGTTTTGGTGGGCTCACTAGGCTATCAATTTTTGTTCGACGTGGATAAACTCAAGTTTCCGTTTTATTAGAAGAAGGATCATATGAGATATCATCTTTGGTCTAGGTCTATGATGACGACAAAAGATATCCATATTCTCAAAATCTTGGACAAGCTTCCTCGAAAACAATACATCCAAAAAAACTACTCATTGTTTACTTGTCAACTCATTGTCGTATTGATCTAAGTGGTACATTTTGTTTTTTTTTGGCTTACAGTTATCTTCGATGTTAACTTTGTTAAATGTTTTTCGTATATTTGTTATAATGGTTGTCACTAAGCCTAACCACAAGAATATGTTCAAGAAACTCAAGTTCTAGTTACACACACAATGTCCATGTATGTAGTTTCCAACTCTAATAAGGACCAATTGAGACAAAAGGGATGTAAGCTTCAACATTGTCACCTAAACATAATAGTGTAAGGACAAAAAAAAGGAAGAAAATATGTGAACAATTTTACATGATCACAAATTTTCATTTTGTTTGTCTAGAGGCTCTTTATTTGTGCATTTAAAATTTAAATGAAATATAAACACAAATACCTTTCTCTCCCTTTGGACATGATCAAAAAATAAAGAAAAATATAAACCAGGTAATGAAATAGAATATAAACCAATATGCAACCCTAAATCACCAATATAAGTAAAGTTCCCCTAGGAACAATACTATGCAATGACAAAAAGGCAATGCTAATTGTAAAAGAACTTGTTATCAATTGTAAAAGAAGTATGAATGGTGATTAATATGATTAGATACCAATTGTAAAAGAAAATATGAGAGAGTGAGTGATTATAAGAAACACAATCAATTAGATGATAAGATAAATAATTAAATTGTATAAAAACACAAGCCAAATTATAAGATCTCATAAAATGCAGACAACTAGTACTGGAATTGTCCAAAATACCTAATTGATGTTACACAACATATAAAGCAATGATTTACCTCAAGACCTTTGTCATAAAGTTAAATGTGCTCAACATATGTTTCGAGCAACCATGGTTAAGGTACCACATAAACTTTTTACTAGGAGACATATGTTCAAAAAAAAATAAAAAAAAAAAAAATGAGATATTTATATGGGCCATTTAGGATTAACACTCTTATTATTTTGTTTGGAAATCCAAACATAATTCCTGTTAAGAATACCATGATTTTTAATATAGCATGTGTTTGATGTATTATTCTTCTTTCAAACAATAAAAATAAATCACAGATTGATATAGAATCTCTAAGCTATATCATATTTTTAAACATAATTTTGATATAGAATAGTAAAGATAAATTTAGTATAAAATTATGAAATAGGAGAATTTATAAATTTAATGCTAATGTAAATAATTCTAAACATTACTTTCATATTTCAATCTCTATTTTCAAAAATTATACCTTATTTAGATAAGTTAAATCCTTTTTATTATATCAATCTTTAATTTATTTGATGTTCAATAAAATTATTTCATTCAAATTAATATATTTATAATCATATCATAAATACAAAATAAGACTTTGAAATTATATTCTAAATCATTGAACAAAATGAAATCATATCATATATGTCTAAAATTGAGATGTAAGATAGGAGTCACGATGGATTTGAGCAGAATTGATTAATAAATTATGACTTCTTTTTTTGCCCGTGCCTGTCAAGGTGCAAAAATTTCATCCAATGAGTCATAATGCCAACTAAACATATAATACAGCAAAATTCATCCAAGTAACACGTGAATAACCTGTATATAATCAATAATGTTAACCATTCATTCAAATTCAACATGGGTCATTATAAAAACGCATTAACAATGTACATAAGTGTATTTTGGACTTAGTGCAGCTCACAACCAGTGCTTTGGAGCTCTGATAGTCTTTAACTCCAACAACGATTAACACATTTAATTACTTATGTGTGTGCAGCTCGTAACACGAAGTAAGCTTCAAAACTATCACCCCAACTAAACAACACAAGGAAGAAAGGAAACAAAGGTGAGAACAATTTAACATGGTCTAAGATATTTATTGTGTTTATGTAACGACTCTTTGTGTGGCCAAGTATTGTCTCTATAACTATAGTGAGTTAATGCTTGTATCTCAACCTCCACCATTTTGTAATATACAATGGAATATAATTATGTGTATGGTAAAAAAAGTGTCACCCTCGTTGTTGATGAAGTTCAAATTGCAATTAAAATTTTATTGGTAAATATAAAGGCAAAATAAACATCACATTAATGTGATACGTATTATTATGAAAATTCAAAAGAAAATCGCAGCAACACTTAAGGATGAGTTAATACGAGTTTGATACTGTAATATTTGATATTGTAATATAAATAAAGGAAGTATTCAACATTTACCAGTATGGGCACAATAAACAGAGAGACGGTGAAAGAGAATGAATAGCTTGCTCACCTAAAGATAGGAAGAATAAGAAGAATTCAAATAGAGAAGAAAAAATTCAGAGAAAAGAATGTAGAAAGGCAGTAGACAGATACTCACAATGCTCATAACGTCCTTTTGACTCCTTCTCCCCTTTTTTTTTAACCTAATTTTCATTTACACCCCACGTGTCCATCTTTTCTGTTATCATTGCCTCTTTCATTGAGAATAACCTTGTCCTCAAGGTTGAAGTTGGGGTACTACCTCTGCATCTCAGTGTATCGCTCTCATGTAGCTTCCTATGTGGTTAGCCCTTGCCACTTGATTAATACTTCCTCCTGTCATTTGTCGTTCTTCTTTATCATACTGTGTCCGAGTATTACTTGTGATTGTAAAGGATAGTTTTTTTCATCAAGTAGTAACGGTTTTGACACACATGCAAGTTGGGGACATCCCTCACACTTTTTAAGCACAGACACATGAAATTACCGGGTGGATCTGAACTGTTGGAGGCAACTGTACCAATTTTGAGTATTTTTATACATGAGAAATATTGAGTACTTGTGGGTTTAAGTGTTATTTAAAATAGTAATTATTCCCAATTTTAGAGTTTTTAGATATAAATTTATGTTTTGAGTCCTGAGTTAAAGGAAATCATTTAATCTCAATTATTGTGAAATTTCAGGTATATAAAAGAATGAAGAAAATGATAGATTGAAAGATTCATGAAGAAAAGAAATAAAAAGTTTAAAATAGAAAAAAGTCCAAGAGAAAAGTCACTTAACCTAGGCCCAAAACCAAGTTTAAAAGGAGATTTTTAGGGTTTTTGGAGGCATGAAGACCTAGAGGACGGAGGCAGACAGCTAGAATCAAGATTCTCTTCCTCTCTTGCAATCTTCCTTTCATTGGTTTGTAATGGCTATCATGAGTAGCTAAATTCTTCATCTTTGGGATTGAATGTAATATTTTGATCTCATTTATTTTAAATATAATATTGAGTTTCTACTCCATTGGTATTTAACTGGGAAGTACTTTTGAGCTTTTTATCTTAAATATAATGCTAGATTTTATCTGATCAATAGAGTCTTAATCTTGATTCTTGAATTTAACTGGGAAGTACTTTTGAGTTTTTGAATTAGATGAAAATACTCAATATATTGAAATACTAGGGATAGGTTTCAATATATTGATTGCTATAATATTTGTTCTTAATGCTGGGCAATTTATTAAATAGCTGAGGGATTAGTGTTTAGAAAATTACCTTATGAATTTCATATCAGAGGAATCGGTGTGAATGATTATTATATGTGCATCAATAGTGAGTAGTTACTAATATTGTATTTTATTATCAAATCCAAAATATGAATGAGGGAGATAGATGAAGTTCAATCCCAGAGTCTTTCTAGATCATGAAAACTTCTTTTTATAATCGTTATTTATTCTTTAATTGTCTTTATTGTTTATCAATTCAAATTATAATCAAATCATCTTGAAACTTTTATTTGCTTAGTGAGTCGTGAATTTGAGATTTAATAACAAAACTGTTCTTTGTGGGACCGACATCCTTACTTTATAAATCTATATTACTTTTGACTCGGTACACTTGTCGAAAAAGGTCAACACACAAATGCAGGTTGGGGACATCCCTCACACTTTTTAAGCACAAACACATGAAATTAACGGGTGGATCTGAGCTGTTGGAGGCAACTGTAACTTGTAGGCAACTTGGCCAATTCGTGCCATAATTGGGAAAGGTCCAAAATAGTGCATAGAGAGTTTCTGATTTTTGGTTAATCTCAGAGAATGTTGGCGATACCTAAACGAAATCTCCGACATTATATTCCACATCTCTTCTATTATTATCTGCTTGAGCTTTCATTCTCAGTTGTGCCTTCCTAATATTGGTTTTCAAGGATTCCAACACCATATCTCGTAGTTGTAGTTGTTCCTGAATGGAAGGAGTATCCCCTAACTAAGCTTCATAACAAATTAACGGGTGGTGGTTCTCTACCGAACACAGCCTTATACGGTGACTTTCCAATAGTGGAGTGAAAAGAAGTGTTATAACAATATGTTGCCCAGGGTAACAACTTGTACCAATCCTTGGGATTTTCTTGAGTATAGCATCTCAAATACATTTCTAAGCATCGATTGAGTATCTTTGTTTGTCCATCTGACTGGGAATGTGTATGCTAGAGTGATTCCTTGACAGGCACATATTTGCTCCTAAAATTTGTTGGTAAAGACCTTATCTCGGTCTGACACAATTGTCTTAGGGATTCCATGAACACTAACCATTGTTTTGATAAAAGCATCAGCTGCTTTAGGTGTTGAAAAATCTGATGTTAAAGGAATAAAGTGAGTGAATTTTAATAGCCGGTCAATAACTACCAATATGACAAAATAGCCATGAGACATAGGTAGTATTGTAATGAAATCCATACCGGAATTGGTAAAGATTGTAAAAGGTCTGCCTAGGGAAGGGTGTTATACTTTGCTTGTTGGCAGATTGGACAAGTCTTCACATATTCTTTCACAGTGTTAGCTATATTCTTCCAGAAGAATTAGGTTGTCATTCTTGCCAATGTTTTTTATATCCCCATGCCCTCCTAGTATTGAATCATGAAACTCTTGTAATATGTAGCCTTCCTGATCTCAATTCAGTTTCTGATATAGTTCAGGTTCTTTGTAGTTGGGTGGAAATGCATTTTGTGAGTGGAAGCAATTGGAGTTGGTGGTGTGGTACGCCATCTTTGAGTATGAGGGAAATTTTTTTCTTCAAATAGTCTAGCTAGTGATTTACCCTAATTTAATTTCTTCCAAATCTGAAACCAAGCTAGGGCTCAGCCTTCCAAGCTAACTGTCACGAGATCCATCTTCCGACCTTCTGGAATCTCGTAAATTCGAAAAAATATTTCCGCTTTATAAATCTATTGCATAATGTCTTCTTTTTTCACTCCAGAAAAAGAGGGAAATCCACCCACAGCTGTCTTGGGGATGCAAATAGGGATGAACTGTGTCGAGGAGAATGCTTCATTCTTTGTGTCAGCTGAACCGAGACTAAAGCATGGGTCATCACTGCTAGCTGGTCATTATAACCTTCAGATTGTTCTGTGAGTTTGTTAATCACTGCTTGCATCGATTACATAAGTGTGCTTTCTGCCATCGGACTCAATGAAAGGACCAAAATGATACGTATTATTACGAAATTTCAAAAGGAAAGGCGTAGTAAGGTACGTTAACGAACTAAGACCCAGGAATGAGTTAATACGAGTTTGATATTGTAAAATAAATAAAAGAAGTACTCAACCATTATCAGTATGGGTATGACAGTACCCAGAGAGATGGTGGAAGAGAATGAATAACTTGCTTACCTACAGATAGGAAGAAAAAGAAGAATTTAGAGAAAGAAGAAAGAACTCAGAGAAAGGAATGCAGAGTGTCACAAGTGGAAATAGCACAATGGCAATTAAGGAAATGGGCAGGGAGAAGAATAATGAAGAGGTGTCAAGTGATGCAATGATTGTGGGTAACAGAAAAAGTCAAGAATACGGAAGGCCAATTCACTCATGAGGGATTATGTGTGAGAGGAATATTATTAAATATATAGTAATTGAGAGGAGAGGGAATGCCAATTTCACTCATGATGGATTATGTGTGTGAGGAATATTATTAAATATATAGTAATTGAGTAATTGAGAGGAGAGGGGATCGGGAGTAGTTGTTGCAGTTTCTTCTCTCTATTATATTTGGGTGTTATCTTCTCTATTCCAATCTGTTCATCTTCTTTCAATAATACATACAGAGATTTTATAATCTTTCTTTAGTTATCAGTTGTTCATTCATTACAATTTTAGGTGCTTTTATTGAGAGTAGTTGTTACAAGAAGGAATTATAGTGCCTAGTACTAGCCCATTTTCTTTACCAATTTTCTTGGTTGAAAAGAAAGATGGTACTTGGAGATTCTGTATCAATTATTGGGCTTTAAATGTCATAATTGTCAAGGATAGTTTTCCCATTCCCATTACCACTGTTGATGAGTTAAATTCAGTTGCATTTAGACAAAATCAAAAACTGGAACATGAAATACTTCGGTCCTTTTTCTATTATTCAATGTATGGGTCCAGTTGCTTACAAGCTTTTGCTACCCTCAACAATCATGCCAAGGTGTTCATCAACAATCATATATCCCACTTCCTCTGATTACTAATTACATTGGTCCTATATTACAACCACAAGAGAGTTTTCAATCTAGAGTTATTCTTAAGGAAGACAAACATATTCCTCAATTTTTGGTATATTGGGAAGGCATTGATGCAGAACACGCTACTTGGGAGGAACTTACCTATATGCAGCAAGCTTATTCCGACTTCAACCTTGAGGACAAGGTTGATTTTGAAGGGGGAGGCAATGTCACAAGTGGAAATAGCACAAGGACAATTAAGGAAATAGGCAGGGAGAAGAATAATGAAGAGGTGTCAAGTGATGCAATGATTGTGGATAATAGAAAAACTGTAAGAATGCAGAAGGCTAATTCACTCATGATGGATTATGTGTGTGAGGAATATTATTAAATATATATTAATTGAGAGGAGAGGGGAGGAGAGTAGTTGTTGCATTCTATTTCTTCTCTCTATTATCTCTGAGTGTTATCTTTTCTGTTCTTCTCTGTTGGAATCTGTTTGTTTTCTTTTAATAATACATACAGAGATTTTATAATATTTTTCCAGTTATTAGTTGTTCATCCATTACAATTTTATTTTTTATCTCCCTCAATATACAAAGAGACCATAAACAAATACTCATAATACTCATAATGTTCCTTTGATTCCTTCTTCCATTTTATTTTAACCTAATTTTCATTTGTATCTCTTTTATTTTAATCTAATTCTTATTTGTGTCCCAAGTGTACATCTTTTCTCTTATCACAATGATAGTTATATATCCTGACATTTCTTACCTTCTTTCCATATTATTTCTTCACATTCTTTCCATGTATTTCTTCACGTATATTTACAAAAAATCCATTCAAATTTGTGTCTCTTATTCCTTTGTAGCAATACAGTAGTAGAAACAAACAAATAAGAAAAATAACTGTAATTTCTCCTATTTTATAATTTCAGAAACAAATATTTTAATTGTATATTATTCATTGATAAAATTTTAAATAATTACATTTTATACTAAAATGAATTGTTAAATATAGACATTATATTTTAAATTTGTAATAAACCATTAAACTGTAAAATAAGATTTTTTTTTTTTTATAAATATCAAACATATTTTTCAAAAGCTATTGAAATTCAATTTACTATAAAACGTAAAAGGTGATGATTGAAAGAAATAGACAGTTGAAATAAACTAAATTGAGAGTTGTTTCAATCAGATATTATGATCGATTAATAAGATAACGAATTAATCCAAATGAGTTCGAAAATTCAATTATAACTCATCTTAAATAAAGGTTGGTTGATAGGTTCATTTTTCTGTTGAATTGATTTTGTCACTCCTACGATGATATAAATATATATAATTGATTATATTTTCCTATTCAAATTCTAAATTAACTGTTAAAATTATGTGAGGATGAACATAAGGTCACTTGTCAGGCTTGTCGGTTCATCTATTAATATTAATAAAATGGTTAAATTTAAAAAAATAAAAAAATGTTTTCTAAAATTTAATAAAATTAATTTAATTTTAAATAAAATAATTTATATTTTATATATATATATATATATATATATATATATATATATATATATATATATATATATATATATATATATATATTGTTTTATAAAACAATTTAACCTCTAAATCTATAGCATAGATCTGTTTAAATTGTAGAATAAATGGATCAAGTAAAAGTTGGTCTAATTTAAGTTAGATTATATTTTTTTTTCAACCATTTATTCATTGAACTAATTTTTCATTAAATCAAAATATCATTTTATTAAAAAATATAACATTCATTAAATCAAAGAATATATTTTATATTCATTATTTTAATGGTAGTTTAACTAATAATAATAAATTATATATTTTTTTATACCATATATTTAGTAGTTATGATCTGAAATAAAACTATAACAAATTAAGCTGTAAAAACCAAGTTAATATAACTTAATTATTTTGATTGATATGTAAGAGAAAAAATTAATAAAAACTATTAAATAAAAAAAGTAGTTTAGTATAGAACTACCGTTTGATTTTTATTTTTTTTACCAAATTAAGCATCAAACATTAAAAATAATTTATTTTTATTTTTATTTGTTCATACTTTTAAAACGGAAAGAACAAATTGATTGATTTTCTCACTCAACTAGTCTGTTAATTAATTTTTAATATTAATCAATAACTTGCAGTTATTATGAGAAAGGATAAAATATAAGATTTATAGTAATTTTTTAATATAAAATTATAAATATATAAAATTTAAAAATATTTTTATCTAAAAAAGACTGTATATGATTAACATTCCATGAAATGCTACTCTTGGTATAGTGTTACAAATTAACCAAAATTGATAAAAAGTGTATTATGGTGTCGAAAAACAAAAGTGTTATATATCGTATATAGATATTTTGCGGGTCACAATTATGTGGCCCATCTTTCACATGGACTGGTTTAACATTGCTCCAAATTAGATCAATCTGATCATTTTATTTTCTTGTTTCTTTATTATGGCTAACATCTTTCTTCCAGCTCAAAAATGGGGTGTTTTGTCAATAACTCCACACTCATGCACATCATTGCTTTTCACACACACTCCTTATTGAATCTTAGAGTTTCTTTTTGTCTCTGGTCAAGTGAATTTGGTTTTGTAGATAACTTAGTTGGTAGCATTATGATTCAATTATATAACAAACTATAATTTTTATTTTTTTTAACTTTACTAGCAGAATTAAAAAATAAAAAATATTGCATTTTGCATCATGATTATAAATTATAATTCACTTTGGACAAAATGATTAAGCTTGCCCTGATTATACTAGTTTTTGTTGGCCTAACACAGATCATGACACAAATAATCATAAAGCAAATGAATGAATAAATTTTAAGGTTACTGAGTGGAACATTTACTTACCAGTAGCAAAAGTATATGTTATTAATAATGATTTTTTTATAAATTAGATACATCATTAAATCGAAAAAAAGTATTAATTTAGGGTTTGCTACTATTGATGATTAAATATACTTTCCAATATTTAATATATTAATTTGTAACAAACTATTCTCTTAAAAAAATATTAACAATATGAAATCACAAGAAATAAAGCTATAAAAAAAACCAGTACTAAGTAACTATATTATCCCTCTTTTGTGTTTATTAACAATATGATAACCCATACACTTCTCATTGTAGTTTGATATTGAACTGTTATTCAAGTAAAAAAAATATTTTTGACCGAATTAAAAACTTGAAAAAAAAAATAAACATAATTGATTCTTCTCTACCAGTTTCTTGGTGACTACTTGAGGTGATTTTTATGCCTATGATTGAAATTAAATGAAGAGCACGCATGTGCTACTCTTAGTATAGTGTTACAGAAATGAGGAACAAGAGAATAGTGATTATATGGTACAGATTTACGTGGGCAGTCTTTCACATGGACCTTCTTGAACAGCCTTCCAATTGGATCCATCTAAATACATTTTTGTGATTATTGCTTTGTGGGCTACAATCTTTCTTCCACCTCAAACTTATTTATCTATTGCTACCAACTCAACAAAGCCCTTATTCACCTCCATAGGTGCATGCTCTTCCTTAAAAAAAAAAAAAAAAAAAATTCATGTGCCTTCTGGATACTAAATCGAAGTTTGGAAGAATATAAATGAATGAGTTTTAACCTTCCAAATGTCTTTGACTAATACACCTTAAAATCTTGTTCAATGAACACCAAAACACTTGTATAAACACACTCTTAATCATTAAATTGAGTTTAGCAATTAAATCATGATTGAGTTATATTAAATTGAGTTTTGTTCCCAGGCTATGATAATTTTAGAAGTGGAAGATATTTAATATACCATTTAAGTTAAAATATTATTTTTACAAAATTTAATCCAAACACACGAGCTTCACAAAACAGGAGCCACAAACGCGGCGCTTCTCTTCCAATTTGGACGCAATAACATTTCAAATAGACAAAACGTGCAATGCATTTTAAATATTTGTCACACCACAAAAGCCTATCCCTTCTGAGTTTGGTTCAACTCCTAACAAATCGAGGAGTGGTGCACAAGAAAATTTAAAGCAATATAAAATTTATTATTATTATTATTATTATTATTATTATTTCATTCTAAAATAATACTCTTCTGTTCTTTTAAGTGTTGAACTATTAGAGAATTTTTCTTTCTATTTATTTGTTTCTCATTTATAAAGTTTGAAACTACATTAATTACAATTTAACAATTATATCTTTTACATGTCTTTTAATTTTTGAATAGTTTACTTTATTCTTACAAAATCATAGAAAACAAATGGAAGGAGTAATTTTTTTAGTTCTTTACTTTTGTTCTAAAATTATAGAACTGTTTAAGCATCCAAAGCTATTTTGTAAAGCACATTTTAGTGCCCGCAAAAAACCGCGTCCATTGTTTATGTACTCGAATACTTTGCTGTTGACCTTATTCTTTAATAGCTAGGTTTAATTCTCCATCTTGACTTTTACTTTCTATTGTACCATTCTTGAAATATTTTTCTAAATGACCAAAATAAATGATGCATCATATAAAAATCTCACAACACGCGGAGTCTTACAATTTTTTCCTTTTCTTTTCTGGTTTTGTACACAAAGGAACATGGGAGTTGTTATTTGACCTTTACTTTTCGTTCTTATTGTTAAGATCTAATACATGTATTCCCCTGCCACAAGAAGAAAATCTAGAATACTTTGATCTCACTCCTCCGTTGCCAAAATTCTATAACACTTTGTGTGAATTTGGTAATGGTCGATTCCTTTCTTTCCACCATACCTAATCTTGTAGGTGGGTTATATTCACTGGATTTAGAAGAAATTTAGATGGTTTTCCACAAAGGGGTGATCAGTGTTTTTCCCAACACAACTTTGAATGTTAAACTTTTCTGCTCACATAATAACATTTAGCACTACTAATTCCGTGTTTTTTCCAATTGCTGGAAGAGCTGTCTTCACGCTGGCACGATACAATGTGAAGACCCAGGACCCAGGTATTCCCATTACCTTTTCATTTCACACTAAACTTAAACCAACCAAGTCAAACGAAGAACAATTAAAAAAAGAAAACAGGGTACACCAACACCAAAACCAAATCATTGAATTTCCTTGGCCATTCACATCAAATTTGTCAAAGTGTTAAAAGCCAAAATTAAATAAAAGAAGTTTGGGTGTTTGACGCAGACCATACCGACCCAAAAGTTTTAAACTTCATTTACCCCATATTCTCTTTTACAACATGCAATCATGCCTTCAATAATCATGTCAACGCTTTTACAGCCACGGGTTTATGCCTCTCCCCAATTCATACAAGTTAAAACTTTAAACCCCTCACGAGACCAAATTCCCAAATAGAAGGAAATTAAGAAATTAAACACAAAATAACAGTAACCGAGTAATTTACTATAAAATCAGCCTCTGTACAACGCGCGCCACAACCGGCGCCAGTTAAAACTCTTCCATCAAGTCAGTTCACAAATCACAAATGTACCTATGTGTATCCTACCCAATTTACAAAAATTTAAATCAATGAATTTTAATATAATAAAAACCGATTCCTCTGCCAATTTCACCTAACACTACTCCAACCATCTGATTCCGACCAATTCTCCGGCCGATTAACCGTCGATATCCGACGGAGCCGCTCCTCCGGCGTGCAGAAGCCTTCCAATCGGGACTCATCAAAATTCCACGGCGATTGAGATTCCGGCGAACTGGGAAGTGAAGAGGTGGTGCTAGAAACCCAGTCGGGGAAATCGAAGTGACTTCTGGGCGATTCGTGAACGCGCTTAAATGAAACAGTGTCATCAGAAACAAAAGGGTGTTTCAAAAGCATCTCTGCACTCCACCTCTTTCTGGGATCCCTAACAAAACACTTCTCGATAAAATCCTTCCCCTCTTTCGACAAATTCTCAGGTATCTCGGGAACCTCTTCTCCCACCCCAATTCGAAGCATCAACGACCACATACTCGACCCCTGCTCCACCTTCCACGCCGGTTTCCCAGTCACCATCTGCACAACGGCGCATCCCAGAGCCCATATATCCGCCGGCGACTCACACTCGCCGTCGATCACTTGCTCCGGCGACATAAACAGCGGTGTCCCCCTGCATTCACTCTTGCTCTGTTTTCTCTCCCCTGCCTCCTTCGCCAGACCGAAATCCGCAATCTTGATTTCCCCGTCGCCGAATACGAGGATGTTTTGCAGCTTTATGTCGCAGTGGACAAACCCGTTTTGATGCACGTGATTCAAACCTTCCACGATGGACCTCGTGTAACGCCGAACCTCAGGCTCGGGAATCCGACCACCGCAATTGTTTACCACGTCTGCGAGACTCCCGGAGGCGGCGTACTCGAGGAACAAATTGTAGTACTCAACACCATTCTCGAAACTGTAGTCGTCTCCGAAGCAGCGAATGATCCTTGGACAGGAACCTAGGCGATCGAGCACGTGTTTCTCGTTCCTGAGCCAACACGAGGTGTGTGGTTGGGAGGACTTGACGGCGGTTAAAGACGGGAACTGAGAGGGATTAGTAGTCGGAATCACTAAACTAACGGTGGCGAAGTTTCCTCTACCGACGGCGTCTCCTCGAACCCAATCCATGTATTGCAATTAATCTGTGTGGTGTGGTTTTGCTTTGTGAGAAAGAAAGAAAGAAAGGAAAGAGAGGTTCAGTGATAGGAATAGGAAGAAGAAAGAAGTGTGAAGTGTTGGTTGGAAAGAATGAGCAAGGCGCTGTTTTATATATATACGGTGAAATATGGTTGAGATTGAATGACCTAAGGCTTAAGGCGTATGTGGAAATAAAGATATTTAAGAGAAAAAAAGAAAGTGGAAACGAAAAATACTAAATATTCGTGGATGATTGAAGCACGTGATAGGCGAGGATATTTTGAGGCCAAGGAGTGTTTTCCTAATTTGGGTGAACTAGCTTACCACACTTCTGAACGTGGTTGATGAGATGAACGTTTCCCGAAGATTTTATGACAGATATCACGCTGCTACGAAAGTGACTTCTAAATACGCCCCTCTAAATATTATCATTATTTTGTTCACACTAATTTTTCAATTCATGAACGTGTGATTTTAGTAACTGTGTCCTTTTACGCATCTTCTGCAGTCATATCAGATTATTGATAGTTTTCTTTTGTCTTAGTTATGCTTTTACACGTATTAGTTCCTAAATTATAGTTTTATTGTTATTATATCTGCGGTGTGCTTTGCATTAATCATATGTTTGTTTTGCGCACCAATTTCTGGCCACGATCTTTAAAAATATTCACTGCTTCTTACTCCCCAATTATCGTCACTCAATCTTATCCTTTTTATTGCAAATTGATAGGTAGTTGTTGCTCTAACTTAACAAATTCCTATCTCTCTATTTAAATATTCCTACCATTTCTTGGAATATTCTTCATTCAAGGTTTTTAAGTCTCCTTTTTAGAAAACAATTTGGTACACTGATTTAATAATGATTTAATGGGTGGCATCAATTTTTCATGTAAAGTAATATTTTTGTGTTAAGAGTAAATTATTTTTTGGACTATGATATATGAGTAAATTATATATTGTTTGTTGAAGTTTGAGAAATTACGAAAATTTATGCGAAAATATTACGCAACTTAACAACTTAACTAATGTTTTACGACAAATGTGCATAATTTTATTTTCAATTACAATGTCAAGTTATGTGCGGATCCGCGTACATTATACAACATTAAATCAAGTATATATATTCAGCTAAGTTTTACAAATCTTAATATAAATAAATATATTTCATTTGCTAAAATATTTTATTCCTGAATTATTTTTTTCATTTAACACATGGTCAAGGATTTTTTTTTCCAATTTAATATTAAGCAATTGGAGATTCAGTTTATAAATATATGATATAAAAAACATGTGATTGTTCTGCAGTGAATTATGGAATTTAATGAGAAAAGGCCAAAGAATGAAGATTTGATTTGTGCAACAGCATGCAAATGATTCAGTATATTTATTTGATAATCTATCAAAACATACAAAACATGGATTAAAAAAGGTAAATGATTTCCTCTCTGTATCCCAATTTGAAATCAAATCAGAGCCAAATCAGGGAGGCATATATACTTACTTGTGTTCAGATTAAATCAATCTAAATTAGATTGCTCAATTGAAAAAGTGATAAAAATGTGCTGTAAATGCTATTTAAAAAATAAAGCACGTTTCCGATCTAAATAAAAGGTTCGTGGCATTTGAAATTAAAATATAGAGGCTGGATTTGTGCAATTACCAGCCGACACTCTCAAAAGATGCATCTATATATTTGCGGGGCTGGAAGTTTATACGTGTATTTAAGGATTAAGTGATTTAAAGCACTAAAGTTACAGGTAGAGATCGGATTTTGCATAATAAATCAATATTTTATTTTTAAATCTTATTTAATGTATGATCTTACCAGATAAGATTATCTCCTAAAATATATAAAATATGTAAGGACACCTTTTCTGCTAATATATAAGTGAATGAAATTAGTTTATTAGTGATAATTGAATTTAGTACATGTTTAAACTTTATTTAAGATAAATGTGTAATGTATGTGAGTTTGTTTAAAATTTAAGTTGACTGTGATAGTTATGTTTAACTTATTTTCCTATCCTATGAGTTTCCTCATTCAAATAAACAACACCAAGAGTGTGTGTTTAGATGGCTCTAGCAACTCCAGGTTAGATATGTCAAGCATCTTGTTCTTGAATAAAAAAAAAACAATTTAAGGTCTTTTTATTTTAAATAAAATATGTAAGTATAGCAACCTTGTTCATTCTCGCAACAACCAATATTCAATGTTGTTTAATTAACCTATACAAATCAATTAACTTAGCCCTCATAGACTTTTAATTAACTAACACTACTTTCAATTTCTACTATTATGAAAAATGAATTCTAATTCCTCTGTAATTAGGTTAACCTAAATCATGAATTGCATATAAAAACATCTTTAAATACATAAAACATAAACTCATCACATTTTATATTGATAAATTTCTTTACGCCAGTAAATTATAACAATTTAAATTGTACTTGAATATTATTTTTAATTATTAATATTACTATAAAATTTTAAATATAATTTAAATATAGAGTTTAAATAAAATAAATTGAAAGACATTGACAATTAGAAAATCAAGTGATCAAAACATGATAGATGAATGATGTTTATTTGAGATGATTGAATTACTAATTATAAGAGTAGTATGTGAAAGGAAAAGAAAAATAATGTTAGAAATGGAAAAACTTAATAGGTATTATTATGCTATTGCAATACATGTTATAGAAGTGAAATTTAAACTTGAATTAGAAAACTACAAAACATTTCCTATAACTTCAATGAAGAGTATATATA
>Ga0209700_100733_pt1 | contig 65238 bp, 39 predicted proteins | sample SiratroredBW_FD_187528 | JGI IMG/M metagenome (GOLD analysis project Ga0209700, IMG submission 187528) | Root nodule microbial communities of legume samples collected from California, USA - Siratro red BW (SPAdes) (version 2) | ecosystem: Host-associated > Plants > Roots > Nodule | place: USA... | reverse complement strand
CTATATTTTTTTATATCGTTTTTTTTTTTTTTTGGTTTCTCCTAATGGTAATCCCAAATATTTGAAAGGTATGTTCATTAAAGAAGAATTTAAAATAGCAACGTAATTTTATATTTAAGTATTTTGAATCTCTGCTCCCCAAATTTTTCTTAGTGAAGTTTACTTTCAATACGGCTACTTTAAAGCCTCTTAATATGCATTTAATATATATACAATATTTTGTATTTTATATTTGCATATAAAAAATATATCATCTACAAATTGTTATATTTATTTCTATTTTCTTTTTGCCCACTTTGACCCCTTCTAACATTTTAAAGTAACTTGTTTATCTAACTAAACCTATGATACCCTCTAATACAACTAAGAAGAGCAACGGTGCTAATGTATTACTTTGTCTAAGTTCTTTTAGAAAGGTAAAATTCATGTGTGAGACTTTAATTGACCAAAATTGAGGTTGTCATTCACACTAAATATCCTTTTATCCTCTTAATCCAATTATAATCAAAAACTATTTTTTCTATTATGTGTAAGAAATCTCATCTCACTAAATTACAAGCCTTTTTAAAATTTACCTTCATAATCAAACAATTATTTCACTTACTTTTTACCTCATATGGGACTTTATTTGCTATTAACACACAATCTAATAAACTTCTCCCTACCAAACAGATCGATTGGGTTTTATCTATAACTTTTAAGGAGAAATTTACAACACCTTCGAGATAATTTTGTATACAGCTCCTATCAATAAAATAAGCCTATATTCCTTTAAATCCTACTAGGTGTCCACCTTTGGAATAATAATTATAATGAATGAGGCATTGTAGCCTTTTGGCCATTTGCCTTGCCAATGAAATTCATGTGTTGCTCATTGTATCCTTCTTTGATTTGTTAAAATCTTTGATTTCTTTCCAAATAATTCCATCTTGACTATTTCCTTTTCTTTTTTAAGGTTTTCTTACTTCATTAAAATTCCCCACCATCCGTGCACCAATTACAAGTAGTGTCATTACCAATACAAATTTGTATCTCCTTCCAAAAATTTGCCACTCTCATGTTTTGATTTTCCTTTTGAAGATTCACTATCACTTACGCTTTCTCTCCATACATCGTTATGGAGTCAAAGATTGTTGAAAACCACTCTTCGTTTTATGATATTATTTCTCTCAAACTAACTCCCTCCCCTCCATCCCCTCCAGTAACAGCATGTAATTATCTCCCAAACTGTAGTTTGATGAAGTCCAAATCCTCCATGAAAAAACAATTTTCACAGTATATTTCTACTGTATGCTGTTAAAATTTCTTTTATATTGTTTTCTAAAAATTATTTTTCAATTATTAATTTAAAATTATATTAATGATAATTTTAAGTTAGAGTGAAGATATGTTTAGACAGACTTTTTAATTATCACTGATAGGAGGAAAAACGAGTTTTATTGACTAAAATTAATTTATATATAGATTAATTTTAGAAGTTCTCATATAGTTTTTGAACTATAATTTTTAAATAAATTATAAATAATTGATTAAGAAATTATTGTTTTGTCTTATTTTTGTTTTGTTTAAAATATTTGTTGAGAAACTGCGCAACACATATTCTAAATAAGGCATAATTTTTATGCTAAACACGTGAAAATGGAACTTATGATAAAAAATCACTTAAACCCAATAGAATGAATGTATTAACAAAAGTATACTAATGGCTATGTTTAATAAGTTGATCATGTAAAATTTTGATACTACATGAAAATTAAACTGTTATCAAAATTTAATTAAAATTTGGAAAATGTGTTAGATTGAACGAAAGTACTTGAGTTCTTCAAGTATGTATGCCTCAGATCTCTCAATGGGTAAGAAAGATTATGGCAAACCAAAAAGTAAAAGCCACTTTGGAAATAATTTCTTTAGAAGAATGGAATACTGATATAGAACAATACCACTTAACTTTTAAAATTTTGCACTGTAATATACCTCAAATCACTCAATTGGATTGAGTGAGCAACTAAATGTGTAGACAAAGTTATCTTTACCTTATAATTTACAACGCTTTCAATATATACTCCATAGATATTATTCATAAAACTGTTAAAGATAAACAAAATAAAAAAGTTTGCTGTCAACAAAAACATCGACAGTTCAATTCTAACGTATAAGATAACATGAAGTTAAGAGCATAATTAGAAAATAATATCACTGCAAGGTGTGTCCCTAGAGTTCTAAATTTTTCATTTGATGGGGAAAGCAAGCAATATCCACTCACAAGAATAATCACCAAGTTTGTAACTCAAGAAAAAACCATATTTGACATGTAATTCTGGAACATTAAGTCTTTGTTAGATGAATTCATCATTCAACTCATCAATATCATGTTTAGATGCATAATTTGCCATTCAACAAACTGTTCCAGTGTAGCAAACTTCATAACCGAGTTCATGAGTAAACCAGAACAACAATGAGTCAAAGTATACAAAGTAAAAAGGTGTAAACCCTAGTTGCTACCTCAATGGCCACCGCTACCTCTGCCACTGCCTCTTCCTGCTCCATCATCAACATCGTCGTTCCCTTCATTACCAAGATTAAGAGATCCAAGGGAAAGTAGAGAATTAACGGCAAGTTGATTATTAACCAACGTTTCTTCAACCAACATCAACTGTTCAACAACATAAAAGACCGTGGCTTGTTCACCACGTGCACGGACAATCGTTCGCAAAGATTCATAGTCCTCCGGTAACCCATCCAAGATGTACTGAACATGTTCTTTTTCAGTCACGTCATCTCCCAAAGCAAGCAATGCACCAATGAGACCAGTGATCCTGTCAACATAATCTTTCACAGTTTGATTTTCTTTTTTTGTGTTCTTGATCTCTGCTTTTACGGCTATCTTGATCTTGCTTACCAACTCGTTACGGCACATTTCGTGCACTGCACTCCAAATCTCCCATGCATGTTCCCATTCCCTCACAAAATTTGCAATGAATTCAGATAAAGATGATACCAGAAAAGTGCGCAGTTTTTTATCTTTATTAACCCATTCCTCGTACTCCTCGCTTACCACATCACAAGCAAGCTCCGCTTGGCTTGCATATTTCAAAGGGGCGGTAGGGTTTGAAACGAAATCTAGCAAATCTTCTTCGACCAAGACACGCGTAACTTGTTCTTTCCATGCAACCAAATTGCACAGTCCTTCAAGTTTTATCGGTGCATCGTCTTCGAGTGTGAGTGGCACGGAAGAGGACGTGGATGCTGCTTCTGGTGCCCGTGTTGTGGAGGGTGCGGAGGCTGATTCCGGTGACCATGCTGCTGCTGCTGCTATTTCCGATAGCGCGATCAAAGCCGATGCTGATTCTAATGCTGATGCTGACGTCGTTGCTGATGGGGACCCTAAAGCTGAAACAAAAGTCCCTGTGCTTTGACTATCATCTTGGAGTTCTTTCTTTGGCGCCATGAAAGTGGAGAGAAGAGGATTCTTGAAATTTACTTTCTATTTTCAATGTGAATAAGTGTGCTTAATGAACTTCCTAATTAAGCTAACTAATAACACGAATCACAAGAAAGTCTTACAAAACAAACCAAAAAATATACTATCTAAGTAATTTACTTTGCTAAAAATAGTACATAAAAATATGGGAGATATTAATTTAACTATTTAAAAAAAATTACTAAATTTATTTTAAATATTAAAAAAAATAAAAATATATGGGATATATTAATTTAACTATTTAAAAAAATATGGGAGATATTAAAAAAAGTTTATTACTAAATTTAATTTAAATATTTTAAAAAATTAAATGATCTAAATAAAATTATGAATTTGAAAAATATTAATCATTGAAAAATTATTTAGAATTTGATTTTATATATTTAAAAGTAATTTTTTTAATTGAATTTATTTTTTGAAAGATCAAATTTATTTTTATTAATAGTTTGTTGCCTAACTTTAATTGAATTATACTTTTATAATTAACTCTTTTATTTGGGCTTACATTTTAAAGAATTATTTTTAAATGATTTTATTTAAAATTAAAATATAAATAATATTAGGTATCACTCTTTTAGGAGAAATTTCTTCATTCTATTTACCAACACCTTCGACATAATTTTGTATACAGCTACTATCAATAAAATAGGCCTATATTCCTTTAAATCCTACAAGGTGTCCACCTTTGGAATAATAATTATAATGAACGAGGTATTGTATCCTCTTGGCCATTTGCCTTGCCAATGAAATTCATGTGTTGCTCATTATATCCTTCTTTGATTTGTTAAAATCTTTTATTTCTTTCTAAATAATTCCATCTTGACTTCTTCCTTTTCTTTTTTCAGGTTTTCTCACTTCATTAAAATTCCCCACCATCCGTGCACCAATTACAATTAGTGTCATTACCCATACAAATTTGTATTTCCTGCCATAAAATAAGAACATGGGGAATAACTGTTATAGATAGAAAGTGGAATCTTCTTAGTTTTTTTTTTATTCTCCATAAAACCATACCAAACCTTTACCATAGATAGAAACTTTTCCGAATTTGCTCCTCTTGGTTTATTGTGTTTTCTCTGCTTGACTCACCTTTGATTTGTTTCTCCTTCCAAAAATTGGTCACTCTCATGTTTTGATTTTCCTTTTGAAGATTCACTATCATTTACACTCTCTCCAGACTTCGTTATTGAGTCAAAGATTGTTGAAATATTGTTTTTCTCAAATTAACTCCCTCCCCTCTAGTAACAGCATGTAATTATCTCCCAAACTGCAGTTTGATGAAGTCCAAATCCTCCATGAAAAAACAATTTTCACAGTATATATATTTCTACTGTATACTGTTAAAATTTCTTTTATACTGTCTTCTAAAAATAAATTTTCAATTATTAATTTAAGAATATATTAATGATAATTTTAAGTTAGAGTGAACATATGTTTACATAACCTTTTTAATAATCACTAATAGGCTAATTTCTCAAACGTGTAATTTTTTTGAAATTTCTAAAATTGTATACTTTTTTTTATATATGCATAAAAGTTGAGAGATTTTAGTTAAATGAATGAAATTGTATAATAAAAATACAATTTTAATTAACTAATTAATTTATGAGTTAAAATGATTAGGCTAGGTAATTAACTCTTCCATCCTTCCTCTCCTCCTTGTTAGAAGAAGAATTAAGTGATTTGAAGAAAATTTAATTGTAAGGTAGTTAAATAAAAAAATAGTTTTTATATAGTGAACATTTAAATTATTTGAATTAAAAAAATAGTTAAAACTTAAAAAAAAGTACAAAGTAACTATATTTAATTGTAAGGTGGTTAAATAAAAACATAATTTTTATACAGTGAAACTTTAAATTATTTGAATTAGAAAAATATTAAAACTTTTTAATTTTATAAAAATTCTCAAACTACTTCAATTCTCTTTTTTTTTCTTTTATAAAGATTTCCAACCTTATTTAGATTTTGTTTTCTTTCATAACAGAGTAACAATCATTCTTCCATTCAAATTAACTTTAAATTTATTTGAATTATTTAAATAAAAAATTAATTTCAATCATTATATATTTTCAAAACCTAAAAAGAAAGTACCAATACTTAATTATTCTGAAATTATTCAGTACATTTATTGCATATTTCATGTGTGTTCTTTCCAAGATTTCACATAATCTTATATTAAATAATACAATAATAACACCATTTATTCATACATAATGATATTGTTAAACTTTCCTGGATTTATTCACATCCAACAAAAAAAAAAAAAGTATCCCATTTTAAAAATTTCACAAAAAAAAATTATACTAGTTTTAAAATTTTGGCTCATGAGAAAAAGCCTCACTAATAAGAGAAAAAAACTAGTTTTTTTATTGACTAAAATTAATTTATATATATATATACTAATTATAGAAGTTCTCATATAGTTTTTGAACTATAATTTTTACATAAATTATAAATAATTGATTAAGAAATTATTTTTTGTCTTATTTTTGTTTTGTTTAAAATATTTGTTGAGAAACTGGCCAACACATATTCTAAATAAGGCATAATTTTTATGCTAAACACGTGAAAATGGAACTTATGATCAAAAATCACTTAATCCCAATAGAATGAATGTATTAACAAAAGTATACTAATGGTTATGTTTAATAAGTTGATAATGTAAATTTTGATACTACATGAAAATTAAACTGTTATCAAAATTTAATTAAAATTTGAAAAATGTGTTAGATTGAACGAAAATACTTGAGTTCTTGAAGTATGTATGCCTCAGATCTCTCAATGGGTAAGAAAGATTATGACAAACCAAAAAGTAAAAGCCACTTTGGAAATAATTTCTTTAGGAGAATGAAATACTGATGTAGAACAATACCACTTAACTTTAAAATTTTTTACTGTAGTATACCTCAAATCAGTCAACTGGATTGAGTGAGCTACTAAATGTGTAGCTTTACTCTGTAGATTTTACATTAACAAAGTTATCTTTACCTTATAATTTACAATGCTTTCAATATATACCCCATAGATATTATTCATAAAACTGTTTATGATAAATAAAATAAAATAAAACTGTTTATGATAAATAAAATAAAATAAAATAATTAACTGAGTTCATCAAAACAACGATGAGTGAAAGTATATAAAGAAAAAAGAAGATGCAAACCCTAGTTGCTACCTCAATGGCCACCGCCACGTCGACGACGGCGACCTCTGCCACGGCCTCTTCCTGCTCCATCGTCAACATTGTCGTTCCCTTGATTACTAAGACTTAGAGATCCAAGGGGAAGTAGAGAATTAACAGGAAGTTGATTGTTAAGTTGATTGTTAATATTGTTAACCAACGTTTCTTGAATCAACATCAACTGTTCAACATGAGCAACGGTGGCTTGTTCACCACGAGCACGGACGATGGTTCGCAAAGATCCATAGTCGTCCGGTAACCCTTCCAAGATGTACTGAACATGTTCTTGTTCAGTGACGTCATCTCCCAAAGCAACCAATGCACCAACGAGAGCGGTGATCCTGCCAACGTAATCTCTCACATTTTGATTTTCTTTCTTTGTGTTTTTGATCTCTGCTTTTGCGGCTATCTTCATCTTGCTTACCAACTCGTTCCGGCAGATTTCGTGCACTGCACTCCAAATCTCCCATGCATGTTCCCATTCTCTCACAAAATTTGCAATGAATTCAGATAAAGATGATAACAGAAAAGTGCGCAGCTTTTGATCTTTAATAACCCATTCCTCGTACTCCTCGCTTACCACATCACAAGCAAGCTCCGCTTGGCTTGTGTATTTTAAAGGGGTGGAAGGGTTTGTAACGAAATCTACCAAATCTTCTTCCACCAACACACGCGTAACTTGTTGTTTCCATGCAACCAAATTGCACACTCCTTCAAGTTTTATCGGTGCCTCGTCTTCGAGTGTGAGTGGCACGGGAGAGGACGTGGATGCTGCTTCTGGTGCCCGTGTTGTGGAGCGTGCGGATGCTGATTCCGTTGACCATGCTGCTGCTGCTAATGCCGATAGCGAGGTCAACGCCGATGCTGATACTAATGCTGGTGGTGACGTCGTTGCTGATGCGGACGCTAAAGCTGAAACAAAAGCCGACGCTGACGCAGCTACGGAAACAGAAGCAGAGGTGAAAGACGATGCAGATACCGAAACAGACGCAGAGGTGGAAGGCGGTACCGGAAGAGAAGCAGAGGTGGAAGACGGTGCCGGAAGAGAAGCAGAGGTGGAAAGCGGTGCCGGCAAAGAAGCAGAGGTGGAAGGCGGTGCAGGTGCCCAAACAGGAGAAGAGGTGGACGGCGATGCAGATACCGAAACAGCATCGGTGGGAGAGGACGCTGAAGTGCCTTCATCTTCTTGGACTTGTGTTTCCGCCATGAAAATACAGAGAAAGATTTTTTGTTTGTTTAATTGAAACCAATGACTAGGTAAAGGCAATTGCTTCTCGTCTAACAAATTGTTACACTTGACAAATTCTTAATCCATCAATAATATCGTTATCATTTTTATTTTAAAATTTATTTTATTAAATATTTTTTTTTTCTCATGCAATTAAGTTACCTTCTAAAAAGGTGGAACTAAATTAAGAATAAAAACGGTTAACGTGTCTCTTTCTCTCTCTTAATAACAAACTTTTTTAACAAATAATAAAAAATTATCTCTAATAAATATTAACAAAATTTCTAAATAAATAATAAAAAATAATTTTATAAATATTAAAAAATATCTATATTCTTTCATCAATATTTATTATCACAAAATTAAATATTTAAAAACTAACTAACGAAAATAAAATAAAAATCGGTAAGTACAAGAAACAATTATTTATATTTATAGTGTAGAAAACAATTGTTAACATTATTTTTATTTTTATTATTAAAAAAATAAAAATATATTATGTTTTTTAAGATGTATAATATGTATGACAGAAATAATTTTACACGCATGCAAAAAATTATCTAATACATAAATTTTAAAATAAATTAATATTAAAAATTTAGGAGTTAGTTTAGGATCGTGTTATTTGAATTATTATCTTAGTTTCTTTAAGATTTATATGTGATATTATGCTTTTATCTGTTTTACGTTCTATGTTTAGATTCACGCGCGGATTTGTCTCGACGCAACAAAGCCCCAACAAAGGAGATGAAAGTTGAAAAATCAAAAAATTATTAAGAAACGAAAAATGTGTCAATTTTTTTTTTTTTACACTTTCTTCGCATATACTTAAGATTTGGAGGGGAAGGGAAGATGTGGGAGGTGAAGGTATTGAATTTTTCCAAACGTTTTACTTAATTTATTTGATTATTAATAAAATAAATATAATTAATTATATAATATAATAATAATAATAATTAATAATATTAGTTTTTAATAAGATTATAAAAATAATAATAAAAGTAATAATAATAAAATTTAAAAAGTTATAATAATAATTAAAATAAATTTATAAACAAAAATGATTTAATTATATAATATATCATAATAATATTGATAATTACTAAAATAATAATAAATTTAATAAAATTATAAAATAATAATATTAATAATAAATATTAATGGAAATTATAATATTATTGGAGATAAACTTTATAAAATAATAACAATATTAATAATAATAATTTTATTTTTATTTTTAAATAATTAATAATCTTTTAACTTTATAAAGAAAATTAATAATAATTTATTAATCACAAACAACAAATCAATTATTTCTAATTTTAAATTAATTTCAATTTCAATTTCAATTTCATTTACTAAAAAATTATTTTATTAATTAGGCACATCAGTTACAAATTTTTATAAACTTTTCATTCAAATCTTATTATCTTTTTTTTAATCCAAACAATCAAATCTTTCACACATCTCAAATTTACTTCATTAAATCTAAATTCTCATCCAAATATATCCTTCAAAATTAATGAGAGATATAATAATAAATATTTACCTTCACAGTTTTTTAATAGCTATATGTCTAATTCTCAGTATATCAAGTAGTGATCCTTGAAGGACACATTTCAATTATACTACTGGTGGCAGTGTTGACGCTGATGCCGATGTGGACGACGACACCGGTTTAGACGGCAACTTCGGCGACGGCAACGGTGGCCATAAATATATATATATTATTTATTTTTAATTATTCAAGTTTATCTTTTAAAAAAATCAAATTTATTTCTTCTACTATTTTGTTGCATAATTTTAATTTAATTATATTTTTAAATTAAATTTTTATCTGGACCTATATTTTAAAGAATTATTTTTAAATAATTTTATTTAACATTAAAAAATAAAATAAAAAACATCAGGTATCCGATTATAAAAGAATTCATTCACTTTCTTTTTTCAGATATCAACCGATAAGAGGTAATGAGATAAAAATGGCAAATTTCTCAAATTGGTATAATTTTTTTTTTAAATTCTGGTGTATTTTTTTATTTATTTCTGGATATGGGTAGATCGTACATAAGAGACACTATATCATTATAAAGAAATCGTCGTGAAAAGAAAAGAGGACACGATCTTAATTTACTAGATGAAATTGTGTATATAATATTTCAATTAATAAGTTAATTAATATGGTGAGAATACTGTATGATTTTAATAGGGTTAATATTCTCAACCTATTCCTCTTCTGTTTTATTTGACACCTGTGATGTATTGCTAATGTGTAACTAAAATAAATGTATTGCTAATGTGCAACTAAAATAAATACACAGTTACAAAAGTGGTTTTAATTATTGATAAAAATAATTAAAATTAAATTGAAACAAATGTGAAGTTAATTTGAAATTAAACAATAATATGATTGAGGAAATTATTGTTTAAATTAAAATAAAAAATAATATTAGTATGAGATTTATATATTGAACTAAATTAAAAGTAAGTTTGATTTTGAAAAGAAAAATTAAATTAAATTAATATTTAGTAATAAAATATATTTAGCAAAATTAAGTTTAAGTTTGATATTTGAATTAGTTACTAATATAAAAATAATTTAAAATAAAATTAAGATTTAGCAATAAATTTAGAATGAAAATTTTGAAAATATTATATAGTTTTTTAAATAAATTTATTGTTAGTTTTTAAATTATATTTATTACTAACTAAATCTATTTCATATATTAATAACTAAATTCATAGCATGTAACTTTTCTTAAGAATAATCACTCTTCTATTCAAATTAAATTAATTTTTTTGCATCTATTTTAGTTACACATTAGCAATAGATCACACGTGTCAAGGAGGAATGAGTGGAGAATATTAACCCTACTTATTCTCACTATATTAATTAACTCATTAATTTAAATATTAGATGCTTTCCTATAATAAATTAAGATAGTGTCCTCTTTTTAGATTTCATTTAATTTTATATTAAATCGTGTTTCTATACAGGATTTACCCATATCTGAAAATAAATAAAAAAAATACATCATTTCAGAAATTTCAAAAAAAAATTACACCAATTTAAAAAATTTGCCTATAAAAATAGATAATATCAATTGAAACTCTATGTTATAAAATGTTGCCCAAATCTGTTTCATGTCTCTAAAGCATTCTGACGCAACTTTCCAATAAAATAATCGTTTCTCGTTAATTATTTATTATTATTATTATCATTTTTATTTAAAATTATTGAAAATATTAATATAAATATTATTAATATTTATTATCAAATTATAATAAGGAGGAGTTTAACTTATAACTCTTAGTAAAAATAAAAATATTTAATCATTACGTCAAACAGATAAACTATATGATTATATTATAATTATTATTATTCTTATTATAATTATATTTATTTTTTAGTTTGTTTTTTATTCACACTCTATTTAATCTCATCCTCCAACCAAAAGATAAAGTACTAGGAATTGTCTTTATTTCTTTGTAGAATTCTACAAGCTCAGCTAACATATTTTCTAAATTTCTCTCATTCCCATACTCATTTATCTTTCTCATGTCCTTTTGATTTAATTTATTGAAAAAAAATTTATGAGTGTGTCCACCATTAGAAATTCTCATTGAAACCACTCATGTCTCTAAAGTCAATTTCTATTCTCATGTGTTATCACATCATACCTTATATTCAACACCATCCCAAAATCTAAATTTGGTTCCCGTTCCAACTTGTCATGTTATACTCTTATCAAATCACCTTGTCATGCTATGCTCTTATCAAATCACCCTCCACTATTTTCAGATTCTGTTAATTTCTTAATGACCTTCAACCAAATTCACTCATACTTATTATATGTTTATTTAGTTTCCTCCAATCTCCATGTTTAGATTCTAATACTTCTTTCCATAAACTATGATATTTGATTACATATATTTATTTCTATTAGGCTATAATGATATAAATAAAAAATTGTATACCCCTTTAAATTCCTTTAGTTTACATAGATTTTACTACTTTTGACCTCCACTATAATTTTTGGATTTCAATTATCACTAATCTTGGAACAATGAAGAAAGGAAATAAGATAAAGGAAGAGCAGACTTAAATAAAAAAAAAAAAAAACACTTCTAGCATATGACAAATGTCTTCCTTTTATCACACAATCTCTTTCTAATTTTGCTCACCATATTCATCACCTTTTTCTTGGATTCTCCCTAATGATAAGAATTTAAAATAGCAACATACTTTTCTATTTGAATATTTTGAACCTCTATACTCTCCAAATTTCTCTCAGTGAAATTTACTTTCAACACTAATGCTACTCCAAAACTTCTTAATATATCTTTGACAAATATGATATTTTGTATTTTATTTTTAAATATCAAGAATGTATTATCTCCAAATCGTGTTATATTTATTTTTATGTCCTTTTTGTCCACTTTCACCCCTTTTAACATTTTTAAAGTGAATATTTATCTAATTAAACTTGTCAAATCCTCTAATAGAACCAAGAAGAACAACAATACTAGTGAGTCGGCTTATCTAAGTCCTTTAGAAGGTAAAATTCATGTGTGAAGCTTTCATGGACTAAAATTAAGGTTGTCATTGACACTAAATATCCTTTTTCCACTTAATCCATTTTATCACTAAAAACTAATTTTTCTATTATATATAGAAAATCTCATCTCATTCAAAGCCTTTTTAAAATTCACCTTTATAATTAAACAATTTTTTTGCTTACTTTTTACCTTATTTATGACTTCATTTGCTATTAATACACAATCTAATAAATTTCTCCCTACCAAACAAACTGATTTGGTTTTATCTATGACTTTTGGGATAAATTTCTTCATCCTATTTGCTAACACATTGGAAATAATTATGTATACAGCCCCTGACAATGAAATAGACCTATATTTCTTTAAATGCTGAGGGGTGTCTACCTTTGGAATTATTGTAATGAATGAAACATTGTAACCTTTCGGTAATTTACCTTGCCATTTTTTTTTTTCAACAAAAAAATTAATAAATATAAAGTATAGAGGATGCTTCAACCCATTACAAAGTAAAAGTTAAAGTCTCAGGTTAATAAAAATACTAAACCTAATAGTGATGAACATCACCACAATTACACTGGACCAAACAACCTATCAAAAGTGCCACCCATACCTAATTCATGTGTTGCTCTCATTATATATTTCTTAAGAACCTCCCATTAATTTATGATAAAAGTAAAACTAAACTCATCAAGACTGGGGCTCTTACTCCCCTCAAAGTCACGAATAGTAATATCATAAATCCTCCCCATCAAGACTTTCTGAATTAAAGTCTATTTTGTCTCATTTATCTCAAGGAATCCTTGTCCAAATTTTCACATCTTTTTTTAGCATCTTCAATTTCTCCATGATTGAATATATACTTGATTCATTTATGTGATAACTCTCCTAATCTTTTTATTATTTCATTAAACCCATTAAATTGTTGTCATGCATCTAATAGCCCGAAAGGTTTAGAATCTCAATAAACTTCTTTAGTTTTCAGAATTAAACCACCATGATCAAATACTATTATGTCCAAGACCTATTGTTTACTTTCTTGCCAGACATTAATTCAATCCCTATACACTAATATTCTATAAATCTTACTGTTAGCTGTTCCATTATCTATGTACCTGGTAAATTTTCTACCAATCATTAGTATATCAAATAATTTCAAATTTTCCGAATAATTTTTTAAAATCTTCGATTTCTTTCCAAATAATTCCATCTTGACTTTTTCCTTTTCTTTTCTTAAAATTTTTTACTATATTAAAATCCCCCACAATGCATCAAGTACAATTATTGTCATTAAGCGTACAAATTTGTATTTCGTGCCATAAAGTTTTCTTTTCAGAATAAGAACGTAGGGAATAGTTGTTGTAGATAAAAGTGAATTTTTTTTTATTTTTTACATTCTCCATAAATCCATACGAAACTTTTACGATAGATAGAAAATTTCAGAATTTGCTCCTCTTGTTTTATCATGTTGTTTCTGCATGACTCACCCTTGATTTGTCTTTCCTTCTAAAAATTTGTGCGACTCCAACGAGGTTTGTTTGATTAAAATCATCTTCCACATCTTTGATCATCGTAGCTAATTTGCCTTCGCTTTGGCGTTGAAGTAGAGTTTTGACGACTTCATAATCCTTTGATTATCTACATCTACATATAGAAATTTGATCCCTTTGACCCATATACATCGTTATTAAGTCAAAGATTGTTGAAAACAACCTTCTTTTTATGATATTATTTATTTCAAATTTCTTTTATTTTGTCTTCTAAAAATGATTTTTCAATTATTAATTTAAAAGTATATTAATGAAAATTTTAAGTTAGAGTGAAGATATGTTTAGACAGACTTTTTAATAATCACTAATAGGAGGAAAAAGCCGAGTTTTTTTATTGACTAAAATTAATTTATATATAGACTAATTATAGAAGTTCTCATATAGTTTTTGAACTATAATTTTTAAATAAATTATAAATAATTGATGAAGAAATTATTTTTTTGTCTTATTTTTGTTTTGTTTAAAATGTTTGTTGAGAAACTTGCCAACACATTTTCTAAATAAGGCATAATTTTTACGCTAAACACATGAAAATGGAACTTTATGATCAAAATTCACTTAAACCCAATAATGTATTAATAAAAGTATACTAATGGTTGTGTCTAATAAGTTGATAATGTAGAATTTTGATACTAATACATGAAAATTAAACTGTTATCAAAATTTAATTAAAATTTGAAAAATGTGTTAGATTGAACGAAAGTACTTGAGTTCTTCAAGTATGTATCAATGGGTAAGAAAGATTATGACAAACCAAAAAAGGTAAAACCCTTTACTTTTTTGGAAAGAACTTCTTTAAAAAAATGGAAAACTGATATAGAAAGATACAGACTTAACTTTCAAATTTTGCACTGTAATATACCTTTAATCACTCAATTGGATTGAGTGAGCTACTAAATGTGTAGCTTTACTCTGTAGATTTTACATTAACAAAGTGATCTTTACCTTATAATTTACAGTGTTTTCAATGTACTCCATAGATATTATTCACAAAACTGTTAATGATAAATAAAATAAAAAAGTTTCCTGTGAACAAAACATTGACAGTTCAATTCTGACACATAAGATAACATGAAGTTAAGCACACTTAGAAAATGGTAGATGAGAGGAAAAAATTAATAAGCATTGTATCACTGCATGTCCCTAGACTTCTAAATTTTTTCATTTGATGGGAAAAGCAAGAAATAGCCACTCAAAAGATAACAGTCAACAAGTTTGTAACACAACCATATTTGACATGTAATTCTTGAACACTAAGTCTTTTTTAGAGAATTCATCATTCATCAATATCATGTTTAGATGCATAATTTGCCATTCAACAAACTGTTCGAATGTAGCAAACTCCACAACTGAGTTTATGAGTAAACCAAAACAACAACGAGTCAAAAAAGTATACAAAGAAAAAAGAAGATGCAAGTTGCTACCTCAATGGCCACCGCCACGTCGACGACGGCTACCTCTGCCACGGCCTCTTCCTGCTCCATCATCAACATTGTCGTTCCCTTGATTACCAAGATTAAGAGATTCAAGGGCAGGTAGAGGATTAACGGGAAGTTGATTATTAAGTTGATTAGTAATATTGGTAACCAACGTTTCTTGAATCAACATCAAGCGTTCAACATGAGCCACCGTGGCTTCTTCACCACGTGCACGGACGATTTGTCGCAAAGATCCATAGTCGTCCGGTAACCCGTCCAAGATGAACTGAACATGTTCTTGTTCAGTGACGTCATCTCCCAAAGCAACCAATGCCTCAATGAGACCAGTGATGGTGCCAACGTAATCTTTCACATTTTGATTCTCTTTCTTTGTGTTCTTGATCTCCGCTCTTAGGGCTATCTTGAGCTTGCTCACCAACTCGTCACGGCAGATTTCGTGCACTGCACACCAAATCTCCCATGCATGTTCCCATTCACTCACAAAATTTGCAATCAATTCAGATAAAGATGATAACAGAAAAGTGCGAAGCTTTTGATCTATAATAACCCATTCCTCGTACTCCTCGCTTACCTCATCACAAGCCAAGCTTGTGTATTTTAAAGGGGTGGAAGGGTTTGTAACGAAATCTACCAAATCTTCTTCCACCAACACACGCGTAACTTGTTCTTTCCATGCAACCAAATTGATCACTCCTTCAAGTTTTATCGGTGCCTCGTCTTCGAGTGTGAGTGGGACGGAAGAGGACGTGGATGCTGCTTCTGCTGCCCGTGTTGTGGAGCGTGCGGATGCTGATTCCGTTGACCATGCTGCTGCTGCTAATGCCGATAGCGAGGTCAACGCCGATGCAGATACTAATGCTGGTGGTGACGTCGTTGCTGATGCGGACGCTAAAGCTGAAACAAAAGCCGACGCTGACGCAGCTACGGACACAGGAGCAGAGGTGAAAGACGATGCAGATACCGAAACAGACGCAGAAGTGGAAGGCGGTACCGGAAGAGAAGCAGAGGTGGAAGACGGTGCCGGTAAAGAAGCAGAGGTGGAAGGCGATGCAGGTACCGAAAAAGAAGGAGAGGTGGAAGGCGGTGCAGGTACCTTAAAAGAAGCAGAGGTGGAAGGCGGTGCAGGTACCTTAAAAGAAGCAGAGGTGGAAGGCGGTGCAGGTACCTTAAAAGAAGCAGAGGTGGAAGGCAGTGCAGGTACCGGGAAAGAAACAGAAAGTGGTGCCAGGAAAGGAGCAGAGGTGGAAAGCGGAGTTGGAAAAGAAACAGAGGTGGAAGGCGACGCAGGTACCGGAAAAGGATCAGAGGTGGAAAGTGGTGCCGTAAAAGAAAAAGGAGCAGAGGTGAAAGGCAATGCAGGTACCGGAAAAGAAGTGGAAAGTGGTGGCGGAACAGAAGCAGAGGTGGAAGGCGGTGCCGGTAAAGAAGTAAAGGTGAAAGGAGGTGCCTGAAAAGAAGCAGAAGTGGAAGGCGGTGCCAGTAAAGAAACAGAGGTCAAAGGAGGTGCCAGAAAAGAAGCTGAGGTGGAAGCCGATTCTGGAACAGAAGCAGAGGTCGAAGCCAATTCTGGAACAGAAGCAAAGGTGAAAGGCGGTGCAGGTGGCCAAACAGTAGAGGTTGGCAGCGATGCAGATACCGAAACAGGAGGAGAGGAGGAAGAGGACGCTGAAGCGTCTTCATCTTCTTGAACTGGTTTTTCCGCCATGAAAATACAGAGAAAGATTCTTGTTTTTTGAATTGAAGCAATGACTGGTTAAAATGAGTGAGGTTAGAAATACATAGAATGCATTGGACAAAAATGATAACTGTTATAACAGAAAACCTCACAATTAACTGTCAAACGGTTATATTATTTAAAAACTGGAGGGAGGTTTCTTTCTATTTCTTTTAATAAAGTCATGCTTTCATTTCTATTTAAAAAAAATAAGTTTTCTATTAAAAGAATAAAAAATGTGTAAGTTATAATTAAGTACTTTTATTTTTGAGATTTAAAATCTTATACAACACTCCTGTCTTAAATTTATAATTTTCACCGTACTATTTTGATATATTTTAATAAAATTTCTTAAAAAAATATATTTTGAATTAAAAAGTTCGTTAAAAAGTAGAGATAACAAAAAAAAATATATGCTAATAAAAATATTTTATATATTATTTTATAACTATAAAGAGATAAAAATAAATAAATAAAAAATATGAAAATGAAAATATTTTTTTTATTTTTTATAAAAATCAAATAACTGGATATATATAAATAATATACTTATTTTAAGTATAATTAAAGAAATAAAATAAATAAAAATATTATATTGTTATAAAACATAAAATAAACAAAATTGATGATAATTTAATTTTTGTTATAAAGATCAAATCAAATAATTAATATTTATTTTTTCTTAAATTAATATTTATTTTTTTAATAATTTGATTCTAAGATAAAATATTAGTTTTTTTTTAAAATATCGATATCTTTTAAAATATATATATATATATATATATATATATAAAAAGTATATTTATCTTAAAGAAAAAATTTAAAAAAAAATATTAGACTCAAATTTTATCATAAAAATAAAAAATAATATATTTAATGATAATATATTTGATGGAAATTTAATTTTATCATAAATATAAAATAACATAGTTGATATTAATATATTGCATTTGTAGTCATTAGTCCTTACAAGAAGTTTTAATTTTGATAAATTCTTAGTGTCCGTGTATCAAATGTTAATGAAGTCTACTAAAATTAATCCTGGCGTTAGTTTTTACTGCTATTTTTTAGTAAACTATCAAATAAGTAGTTTAGTAATACTTACTATGAAATTAATCATAATAGTATACTTACTACTAAAATCAATCATCTATTCTTAATGTTCATGTATCAAACGACAAATTTCAATAAGTTCACTTACTATGAAATATTTAAGAAAAATATTTTTCTTCCTCCATTCAATTTATCTTAGTTAAGGTTAGACCTCCTCATTATTATTTTCTGATATGATAATAATAGATAATAATGTGATTTTTAAGATATTTTTATATTCTAAAGAAAATTAATTTTGATTAGAATCAGAAAATAATACATTATTATTTTCTGATAGGATAATAATATTTATTATATTATTATTTTCTAATATTATAATAATATTTGTTATTTCTGACATGATAACAATATTTGTTATTTATTGTAACAATATTTATTATTTTTCTGTTATTCATAAGAAAATTACAGTATATTTTATTTATAAATATATAACATTTGGTATTTTTTTTTTGCCAACACATCACTTAAAAAAAATTTCAATAAATCTTGTAACAATATTAATACGTACCTTTTTAATATATTAGTAAATTTTTTTTTTTAAAGTGGTGTAATTTTTATTTGAAATTCTTAAAATGATGTATTTTTTTTATTTATTTCAGAATATGGATAAATCGTGCAGATACCATTGTAAAGAGAATATAATCCTTAAAAGAGAATATAATTTATAATTTTGTTTACTAGATGAAATTGTGTAGCTAAAATTTTAATTAATAAGTTAATCCAAATACTGTACCATATTGATGATTAATATTTTTTATCCATTTCTTTTTTTTGTTGTTGGAGGTGTGGTGTGTTGCTATTGTGCAACTAAATAAATAGATAGTTACAAAAACATTTTATTTATTGATAAATATGTAATAGTTAAAATTAATTCTGATTAAGTAATTTAAATATATGTGAAGTGAATTTGAATAGAGAAGTGATTACATATTATGAAGAAAAATTACCTAGATATAATTTAAAAACTAACAATAAGTTTATTTAAAAAATTATATAATATTTGCAAATTTTTCTTTCTAAATTTATTGCTAATTTTAAATTTTATTTTAAATTATTTGTATATTAGTAACTAAATTCAAATATCTAACTTATACTTAATTTTGCTAAATATATTTTATTATTAAATTTTAATTTAATTTAATATTTCTTTTCAACATCAGACTTATTCTTAATTTAATTTAATATACAAATCTCATACTAACTTTATTTTTATTTCAACCACTACATAAAATAAAAGAAAGAAATGGATAGAGAATATTAATCAACCTAAAATGGTGTGTAGTATTTTTTAAGTATTTTAATTAACTTATTAATTGAAATCTTGATGGTACAAGTTTTTCAAGATTTTATTTATTTATTTCTTCACATTAATATTTTGTCTAGCAGAAGATTTACTCATATTCAAAAATAAATAAAAAATACATTAGTTTAAAAAATTCAGATAAAAATTATACTAATTTGAAAAATTTACCTAATATATAACATTATTTGTTATTTGTTTTACTAAAATATAACAAATCTCTAAACTACAATATATTCCTTTATATTAACTGTATCTTAAGTTAAAAAAATAAGTATTATTTTTTCAGTTTCATTTACTTTTTCTTGTAATAAGATTGAAACACTCTTTAATACTCCCATTTAACTTATTATTCTTCCCTGTTAAAAAAAATTTACTATTAACACAATCTAATAAATTTCTTCCTCCCAAATAGACTAATTGGAATCTATATGTGACTCTTTTGAAGAAATTTCTTCATTCTATTTGTATATAGCTCCTACCAATAAAATAGGCCTATATTTCTTTAAATCCTGTGAGGTGTCACCTTTGGAATAATTATAATAAATGATGCATTGTAGCCTTTTAGCCATTTATCTTGCCAATAAAATTCATGTGTTGCTCATTGTATCCTTCTTGAGAACCTTCCATTAGTTTCTGCTCAAAGTAAAACTAAACTCATCAAGAGTTGGGCTGTTACTCCCCACAAAGTCACGAATAATACCATTAATCTTCAATCCTTTGATTCCATTCTTCAACCGCCTACCATTACTTATTGAGGTGATAGAATTTTTGAATTAACATAATGTATCCCTTTAGTCTTACCCTTTTGTTTATCTAAGGAGTCTTGTCTGTAATTAATTTTCTTTAACTACTCAAATAGGTCTTTCTTCTCCATTTTTCTTGCATCATCTAACCCATACTCTTCATTCTTTTATTTTCTGGATTAAAGTCTATTTTGTCTCATTTATAATCTCAAAGACATCTTTGTCCAAATTTTCAGATCCTTTTCTAGCATCTTCAATTTCTCCGTGATTGAATATGTACCTGATCTATTTATGTGATAACTCTGCTAAAATCATTTTACTATTTCATTAAACCCATTAACTTGTCATATCATACGTCTAAATACCCTGAAAGGTTTAGGATCTCAATAAATTTCATTAGTTTTCAAAATTAAACTATTATGTCCAAGACCTATTGTTTACTTTCTGGCCAAACATTGACCCAATCCTTACACTAATATTCTATAAATCTTACTCTTGGCTGTTTTATCTATGTACTTGCTAATTTTCTACCAATCATTAGTATATCAAATAATTTCAAATTTTTCTAAAAATTTGTTAAAATCTTTGATTTCTTTCCAAATAATTCCAGCTTGACTTTTTCCTTTTCTTTTTTTCAGGTTTTCTCACTTTATTAAAATTTCCCACCATCCAAGCACCAATTACAATTAGTGACATTACCCATACAAAATTTGTACTTCCTGCCATAAAGTTTTATTTTCAGAATAAGAACATGGGGAATAACTGTTATAGATAGAAAGTGGAATCTTCTTATTTTTTTCATTTTCCATAAATCCATCATACGAAACCTTTACCATAGAAACTCAGAATTTGCTCCTCTTGGTTTATCGTGTTTTTTTCTGCTTGACTCAGCTTTGATTTGTCTCTCCTAAAAATTTGCCACTCTCATGTTTTGATTTTCCTTATAAATAATTGATTAAGAAATTATTTTTGTCTAATTTTTGTTTTGTTTAAAATATTTGTTGAGAAACTTGGCAACACATATTCTAAATAAGGCATAATTTTTATACCAAACACGTGGAAATGGAACTTGTGATCAAAATTCACTTAAACCCAATAGAATGAATGTATTAACAAAAGTATAGTAATGGTTATGTTTAATAAGTTGATAATGTAGAATTTTGATACTAAACACATGAAAATTAAACTGTTATCAAAATTTAATTAGAATTTGAAAAATCTGTTAAATTGAACGAAAGTACTTGAGTTCTTCAAGTATGTATGCCTCAGATCTCTCAATGGGTAAGAAAGATTATGACAAACCAAAAAAAGTAAAACCCATTTTGGAAATAATTTCTTTAGAAGAATGGAATACTGATATAGAACAATACCACTTAACTTTTAAAATTTTGCACTGTAATATACCTCAAATCACTTAATTGGATTGAGTGAGCAACTAATTGTGTAGACAAAGTTATCTTTACCTTATAATTTACAATGTTTTCAATATACTCCATAGATATTATTCATAACTATGTTAATGATAAATAAAATAAAAAAGTTTTCTGTCAACAAAAACATCGACAGTTCAATTCTGACATATAAGATAACATGAAGTTAAGAGCATAATTAGAAAATAATATCACTGCAAGGTGTGTCCCTAGAGTTCTAAATTTTTCATTTGATGGGGAAAGCAAGCAATAGCCACTCACAAGAACAATCACCAAGTTTGTAACACAAGAAAAAACCATATTTGACATGTAATTCTGGAACATTAAGTCTTTGTTAGATGAATTCATCATTCAACTCATCAATATCACGTTTAGATGCATAATTTGCCATTCAACAGAACTGTTCCAGTGTAGCAAACTCCATAACTGAGTTCATGAGTAAACCAAAACAACAATGAGTCAAAGTATACAAAGTAAAAAGAAGATGTAAACCCTAGTTGCTACCTCAATGACCACCGCCACGTCCACGACGGCGATCTCCGCCACTGCCTCTTCCTGCTCCATCATCAACATTGTCGTTCCCTTCATTACCAAGATTTAGAGATCCAAGGGGAGGTAGAGGACTAACGGGAAGTTGATTATTAATATTGGTAATCAAGTGTTCAACATGAGCCACCGTTGCTTCTTCACCACGTGCACGGAAGATGGTTCGCAAAGATCCAAAGTCGTCCGGTAACCCTTCCAAGATGTACTGAACATGTTCTTGTTCAGTGACGTCATCTCCCACCAAAGCAACCAATGCACCAATGAAACCAGTGATCCTGCCAAAGTAATCTTTCACATTTTGATTCTCTTTCTTTGTATTCTTGATCTCTTCTCGTAGGGCTAACTTGATCTTGTTCACCAACTCATTCCGGCAGATTTCGTGCACTGCACTCCAAATCTCCCATGCATGTTCCCATTCTCTCACAAAATTTGCAATGAACTCAGATAAAGATGATAACAGAAAAGTGCGCAGCTTTTGATCTTTAATAACCCATTCCTCGTACTCCTCGCTTACCACATCACGAGCAAGTTCCGCTTGGCTTGTGTATTTTAAAGGGGTGGAAGGGTTTGTAACGAAATCTACCAAATCTTCTTCCACCAACACACGCGTAACTTGTTCTTTCCATGCAAGCATATTGATCATGCCTTCAAGTTTTATCGGTGCCTCGTCTTCGAGTGTCAGTGGGACGGAAGAGGAAGTGGATGCTGCTTCTGGTGCCCGTGTTGTGGAGCGTGCGGATGCTGATTCCGTTGACCATGCTGCTGCTGCTAGTTCCGATAGCGAGGTCAACGCCGAGGCTGAAACAAAAGCAGCCGCTGACGCAGCTACGGACACAGGAGCAGAGGTGGAAGGCGATGTAGGGGTGGAAAGTGGTGCCGGTGAAGGAGCAGGGGTTGAAGGCGGTGCCGGAGAAGAAGCAGAGGTGGAAGGCGATGCAGGTTCCGGAGAAGAAGAATCAGAGGTGGAAAGCAGTGCCGGCAAAGAAGCAGAGGTAGAAGGCGATGCCGGTAAAGAAGCAGAGGTAGAAGGCCATGCAGGTACCGGAAAAGAAGCAGAGGTGGAAAGTGGTGCCGGAAAAGAAGCAGATACCGAAATAGCAGCGGCGGTGGAAGAGGACGCTGAAGCGTCTTCATCTTCTTGGACTGATTTTTCCGCCATGAAAATACAGAGAGAGATTCTTTTCTATTTCTTGAATTGAAGCAATGACTAGTTAATATGAATGAGGTTAGAAATACATAGAATGCATTGGACAAAATGATAACTGTTATAACAGAAAACCTCACAATTAACTGTCCAAGGGTTATATTATTTAAAAACTGGAGGGAGGTTTCTTTCTATTTCTTTTAATAAATTCATGCTTTCGTTTCTACTTTAAAAAATAAGTTTTCTGTCAAAAGAATAAAAAATGTGTGAGTTATAATCAAGTACTTTTATTTTTGAGATTTGAAATCTTATACAACACTCCTATCTTAAATTTATAATTTTACTATCTTGCTATATTTTAATAAAATTTCTTAGAAAAGTATATTTTGAATTAAAAAGTTCGTTAGAAGTTAGAGATAAAAAAATAAACAAAAAGATATCATAATAAAAATATTTTATTATACTTTGCTTAAACAGTCGTTTGATTACTAAACTTTTAGGATTTAGATAAAAAGGTTATTCATTTTTTACGCTTACAACAAAAAAACAAACTAATTTGAGTGCAATTAGTGTTGCAAAAATTTGTTCATATCATCATCCAATTGATTATTTTGAAAAATAATTCTTAACTAATGATATACACATAACAATTACTCGGGTTCAAAATATGTTCCGTTAGACTTGAATGAAAGTACTTCGTGAAAATTGCATATTTTTACTTAACCTCTCTTTTACTTTAGGACCTTTCTAAATTAAGGAAAATTTTACATGTACTTCCTTCAACATTAATTTAGAGATACATACAAACAAACAAAAACACACACACGTTCATACACATATATATATATATATATAGAGAGAGAGAGAGAGAGAGAGAGATAAAATAATGTACCTGCCGAGAAAAATTTTATATCGAAGGAAAATTATACGTACATGATATTTTGCTGTTTCAAATTTCAAAATACTTAAGTAGCCATTGACAGCTAAATTAGCAATTGGGTGTAACAAGCGAATGCAGAGCGTAGCAGGATCATAATCCTACAACTGAGATAGAATCGCCTTGGTTCAAGCAGCAATATATTTCTGAATGCAATGGGGATGCAAGTCAAGGCTTCCAAAGGGTGTCAATAACCAAAAACCTTTTTTCAAGTATGCCATCTACAAAGCTATTAATTAACCTTCTATCGTTTCATCATCTACCTTTGCTTTCTTTCCACCCTCCACTCTTTGTCGTTTCACTATCTTTGATTTACTCCCATCCTGGGGCTTTTGCCGTCGGACTGCAGAAAGAGAAATTAAAAAATATATATATAACATCCAAGTAAACCTTAAACTACAACTAAGCACTAGGTAAAATTATTACAGAAACTAAAATCTGAGAAATAAGACTTGATGGGAAATTGTAAATATGAAGAAATAAGGACAGATGCTATAGTCCTCTGCTTAAAGACTTGAGGATGAAAATATCAGAAAAGATGCTTCGGAGATGATAATCTCTTTGCTGATTCATGTATAGATATACACGCGCACACATATATACATATGAGTTCTTATATCAGAGATACAAAGGCAAAATAAGGCTCCACCTAAGACTCTAGATGATAAATAGATACAACAAAATATAGTTCTTTCGGCATTCCAAAAGTTAGTCAAAAGATAAGTTAAACTATTTTAACACTCCCCCACAAGTTAGAGCATACAAATGGTATGTACCAGGTTTAGACCATATAAATTGAATTCAAGAGAACCTCTCAAAGAATTTGGCCAAATTATCTACAAGCTAATCATTGAAGCTGACAATTCAATGCAAATTTCCTTGGACAACAACTTCCCTTGAACAAAATAATTATTAATCTCTGAGTGTTTGACTCTCATGAAGTACGGGATTGGAAACAAAGTGAATAGTTGTTAGGTTCTCTCATGAAAAACAAGATTGATCCTTTGCGACTTATTGAGTTCTCTGTCACTCAACAAACTGCATCAGATCCAGTGTTTGCGAAAGATAAAGATGATGGCCGAAAACAATGGATGGTGGCAGCTGATGGTTTCCTCACCACAATAACAGAGAAAGCGGGTATCAACTTGATAGTAGTATTTCAGCCGATTCAAGTATATATATGTGTGTGAGAGAGAGAGAGATAAGAGAGAGAGTTCTTACATTAAAAATCCAATGGGAAGATATAAAAAGACTACACCCAGGACTCTAGGTGAGAGATGGGTACACCAAAAAACAGCGTTTTAGCTTTCCCAGAGTTGATCAGAAGATAAGTTAATCTATTCTAACAAAAAGCATGTGTGAGGATTTAGTATTTACAACTTACATCTCAGACTTGTTCCAGCCAGGCATGTCAATCTTGACCGTGTGTTATATTCAGCTAGTGGCTTCTCTCTAGCCGCCACTCGAACATCCCAGACACGTATACTGCCATCAGATGACGCAGATGCCACTAGGTAAGGGTCATCATCCCCTGTAGCACCATCAGTATCCGTGAGCACAACAATACCTTTCACACGGGAAGTATGTGCGTCTTCCAAGCAATATGCAACTTTTCCAGTCTTGATATCCCATGCTGTCATACTTTTGTCCTCACCACCAGTATAAAGAAGCCCATTCTGCAAAAGGAATAACAAAAATAAAAAATATTAGAGTTGATTACTTGATAACACCACACAATTTACAGTCCCCTAACTCTGATCATCCATGTCAAAGATAGTTCACTCCACCAGTGAAACCGGCTATATGGGAAGAAGGTTGTATACCATACCATACTACCAATATCATAGACTTCATACAAATATTTTCTTTTAACATAAGATTTGCATTACATTCAAATGTATTACACTACACTGACCTTCCCATTCTCGATTGGCACTAAGAGAGAACATTATATAGGAATTACATACACATAGCACATCATTTAAAATCCAGAACTTCCCGCATACAAGTGGTGTCTATATTATAAATATTCAGACCATTAACTCATCAATAAAACATACAACAAAGCATTTGATTATAGATTACTATGTATCCGACACTCCTCCAAAAGACAAGAATTAACATCAATTCTCAATGCCAGTACAATATAAACCTTTCTCCTTTTTCATCAGAATCAATGGTTATGAATTCCTTATCAAAGAGAAAATCTCTTCTTATTACAAGATAAAGGCAATGCATCATTAACAGATAAGACAAATCAGCAGCACCCAGAGAAGAAACAGAGGGAATAAAAATAACCAATGAAGCAAACTTGACGTTCGATGATTATTCGAGAAAACAGAGAAAGAATTTGAAGATGCACAAACCCTGGCAGGAGCAGCGCAGAGAACGGTCTTCGAGCATTCCAATTCGAACAAAATCCGTGCATCCTCGATCTGGTGGACAGAAACTTTCTCCTTCGCGACCATGAAAAAGTGGTCGCCGGAGGCATTGAACTTGACCAGAGTAGCCTCCTTGTCGAGGCGCAAGCAGCAGTTGCGGCAGCCGCGGACGAGGTTGACGACGGCGAGGCAGTTGTCGCGGGCTACGGTGAGGGCGCGTTCGCGGGAGGGGTGCAGGGCGAGGTCGTTGATGGCGGCGCTGCGGTGGACGGAGAGCGTGGTGAGGTGGACGAAGCCGCCGGCATCGAATATGGCAAGGGAGCCAGAGGCGTCGGCGGAGATGAGGTTGCGGGGGAAGGGGAGGAGCGTAGAATGAGAGGGCGGTGATGGAGGCGGAGTGAGACCCCAGATGAATTTCTCGTACGACCCTGCAACCAAGCTCATTTTTGGTTATTATTGTTAGTTTCAATAAGTTAAAAATTATAATCTTTATTTTCAAGTACTACAATAGACGAGTATTTCACTATTGGTTGAGTTATAAAAATATCATAACATAATTTTCGGAAAGAAAGTTTGCAAATGTTAATGGAATATTTGATGTTCCTTCAACTAAGAAAATAAATTATGTATAACACACAAAGAGAAAGACGACGACTTTGAGGTTTTTCATACAACTGGGGATAGTGTAGAACACGGCAATTAATAGTATGTTCTCATTCAAACATTCATAATGTTTTTTTATCGGAAAATCATTATTTGATTTAGGTTGAAATAATACTATTATCTTACAATTTTGATCTGCCGGCCTTAGACAAAAGGTAAGATTGTATTATCATAATGTCTTAAATTAATTTTAAAGGAAGAATACGATGACTTTTGAGATGGTATAGAAAAACTACAATTAGACTAAAACTCAGTTATTGAAAGAAATTGAAAAAATTCGAATGGAAACACTATTATCAAATAAATATTGTTGTTAAAGAAAGAAGATATGGTAAGGGGGCAAGAATTTGAAATTGTGAAAGGAGAATAACCCTAAGATAACGTTTAAGATTTTTCATTTTAAAAAAATAGAATGAGATTGTATTATGAAATTAGAAAAAAAGGAGAAAACTCACATCATTAAAGAAGATGAAAGTCAGACATTCATTTTCTTTGTGTCACTTAGGGTCTTTGTTTCTTTTATTCTTTCTCTATCTTTCTCCTTCTTAGTCAGTCGTTCTCAGTCTGCTTGTCGTTCGCAATCTCTATGTATCATTGTCATCTTGACGACAATGATACAAGAGAGGATTCAAAAAATTTAGAGTTTTAGTTGAGAAATTATATAGTGTTCCTTGTGTTACCTATCCTAACTAACAATAAACTCCATCAAAAACACATTCAATCTCAAAATTACAACATTGATTTGCAACAACCAAGTAGACAAAGCATACTCCTCATTATCACACTAAATCACTAAATGCACCACAGCTGACCCAAAGAGATTGTGATGACACATAGACTAAGAACAAGAGAGATAGAAAATAAATAAAAGGAAACAAAAACCCTAGGAGTGAAAGCCAAAAAATTTTTAGAACCCAAAAACCTATTTGATTTTTAAATTTAATTGTGCCTCAAATCATGTTTAATTAAAACTACATTTTATTTACTTTCTCAACACCTAAGTCACTCCATCAAATTGTCATTTGGATTTATAACATATGACGATATCAAACTACCATAACTCTTATTTTCAATAAAAAAATTTACCATCTTTCAGAAAGATACTCTCCCAATTCTAATTTATATTAGATCAAATATTTATTACTTTTACAAAAATAAAAAATTAATATTGTAACAAATTTAATATTAAAACACCAATTTACAACTACTTTTTTTAAATAAAATATTGTATTATAATAATTTATAATTGTAAGACGAGTATAAAACAAAAAAAAAGTCACTAAATCATCATCTTTTTATTTTACCTTCGATTTCACAGTCAATGTCTTCCTTATATGAACCGATAGTTAAATAAAACTTTATTAAAATTCAATAACATTCTAAAATTATTGTCACCACAAACAAAATACGTCGTCCTATATTTTACCTTCTAATTTACATTTTATTGAAAAACAAATTGAAAATTCATGTAAAACATGAAAATTTCTTATATTTATTACATTTAGAATCTCAAAATCTTGCACCGTATATAAAATATAAACAAATTACATTTAGAAACAAGTTTTATTTTAAATTAAAAAGAACGTGAATGTGATTGAAGAAAATTTAAAAAATATCTCTCTCTCTCTCTCTCTCTCTATATATATATATATATATATATATTAAATTTAACATTAAACGAATAATGATTTTAAAATTATATTTAAAATAAATATTGTACTAAGAAAAATTAGATTGAATCAGTAGCTCCAAATATTTAACTAGAGAACTAGAGAGATTGAGACATCAAACTTTGACATTTCTGGTTGACTAATGGATTAAGGAGTAAAAAGTAATTGACGTTCAAATTTATATTTTAAATAGATTGTAATATCTAGGTTGACACACGGTCTTTTGCTTGATTAATAAACTATTTTTTCCCCTTAGAAAAGATAATTTGAATCTAAAAATTAAAAATATACACACATATACTTTCTAAAACTTATTTCCCACTAATAAAATTAATATAATAATGTGATATAAAATTAACACATATATAGAATAAAATAGTATCACCTTTAATTTTTTTAAAACACAATTTTAATACAAGTCAATCCAAAGTTTATGAGTCAACTATATAAAATTATAAGTCATTCACGCTTAAACTTAGTTGGCTTTAGGCTTTTATCTACCTTTGATAACCAACCTATTATGTCGAAGGAAACAAACATCATGTTCACTGTTTTTGTCAAAACTTTCTCTAGAACTCCAAAAAGTGTGGAGTTGTGTTTGTTTCTTGTTTCCTTTTCCCAAAACACAAGAAGAAATGGTGTAGGGATATTGTAACAAATATTGAATTACAAAACTAGTGGGGAGAAGGGGATTAAATTCCCATATTCCCAAGCAATATATCTTCTATTACTGTCACTTAATTTTTCCCCCTATAATATATGTTCAACCATTTATTTTCGATTTTGAGACTCTCTAAAGTACATTCCCTAAGTTTTAGATACAAGGGACCAAATTTTTTTCCATGCGTTAACCAATGTTGTATGAGCAGAAACATGTTCTTCCATCACACTATGAGCTGCAGGTCCCACTTCATGGACAAATTTCACAGATTCTGAAAGTCGATTGAGAAGGTTCATCAATGCAATTACCTCATTCCTTTGCAGCTGCAGCTGCAAGATTGTCAAATGCAAATTATAAGGTGTTGCTCACTGAACCATAGTGTAAAGAGAGGAAGAAAAATAAAATTGAGGTAAAATGTACTTACTGTTTGACTAGAGTTTTCTTGACCATCAACAGAGAAGAGAATCTTCAATGCAGTTCCAAGACCAAGAACCTGCAGCTTACCCCATAATCGACACTTCTCACATCCTATGCAATCCATCATGGCACTGCTTGCCAATGAGATAAATCAAAAGAAAATTAATCAGTAGTAGGATACCAAATGGAGAACAAAAGTCCAGATAAACCCACTTAACATCCATCAGAATGTGGAAACTCAAAAGAGAGTAAAATTCCAAAGCATGAAAGATGAAAAGAAAAATCATACTCATAAATTACACTAGTCCACTATTTTTTAGTAATAATACCTGATGTTTCTAAACTGTTGTTGAATTTTCTGTTTTAGCTCAGGTCCACTTTGGCCTTTCCACAAATTAGCTTCATCAAATGGAATTGGACAAGCAGCTTGAAGCTTGGGGTCATAAAGTAGCTGTTTTATCAAGGACTGTGTCTTAAGGTCCTCATTATGGTTACCTGTATCATACTCTGCCTGTTCCAGATAATCTGCAGCCTAAAGAAGAATGTGGATTGCATCAAGAATATAATTAACAAGTATTTTTAAATGAAGAATAAAATAGCAAGATTGATCCATATATAGATGCACATTTTCTGACGTTAAACCAACTTATACTCACCTTGGTTACTGCTCGCAGCACAAAGAGATAAGTGAAATACAAATTGCTGACACGATCAGGGTATTTTAGGACTCGATCATACATCAAAGTAAGATTTTGGCCCCACTGGAATAATAAAAAAGAAAGAAAGAACTTAGATATTGAAATATATTTTTCTTATGTTCACAGTGAAAACTATTAGAATAACATGGGTATGCCACTCAAGAAATGCAGGAGGCTTCAATATGAGCTACATTAGCATACAAAGATCCATAACTTTTAGGCTCGCATATGCAATAGCTATATTAAGTCCTCAAGCGCAAAGCAAATATTCTTTTCAAACAGAGAATTAGCCATTGCTGGAAGGAGAAATGTGAGATTTACCAAATTGGTAGCTTCATCAAGTAGATAATCAGCAGCTATATGTATTGATATGGAGGAGTGAAGACCGGATATCAATTTATACAAGATCTTTTCCTCTTGACATAATTCTTGAGACGGATCTACAAAAGACAATTTTTTTTTTCCAAATTAATGAACCACAGAAACCAGAGAAAAAAAATTCCCCTTTTATTATTAAAATTTCAAATATATAATGCACTAAAAAAGTGATAAGAACATGACTATTATCCACCCTGTGGAAAGCAAGACATTGTATAATTAAAAAAATAATGCATACAGATAGAAAAATAGAGGGTAATTATTTACATTCAAGGCTACTGATTTGTCAATGTTGACAACATGAAAGGTACCATCAAACAACCTAAAATCCAATGCCTTTTTCAAAATATGAAAGTTTAGTCAAATTATTTAAGTGAATAAGCTTTTCAGAGAAAACTTACATTTGGGGCAGTTCTCAGAGTAGACAGCATCCCATATCCTTCTTGCAGATGCACCAGTGTAACCAGTATACCTTTCAGGATTCAGTTGAAGATTCACGTATGTCATTTCATCTGCAAACGCAAACACAGCTTTCAATTGACATGCTTATATTTCTTGGAAAAAGGTTCAGTATATCATAAAAAGATTTAATAATTTGAATCCCATGCTGAAGGCACTTTTACTAGAAGTTAATGCTAACTACACTGTTTGCTTTCTGATACTGAAAACCAAGGGCTGATCAAGATGAAATTTAATCATAAAAATATCTTAGCAGATCAATATATCAAACAAAACTATTCACAAAGATATACTCATTTGAGGAGTATAAATCTGATGTCACCCAAATATATTTAAGAACCCTATATTTTATACTTCACAGCTAATATCTACTATTTCACTTTCACACAATTAAGTGGATAAACAACAACCAATAACACAAATAGTATAGATATGAATTAGAACATAGAGTAATATCGCACCATTGTCAGTCTCATCGTCATTTGTCCATGGATTGTCTATCTCTGACCATCCTCTGAAAGCTTTACTGTCTAAAGTACGGTCAACAGCTGCCTGAGGTTTACCTTCTTGACAAACAAGATCATTCATTGAGAGGCGATGAGGCTTCTTGAATGATTCGGGGAACTCACTTTCTGGACATTCACATACACTACAGTCCCGCAACCGGCACATGCCATCGTCAGGCCAGAAAGGACAGTCACACCATAACTTCACCTACAAAAAATTTCACTGACTAGTTGGAAATGAAGGCCACTAAGTTCAGTTGACAATGCAAATGAGCATGCATAGACTTGATTGATTCTAAAGCACTAATCCATTTCAACAACAAGTGGTTTTCTCTAATTTCTCACACGGTTGATCACATCAAAATTCAAATATTTCATTGATCAATGAAGGCTTTAAAAATCATCAATAAAAAAAAAAATTTGGATCCATCACAAAGTTCCTTTAGATAGGCCTCTAGGATGCCAGCAATCTTTAAAAGTAACACAAGGGATAGAATAGGAACCGATGCAAAATTGGAACACAAAAACACACATACAAGAAAGGCCTAATCAAAACCCAACAGTTTATCATGCTCTCATCAAACTCAAGGTAACCATAAGAATCTAAACCCTAAACAAGATGATCTTAGTCAACAGGAAAAATGTAGGCATAAAACAAGATGCACCAAGAAGAAAACCTTAAAATATCGAAAGAAAGGGGTCTTCACGAGTTCCTGGAGGGAAGGGTACAGCACTTCCTCATTGATATGGTCCACAGTTTCATAATCACAACAACAGTCCTCAACCATGCCACTGTACTTCGGTGTGCCCTGCAACCAACAAAGAGAGAATTGCACAAAAAGGACAAAAGGGGGGAAAAGAACAAAAACGAAAACCACAAAAAGACACACTCTTTGCGCAAGATTCAAAACCCCACAACCTAAAAACAAAAACAAAAACCTCAAATGTGGGTTATCGATGAAAATAGTTCATAAAGATTACCCGGGCACACTGGCAAGCTCTATCAATGGCTCCAGAGAGAGAAAGTGTGGGAGAAGTTTTAGAGGACATAACCATAGCAACAAACACAACCACGAGAGCCATCAGAACCCAAAGCCATGGCGCTCTCCGACCCTTTTTCTTAGGCTCCGGTTTCACCATCACAGTTCCCAATGCCGGTGCTTCCGAAACAAAGCACCGTGATTTTTGGCGTTCGCCGACGGATCCCAGTGGCGTGGATTTCGAGGGCAAATGGAGTCTTCTGGAAGGTACTGAGTTGGGGGGAAGTTTTGTTCTTTGGTAGCAGTGGAGGTCGTCGAAGTGAAATAAATGGGCGGTCCTTGGTTTCGATTTTTGCTTTGTGCAAAACAGTGTTCGTAGGAAAATTCCAGTGTCAAATTCGGACACCGTGGTGGCTGAAGGGTGTTTACGTGTTCCAACCAATCAAAGTCTATTTCACATTTATTTCCCTAACTGTGAAGAAATAAAAATAATATATTAAATATATTCCTAATCTTATTTTTCTTGAATAGAAGGTAAGTTTCTATGACCATATCAATATTTTAATAAAAGAAAGTTTAATTAATTCTTAAATTTCGCATAAGATTAAATATTTATATTAAATTTTCTATTGAAGGTTTTTTAAATATTTATATTTTTTAATTAAATTTTTGTTATTTAATTTTTCTTTACTACGTAGATGACGTTATATCAGATTATATTTATTTTCGTACATAAAGAAATGTAAGATAATGTGATTAATATAAAACAATGCGCTTAATATAAAATTATAAGTTATTGGTGTTGGATAATAAAAGATTATTATTGTCAAATAGGTGATGACATCAAAATTATTGAGAAGCATAGGACCTTATTATTTAATTAATGAAAATAATAAAATTATTTGTCATTTTACATTAAAAGACAAATACCACGTATATTAACATACATTCATGAACACATAAAGACAAGTAAGCAAGTAAATAAGATGGCAGGATAAATAACAATCACATCACTTAGTTAATGAAAAAAATTAAATGACAAAAACTTAATTAGAAAATACAAAAGAAAAACTTTGAGTATTCAATAGAAAAAAAAGTAGGAACTGAATTGAAAATATTTAAATTTATGAGACACTTAAAACTTAACTAAACCAATAAAAATTATATTTATCAATTAAATTAATATTACAATTATATTTAAAAAGTCTATTTTTACATGTTACTTCTTTAAATTACTTTTACATGTAATTTTACTAAACTCTTATAATTTAACAATTTTCAAATTTTAGCCTTAATTTTACTTATGAGCTAATACTACAAAAATGTTTGATTTACTTACGGATTATTACATTTGAATTTTTATAGATAAATTTAATATTATTTATGAATTTTACTTACGAATTTATTACTTATGAAATTTACATAGAAATTTTATCTATGAAAAATCTATAGGTATTACGGATCCTAATCCGTAGATAAATTTGACATTACCAACAGATTTTACATACAAATGTGTTAGGTATGGATATACAAATCCAAATCCATGTATAATTACTTATGAATCTATAATTAATAATATTATTAAGATTATTTAATATTATTCTTATTATATTTTTTTATTATTATTCTTAGAGTTAATATTATTACTACCATTATTAATTTTCTTATAGTAAGATTTAGACTTTTTTTAACTTATAGTTAGTGAAACTGTTTGGTTTAAAACTCTTAACCATTCGAACAATTTAGACTAAGCGATTTTAGTCTTTTTTGATTAATTGTGTTCGGACTAAGCCTTCGAATAATAGTGAATATGATATTTTTGAATTAAATGTTTTCTTATTTCCAAGTGAAAATGAACTCAATATTATTTGCTTGGTTTCGAATGATGATAAACTTGATATTTTAACTTATGTTGCACGTGAATATGAACTTAATGTTTTAACTCTAGTGTTTGCTTGGTTTTGAGTGATGATGAAATTAATACTTAACTTGTGTATGTTTAGTTTTCAAGTGAATGTGGACTCGGTATCGTCAACTTGAACGTTTGTTCAGTTTTCAAGTGATGGACAAGCATTTACTCAGTCTTATAAAGAAATGAACTCGGTGTTATAAAACTTGAAGGTTTGTTTGGTTTCCGAGTTTCTACTTTGGCATTTGCTGTCTCATAGATTTCATACTCGGCAATGTGAACTCGAACGTTTGTTCCACTCCCGAGTTTTTAACTTAAGTGTTTATTTAGTCTAATGCATACCATACTCGTCAAAGTGAATTGGAACGTTTGTTCGGCTCCTGAGCCTTTGACTTAAGTGTTTGCTTAGTATAATGCATATCATACTCAGTAATGAGAACTCAAACGTTTGTTTGGCTCCCGATCTTTTGACTTGAGTGTTTGCTTAGTCTAATGCATATCGTACTCGTTAGTGTGAACTCGGACGTTTGTTCGGCTCTCAAGCTTTTGACTTAAGCGTTTGCTCTGTCTAGTGAATACCATACTCGGTTAAGTGAACTCAAACGTTTGTTCGACTCCCGAGATTTTGACTTAAGTGTTTACTTAAATCCATTAGGTAATGAACTCGGTTTAATCAACTTGAGTGTTTGCTCCATTTTAGAGTATTATTGAAAACCAATTAACAGAGTTTGAGGATTCGAGTGGAATCTAGACCATGGGATCGTCAAAGGTGATACGTTTGTCCTCGAATTTGACACTGGGATCATGATCTCGCTCTTCTTTTGGAGAAACATGAAATACTTCAATAAACATTGTGGGATGATGTTACATCTTTTGAGTAACACCCAAGTAAAGTTGGTTTAGTTGGTATTGTCATCACAAGGAAACCTAACCAAGTATAGTCTACTTTGAGGCTTTGAGCATAATATTTCAAAGTTGCTTTCGAATCGACCTTCCTTATAATAATTGTGTCACCCTTAGCAAGTAAATTTATAGCCATGTGTGGCATAGAACAATGACACCAAGCTTATTAAGCATTCGACAGTCGATAAGTGTGTTGTAAGACATGTCTGCCTCAATTCGGATGTACTGAATTATCAATGTTTGGTGTGTCGTTCCCATCCCAAAGGTTGTCAACAAAATTACATAACCTCTTGTGTACACTCATTCACTTGTAAATCTCGATAAAGGATTCGGGTATGACCTAATTGATACAATATTGTTTACTGGAAAAAGTACTATAGATCGTGAACTAGTACACCAGGTAAGTTCCCAAGAAAGAGAGGTTAGTCACCAATGGACACGTTTAAATACCAAGTCTTTCCTTGTCAGAACTTTCCTAGACATACACTTATACATTACCACATTCTATATCTAATAAAAATAATAACTCCTACATTATGTGAAATATCATAATAGCCTTATAGGATGACATTGTTTGCCCAATAATAGTCGTGTGAGTGTTGTTCGGGATGTTACAATCATACCATGACATCACCTTGACATACGGTGGAGTGTTCTGGTGAAGCTAAAACTACATTTCCCAGCAATCATCAAAGATGACTCTTTGGTTATAAACAACATCCATCGTTTGTACATAATCATTTGTACATTGTTGAATATGGAAATGAATTAAGAGGTTATGGCTGATAATGCATTTGGCATGTTCGAAGATAATTACTCCTTTAGCAATCCAGATGTAGCTCTTTTAAAAGTATATCCTATGTAGAAATTATTTATGTCGACAAAAGTGGATGAAAAAAGATAACCTAAACATGTATACTGATTAGAAAAATTTAATATATCAAAATTAAAGAAATATAAATTGTAGATCCTATTTGTGTAATTAAATATATCAAAAATTAAAAGAATTACAATCAAATTTTATCCTATTGAATTAAAGACATCATAGACTATTATAAATTAATTTTACAACATAAAGTAACATAAATACATTTTGTGTTTAAACCTTAACTTTATTTGCGCTTCTTTTAATAACAAACCGATACTAAAGTGCTTAAAGTGTTACGTGAAAATCTATTGTTAAAAAATTACGACAATGAAATTAAAAAAAAAAATCGTATTTTGTCTAAACATAAGTGTTGAAGCCTTATCCTATGAGAATTAAGCAAAACAAAAGCAACAACGTAGCTGGTTAACATATTAAATGTTGAGGCTTGGGCGAGTAGAAAGACTGAAATATTAATGGATGAAAAAAAAAATGAAATCAGTAGACAAAAGAAAAATGATAAGTGATTAGCTATGGCATTACAAGGTCAATATCAAGTGATCAGCTGTGGCGTAAGGGAATCAATATTAACAACATATACTTACCATCATGGTTTTATGTTTGAAAAATGTTTCGTTAAGTTCAAGAAAGAAAATGTTGATAATGTATCTCTGATCTTGTTTGAGTAATGTGAAACTAATAGCATACTGGTTCCTTTTAAATTGGAGATGACAAGCAAGTTCAATGCTAGTTGCCTTAACACTCAATTCTACAAGGAATCTTTATTCTGCAAAACAGAAATATATTATGAGATATCCCAAACTAAAGTAAGAAAAAATATCATAAACAATTTCTTCAGTCGATCAAATGCTATAAGATGGTCTTCAATAACATGCTAGTTGAATCCTAAATTCCATCATCTGTTACAAATTTGCCAAGAAGTCTTACATTTGAGCAAACCTTCACACAAAATCCTGATTTAATTGGTAAAACGCACATTGAGCCTAAAAAATTAGACTTGCAGCAAATCACCGCCACATCCCTTATATAGACAAATGACGCCACATTTTGGTCTATTTAAGTTACATAGCAATAAAACCAAATAACGTAGACAATCCTTCGTAAACCTGTTGGTGTAAAGGCTCAAAATCAAGACACATGAGCGTCATTCTTTTAATTAAAACATTAGATTCAACACTTAGCTTAACTTGGAAGATAACACGAACAAGAAAAGAAATTCAGTGTGAAGTTGCATACCCCACTCCGACAAATTCAAGGAACGATAATGCTGACAAAATTGTCACTACAATAAATCCGACAAAATTGTCACTACAATGTGAGTAAAGGGCAAAAGGAAAGAAAAGAAATGAATATAAATTTAAAAACTATAAAATGAAGGTGATTTTATTGGTTACAAATAGTATAATCAATAAAGCTAGCCCCAGTTGTAGCTTCGCTAGTCCATTCCTTCCAGAGTCGTCAAATCTGGAAGCCGTGAACCTATGACGAAAAAGCCTTGGGTAATCTTCCTTTAAAGATTTAATTTTGAACCTTCCTTGTCTTATGTTGGATAGGGCTACAGTTCGACTGGGAAATAACCCACTTAATTTACATCATATAACAAATCTCTGTCTCAACAATAGTGGAAATTGTTCCACTAGGAATCAAATACCTAACCTATATCATAGGATAATTGTATAACCTGCAATAATCTTTTCCTAAAAAATTATCCCACTGAAAATAGAATTGGTGACCTTAATTCCGATATTAATTATTGGATGAACATAAGTCAAAAGTTGTAATCCGTAGTCAGGATGTAGTTATTTCTACTTAAGAAAGTACTAGCCCAAACGTTGTGATTAAATTGTGAGTTAACTCACTTGACCTATATCACGAGACAACTAATATCATTTGCAACATCTTAGAGTTTGTAAGACTTTCACCACTAAAAATGAACTAAGCAATTTCAATAAATGATGTTACGGAAGATCTCCAATACTCTAACTATTCCATTTGGACAACTTAAGTTTTTAACTAGTAAAAGAATGGATTTAGTACTTCCAATTTCAATAGATGGTGTTACCCAACACATCCAAGGATCCAACTATGTTCCTTTTCGACATTGAGGGAGAGAACTAAAGGATGCTCTATCATCCAGCCACTATGTTTTGTTTTCTCTAGAGTTGTAACTAGCAATGCCTCTTTCTTCCATGAGAGCCTTTTCCTTTTCACTAGCCTCACCTCTATAGTGAGGTGCATAACTATATCTCCTGTAATCGGACTCTTGCTGAAATCTTGTAGAGGCATAAAGGTAAATTGGGCCAGAGATCTATAAAAGTCTAAGAGTACCTTGTGTGTAATAACTTATCTCCTGTAAGGTTTCAATTGATAATTCTGAAACTCTGAACCAAAAGATATTGATTCTTCATCAAGCTTCTTCTTCAATCTCCTCCAAGTCCTCAACATATCAGCCTGAATTAGCCCCCTATAAAGGGTCTCAAAGGTACGTTTCAGAGGAAGAAACCCATTCTCTATCATCTCAACAAAATAATGGCAAGCCTCCCTCCAGTTCTGCCTCTCACACAACCCATGAATCAAAACCGTGTACAAATCCAAATCCGGCCCCGCCCCAGTGACCTTCATATCATCCCATATTTCCTTCACAACTCTGATCATGTCCAACCTCAAAAACATCCTAACCAAAATCACATAGGTGTGCGTGCTCGGCGCACACAACCCATCCTCCTTCATCCTCTTAAACATCCTCAAAGCACTCTCAGCATCCTTCCTCCCTCTATACTCCTTAAAGAAGCAATTATACGTGGCGGCACATGGACTCACTCCATCCTTCACCATCTCCTCAAGCAACCTCTCTGCATCCTCAAGCCTCCCACACGAAGCAAGACACTTAATAACCGAGGTATACGTCACCACATTGGGAAATATCCCTTTCTCCTTCATTAACCTCAGCTTATCAAGCACCAGCTCCGGCTTATGCGCGCGGCTATAAACATGAAGCAAAATCGAAAAGCTAGTCACATCCGGCTCAATCCTGTTCTCACGCATTTGATCAAACACCTCCTCTGCATTCCTTATAGTCCTCTCAAACCTCTCCTCAGGGTGCAAACTCACCTTCCTGCAAACCCCATTCAACAAAACGTTATAAGTAACAACATTCGGCTCAATCCCTCGCTCAATCATTTCGTTCAGAAACACTTGCGCCGTTTTAACCTTCCCCAGCTTGCACCACCCGTAGATCAAAACAGTGTACATTTTCACGTTGGGAAGGAAGGCGATTCTGTTTCTGTTGAAAACCTCGACGGCGAGTCTGACGTAGCCGTACTTGCAGAGCGTGTCGAGCAGGAAGCAGAAGTCGTCGGGAGTGGTTTTGGCAAAGGCGTCAATGTCGAAGAAGGCGCGTACCGCCTGGCGCGTGAGGCCGGCGGCTATAAGGCGGCGAATTAGGGTTAGGAAGGTGGCAGGGGTTGGGTGGAGGTTGCGCTGGGCCATTTCGACGATGAGTTGCCATGCGACGTCGAATTGGCGAACCTTGGCGAAGGAATCGATGAGGAGTGTGTACGAGGCGTGGGTGAGAGGGGGATTGGGGAGGGTTTTGGCGTAGTGGAAGAGGGAGAGGGCTATCTTGGAGTGGTGCTTGAGGCGGAGGAGGGTTTGGAAGAGGAGGTCGGGGGTGAGGGTGATGCCTTGGAGCTGGAGGCTCGATTCGGTGGCGTGGAACGGGTTGTGCTGCTGCAGGAGGAGATTCGACACCAATTCCGCGTCGTTTGATTCACTTGGCGGCGGTGGAGCTGAACAGAAGCGGCGGAGGAACGGCGGAGAAAGGAAGGAACTCCGACAGGGTTTTAGAAACGCCGTAACCTGTCGTAACATGATTCTTTTGGTTGGCGGGTACTGATGGGTTTCCTCTAGTTTGCTTCATTTTCGTGCTTGGATTTTGGAATTTCAACAAAATATTTCATTAATATTTTTTATTAACCAAACAAGATTTGAGTCATTGAAACTATAAATGATACAGTAAGAGGGAACAATTTTCATATATTAATTTACATTTACATTTTGAAGTATTAATATATCTCTATTTTTTTTTTCTTTATCATAAACACTTATCTTTTAACCAGGTACATGAGTTTATATGTTTCCTCTACTCACCTAGTCTAAAAATCTCTGGGCAATCCTTCTACTTCTATCTCTCTTACATTTGAATTTTTCTTTATTCATTCAAGAATCCTAACTCTTGTAAGTGTTTTGAGAAAAAAGTTTTAATCTATTAATTGACTGATATCAATTTAAACTTTTTTTTTATTCAACAACCTAATGAGTAGATTTTAAATGTTAAATCTTTGGCGCAAAAATCATCGAAGATCTTTGTAGAAATATTTTCTAGATAAAGAACATATAGAAACAGTATTAAATACAACATTGCTAGTCAAATCATGGAAAAAAAAAATTCAAAGTTTCTATCAAATACAAACTATATATATGAATTACATTGATATGTATACATGAAGTGCATCATCCTAATTAAGATATAGAGTAATGGGGCATGTATGCTCTATTATATATTCTAAATTTTAATTAAGATAATATGACAATCAATACAACTTATTGTTACATGTCTTGATTGTATAAGAAAAACATTAATCATTGAACATGATAACAAATACAACTTGAAGAGAACGTAGTGATAGCAAACATAACTTTTGGAGATAATGTAATTAAATAATTGTTTGGTGTTGAGTAAATGTGAGGAAGAAGAAAGATAGAACATGAAATTTCTACATAAGTTGAAAACATAATAAAAATATATAGAAAAGTGGAGATAATAAAACAAAAAATTCTTGCAATGGAATTTGGGGATTGAGAGAGAGAGGATTTGTACAGTGATATTTTAAGATGACTGTAAGTTATATAAGAAATTGGTTCTCCTGATGTTGTCAAGAGTGTTTAATACACTACATGTTATATTGGAAAACATGTTTTCTAGTCATTAAAGTCTTGTATTGAAGGATTCAATTATTGCAAACTTAATCTTCAAGTTGATGAGACATTTTTTTTTTAAATTATCATTGAACTTTATTAGGAGTAGACACTGACTTGGTTTTCCTAGTTGTTGTGACAATATGTCACACTAGTACTAAATATTTGCTTGATAACAAATAGAGGATCAATCATCTTGTCAACATTAGATTCGGAAGAAGTTGGATGGTAAGTAGAGGGTCTACATCTAGTATATTGTATCTGTCACATTGTATCAAATTATAATAAAAAAATAAAAAAATTTGAGTTGAAGAGACAACTAATTAACATAGTTATTTACATTGTTATTTTCTTTTTTTCAAATTACAAATGACATGAAATTTACATTATATTCTTCACAAAATTGTCATAGGTTATGAAATGAAACAATCTCAAATTCAGGTCAAGTTATTAACTATGGGAGCGGAGTTTTGACAAATTGTTTCATTGATAGATTAAATACCACTAGAGAAGTAGACACAAGTGTATGATAGGGTAAGAAGTATGAACACATGACAACTAATTTTATTGAATGTATGAATTATATATTGAAGGGAACAAGTTCCTTACCAATTCTTACCCTTATTAAGTTAACATTTAAAAAAGAAAAAATCTTGATTTGTTGAATGAGACATGAAGATAAAGTACATGTTATGAACAGGATATCAATATCTGATATCCAGAATAAATCACATATCCAGAATAAATCACAACCTTATTTAGGATTAATCAACAAAATCGACCCTGTCATGTATAAACATATAATAAAAAATATTTTGAGTTTAAAGTTAAAGAGATAATAACTCCTAATTTTATTCCCAATCTACAAATATGTTATAGCTAATTAGGACAACTAACAATTACTCAATTTTATTCCCAATCTACAAATGTGTTATAGCTAATTAGGACAACTAACAATTACTCAAATTCATAAAGAGGGATGAACCAACTTAAAATAATAAAAATTATTATTATTATTATTATCAAACTGAAGGTTCAATAAAGACAAACTGCCTCTACAAACAATAATTTTTTTTATAACAAATCATTTCTATTTAATTTATAAATCTAATTAATGTTTTATCCCATTTAGTGGTATATTACTTATTTTTTATTTCTTAGATTTTAATTCCTCGCAATAATTCATTTAATGAATAAAAATATAAGTGCATTTGAATTTTAAAATTAAATATATTTTAAATTTTGACTTGAGATAGTTAAACTTTGTGACACAATTTTATTAAGTTTCTTAGTAGTTAAAGTGTACCACTCCATGAAAGAAAATCATCCAGATGAAATTAAATATGAGAAAATATAGAAGAGTGAATATTTGGTCTTATTTGTATACACCAAGTTATTTGAAAAAAAAAATACTTTTTAAAGTTAAATGTTTAAAAAAAATCAATATTTTGAAATATTTAATTATTTTTTATAAATTAAATATATTTTTAATTCCTACAAATATAATTTAATTTAATTTAAATTCTTAGAAATATGATTCTATGATTCTAGTATTCACAATAAATTTTATTGCTTTTAAAATTTTAAAATTTTTGTGATTTTTTTAATCGTTTAACATTAAAATAAAAAGTACATAATTTAAAAAGAAATGCATTATAGAAGTCGAAGTTGTGACACGTGACATAAATTGTATTAAATAAAAAAAGTGAAATTGATTTTTGGAAGGAAAACATTGAAAAATAGTGTAATTAAGTATAAGAATGGAGCAGCATTGGCGTGGATAAAGTGAGAAAGGAAAAGAAAAGGAGCAGTGACAGTCAAAGAATGTGGAAAAACGGTCAAATGCGAAGAAACCTTCACATCACTTCTGTTCTTCACATTTCCCTGAAGGGAAACTCGAATCATTTGGTTGCCGATTTCCCAAAATAAAAGAAGCATAGAAAACCAAATTCTGCAAATCCATCACCAATCGGTAACGGTTAAAGAATAAAGACATGAAATCTGAGTTTCGTCACTCATCACCATAATCATTTTCTGTGCAGACCTTGTCTCACTTTTCATCCGCATGCCATGCCTTATTTCTTCCAACTTTCCAATTTTTTCTTTATCTATCTTTCTAATATTATAATCTATTCACAATCACAAATATGTTGATCTTTATTATAAAACACATTTTAGAAGAAGTTATTGTTTTAAACTTGTTTTCTTTGCTTACCCACATTAAATATTGTTAGTATTTGTGTTTTTGTATAATTTTTAATATATTTACTGTTATATTTATAATTTTAAAATTTTCATATTTATAAATTAAAAACTACAAAACAAATTTACTACTATGGTAAGACAAAGATAAATATACAAGTACGATACAATAACACAGTTAAACAAATTTCAAGAATCACAACTATTTTGCATGTTTGTTAATTATTAATTAACTTAAAATATACAATATTATACTTTCATTTCGTTCTTAATTTTTAAATTGATTTCCTAATTAATTAAGCTGTTAAAAAAATAAATATAAAAAGTTAAAAAATAGATTTTGATTAATTTTTCAATGTTTTAGATTAGTTTTAGGTTATTTGTTTGTATTCGTTCAATTTTGAATGACAATAATATCATTGATAAAGAAATTAGTAATATTCATAACTTTGAAATGTAATGTAAGTTAAATATATTATTTTTAAGAAAACTAAATTTTAAAAGGAATCAGAGGGAGTTGTCGAGGAAGAAAAGATATTTGAATATAAAGAGAAATAATAATATAATATGTAAATGAATTGTGCCAAAAAAAATTAAAGTAAATGGATACTTTTCTCAAATATTACTGCGAGTATATTCTCAAGGTTATTTGAATGGCACATATATGTAAAACAATATTTAATCATTAATTAAAAATATTACATTTTGACATGATTACAAACTAACAAAATAATAAAAAAAAGATAAATGGTATTAACAAAACAACTTACAAACTAAACAAGAATAACATATTCATTAGAAATTTTTAAGATCGAGCATGGGAAACCAGATTCTTTAATACACATTAAAACAACAGAGAAGAAAAGCAAAATTTAGTACACGAAACAATATCAACGTAAAATTACTTAGTTCTTTATAAGGAAAATGAGTCAAAGTAACAATTTGTTTTGGAAACATAAGTTTCCAATAAAAAGAATATTATGCAATGACAATATTAGAAGACATAAGGTAATTGTAACAGTTATGTTTTACAAAACCTAGATTTAATTTACTTATAATGAAAATTATTAACTCTATCAAACGGGTTGATTATTATTATTATTATTATTATTATTATTATTATTATTATTATTATTATTATTATTATTATTATTATTAGTATTATTATTATTATTATTATTATTGTCGTTGTCGACGTCGTTGTTTATTAGTGGAACAAAAAGGCATGTAAATCACACCATAAAAAATGTGGAGTAAAGGATTTACTTACCTATTTTAACATAACTATCTTCAATTTATTTTAGTGTGTATTGAATATAAAATTATGTTAAACTTCTTTTACAAGTAGCACCTGAACAATATGACAATTATGATTTCATTTCTTTTATATATATATATATATATATATATATATATATATATATATGTGTGTGTGTATCATATATATAGCCCTTTAAATGTATAGAATTTGGTTTCATTAATCATAGTACACCCATTATTATTTATGTCTTAAGTATATATCCATGTTCACTTGAAAAGAAATAATGCTATAACAGTTACCAATATGATATTTATTTACTATATACAATTTTGTCACGTTAACTAATAATAAAGAAATACTGTATTTTTTTTTATCAGCAATAAAAAATTATAAGTACTGTATTTGTTTATGATCTACCTATAAGTATGGGTGTATGAATGCAACTTTAGCTCTGCAGGTTACAGGATACAAACAGTTTTTGCTTTTAATTCAAAATGTTATGGACTTCATTGCTATTACTGAATAAATTAATTCAAAATTCTGATTTATATAAATCTATTTTTGTAATTTTAATATTTTAACAGTAATTTGACCTCAAAATACTGTTGGAGTAAAATACCCATTTAAAACTTTTGGCTATTTATCATGCCATGACCATGCATGACAGCGTGAGGTCATTCTGCAGTCTTCCCTCAGAAAAATAACAAACCACAGAAGAAAAAGTGAACAAATCAAGATACCCAATTTGGCTGAACATTTGTTCTTAAAATCAGCATAGCAAGCTATGCATGCTACAATAGACCAATGATGATGATTTCCTTATTCAAACATAATAATAAAAACATGATATTATGTATAATATAGTACACCTTTATTTTTTTGTTTCTTATTTCTTTATAAATTAAATCCACAAACTTTTTTTTTTTAATTTTAAAATTGTATTCAAAAAATAATTCGTGTTAAAATATCTCTCACACCATAAGCTATTGTCTCCAAAAATATTCTCCTGTTCACTTGTTTTCACTCCCTTCCTCCTTGTTCTTCAGAACAATTTGCATGCATATCCTTTGTTCCTTATTAATTAAAAAAAAATCATTAAATTTCTTAGGAAAAAAAAACAGGACTAATAAAAAACTTTGTAAAGATAAGGAGATTGTTCATATATATATATATATATATATATATATATAAGCATCTATTGTTGTTATTACCATATGAAAATGGCAAACATTGATAGAAATACTGAGAAAGGTTGGGTAGAACACAAATGAAATTGTGTAACACCTATTCATCTACCTATTTATATCCCTATAGAACATACCCTAACTATTTGTAGATTCACATAATCAATAAAGAGTAAATTCAAAGCCACAAAGCCCCAGCTTCTTTGAGGAGTGGAACCAGGGTGCCATTGATGTGGCTGGCCATGAGGGTTTGCACCCCACCAAGAAACTTCCCCCCAATGAAGACAGCAGGAACAGGCTGATGGGCCCCCGCAAGCTGGTGAAGGACTGACCGGATTCCGGCGCCGTTGGCCTGCTCGTCGAGCTCCACCACGGTGGGGCCAACGCCAAGGCTGAAGAGGAGACGCTTGGCCACGGTGGACATGCAGCAGTCGCTCATACTGAACACCACCACGGCGTTGCACGACACCAAGTGGTGCACCATCTCATAGGGTCTCATCATGTTGAGCCCTAGTGAGAGTGACGAGGAGGGTGGTTGTTGCAGCGGTGTTGCCTCCACCTGAGTGACAGATTTCATGACTTGCATGTTGATATGTTGCTGAGAGTTTTGAGAAGTGCTTAGAAGAATTGGTAGAAGAAATGAGAGCAGTGTTAGAGATTATATAGTGTAGCTGAGATATTTTATGTATGAAAATGTTGGGACACATGAAATAATGTTACATATTATTGCATGGAGGTTTGTGTAACGTGGTATGGCATGAGTCAAAGTACGCGAATGAGAGTGAGTGAGTGAGTCCAAAGGCACAAAATGAGTGAGTTTGATGAGCAAGTACGGATGAACACAAGAGAAAAGAGGGTCATTGATTGTGAATGGGGATTGGTGTTTTTCTTGCCCTCCCTTTGGGTTGATGAGAGAGAGAAAGTGAGAGACAAAGCATATGGCGTCACTGTCGATCTTCAAATAAGAAAAGGTGAAAAGGAATATTGAGACATGGAAAGAGAGAGAGCACAGAGGAGAGGATCACACTTTTTTTGAAGGAGAAGGAGAAAGCAAACAAGAATTCAGAGAAGACTGACACACTTCATCCATGCTGCTCATGCATGATCAGTAACTCATAAGCGAGGCAAAAGCTGGTACACATGCATACCACATATATATGGCACTGAAGTTTGTAATTCCTCTCTCAACCTATTTTTTCTTGGTTGTTATGTTTTTATTTCAAGAAACAATTAAGCTAAATCAAATGTGGTAGGGGTCTTCTCAGAAAGTGATGAACCTTGTGTCACTGATTTAATTACTTCAAAATTTCCATACTTTTTCATAGTCATTAAAGTTTTGTTATATATATATATATATATATATATATATATATATATATATATATATATTGAATAGGATAACACATAATTAAATGGTATTGAGTATCACAAATATGGAGTTAGTTTTTTAGTTTTTAACTTTTTTTCAAAATTTATTTAGTTCAATTCCCAAACAAGAAAATAAAATACATTATAAACGATAACTTATAACTAGTTTGTAAACAACTCTTCTATAAATAATTTGTCATAGAAAAATAAATAAATTTAAGAAATATGAATTAAAAAACTATTTGAGAATTAGAAAAATTATACTTTAAAATCTTTAAAAATTAACTTATATATAAAATATTTTTAATTTGTAGGAGGGTTCATTTGTTTTTTTTTTAACTTTATTCTTATAAAGTATTTTAACGTCCAAATACTCTTAATTGTTTTTGTCCCGAACCTCTCTCTTATTTGATTTTATTTGATTGAGAATTTTTATTTCTAATAGTCTCAAAGTAGATATTATATATCACAGCTTTTCCATTTTTTTCCTTTTAATATATATATATAATGAGCACAACACGTCATTCCTTTTAATTGATTCTTCTAGCAGTAATAATAAGTTTATGAATTAGGTTAAATGTGTTTTAAAATAATTAAAAATATTTTTTTTATTGTGAACACCTAAAATACATATAAGTTTTTTTTAATATTTGAACATTTAAATAGCTGATAATTTAGTTTTTAAATGGAGATTTTCATTTTATTCCCAAAATGTGTAAAATTTTTTATAATTATATATTATTAAACATGACAAATTATTATATCAAATTTATCTTTAAAAAATTTTAGGACAAATGAAAAAAAAATTCTATAAATCTTAACAACACATGATTGATTATAAGACTTTCTACAATAACTAGATAAATTCTTCCATTGCTTTATACTATCAAACACAACATTTTTACCCATTGAAGGATCAGATGAATTACTTAATGTTTGATCCAACATTTCACCATCCATTTGTTAAGAGCTCCAAAGCTCTAAAGCTTCCATTCTCGAATGCTAGACAGACATAAGTTTGGTCTCAACTATGATGTAAAAAGTAAAAGGAAGATTAAAAAGAATGTTACACTACTTGCTATCATTATAGTAAGTTTGGATACCACAGTGTTAGATGCAAACAGGCAATCATATAAGACTAATAAGAGGGGATCAAATATATTTTATGATACGAGACATCTGATGGCCTGCGAGGCTCTTACAAGGTGGTCGATTTCCAGAACTTGCATTGTGAGCTGTAAAATATATTAATTCAATATATTTATTTCTCGACTATGTTGAAATCAAAAGACACTTTCAACCTTACAGGAAGAGACTTTTACTGGGAACTGATAAATGAGCAGGTTTCATGTGACATAATTTTTGTACCCAAATCATGATGTACTTGTGCTGGGCTTGGACTATATGTTGGTTCAATAGAACTTCTTTGCCATTTTGAAAAAAAAAAAAAACTAAATTTTTCGTTAACATTTCTCACTCTAGTTCAAGATGTATTCACCCCTAAGCTTTGAAATTACTATCTTAATTTTCAGAATACAATATTTTTTTAGTTCTGAGTATTTGTATGGATGTTACAAATGTGTTTAGTAGCCTGTCACAATGTGGTTTTGTCATATCTGCAGAGAGCTCATATTCCATTTCTACATCTTCTTGTTCAGAATTTTGTTAAGACAAATACTAACCTATTTGTCAAATCATTCCGTGCTTTGTGAGTATCGTTTTCAATTTCTCCAAGTGCTTCAGTAGCATACTCCTTGTCTTTCAGAGTAACAGTGTCAGTTCTGATGACTATGTAAAAAATAATACTAGAAGAATAAACCCTCCATTTCATCCACGAAGTAGTATTCTCACTCCGAAATGTTTCCAAGAAGTAAGAACATTGACAATATAGCATCGAATGAATACTCGATGTTTAATAAAATAATGTTGGATTTGCATCACAGATACGGGGATTCTAAACATATATGTTAATTTATTAATACTGATTTTTGAAACTTTAAGTTTTCATATATAGATCCTATGTAGAGTCAATGTTATATAGTGTTGGTAAAGTTGATTTTATATAGCATTGACCTAGCTAACTTTATATAGCATTAATGAAGCTAATTATTTTTAGCATCAATTAAAACTGACTTTAAATAATGTTGAAGTTTGGGTTTTCCGTGTTACAACGCATTCATTTTCATTGATTTAGTGATTATTCACTTTTTCTTTCATAAGAAGGTTACTAGGTAACTTTCAACAAAATTACTATCAAGTTTTGATAACTAAGATCCACTTATTTTGTTTATTTTTAATTTTTAGAGAGACTATTCGCCTCTTCACATAAACTCTTTTAACAATACATTTAAAATTATCACAATGTATCGAGAATAGATAACATAAAAGAAGTAAGTTGTGATCGTCACATTTACAAAGAGAAATAAGACATGTTCATACAACATGTGATTGATCGGGTTCCTCACTTTTAAAAGAAAATTGGACACAAATAACAAATATGAGATATAATCGTGGATTCTTATGTATTATGTGAATAAACTCAAAGGTTCGATGGTAATCAATTTTAAAATATTAAATATGATTTTATAATCACATCAACTTCATGTAAAAATAAAATTTGTACGACAAATTATAAGATTAACAATAATAAACTTAAATAAATATTAAAATATTATATATTAAATTAATATTAAAAATAAATAAGTATTATTTTAATCGTTACTAATTTAAATAAATATAAATATTAAAAAATAAAGTTAGTATAATAAAACTGACAATAAATTTAGTAATACTAAAAATAAAAGTTAATATTAAATAAAATAAATTAGACTAGTATTTTAGTAAAAATTTAACTTAAATAAATAAAATTTTAAATTAAATAAAATTAAGGTGGATTAGCCTATACTAACTTTAATAAGTATAAAAAAATTTAAAATACTATTAATCCAACTGAACTAACTTAATAAATATTAAAATAAATTAAATTAATATAACCTCAGCCAACAGTCTGTTAAATAAATATAAATTTTAAAATTAAATAAGATTAATATTAATTAAATTGACACTAATTTTAATATTTTTTTATTTTAGTTTTAATTTGAAATCAAATTAATCAACTTTATTTATATTAATTATTGTTACCAACAACATTATTTAATAGCTAATTAACAATACTTTTTTTTAAGTTATACTTATCAATACATTTAAGGACAATACTTGAAGAATTTCTACAAATTTTATCACTCATAATGACCAAATTGTTAGATTAATCAATACTAGCATTATTTGGTGATGAGGATTCACAAAAAGAAAGATAATTATTAGGTCATGTTAATGCATGGAATGATAATTCTAAGTGCCCATAAGCCTAGGTACTTCAACTATGTCCAAAAACTTATATTCTTTAGACCAATTCTTTACAATAGGCATGAACAAATATTAATACTTACAAAACAAAACACAAAACTAACACCCAATAGAGACCAATTCCTTCAATCTCTCTATATCCACAACTTTCTTTAAAGGTGATTTGAAAGAGAAACGAGAGAAAATAAAGTGGATAAACAACAACTGCCTGAATTTCATTTCTTCTCCCAATATCTCCAGTTTTTGCAATTTCTTTGTTTTAGCTCCCAACATATTCAATGCTTGCTTTGCATCATGTTCAACAAAGCCCATGCTCATAACAAATGATAAGGCTTATCTCACATTTGCAGCTGCAACAAAAAAAAAAAAAAAATTGCTTACAAGAAAAAACGAGGTAGGGATCATTAAAAAAAACTGGATATCAATCAATTTCAGAACATTTGAAGCTAGAGAGATATGTTCACTATCCCCTGCTAACTTCAAAATTTTAAATTACTAACATTCAACTCTTAAAAGTGACTAATTCTTCAATTCATGAAGCTTTACAAATCAGAAATTGTAATTTGATTTGTTTATTGAAATCTTTTGTTATTGATATTGGAAAATTAGATTTAAGGTGGCGTGCGATGAATTAATATAAAAAATGTTATTATTGAATTTCTATTATTATTTATATATATTTTATTAGTTATCCTTTTTAAAAAAATTGTAAATGCATTTATAAAATTATCGGATGACTTGTTTGACATTTTACCTGTTAGATTCATTATAAGAAATACACATATAACTTCCAAAATTTATCATTGTTCCATATAAGATATTATTAGATTCGGTTAAACCATACATAATATTTATAATCTTTTAATAATATACAATGCATAAAATTATTATAAATTTTAATTATGGATAAAAATATTTTTAAAAAAGTGAACTTTAATAATATTAAATATGTTTTTAATAATTATAAATATGATAAAAATTATATTAGGGTCAGCTTAGTTGACTTTAATATATAATATTGAATATGTTTTAATAATTATAAATATAGTAAAAAAATATTAAAAATAAATTAGTCAACTTTAATAATATTAAATACATTTTAAAAATAAGATATTAGAGTTTTAAATATATTAAAGTCAGCTTAAATATATTAAATACATTTTAATAATATTAAATTTTATTTCAAGTTTTAATTTTTTTAATAGAAAATGTGTATTAGTGTTGATTAAGTAAATACTAACAAAGTCCATATGTCTTTTTAAAAGCATAAATAATCAATATGTCCTCTATTTCAGCATGACAAATGGCATTTGTCCTTTTTCATATTTTTGAACATTGAGAAGTTTTGAATGTTTGGATCTCTCAAACTTTCTTAGTAAACATATAGCAACCTCATTCAATGTCCTTATAATATCTAATCTAACACTTACATCAGATACAATCAAAGATGAAAACAATAACACTCATTTAAGTATATTTTTCATCATCAAAACAACTAATCTTTAAATTCAAGATAGTATATGACTTTAGCTCCTAAAAATATATATTATCTGTGTATTTAAATTAAAATTTTATATTTTAATTTATATATTGGTAAAGATTTTGAATTATCACTCAAGATTCTTGGAATAGGTGATTTACACAGCAATTTACAAAGGTTTTGATTCATCTACAAAGTCTCTGGTCAATTTCTATCATTTTGTTAAAAATATTTAAGTTTATAGAATTGCTTGAATCTATAAAGTATTAGAGAAAAAAGTACATTTCTTTTTATAGTTCAAAATGGAACATCTATGAACAATTGGAATCAGTTTAGGTGTTTGGATCTCTATCACTTTAAGTCATTTAAAGATTAACACTACGGCTATTAAAGTTTAACAAAAGTATCCAAATTATTTGGTATGATTTAGGTTAAAGGTTTATTGGTTAAAAAATCAACAACTCAACATGTTTATTTTATCATTTCTTAAAAACATTTTTTTCTTCGAAAATAGATAAATTCTTAATCAATCATTTAAATTTAGAGAATTACTGATTCTAAAGTAACCATGATTCTAAAGTAACCAAATACCAGAAAATATTACACTTTTTCACTTTTTTTTATAAAAATGTAAGCAATTGAAATCTTTTATGATGTTTGACTCCATATTGTCGACCAGACTTATCTCTTTTGATAAATTTCCTAAACTAGTGTAATTTTTGTTTGAAATTTCTAAAATAGTGTATTTTTTATTTTATTTCTGGATATGGGTAAATTGTGCAGAGATTGCACGATATCATTGTGAATAAATCGTTCTATTATTATACGATTTAATTCAAGATGTATGAAATCGTGAGAAGATAACACAATTTACTTAAAGTAATAAAATTATGGAATAAATATAGGATTTTAATTAACTAATTAATTGATTAATTGAAATCGGTAGGCTACTGCAAGAGTTTAGGGTAATTAATTCTCCCACCTTTCCTATCCTATTTTTCCATGTTGTATTGGGTTGTGCATATAAAATTAAATTAGAATTAATGCATAGTGATAAAACCATTTTGGAAATTTTGATGAAAATGAAAATATAGCCATTGAAATTAATTAATTGTGTAATTAAAATAAATGTGAAATTAATTTGAATGGAAGAATATGAAGAAAAGTTACCCGTTTTAATTTAAATGGTTTATATATAGAGAAAATTTAAATTATTTGAATTTATTAGTTTTTAAAATTTATTTACATTTTTTTTCCTTCTTAAAAGTACTTACTTGGACTCTTTTTTTCTTTTATAAAAATTCTGAAACTTATTTATATTTTTTTCTTTTTTAAAACTACTCATGCTTTTTTTTCTTTTATAAAAATAACCATTGTTGTAATTTTTATAAAAATTCTCAAAGTACTTCTGTTTTTTTCTTTTCTTTTATAAACATTCCCAAACTTATTTATATTTTTTTTCTTCTTAAAACTATTTCTAGTATGATTTTTTTCTTTTATAAAAATAACCATTGCTGTAATTTAAAAAAAAAAATAGTAAACATTGAATGATATAATGATAACCTATTTTTTTAAAAGTAGACTATGTATAGATTACCTTAAAGTACATGAACAATCCTCATATTCTTCCATTCAAATTAATTTAACATTTATTTTAATTACTTAAATGACAATTAATTAACTTCAATGACTACATTTTCATTTTCATCAAAATTTTCAAAACGGTTTTATCATTATACATTAATTCTAATTTAATTTTGTATGCACAACCCAATACAACATGGGAAAATAGGAGAGGAAAGGTGGGAAAATTAATTACCCTAAACTCTTGCAGTAGCCTACCGATTTCAATTAATCAATTAATTAGTTAATTAAAATCGTACATTTATTCCACAATTTCATTTCTTTAAATAAACTGTGTTATCTTCTCACGATTTCATATATCTTAAATTAAATTTTGCAATAATAGAACGATTTATTCACAATGATATCGTGCAACTTCTGCACAATTTACCCATATCCGGAAATAAAATAAAAAATACACTATTTTGGGAATTTCAAAAAAAAAATTACACTAGTTTGGAAAATTTGCCTATCATTTTCTTATCAACTTGGTTTACCTTAGGTTTGTAAATAAAATATAAAACTAAACCCATATTTGAGTGAAAATATTATAATTAGTTTATATGAAGAATGTAGTAAAATTCAATGATTAATGTCTATATTTAATTATTTAATTTGAAGTTATAATTTAATTATTTTTTTATTTTTTATAATTATTTTGATAGTCATATATTGTTATAATGTTTTAATATTAATCTTCTATGTTTATTCGTAGTATATATAAAAATTGTACTATGTTGGATGAGAAATACTAACACACTCATATATATATATAGTTTCAATAATATTAGTTGTTGTTTCTTGTAATAAATAATTTATACTAATACAGTCTCAAAGAAGTTACTGATCTTAATATAATTGTGTGACATAAAAAATGCATTTTTCACTATATAAGATTGTTTAAAAGAAAAACCTTGTGCATTTATTAGTCTATGTAAATTGTAGGAGTTTAATTTCGATTTATGGAAATTGTCTTTTTGTTTTTGTTTTTGTTTTATTTCTATAAATTTAAAAGTTTATTTTTTAATCTTTATAAAATATATGAATTTTAGGTTTTAATCTTTGTGATTTTTTTTTTAAAATTTTTTATCCTAGTTTGAAATCACTAATTTTTATTCCTAACCTCCATTTTATAACTAGTAAATAGCATATCTTTTACCGATCTTAGAAAAATTTTATAAGTGTTATATGCTTACATTATATTAAATCACTAATAAGTATATTGTAATAATCTCTTGATTTGTTGTTAAACCCCCAAACAGTTTATGGATGTCCCATAAATGCAAGAATATACAAAATTAGTGATTTTCAATTTCAGGTGAAAAAAAAAATGTAGAAACTAAAACCAAAACACAATCATTTTATACCAAATAAAAACATGTTTACTTCTTAAAAAAAATATTAAAAGATTGAGTAGAAAAGTTATCATTGTGGTGTTTTCTTTTTCTACCCTTTTTCCCTTTATAATTTGAGAAGCTATAATAAAACGAAAAGTATCTATAAATATACAAACAGAAAAGAAATCACCACATCATATTCTGTCTAGTTAGTGGCATAAACCATTTCACTTGCTTTATTTTTTTCTTTTTCTTTTTCCATTTTTATTGCGTATTTAACTTTTCCTTTTGTTCTTCCCACACGTGTCCCAAAAACCATTTGTTGGTCCAAAAACTTGGTGAAACCCGTTCCCACTTTATAGTAGGAATGAGACATAGTGATAAATGGTCACAGCCAAAGCTAAAAAAGAGTGTCCACGTTTCTGATTATTATGAATCAATGTTGGTAACATTGGCAAATATGAGGTGGTGGCTTTGAAAGGTGATAAAGCTTCATTTTTGTTCTTTCTTTGAAGAGAATCTTGTTGTCAAAAAGCAAAAGATATGTAAGAACAAGAGGAATGAGAGAAGGGTATTGAAACAATGAAAGGAATTAAGAAAAGCAGAAGAAAGTAGGTAAATAAAGGAAAAGCTAAAAGTGTAAAGTAATGTTGTTAAAAGTGATTATGACAATTTTGTGAGACTCAAGAATCATCCAGAACCCTCTCTAAGGAAACGGGTAAGACTAAGCCTTCTGAGAAAAGAAAAAGAAAAAAAACACAAAATAGGTTTGATGGTTCCAAATAAAAATTTAGAAGAGAAAAAACTAATAATAATTTTGCATTGAAACTCATAAGGGATTTGTGTATCTTTGTTCCAATCCATAGGAAACATGTGGTGAAAATTATACTTAGGACATTAACTAGGGTCTCAAGTGAAAATAAAATAAAATAAAATAACTAACTATTTAAAAAGCATGTTAATTTTTCTTTTTTATTCTACTATTATTAGAGAATAATTTGGATTGTGATATTCTCGTTCTAGTTCATGTGAATAAAGATTTCTCACTGTGGATTTGAGAGAAAACATAGATTAATTTAATATAAAATGTTTCATATCTCTAGATTTTGTATATATTTTCTGAATATTCTTAATATTAATGAAACACTTAAATTAATATATTTCACAAACTACTTATAGAATAAGAAAAAAAAAACTTAAAATGTATTTGTAGATATAATTCATATAATAGACATTTTAAATCTTGTTTTTAAATGGTTTAAATCTAGGACAAGTGTGAATTATTATTTGAATTTGGAGTAATTTTTTTATTACTTTTATATAATCTATTTATCATTCATATTTAAATACGGAGGAATTCATTCAAATTAAAAAAGATAATTCTTTTAAATTTGAATTTATTTTTACTTTAATTTAAAAATTAATCTCTTTTTTTTTTCAAATCTCCTGTACTGAATTTCTGAAATTTTGAAGAAAGAAAATAAAACCAACAACGATGTAGTTTAGATATAACGATAGAAATATAAAATTGAAATAACTTATTATTTTAACCATGTAAGTATTAATTATATATAATGATAAATATTAAGAAAATTAATCATATTATTGATATATAATTTTGTTTACGACTAATTTTTGTCTAAAAGATCTAACTGATGATAATTTTTAAGTTGAGTTTTCTCTCATACGTTTTTTAAACTATAAAGCTACGACTTTGGATTTTTTTTTAAGAGAATATAGTCAAGTACCACTGTATACCAATGACTTGAATTATATTTGAAGAAAAATAATTAAAAGATGCATTTTTTTAAAGCATAAACATTAAAAATAATTTTAAATTTGCAAGACAAAAATAAATTTAATTGTAGAAAGACTACGAATATATTTAAACTTATTTTAACTCAATCCTATAAAGAAAATGAAATAAGCTGTCACTATGTGTGTATGCATACAAAATTCTACAACTACATCATTTGATCACCAAATACTACTTGATGTAATACACCACATTCTTATTTGAAATCTCAAATATATTGGTTTTCAATGATTGCATAAATTATATTCACTTAGTCACAACCATGACTCTTAAAGTTAAATCTCTTTTAATGGAGAAAATAATCACATCCTTGAATATTACTTTTAACACAAATCACTGTTTATTGTACATAACTTTTCTCTACACTTTTAATCTACAAATTCATCTTTATGATAATTTAGAAAGATGAAAGAGGGGCCTACCATTTTATAATATTTTAGCACTAATGTTGTCTTTGCCCCCACTTTCATTTTTTATTTTAATTTTGTAAACTTTTGATACTATCTTTTATGAGATAGTAAAACTTTTAATTTTTTTTTTCTCTTTATTTTTCATATTTGTATGTAAGAGCCTTTGGTATAAGGGGCTTCTTTAATTTTCAGAAAAATCGGCAACGTCTACTGTAAGCTTGGCTTTCGTCAAAACATTTGGTATATAGCTTTTGACTTTTAAACATTTTGAAAGATAATGTATTTGTATAAACTAAAATACTTTAATAAATGAATTGTAACTTCATAAGTATCAACATCTGATTTTAAGAAATTAAAATAAAAAGTGAATAAACTTTAAGAGCAATATAAAACTTTTAAATCACTTATTTTTTTTCTCTTTGGACTCATAATCACATGTTATAAATTATTAATTGTGTTTGTAGAAAAATCTATGTTCTATAAGTGGAAACTATGTAAGTTAGTGACTGTTCAAGAATGGGATATTACTAGTATTGACTTAACTCACACTACATAAATGACATTAATTTAAATTATTTTATTACGATGAGGTTAAGTTGACACTAAGTGAAAAAAAATTAGTGTCACAAAAATCAACGTTTTAATTATTTTATTTAATTTAATTAAATGTAATTGCATCAGTCTACTTAATGCTTAAAAAAAATTATAATACAAAATGTAGAGTCGATTTAGTCAATACTATTTTGATATTTGTATGCTTGGATAGTAGTTTTTAATAAATAATATACTTTATTCCACTTTTTATAAACGCCTAATAACCATTTTTCAATTATTAATGGAAATATATCATATTATTCTTTTTTTTAATAATAGAGATTCATTAGTTTTAATTATTTTTATCATATAAAAATCAATTTAATTGTTTCTTAAAAAACTAATTTTAATATAAATTTACTATTAACCATGGGCATATGTGATGAGCGCAACAAATCTGTTTACTACTATTCAAAGATACACTGCTAAGATTATTGGCGTATGATTATTCTACTTTAATTAGTAGTCCTGAATTTTATCCTGGGTATATAAACATATTAAATACTCAGAGATAAAATTTTACTATTTCTTGTTTTAACAATTTTATTTTACTACATATACGGTAATCATATCTAAGTTGAATAAGAATAAAACTATACGAATAAAAGTATCTATAATTTTTACCAAAAGAAATACAAATATCACTTCATACTTTTGGAAAATAATTTGATTTATTTATACACATACAAGACAAAAATAATATTGCATATATTTTTAATTAAAAATAGATCATGTTCTTATTTCAATTATTTTTCAGTAAAAAATTACGTACAGAAAAGGTACTTAAACATGTCCATATGCACACGTGAATTGAAGAGAAGAACTTTTGGACAATGCTACCTCAGTTTTAATTATTGCAGATTAACCTTAGCAGGTGTCATTCATGTTGTTTTTTAAAGGATATCTTTGTGACTGAATTTTCTTATTTTCCATTTTTGACTTTGATGCGAGTATAAACATATATGTTATGAAGTAAACCCTAACTCAAATGAATGATTGTTCTATTTGGATTTTTATTCTACTAAAACCTAACTCAAATGACCACATGCATCGAATAGTTGACTCAATTAGTAAGACAAAACAATATCCATGAAAAAGGTCTTTACTAATATTGGTAATTCTTTGTTCACACGATATTGTTTATAATATGAGCTTCACTAATTTTTAAGCTCCTTAAAATTATATATTCCAGAAAAAAATTAGCCTGATTTGTTTATAGTATTTTAAAAAAATTGATTATTTAATTTTGTTTTATGAAAGGTTTAATAATTTTTTATCCCTCTATCATTTTCAAGTTTCACTATTTTCAATATTTACAATTTGATATAATTTTTTATAATAAAATGTTAATCAATGTACTCTATCCGTCAAATTTATACTAGCATTCGTTCTTTATGTGATGTTTTTATTAATAAATTAATTTTACTGATAGTGTATTACTTGTTTATATCATATATCATTGTTAAATCGTTATTATTAATATCAATTTAAGTGAAAATACTATATTTATTTATTTTAAAAAATAATATCAAATTAGGAACATTTAAAATAGGAATTATTAACCTTTAGGAAATTTAAGAGATGCCAACATCAAGATGAGTAATAGTTTTGAATAAACTACAAAAGTAAGTTATATCCAAATTTTGTTCTAAATCTTGAATGAAATAAGGATAACGTGAATAACTTGTCGTAAAGTTTCTGTGATGCTAATTGACCATTAATTTCACTTTAATTTAGTTCCATTAGCAACTATAACCTGGTTCTTGTGGAGTACAAAGAACATGGTCAAGTCAAAAAGATATGTATGGATTTGATGGTTCAGATAACTAAGCTAACATGACTATTGAAATTTCATGCTTTGAATATGTCAAAACACATGGCAAATGGGTTGGATGCAAATCTTTAACTTTGGTTTGAGTTTCGGGTAAAACTTTCTCATTTGATTATTCCTTTAAGCAAAACACTTTTGAGAATCACAGGATCATTCAGATTTTGTTCCAAAAGATGGAGAATGAAGTTATATTCTCATGAGCAGCAGGTGTTTTGAAATATCACATTCAATTGGATTTTTCATAGAGCATAATTAAGACCTAAATAGGGTATAACAAATATATAAAACGACGTTACAAAGTATAATATTGATTTTAATAAAATTAACAAATTTCTAAATTTAATACGGGAATACAATTGAGAAAGTTATTCCCTAGTCATTTCTACTGTACATGTCTTCAATTTTCTTTTCAAGAAAAGTAATATAAGATTTTTTAATTAAAGTTAATTTGAATAATTCATTAAAATTATTATGATGTTATTTAAAGTTTATTTTCAAAAATTTTAATACAAATTTATGTATTAACTTATTATAATCAAATTTGTTCGACATTTTAATGGATAATAAAATTTATCCATTAATCTTTATTACGAAAATGTTGATTTTTTGTAATGAAAATTTTAATTTTAAAAGAATCTTTTTACTAAAGCATTAATTATGTTATATTTATATTATATATATTGAGAAAAAAAATTGAACGAGTATAATTTAAGTGAACCGGGGAAGACATAAAATAGGATAGTAAGTATTTTTAAATCTAAATATATATTAAAGAAAAGTTAAACATGAGAGAAATAGTTAGTTATCTTTGTTATATATAGAGAAAAAAATTTGAAAAAAGCACAATATAGGTGCATTACGGAAGATATAAATTTACAATATCAAAAGTATTTTTACATCTAAGACAGGAAGGATTAAAGATGAAAGAAATAATAATTTACAAGAAAGTGAGTTCTTCAATACAAAACTTTAATATATTCAAAACACGAATACAAGGAGAATGAAAGAGAGAAGAATTGAATGACTAATGATCAAGTGATACCTCTTTCTTTAAAAATGCTAATTACTGATAGAGATAATTTTCAAATTTAATTTACAATATTTGAATTACTGCTTCTCATCAAGTTACATATTCAGTTTTTATGTATTTGGGGTCATCTTCCAAATTTCATATTTTATATTTCTCAAAAAGTAACTTTTGAAACATTAGAGTATGATTCGTTAGACTATCTGATGATTAATAAATTATATGTAAACAAACCTGAACATTTTCAAATGGTGGGGCAGTAATTATGGGATTAAGACTTCAAAATCTTCACGATACTTAATTATGTTTGAGGAAAGTATTGATTTGATTGGTCTTATACAATAGAATCACTCTTGCAACCAAGAAGGTGAAGTATGAGGTAATGGATTTTTAAACTTTATATACCACTAATGTCAGGGATTTGCTTCTAATAGGACATTATACCAGACACTTTGATTATCAAAGTAATTATAAAAAGAGGGTCAAAGATTCTGGAAATTTTATTTTCATTATTGAGAAAATTTACGATATTAGATTTGTAAATTCTTTTTATATGTTATTATTATTTTTTTATTTTTATTGAATATAAAATTTAGTCTGACATTTAAGTTCCTAATAGTATTACTTAACGTGGTTCCTTTTTCTCTAATTGTAGGTCAAGAGCAATCAAGGCTCTTTTATAAGGAATTCTTTTAATAATTCAAGGATATTTCTCAATGGACCAAATTTATTTTGAGTGGTTGCTATAATATTTTTGGAAAAAATGATATTTGAGGTATTTATTTTGTTTTGTAGAGCTTTGGAGTAAGTGGGAGCAAAGTCATCCAGATTCTATTTTAATAATGAGAAAAGAAACCTTTGCCTAAGATTTATAATAGATGAGATAAATCCATTAACATAATATATAATCATAGTTCATGATCTATTCTTTTGTTTTTTCACAACTTGTCCTTATGGATATGTGTATGAAGCATGCTGTTAAAATAATTTCGGCACCACGAAAGTTAGGAAATGACATAAATACTTATTTAATTCTCTTGATTTGAGACATGCCAATGTTAGTGGGAGGAAGAAGTTGAAGTAATGGTTATCATCAATAGAATTTTATCTTAAGAAAAAAATTCCCCTAATAATATTTATAGCATGTTTTTCTTATTTAAATATTTGTTAAACTATATTATGTTATTGTGTGTTTAACATATTAATTTCTTTTGTTTTTACAGGGGCAGGGATATTCCACTTGCTTCTCCTCTCATGGTGTTCCTGATGCACAATCTACCACAAAGAAGACTAAAGGCAACACAGATTTGAGAAGCCTTGCCACTAGACACATTAGTGGAGAGCGATTATTTGAAGAAATTGATTTAGCTCCATGGAACATTCAAAATAATTATTTAGGCATCTTCTCCCTTGAGAAGGTGTTTATTTTACTTCCTTTCATGAGATCATGTAAAGGAATTTATGAAAAACTTTATTTGGAAGGATTTTTTTGGTAAAAAATTGATTTACTTTTTAGTTATCTATATTATGTATGCATTTATTGTCATCAATTAACAAGTTAAATTTATTTATATGCGAAAACACTTTGAAATTATACTTTTGAAATAATTTTGTTTAAATATTCTTTTGTTTTCAAAATTAATTCGATTTTTCACAAGTGTTACATGTACTCAACCACCTCCTCCCAAAAGAATTAAAGTAATATATCATGAAAACAATACATAATCCTAATACATAAGCACAATGCATAGCGTAAATTAAATTTAATATATAAAGAAAATATTTTTTTTCTCATAGAAATCTTAATGAAGAAATTCGTACAAACTTTATCCCACTCATTATATATATATATATATATATATATATATATATATATATATATATATATATATATATATATATATATATATATATATATATATATATATATAACTTAACATATAAATTTTCAGATATCCAAATAATAACCAAATAACTTACCTTATGAATATTTAAATTTTACATTGCAATTTAAAGTATAGGTTGCCAATTAATATCAAATTTTTCTAACACCACTTAAAAAAAAAAAATCCGTCTCTTCCAAATATCCAATTATCTTCGTATCACTGGTCCCCTTTTCTCTTATCTTCTCTCTCTTTTTTCCATAAAAAAAGTATTAGGCATTGATTGTGATTAGTGGGGCAAATCTTGATAAGATATCAACCTTAAGTTTTATTTTTTCATGGAAAATATTGTTTTCATATTTCTACCCACCCATTCCAGGTCTATTTATACAGAGATTTTGAAAAAGAAAAAGAAAATAGAATATTTAGTTTTATCTTTATAAAAATTAATATGTTCAATGTTGTTGATATTAAAAAAAAAAAAAAACGTTATGCTTGAATATATTTTAGTCTCGATATATAATTAATTAAATTATAGCTATGATGGCAACTATGTATATTTTGTATAGTTATATTTGATGGCAAGTTGTTACATTCGTATACCTAAATAATAGATATATAATACATCCCTTCAGATAAAAAGTGTTATGTCCATTTGATGCAGACTACAACTTGAAGCAACACGATTTAATTTCAACACTAGAAATAATTGTGAACAAGATCGGATTCACGTGAGTTTCTGCTTTTTCAAAATTAGGGTTGATTGTGACGAAATATAATTCAAAGCAAGTTCTAATGGATGTACAACGATGTTCCTTCCTTAGAGAAATTTGTTAGTGGTGTAGTTCTCATTTGCCTAAATTGTTGGTCGGGTACCTATCCTTAACATCATGGGATATTGACCTTGTTACTAAGATTGGCCAAGGAACCATCTAGTGTCTAGGACATGGTGCCTCAAATTATTGCATTATGAATTTCACCAAAAATAACAGCCATATACTTCAACACATTAATTGAGTTCCATATAAAACTGTGTCGGAATTATTATTTTACAGGAACCAAAACTAAATTTTCTATTTTTGTAAAATAAGAAAATGTATTGTATGGTATTAAAAGATGAGACTGAGTCTTGTGATATTATGGGGTGAAAAGTGTATAAATATAAAATGTGATAAGTTATCAGGGTTTTGTAATAATATGTTCTTACAAAATGACAGGATGACTCTGTATATGTGTGTGTATATATATATATATATATATATATATATATATATATATATATATAAAACCATTTTTTTTACAAATCAAATGCTTTAATTAGAGTACAAGGACCACTTTTGCATCATGATGTTACTATTCCAAAAAAACTGTTGGTTTTTAGCTTATAATGATGGAATGAGACATTTGTTGCTATTAAATGTGGGAAAATAATGTATTTATATCATAACATATTTAAGAAAATTCATCAAATCTATTTATTATTAAAATATAAAAAATATATCAGATAAAATTTATCCATTTAATTTTATAGATAATTAGTTATTCATTATTTTTTTTTCAAAATTCCATGAAAATCATTATTTAGTGATTCAAAATTATTTTACTCAACTTTTTATATATAATTAATTCATTTTTTATTTTTTTAAATTTCCAAAAATATACATTTAAATTGTTTCAAAAATATTTTTGAAAATCTGGCTGAAAAAAATAATTTAAAAGTTATATTTTAAATATTTTAATTTTTAGGGATGGATGGAATATTGGTCCATGAAAAATGGTTAATTGATAAATTTGATTAAATTTTTATCAAATGAATAAAGATATATAAAAAATTTAATTGACTTTTTAAAGAATAAAAACAAATTAATGAATTGTTTTATCACCAATTCATTATAATTTAAAATAAAACTTATCCCATCCATTTAGTTTGTGACTCCTAACCCTGATAGGGTTTATATTATCAAATTTTTTTTTTTTTTTTTTACAAAATATTTTAAAAGCA